>Ga0247765_1000691_pt1 | contig 23550 bp, 23 predicted proteins | sample UWRJL106311C6_FD_179949 | JGI IMG/M metagenome (GOLD analysis project Ga0247765, IMG submission 179949) | Plant litter microbial communities from Arlington Agricultural Research Station in Wisconsin, United States - UWRJ-L106-311C-6 | ecosystem: Environmental > Terrestrial > Plant litter >... | reverse complement strand
CACAAACAAAAGTGTTTGTTTCCCCCCCCCCCCCCCAAAAAAAAAAAAAAAAAAAAAAAATTGCTGATCACAGGCCGCTGCTGCACATCCAGCACCGACAAATCTCCATCAATTCACAGGCGTAAACAAGACGCTACACTCAGTCCAACTGCCAAAAACACCGCGTGCCGCACCCGCGCCGCCTCTCAGCCAGCCCTGCAATTTCAATGGGGGTTTAGCGAGAACTGACTCGTCGCCTAAACTTCACCCGCTTGCTAAGAGGATGCCCACTCTGCACCCCCACGAGACGCTAATCGAGCTATCTCTTCATCTCATTGCCTCATTCGCCTCGGGTACCTGCGCCTCGACAGTATGCTGCCTGTCGAAGATGCTGCCTGTGCTATCTCTGTGGTGGTTTGTTGTGTGTGCATTGTGCGTGCGTTGTGCGGTGCAAGTGTGATGCACAGTGCTGCGTGTGAATGCCCCAGCGTCAAGAAAAAGGAACTAAGCCAATGACCAGACTTTTTAGGTTGTAGTGTAGCCCCCCATTGTCGGTGGTGTATGGATCGGCCAACGGAATCGTAGGCTGTGGGCCGTGACAATGCAGGGTCGCCTCGACCAAAGACGTGGCTCAATGCCGCTGTTGACTTCCGTGGCCCCCTCCTAGATTCCAAAAAAACTGAGACTCGGACCCAGACAATGCGACCGTTTCCAGAGTTAGACGGGATTATAGGGATCGTCGTTGCAGCGGCTGTTTTCTACTTTTCCCCATCAGCGGTTGTTTCACTCTCTGAAATCAACACCACGCAACACGTCAAATGTCAATCAGGGAAACATGAAGGTTTCGGTAGACTACAGCCGCCGACCTCACCGTGAGACTAAAACACAGACCGAAAGCCTCACCCAGCCGGTACATCCATCCCCTACGCTGCACATGCCTAACCATACAACCAATCGACTTGATTTTATTCTCGTCATTCATTAGTGGCCGCTTCTTCCTCCACCCTGGTACCGATCTCTATTGTCACGTCCACCACCGCGACTGCTCCGGTTGTCCCGATACGACCTGTCGTCATATGAACGACCCTGTCCTTGTTGTGGACCTGATTGGTAGCCTCCCTGATAACCTTGGTAACCGCCATATTGTCCTGGAGGCGGCGCGGGCACGTAACGATCGTTGCCATAGCCCCGGTTGCTGTTATATCCACCACCTTGGTATGTCGGAGGCGGAGGAGGGGGAAGACCTGCACCGAACCCAGCTTGGCCCGGAGGAGGTTGCCAGCCTGGAGGCGGCGCGCGATAAGAGTTATTCCCACCGTATGCATTCCCGTACCCATTTCCATATGGCTGCGGTGGTGGATAATAGGAACCACGATCCCCGCCTTGAGACCTGTCCGGCCCATAGTTGATCTGATCTCGTCTGCCGCCGCCGTTGTAGCTACCTCTCCCGCCCCTGAGAGGCGCCCCCCCGTAGCTTCTTCCTGATCTTTGTGATTTACTCTTCAGGATCTCGATATCACTCCGGTCGAGAGCTGGTCTCGGCATCTTCACTCCGCGAAGCAGCATGGACTTGTGAGCGTGCAGAGTGGCTGGGAACGCGTAGTGTACACTATCAAACTTGTTAGTCACCAAGAAGAAATCACTACGCAGAACACAGTAACGTACCTTAATGACCTGTCATACTCAAGATCGGACATACTGTTCCTGCTCAGCGGGTATGCCAAGCTTCCGTGGGGGATGTAGCGCTCAATCTTTTCCACTGTGCCAGCGAGGCCGTCGCTCCTCTTTGGGTCCAGCTTGAATGTTGACTCATCCTTCTTCTTCTTCGAGTAGAATTTAGCTGTGATGTCATCGTAGAGTTCGCCATGCGAGTCTGATATGATGAGAACATTCTTTCCCATGGTATTGCGCAATTTGTCTTGATCGGTCAGGAGGTGTTCCTTTGTTGCCATGGCCTTCAACAGGCGGGGCATGTCGATAAATGGCAGGAGAGCTACGCCCTGCCATGCCATTTTCTTGCCATTTAGGTCGATCTCAAACTCTTCGGGATAGAAGTCAAGGATAGAACTATCTTCATTGAGCATCAGGTCATGGTAAACCTCGGGGATGGAGTGGCGAGATGCTGCCGGGAGAACACTCATCAGCTGCTCAAATGGCCGCGAGACTCTGCCTGTCTCAAAGCTGATGGTCATCTTGCTGAGATCGACAAAATCAGCGGCAAAGGGAGCGTAGTGGTAAGGATAGAACCATTCCCACGAGGGGCAGCCTTGCATGTAGTAGTGGAGGACCCAGGCAAGACCTTCGACGTATGCACGGGCAACCTTGTGCCGGAAAGCAATATCTTTGGGATCCACGTGAAACTTCTGCTCGTAATACCGATCGGCATAACCTTCCTCCCATAACCTAACCGTGTCGGTAGGGCCCTCCTCTTCGACAGCCGACGTGTCTGCGTCGGACGAGTTGCCCGGGGTGCTAGCGCCGTCTCCTTCCATAAGGGATGCTTTACGCTTCCCTAGAGCCGAAGGAGGGGTTGCTGCCTCCTCCGTGGTATTTGCTTCGGCCCCTGTAGGCTCAGGTGCGGCACTTTGTTTGTTCTGGAGAAGATTCTTCAACACACTGGCAGCGCTTTTGTTGGCTACGTTGGCCAAGTCAATGGTCTTGCGGTTCACTACCATATCGTGAGTGATTGCCGGCTGTGGCACCTTGCGCGAGAAGCTCTGCACCGGCTGCAAGTTGAGACCTTCACCGCTGGCCTCGCCAGCCTTGATTCGGGCCCTTATGGCCGCAGGGGATTCCTGGTCCCGGTTGCCGCCTCTGCCGTTACCTTTCCGCTGTTCCTCCTGGAGTTTGCGGCGCTTGAAGCCGGCTTCTCGTCGGTCCTCGGTCTCTTTTCTCCTTCGGAAGATGGCATCTTCCTGCTTTGCGAGGCCACTCATAATGTACTGAGCGCGCTCAAGGTCGACAGCGCCGTCCTTTGTAAGGTATCCGCCCATATGGGGGAGGTTGTCTTTCCAAATGGCAACCAGCGTATCGATTCCATTTTCTCTGATCTCAAGTGCGGGAAGATGAGGCAGGAAATCGTTTCCCACGAAGAAGCACATGAACACCCAGTCGTCAATAGCTCGCTCAAGGTCGAAACGGAAGGGTAGACCAGGAATGTTTAGCTCAACGGCAAGATACTCACGCAGAATAGACACGTGGAGCCAGATGAAGGGTTTGAGGGGATGCGCCTTGTCCTTTTCGTCGAACTCACCCTGCTTCTCCTTTGCCTCACCTCTGCAGTTTCTTTCATCGTGTCCCTTTTGCCCACAAATCTTGCACATCCTGGCCTTACCTTCTTGGAAGAAGACATCTTCACGCAGGACACGAAAATGGGGCTCGTGGGTGACCAGACCAAGCATGATGAGATCGGCGTCAAGACCGTAAATAACGTGCCGTGTGTTAGGATCGTGGTCCGGAGAAGTGCGCTGTGAGCGGACAAAGTCCATGATCTTGTGCTCGCCCTCACCAGGGACGGTGGCGTCCGAGATGATAACCTTGATTTTAGCCCACGCAGGGTCAGTATTGAGCTTGTAGGAGCACCAATATCGGAGACTGGCAGCAAGAATATCCATGAACGGAGTGCCGGGGGTGATGGAGTTCGAGTCAAAAGCCTTCTTGACCACCTCCTCGACCGGCTCTTCTTTTGCGGGGCCGCTGCCTTGTCTCTTGAGCAACTCAATGAGTTGTTTCTTCTCTTCTTCCTTCTCCTTGGCTTCACGGGCGGAACGGAAACGTCGAGACCGCTGTTGATTCATTTTTGCACGGGGTGCAACACCGTCTGGGATAGGTTAGCAAATACCGTAAAGAAAAAAAGAGGAAGTTAACTGACCGACTGCAATCATCAGTAGCTTGCGTGGGCGAACCATATTTACGACACGGTCTGTATACTTGAAAACCTCAATCATCATCTCCTCCTCATCCTTGGGAGCCGGTCGATCCTCGGGATGAGAGCAGGGGTGAACGATGCCGTTCATGTCGAGGTAGAGATTGTCGAACTCTTCGCCGTTCGGATTCGGTCGAGTTGCGTCGACAGGAACAACGGTGCCATCTTCCATCGTGATCGACTTGTCCTCGACAACGGAAGAAATGATCTTTGGGTATTTGGTGGACAGCCACCGAAAGGCAGCTGGAATACCCATGTTCGAAACCTCCAGTAGCTGCGACGGATAGATGCAGGTGGGGAGACTGATAGGCTGAAAGCCCCTTAGAAATGCGATAATCGAATGGCAACGAAAAGAAAGTCGCGGCGAAGGCGGACGCGGACGAGAGCGAGATTGTCGCCAAACAAAGGACGCGGCAAGCAAGAGTTCCCGCAAAGTCGCGAATTGTTTGGTAGGACGTCCTTTGTTCGCGCTGACCGGTGTTATCGAACAGAGGGGGTTGACGGCGCAAATTGCTGCGTCGCAAAACTCGACAACGCGGCGAAAGGAGGTTGACGAGACGCGGCTCAAAATGGCACTGGTTTTTGGATCTCCCAGAATGCACTGCCACAGCCAAGTGAGCCAGTGGGTACTCCGGACCCGTGGGGCCTCAAGTGGTTCAGCACCCAAAACAGGCTCTGGAGCTTGCGGACTTTGCAGCAACGAATTTATGTGAGAACTGAGATAGAAGGAAAGGATGAACAGAAAAGAGGAGGAATAAGGCTCAAAGAAATATGATCAAATAATTCTATCTCGACAAAACTTTTGTGATAGCCCTGCAGAGGGTGGACAGTCTGGTTGGCCAACTGGAGCAAACTACACTATTTGCCAAGGCCTGGAGCTTATCCTTACGACGGGCCGCGAGAGCTTCCAGACCGACAAACGTACACCTGTCCTCCACCTCGTTCAAGGTCTCAGAACCTTACTGCGCGGCGCACCCAATGCAACCGAGATTTTTCTGATCACCGTGGTGAGATAGAAGCTAATCCGGGATTCAATTGAAAGTGCGACGTGAATCAAGTCAAGTTCGCATAGGGAGACAGCGACTTTATCAGGTCTTGAAGGGCAGCCTCCGACTTTGGGCACCTTCATGGCCCGCCTCGATGGCATCTAACCTCCTGCGTCGGCCCCAAAAATGTTCTCGACCATCACGGCGGCGCCGGCCAAACAGTCCGTGAGCGAGACCATCTCGGTGCTCAGCGGCCGTCTGAGCACGGCAACGCTACTCGAGGACCGTCGCGCCGCTATTCTCGGCCTACGAAGCTTCGCGAAACAGTATCCAGCCTCGGTCGCCTCCAATGCTCTGCGTGGCCTCATCGGGAGCCTCTCTCGCGATGGCGAAGACGTCGACACGGTCAAAGTAGTGCTCGAAACACTGTTGATGATCTTCAGCCCCGACCAGAACAGCCCCGAGGCCCGCGAGTCTGAAGAGATTGCGCTGTGGCTGGCTGATGAGTTCACGCAACGCATCGAGAACATCACTCTGCTGCTCGATTTTCTCGATAGCAATGACTTTTACACTCGCCTCTACTCACTCCAGCTATTATCCAAGATACTCGAGGCCCGCACCGAGCGCACTGAGGAGTGCATCCTCGTGGCGCCCATGGGTATCCCCCGTCTGGTCGCCGCCCTTGACGACCAACGAGAAGCTATCCGCGACGAGGCTATTACTTTCCTCCGATACCTGACCCCCGATTCGATTGATATACAGAAACTGGTGGCGTTCGAGAAGGGCTTTGAGCGTGTCTTTGCCATTATCAATGCAGAGGGTGGCCTCGTCGATGGAGCGAGGGTTGTCGAGGACTGCTTGAGGCTTCTGGCAAATTTGCTTAGACTGAATGCGTCGAACCAGTCCATGTTCCGAGAAATGGGATTCATTGTCCAGCTCAGTCGCCAGCTGCAGGCGGCTTACAGTGGAAATGAAAGTGGCGAGGACATTGCTGACTGGGTCAAGAAACAGCGGAACAGGAATATTTACGCCCTGCTGGCTGTTCTACGGTTATTCCTGGTGGCGGGTGCCGTGGGAACAAACCAAAACCAGCTCGCCTTTCTCAACGGTGGCGTCTTGGAGAACACGCTCCTGCTCGCCTTCGGCCACGACATAGAGCTAGAAATCCGAGCTGAGGCGCTGACTGCATGCGCCGACATGATCAGGGGAAATGCCCGGTTGCAGGAGACGTTTGGTGGGCTCCAGGCGCCCTTCCCTTTCGACTCGATAGAAACCGGACAAGGTCCACAAAAGAACGGGGTGCCCAAAGTCTTCGTCATCGATGGACTATTACACATCATCTTGGTGAGGCATAGGTTGCAGGAATTCGACTGGCGTATGGCCGCTTGTACGTGTTTGAAGGCCTGGTTTTACAAGCATCCTGATACGCGGCGACACTTCCTCACGAGGGCGATCCACGGCCACAAGATGAAAGCCGACGAGCCAACCAACGTACTCACTACATTGCTTCAACCGCTTCCCGAGGCTGTCACGGCGGACCCCTACCGGTATTGGTTTGCGGCAGTGTTGATGTTACATTTGATCCACGAGAATCCAGAAACTAAAGCCCTCGCTATGGCAGTCACAGAAGGCGATGAAGAAAGCGGTGAGGAGGTGGTCACGGGTATCCAGACCATTGCTGCACATCTTATCAGCACCGTAGCCAAACACGAGGATCCCCGGGTCATGGTTGGCTACCTCATGCTGCTGCTCTGCTGGCTCTTTGAGGACCTTGACGGCGTCAACGACTTCCTTGGCGAGTTCACCAACCTTCAGGGACTGATCCAGGCTGCAGTCGAGAACCCCAATGGGGACGTCATCGTACAAGGGCTGAGTGCTATGCTAGCAGGTGTTGTCTACGAGTTCTCGACAAAGGACTCACCCGTCCCCCGTGCAACTGTTCGCGACATGATCATGACTCGAATGGGCCGTGATCGATATATCGACAAGCTCTCGAGATTGAGATCTTACCCGCTGATGCGTGATTTTGAAGTTCTCCCGCAAAGACTGCTCGACTCCACGGGAGTTGAGCAGCGCCTCCCGGATGTCTTCCTCGACGACACATTTGTCGAGTTTTTCAAGGACAACTTCAGCCGTGTCCTCCGCGCTATTGACCGCGAGCCAGGTCTAGAGATTTCGGTAATCACCAACGGTGTGCAAAAGGGCATCTCGCGTGAACTTGTTGACTCGCTCCGCGCCGAAGTTCGGCAGAAGGATGCAGCACTGCAAGAAGCCGAGACGCAAAAATCATCTCTAGCCAGCCAGCTCGGCCAGGAACAAGCAGACCATCGGCGTACACGCGATCAAGGCGCGGCAGACCTTGCGCGCGCGAATGCGGCTTCAGAGTCGATCCGTGCCCAGCTAGCCGCCAAGGAGCGCTCACTACAATTGGCCGAAGAGACTGCCGAGACTCTGAGACAGCAGCTCACGCAGGAGCAGACAGCTCGCCAGCAGGTTAGGGCTGAGGCAGCAAGATTGAAAAGTGACCAAGAAGAGCTGCTACGGCGCCATGACGCCGAAATGGAAATGATGCGAGAGAAGCAGCGGGCAATCGAGGAAGAAATGCAGCGCAAGTTAGATGTGCAACGAAGAACGGCAGAGCTAGAGGCCGAGAGGGTACGGAGGCGGTCTGAAGCAGAGAAAGCCGACTTCAAAGCAACCATCAGCCGACTTGAGGTCGACTTGATGAAAGCGCACAAGGCCCGAACAGAAGTCGAAGGGAAGGTCGCAGAGCTTAAGGGCAAGGTCAAGGCGAAAGACGGCGAGCTGGAGGGACTGGATAAGAAGACCAGGAGTATTGAAGCACTGCTTAAGAAACTGGAAGAAGAGAAACAGACGGTATTTCATTCCGGCGTTTCGAGAAGCTTAATATGGCTGCTAATCCGAGACAGGCGACCAACGAACTGGAGGCCAAGGAGGAGGAACGAAAGGCGACACAAAACGAACTGGATGATTTACTCATTGTATTCAGCGATCTGGAGGAGAAGGTCTCCAAATACAAGGTATTTTGTGTATTGGCAAGATTGGGCCCGGGCGCTAATATGTTGCAGGAACGACTCAAGGCATTGGGCGAGACTGTGTCGGACGGAGAAGATGAGGATGAAGAGGAGGGAGGGGACGAGGAATAGAGGAGTTAGACAAAACGCGCAAGACTAATGTCATAGGTACCCAAGATAGCGATGTGAGTCGAGGCAAGGCGACGCATTTGAGCAAATCAGAACTAAAGAGGCTGGAATCCTGGATGTCCATTGGAACTTTTACTACTCTGCCGTCCAAACTTCGCAAACAAGCTACAGCACACCCACCTACCTGGTCCCCGCATTGGGCCAAAATTTTGGGGTTTCACCCCCGCCACAAAAGTTGAAAATTTCACCCCACTTTCCTTTTAAGGTTCATCGCAAGCAGCAACATAAGCTATCCGCAAAGCTGCTCGTGCCTACCTCCCCAGTAACAATAGCTTCGGGGGGATTTCGAGTCTGCTAAAAGCACAACAGGCCATTCTCGACCTTTACGAAGTACATTTTACCCATGTCACCTGCCCAGCACAAACATAACCAAGCCGTGTGTAAGACGACTTAGCTGAAGAAGAAAAAAATGTCTGCATACCCCATCAGCGACTCTTCGTCATCCTCAGGCGACTCGGCCGAGTGGGTCGCCGGCATCAACGGAGACCAGACAGACGAGGAGGAGACGCTCCAGATCATCTCGTTGGTCGACGACCGCGTGTTTTCGGATGCCGCGGCGATGCTGACGTACTGCAAGGACAAGACGGGTTTGGATTTTCTGGGGGTGCGTGATAAGTTGGGATTAGATTTTCACGGATCGGTGAAGTTGATCAACTTTAGTGAGTTTCTTTTTTTCTGGTAAGCGACGTGTGATTAATGCCGGATATCTAGTCAGACAGCGTGTTCACGAGGGCAAGGAGGTGTCTAGCGCTGTCAGTGCTGTGGATCTGGCTGATGAAGGGTTGCTGAAGCCTGTGCTGGACGATGATGCTCTGATCCTGTGTCTAGATGACCTGCCTGAGACCACATCCACGGCAGAGACTAAGGGAGAGAAGGGCACCGCCGAGACGCCACAGGTCGAGACACTGCTGAGGAAGAATGCAGAGCTGCAGGCGGAGCTGGAGCAACTGACCAAGCAGTTTACCAACTACCGACTTGCTGTGCAGAAAACACTTGATGAACGCTGGCAGGCGGATGAAGAGCCCCCAGATGCCTCGGCTAAGGCAGCGGTGGAAGATAAGAAGCCCAAGAAGGATGATTCGGAATACTATTTCGAGTCATATGCCCACAACGACATACACGAGACCATGATCAAGGACGCCGTCCGCACGGATGCATACCGTGACTTCATCTACAACAATAAGGATCTGTTCGAGGGAAAGACCGTCCTTGATATCGGCTGTGGCACGGGTATCCTCTCCCTGTTCTGCGCGCGTGCCGGTGCCGCCAAGGTCATTGCCGTCGATCGGTCTGACATCCTCGACAAGGCGCGCGAGAACGTTTTCCGCAATGAACTTGACGGCATTATCACCTGCGTCAAGGGCTGCATCGAGGACGTCATTTTGCCTGTGAAACAGGTTGACATCATTGTCTCAGAGTGGATGGGCTACGCCCTCCTTTACGAGGCTATGCTCCCTAGTATTCTCTACGCACGCGATCGCTACCTCGTCCCGGGCGGACTCGTCGTCCCCAGCCACGCATCCATGTGGGTTGCGCCCGTCTCCGACGCCGAGTACATGGACGACCACGTGCGCTTCTGGAACGATGTCTACGGCTTCGACATGCAGGCCATGAAGACAGGCCAGTTTGTCGACTCCCGCGTCGTCACCATGCCTGAGACGTCGCTGAGTGGATTCTCTAGCATGTTCCGTTTTCTCGACTTACACACCGTTAAGACTGATGACCTTGTGTTCGAGGCACCCTACCAGAGCACCTTGACAACGCCATCCCCGCTCAACGGTTTCCTCATCTGGTTCGACATGTTCTTTGCTCGCACACGTGACGATGTAAGCGTCACCCCGACTACCACTGCTAAGGAGTGGGCGTCGGGTGACAGGGTTGCATTTACCACGGGACCAGCGGGCACTGAGACACACTGGAGGCAGATTCTGTTCTTGGTCGACGAAGAAAAGAATAAGACAGTTGTGACAGAGGCCGATGTGGGCAAGGAGGTTGCGGGGGTGGTCAAGTATAGCACGGCAGAGGGGCATGCCAGGGGGCTGAATATCAAAATCTCATGGGGGATTGAAGAGGGACAGAAACAGGAGCAAGATTGGCTGTTGCATTAGAGGCAATACTTGGGTGAGTGGAGGGCGCTGTTTGCATCTTCGGTCGGTCCTGCGCATGCTGTCTGTACGCAGAGCAGAGTTTATGGTACCTCTTACTTTCGGAAACAATGATATTTAAAGGCAGGCACGTGACATTTGCGAATGTATTATTCCTCTAGTGTCAGTATGAAAACTAAATCACTACCGCGCTGGAGAACGAGAAAGAAAACTGGGAATATAAATAAATAACGGGGCGAGTACTGAACGACGGTCTAACCATGACCCACTAACCACAGCCAGGTCCGGACACAGTCACAGTTCAAACGTTCAACAAAGCTATCACTGAACCGAAACCAAAACGTACACTAAGTTGTGAACGAACGAGTATCAGATTAAGAAACAGAACCGCGATTAAAACGTGTACTTTAAACGCCTAGATTACATTTATGAGAATACTGGATACCCAAATGCCAAATGCTAAACACTCGCCGGATGTGTGAATAGTTTTTGACAAGCGACCAACTCTATATTCTAAGCTCCCCCCCCCCCTTCCGAAAAAAAAACAAAAAGGAAAAAGTAAAAGTAAGTGCTTTCGGCGATCAGTGATCAAACTCCTTGAAAAGAAATTACTTTAACAATGCAATATAGTTATGACATTCCGGAGAAGCTGAGCTGTTGGTAGATTAAAAATGAGGAACACCCATACTCTGCATGACCAAGTTGACAATACTGAGGAATCCTTCACCGAGGATGAAGCCCTAATACCCATGTGTTAGCCAGCTGGCACTTTTAGGCGAAGGCTCCGAGAGCGATAAAAGAGGCTCAAAGAAAAACTCACTGAAGCTAACACAATCAACGACGTGTCATGCCACCCCTTCCACCCCTTCCACCACCACGCCAGCACCCCACCAATAGCTCTCGCCAGCGTAAACGACGGGACATTGTACATTCCGACCGCCACAGCAATCCCTCCAGGGATCATGGCATGCCATGCCTTGTATCGCTCGGCTGTGTAGATGCGCAGCGCCGTCGTGGCTGCGAAGAGAGCGGCAGCTCCAATAGCCCATTCCCTTGCCATGGCGGGGAGGCCTTCGCCGGTGACGAGACGGGCGGTCAAGATCCAGACGTACGCAGTAGGGACGTGAAACAGGTCACCGGGAATGGTGTAGACACTAAATTTGTCAGGATATGAGACGGACTCTAGAACAAGAAGAGGACCCACGCCGTGTATAACTGGTAGATGAGTGCGCTGGCAATAGCGCCCATGGTTGAGCCGATTACCTGTCCCCAGAACTGGGCTTTGGGTGCAGCTCCGAGGAGGTGGCCGGTCTTGAGGTCTTGCATGAGATCTCCAGCTTGGAGGGCACCCTATGGGAGTTAGACGGGATGAACTTTGGATGGGAAAAGAACATACCGCTTCGGACTATACAGTATTAGCAACACTTTTAGAGATCAAATAGGAAATAACTTACCACGGCGCCAGCCACAAGATTGATCAACACACTCGACTTGTTGGACTGAGGAATGATAAACGCAAAGAAAAGCTGTGCCAACTTGCTGATGCCCGACACAGGGTTCAAGTCTGTCTCGCCGAGGGCACGTACGCCCATGATACTGAGAACCAAGGCCATGAAGACCGACGTGACAGTGGCGTACAGTGGCACCAGTTTGCCGAAGACAAAATGTATGCAGGCGACGCAAAAGGCAATTGAGAGAATCAAGCCAATAGCCACGACGCGGTCGCTAATCTGCTGATCGGGAGGGGCGTCGAGTTCATGTTTCTCATCTTCTTCGGAGCCAGCCTCCCAATCTTCGCCATGAGGTTGCTGTGCGTTGTCCAGATCGGCGATAGCTGCGTATCCAGAGCGACGTCGGATGACCGTCTTTCTAAATCTCGCTGGTAACATCACCCGGACGCTTTCTCCAAGCTGAGGGAGAAAGCGCAGGCTCGAGCTCATGGCTAGATAGCCAAGACTGATGACAGAGTCGGCAAGCATAATGGACAGTGAAACCCAAACAATCCAGCCCTTGCTCCCACGCTCCCAGTCGCCCACATCTCCGGGAGCCCAGCCCTTGTACTTGGCCAATGGCGACAGAATACCCCAGCCGACGGCAGCGCCGAGAAGCATGTGCAGGGTCGTGGCCGGACCCATGATGATACCCTGGCCGACATAGGCCAGGCTGGGATTCAATGTCCAGAGCCAAGTTCCCGCGGCCACAGGACCAAAGATGGGGAGGTTCCTCAGCACGGGGAAGAAGTAGGTGGCAAAAGTAGACAGCCCCGAGAGGAGGAAGCAGATCAGTAGGAGTTGGACATTTCGACGCCACGCGGCCGTGCCGTTTGTTTCGGTAGACATATCTTCCTCCTCTTCACTTGGGACCAAACTTGCGAAGCCTCCTTCGTCGACACCAGCCGCGCCAGTCTCGCGTGTCTGGCCGTGGAGTACGCCGATTAGGACGGCAGTGCTGAAGCCACTTGGGAATTTGAGACGTTCTCTGATGATGACTTGACGGCGTCTGTGAAGTCAGCTTTCACCCACCCAGGACACTTCTTCTCCGTTTAACCCCCCATGAGCCGCACGAAAACCACTGTCTCCCCCTTTTATAACATACCCGGCCATGAGTGCCCTAAACCATAAAAAATAAGATTGAAACCAGGGATGAACAACTCACAAAGGCACCGCGAAGACCACCCCGAAATAACACAACCCCAAACCCCAAACCATCAACCCTCCCAGTCCCAGCCTCACTGGCCCCATCTCGTCCTCCCTGAGCAAATACGTCAGCGCCGGGAGCACCCCCACAAACCCACACCCTAACGGCATGATCGCCATGCTTCCCGCCACAGTTTGCACCAGGACATTCTCCACCGGAGAAAATGGTCCATCCAGGTGCTTCGCCAACAGTCTAAAGATCCCAAATCCCAATAATGAAGCCGGCATAGTCATGGTAGAGACCCAGCCTGTTTGGAGGCCGAAGTACATGTTTGAAAAGCAGATGACCAGGCCGACGAGGAGGCCGACGAAGATGGCACGGGGAGTGAAGGATTTGCCGGGGATGCTGACATTTCTTCTTCCGTTTTGAGGTGATCTGCCAGATTGTGTAGGGAGGATGGAAGAGGCGGCGAGGGAGGACGTTGAGGAGGATGGTGAGAGGTGGTCATGGTTATCGTCTGAGGAGAGGAGGGGACACATGTCATTGTGAGAAAGAGGATTACCCGTGGTGGTGGATGCCGCCTTGCGCTTCACTGGTTGGCACGACATGATGGGGTTCTTTCTAGAACTCGGAATAGAAAAACGGAGAATAGAAAACCACGGGTTAACATCCCGCAAGCCATTCGTCCTGTAGCTCACTGCATGCGTGACAAGTGGGTTGGAATGCGGTCGAGTCCATTCGTGATGCCGATTGGTGGCAAATACCCCTGTCTGCCGTGACGCTGCGCGAGGTCGCGTGACCTTGTCCGGCCTGCCCCGTCGCTAGCAGTTCTCACAGCAACTCACCAAGACACAGCAACGAACACCGCAGTACTTAGTAAACGCAATTCTATTATCATTGCTGCCATGCTTGCCAGAGGGTATCATATGCTACTGCAGCCCGTCCTCGACTAATGGCAAACACACCAAAAACACAATACACATAATCACACACCGTTTCTCCCCGCCGAACCAAGAAAGCGCACCCTACTAAAATGCAGCTCCTCCAAGTCCTTCCCCAGCAAGATTCTGCAGACTCTTCTCGCTCAAGTCACTCTTGAGCTCAAATGCTTTGCTTTCTCTCTCCAGCTTCTCCCATATCCTCAAATACTTGCGCAGCTTCTCTTGCTTCGTCTTGAGGTCATCCCGAATCCTTTCCTCCTCTTCCTTCAGCTTCCGATGATGTACTTCCAGCTCCTTGACAACGCCCGTAGTCTGCGGAACCAGCGTCGGGTCAATCTTCCCAACGGGAAGAAGAGGTGTCATTGACGACACTAGACTCTGAGCCAGTGTAGGACGTTGTACCACATTGTGTGCCGCCGGGCCAGTCGGAGGATTGAATGGCTTAGACCCTAGAGAAGGTGATGTCCCTGTCGGCCCAACTGCGGCTCTCGGTCCGGTTGGGATTCCGCCTGGGCCAACAGGAAGAATGGTCGGCGAGACAGAAGTTCCTGGCATGTGGCGAGGCGGCATAGCAGCCCAACCGCCTCGTCCGCGCTGAGGATAACCGCCGCGCGGCGCAACGTACCCCCTAGGACCTGACGGGGGAACGGTCGGACTAGGCATATCAGAACGAGGAGCGTTAGTCGGAGTAGGGGTATGCCGGTTCATTTGAGCAGCCTGGGGGCCTTGTGGAGGTGCTGATGACGGTGTTCTGGTTGCGGCAGGACCGGTAGGAGGCGCTCTTTGCGCAGCGGGGCCTCTGGGCGGCGATCTCGCTTGTACGACGGGTCCTGATTCTTGCGGAGGTTGGCGAGGAGGCTCACGGCTATCATCGCGAGGACTCTGACGCGGGGTGTCATTAGGAGTCTCACGGTTAAGTTCACGGACCACCTCTCGCTCTCGGGGAGTCTCACGAACCAAGTCGCGAGCCGGAGCCATAGGTACGGGAGTAGACGCACTCGTGACCCGAGGAGACCGCGATGGGGATTGCGGCCGAGACGGTTCATCTCTTCCTCTGCGCGAGCTGGGACGCGGAGAGGATCTTCCAGACCCAGATCGGGAGTTGATCGCGGATGGGGGCAACGAATCTCGGCGCGGCGAAGGGCGGCGATAGTTGGACGCTGCGTATCTTTCTGAATCGCGACGCTCGGGGCTTCGTGATCGGGGGCGATAGTTGTTGGCTCTCGAAAGAACAGGAGGGGGGGATCGTCGAAGAGGGGACCGGGTTCTGTTCATCCTGTCTCTGTTAAACGGGGATCGAGACCTACGTCTGGTTTCCATCAGCACAATTCCCCTCGACACTTTCCCCAACTTACCTCGAATCTCTGCTATCATAATCGCGGCGCGGTGATCGCAGTCGATCGGTTCGGTCATCTCTGCGTGGAGAAGCGTATCGAGGGGGACTGCGCCGTGGCGGACTACGTCTCGGCGGTGAGTTCCGTCGGGCTGGGCTGCGGGGCCGGCTGCGACTGCGCTCCCGTCTCCAATTCCGCGCCTCTCTGGATCTATCACGCTCTCGGAAACGATCTCGATCGATGCTTCGTGATCTGCGACGCGTGATGCTGCCGGGAACATAGCTATCAGCGCCAGCTCCCGGGGGGGTGCGACCTCGGTCCCTCATTGGGCTGCGTGCCGCGCGAGGAGAGCGTGCTGGTCGTGGCGACCGATCGCGGTTGAACGGTCGGTAGGACTCGCCTGCGCCGTAGCGCCGAACTTCCCCGTCCTCGTATCTATGTCGAAAATATCAGTATTGGCAAGACCGCTGATTGACAGTGCTGAAAAATTAAGATTAAGCGCCGGCTGGTCCACTGGACCGTGGTTGTGAGAGAAACCCCCGGATGGAACTGCTGGAAGGGAGAATGGCTGAGAAAACTGTGACCGAAAAGAAATTGGTGTCGAAATTGGCAAGCGTGTGAGAAACTTCCTCGCCAAAGAGGAAGGCACGCGAAGTGTCCCACGCCAAAAAGAAAAAGCATCGCCCTAGCGACGCCGTTTGGCACCGCTGTCGCTTGCAGCCGGTGCATCCCCAGTGTCATCATGTGTGCCTTTCCTTTTGATCGGGGGCGATGGAGTGTATATTTGACTCCTCATCAGGATACTGGCATTGGCGCAGACGAGTTGGCACTTCTCTGAAATTCCTCCACGTTCGGTTCTTGCGTTGTCGAACCCCAGAGCTCATGCTTCTCCAAAGGTGAGACAGCCCTGGCACACAGTACCAATTTTGGAGGGCTCGTTTTGTCATACTTCTTTTAGTGTTGAATCCCACTAAAGGATCGATGAATCGGCTTCTGGAAAGCTTTTTGAAGCGGTCTCTCGGTATCATTTTGACCTGATCCTTGATCCATGGACCGTAGTCAGGCCGCGGAAGGCCGCGCCCTTCCGCATACTTGGCCAGTCTCAAAAGTCTGACCACCTCATTTACCGGAAGCGATTCCGTGTTGGTAACGAGGGCACGCTGAACTTGTCGGGCAAGGGCAGCTGGGTCATCGTCTTCCTCATCATAGTTGGCCTGGCTCCCATAGTGGGCCTGGCCGCCATCGTGCTGGGTGTCCCGGGTAAGGCCACCATCATCATTTTCGTCATGATCAGCATCGTAGCCGGGGCCGTGCTGGTCGTTGTTCGGATGGTCTCCACCGTCTTCAAAGTCGTCATCGGCATAGTCATCGTCGGTAACATCATCATAATTGTTATCGGTCTGTTTCTCTTCTTTCTCGCTGTCGTCATCGGTCCGATTATCGTCGGCTTCGTAGTCGTCGTCCCCAGGCCGGCCGTCAGAGGTCTGGATTTGATTGGCCGGGACTACGGTGGTATGGACTTGGACGGCCGGGACTTGAGTGACCCGGTGAATGGCCGTAAACGAACCGAGCTGAACCTCACCAGGCAAGAATTCATCAAGTTCCGGGTCGGGGTTGGGAAGATTGGGAAACGTCCACATTGTGATGAGTGAATGGGTTGCCGACCTGATGACAAGTAATTGGATAGCTGAGTTGGTAATAAGTACCTGATTCGCCAGGTTGGTGACGAGGAGTTGGTTCGCCGAATTGATCCAGAAGAACGAGCGCAATGTTGAATTATATCGCCAAACAAAGCGCGTGAGACGAATGGAAGTAGTTCGCCGGAAGACTGGCACAAGTAACCACGAAGCAATCGCAGACGAACTGGCAATGAGCTTTGAGGAAGTTCGAGACGAAGAAAGTGATCGTCAAATTGTTGCAAGAACCAAGGGTGAAGAGGTCGGCGATTTTGAGATGGAACTCGTGGTTTGCGGTTTTGTCGCGAATATGACGCCAGTCCAATTCATAGCGGGGTCACAGTACGTACCAACAATAGGGACAATAGCAAAGCTCACTTGAGAATAGAAAGAACATCCACTAACCTTCTGCTCCTGTCGCGGTCCATTTTGATAGTGGGGTGCCGACCGACGAGTGAATGTGGTGATGAAAGATGGGATGAAGATGCTGAGTTGGAGATGAAGAATTTCGACAAGGCGAGACCAGGAACATTTTACGCGCACCGTGCAACCCCTGTCTCTGCTTAGTGAGCAATAAACCCCCACCCTTTGACCCCCCACCTAAGCGCAACCACTAATGATTTTGAGTGTTTCTCAAGCCGTTTTTTTTGGCCTGACCGATCGTTATGTACTGACCGGAGGCGTGCGTATAGCTCAGAGGGCCGATTTAGTCAGCTTCTCTAGTCATCCAGCCAAGTCACGGGGAACATTCAACTCCCAAAACCACCTCGGAAAACACACCGAGAACAAAATCCCGAAGCACACATGGAAACCGCACTCCCTTCACGCCTCGCCAAGATTTGAGAGAAAACACCAGATAAATTCAAGGGTAGACGAGCTCTTCCTGGAACCGCCCGCTCCAAAGTGAGATCAACCAACGGGCGCCAGGCTTGAGATAAAGAAAGCTGGGGGACGGCATCAAATCTCAGGCCATCCTGTTCTCGTCCTCGGTAGATTCCGCCTGTTGGTCTTCGCTCGCCCTCTCCAGTATCCACTCTCGCACATCCTGGTGGTGCTCACTCATCATCCCACTGAGAGTACTTGCGCTGCTCTTGATGACGGTTCCAAACCGCCGCTTCATCACCTTGCGCGTCAGTTCGGAATCGGACCAGCAAGCGTGGTTGCTTGCTACGTATACCCGCGAATTCTCCTTGTACCAAGGTGAAAGGTCTTGGTCAACGTCAGACTTTATAGGTCGCAAGTTGCCATTGACAAAGTTGACCACTCCTGAAATTCTCGATTTCACGTCTTTAGGCCTGTCAGCACGCAATTCCCCTGTAGGCTTGATACACCCACCTCTGTTGATGAGCAACACCTTAATCCCAAGGTAAGCACTGCCTACACCCATCAAAAAGATGTCTTCAATGTTGTCGCAAATTTGAAGGTAATTATCCCAGATAAAGCACATTAGCTCCTGGACTTGTGCCTGGAGCGTCCTCTCGTCAGCCCGGGGTATATGTGTGTCCATGTCCTGCGCAAGGTTAGAATCTGGAGGGGATTCATGTTATAAATCTAGGCATACCTCGGGATGCGTGATATAGTGAGGAACATTGATGTCGACCACAGCGAAGCCCTTGTCAATGGCCCAGTCGATGTACTGAAGCACTCCATCCGACTAGATGACAAATCAGCACTCATTTACTACAGTACTCGGGCGTCACATCCTTACTACCCACGAGTTGTGCGGTTCTAAGGTATTGTCCAACGGGTCCGGTTGGGCATGTAGCTCTGGACTGTATACCTATGTCAGCTTTATCCTTCTATTCTGGGGTACCACTTACGGGTCATGGACGATGACGAGCAGTCGTCTGCATTCTCGGAAGTCCCTGGTAGCCAGCACCTGATTCTCAAATGACTTGAAGATAATATCTCGCTGTATATGGAGAGGGATCATGAAGTGCTTCTCCGAGAGCACCTGGCGCTGTGCTGAGCGTACCACGTCGTGGAGCCGCAACGAGCCCTGGCTCTGGATCTCCTGTACATCGACGATGCCCGGCCTCATGCATTCCCAGTAAGGTGCCTGATAAGCCTGGCATTTAGCGAGTACCCGCGCAGCCTCGTTGCTCAGCTTGGGGATTTCCATTTGCGGTGGCGGCTCGCCCATGAGTGTTTGCGCAACAGCTAAGGCTGACTTGGAGATGGCCTCAAGATTGTAGCCGCCCTCTAAACAAACCGCCACCTTCCCGCCGGCAAGCGACATGAGCATGTGCGTCATATGGGCATAGCAAGGAGGGGTCACAAAACATCCACCCAATTCATCTCCGGCGGCAGCATCAAAGCCAGCCGAGATAATGACCAGATCTGGGTTGAACTCCTGGGCGATGGGCATGACAATCTTCTGAAAAGCCGCCATATACTCCGCGTCGCCCATGCCCTGACTTTCCCAGCCAATGTTGACATTAGTTCCCAACCCAGTCCCAGCTCCGCAGTGCTCCATGCCACCATCCGGGGTCATGGGGTTGTCAGGTTTTCCAGGGTAGAATTCGCCGTTGAGATACACGTGAATCGATATGTATAGAATGTTAGGGTCTTCGTAAAACATATTCTGGATTCCGTTCCCGTGGTGGACGTCCCAGTCGAGGATAAGGATTTTACGACAGAGGTTGGGATAGTCAGCCTGGCAAATCTTGGCGGCGATGGGCACATTGTTGAAAAGGCAGAAACCCATGGGCTGGTCGAACTCGGCGTGGTGTCCTGGCGGCCGGATAATAGCAAAGGCGTTCTTGACTTGACCGGCGACCACGCTCTTACATGTCTCGATGGCGCCGCCGGCCGAGATTAGAGAGGCATCAAAAGTCATGCTCCCGACGTATAGTGAGTCTCTGCCCTGGTCGAGCACGGCAGAGAGGCGTCGCAACTCGTGGGTCGGCTTCTGTGATAATTCCTCAACCCAGAGGTAGTGGCTGGGATGGTGGACGATGCAAATCTCTTCTTTAGTTGCTTGGCGCGCGGGAATGCGCCACATGTACTTTGTGGGATTTGTCTCGATAATGCGGATCAAGTCGGCATCGCTGCCTGTGTACACCAGGCCAGCTTTCTTGAACGTCTTCATGATGTGCTCAATCCTAGACGGGTCCTCTGGGTGGTGAGGGTTAGGTCCAAAGTCGGCATTGGCGTGTAGTTTCATACGGTCATCGTAACAGCAGCCAGTTGGCAGAAGTCCGCGTCGACGCAGTTCTACTGGGTATGCAACCGTGTCGGACTGGTCATCCTCATCGCCAGCGTCGTCCTCAGCACTCTGGCCATTGGACGTCACAGCAGAGCCGGCTGAGTCGTGGAAGCCGTTGGTGATGGACCGGCCATCCGCCATGGCCATCGCGTGGTCGTCGCCATCCATGACAACGTCGGTGTCATTCTCATCCATAGTGGTACTACCAGCCCCTGCCTTCACGGCGACGGCGGTCAAAATGAGGGATCCCCAGTGCTGTCCCCCGTGGCCTAGTATTCTATCTGGTCAGCTGACTGGTGGACAAAGTCTTCGCCATGCCGATAGCAATTACAGTGCCACGGCTAGCCGAGGAGGAGCTCGAGAAATGGCATCCACCCAGACCCGTCAAGCCGTAGACGCAAGAAAGGAAAAAGCACAACTGTGCCTGTCACTTTTAACCAGACAATGACAACCGAGTAAATGTCCGGATTCTTTGGGCGAGAAGAGAACAACAAAGGCTTCAAGGCTGGTGTTGTTGACCAGACCTAGCTAAACAAGGCCCCAATTTGATAAAGAGGCATACTCCACGTGCAATCCACATCATGGCGGAACAGACAGTGAGAAAAAAAATCCTTGCAGCATAGGCACGAGCCTAGCATGCTCGAGAACTTTTGGAAGGAGCGATGATGCAGTGGGAGGTTTGAAAGCGCCCGATGCAAAGCAAGGCAAGGGCTGAGGGAATTGGCCAGGCCGGGAGATGGAATACGAACAACGGGAGACGTGATGAAAACAAGACTGGATTCGATTGATTGCACATACCTTGGACGCAAACCGAGTAGCTCTGAGCTATAGAGGTATCGCGAGCGGAGGGGCTGGTGGTGTTTAATCGGCTGCGCCGATTGTAGTCTGCGCCGAAGCGAGAGTAAATGGGCTGCAAGCGAAGGCGAGAACGCGACTTGGTTGGGATTGGACGCAGGGTCAAAGGGTGGCGTTCTGGCGGCAAGGCTGCTGAAAAATAGGCTGGAGAGGCTGAACCCGCAGGGGTATTGGCCCCTGCTCCCCCGCCAGACCGAAACTTGATGGAGACGATCTTGGACTGCTTCACTCAGGCAAGCAACATTGCTATCAAGGATAATCTAGGAAAAGAATCATCCCAAGAATTCAGCGTGAAAAGGAGGTTCAGATTATATACAGATTCTACGAAGTAAAGCCGCACCACCGTCAGAGCTAAGATCAGGCTATTCTTTCCCACGCCACCACCACCCCTCATCTATCCGCCTCTACTAACTTCTACTAACCACTAACCGTCCCATGGGTACCTGGGTTAGGTACCGACGCGGCCCCCCATGATCATCAATCCAGTAGCTCGTCCCTGGCCCGGTATCACGGCTATAGACATGACGAAGCTGCTCTGACTCGGCCCTCTTGTAATCAACAATCCCTCCCCAAGGTCGCGGGAAGAAATCCAGAGCTGGGAGGTACCAGCGTCGATCCAGTGCTCTTGGGCCATACTCAACCACCAGCTGTCTCTCCCGTTCCCAGAGCGCCCACTGGATTGAGTCACTCAGCGTCTCAACGCTAACCTCGATCCACGGATTCTTGAAGCGTGCAAACTGAATGACGCTCGCTTTGGTGGCGAACTGGTGGCGGTTTACCATTAGATGCAAAATGTCCTCAGGACGCAGCTTCATGAGCGTACCGAGAACTTGGCTGTTTTCCGCGGCGTCTCCCCAACCGACCCGGGCAGCTTCGGCCCAGCTGAGATTGTTGCCCTACAAAGATTCGTTAGACATCGATATCACAGAGAAATCGAGTAAGCGAAAACCCACCGATTGCCGTCTGACGGCTGCCACTGATGGACAAATCTCTCTCCCAACGGCAGACTTGATCGTCTCCCACATATCGCGCAGCTCATGGAGTTGGCTGGTTGAGAACCGGCGCATAAATGACATGCGGGCAACTGGTCTATCTCCGTTCTGATCTTCCCCTTCGACGCCGTGGTTTTGCTCGTGAAACTCGCATGCGTACTGCCACCAGACATATAGACTGCGTCGCAACCTCTGGAGCTCATGGGTGTGAAGGGTACGGCGATGGTGAGGATACGCAAAACGCAACCGATGAAACTCTTGCTCCCAAGCCTTAGCGCACCGGCAGATCTTGATAATGAATGCATAGGAGAGACCCAGGGCCCATTGATCGGGTAACTTGTCATCCACCGTGACATTGCTCTCCCTCTCGTCATGCTGCATTTCGAGAGCAAGTAGGTCATCGATGTTACCCGGTCCGTCTTCGTCGCTCTCAGATGTGTCGCTATCGCTGTCCGAAAGACTGTCTTCGTCGGATGATTCCTCATTGCTCTCAGAAATCACATCCTCCTCAGACGTTGAGCCGTGTTCAGATGAAGGTATCTCCTCGAAGCTGCCAGCAAGGTTGGGTTTGAGGGGTGTCACATGGACCGTGGAAATGAAGCTCCTGAGAACATGAATGAAAGGTTGGACTGGGGCCATTTCACGCTTAATAACCGGACGGAGGATGACAGTCCAGTTGGTTGCGATAATTTTCCTGAAACGCTTTGAGACCTGGGACACATGGTCTACCGACTCGATTTCCAGGTTCTGTAGGATGGTGATGATAGTCTCAACTGGCAAGTCCTGCAGTCCAGTGGCACTAATCGTGGTATTCCCGGTTCGCGACATGGTGGTTGGGACTAGAATGACGAGTTCGGATATGATCTGCCTATCCTGTTAGTTAATGACCCAAACAGTCAAGCAATCAACTTACCAAACTGAAGTGATGTGTTTTCTTGATATCGCCGAATTAACTCACAGGGCATCAGCTCCTCCCCCAACTGGACCAGATTCCCACAATGCTCTCTTCGACACTACCAAGATCGCAAACGATCTCAAAACGCAACAACAATGGGTATATGATATTTCTCGACTTTGTGCGCAGAATGAGAAATATCCCGCCCACTTCCTCCAACTCGCTCTCAGCTCACAACTCAAGAACCCTGCCCTGAGAAACCCTGTCCGAGCAGCTCTCAGCCCGAATAGAGCCCGTCAGTCTATCCCTCTCACCCAGAAGTTGAGAGGGGTCAACTAGCCCCAATGTCCTTAGGCCTTTGCCACCCCGACGTTGGGGCTATGATCAAAAGATTGGGGGGTGACGACATCGACATTGATACTGACATCTCGGTAGGACGAGCAGCGCGCTCTCGGCGCGCTCATTATCGCCATGGTTGGTTTTGTGCACGCACGCGTCGGTATGGCAGATGAAGAAAGAGTTGCCAATGTCGGTGTGGGTATGACGGAGAGACGCGAAGACAATGATGTGGAAAACGATGCAAGTCTGATGAAAAGGATGAAAGGAAAAAAGATTCTAAGGGGAAATGAGCAGATCTGCTGAGGTTCAGCTGTGTTTATGACCACACTAGGGGTGGGAAATGAAATTCTTTCATTTCACTTTTTCACAGTTGGCCCTGAAATCCATTTCCGAAACCTGGGAGGTTGAATGAAATGGTTGAAATGTGGGTCATCTTGGTATAGGTCAGATTGCC
>Ga0247765_1000690_pt1 | contig 23678 bp, 23 predicted proteins | sample UWRJL106311C6_FD_179949 | JGI IMG/M metagenome (GOLD analysis project Ga0247765, IMG submission 179949) | Plant litter microbial communities from Arlington Agricultural Research Station in Wisconsin, United States - UWRJ-L106-311C-6 | ecosystem: Environmental > Terrestrial > Plant litter >... | reverse complement strand
CTGTAATTTTGCTTGCCATTCTCGGTGCTGTACCAACCGTCGTACAACCCTTCGGTGATACTCGCCCGGTGAGCACCCCAGGCCACGGCGGCAAAGCGAACCTTGCCGTCCTTTCGCTGGCTATCGGGTTCCGAGTTGATGCGAAAGGTGACCTTGGGCGCGTTCTGGATGCTAGAACTGTCTATAGGGTAGGCGAACTGGAATTTCTTGTCGGTTGAACCCCATAGTCTGTACACTTCGTAGTCGTCGTTTGAAGCCTTGGCGTCATACCATTCGTACTCGGTGATGCACGAACCGGCAACATTGAGAACGAGGTCGGATCCGTGTTGAAGTCCCATGGTGGTCCCGGTGATGGAATAGCTGTAATTCAGCCGGTACATGGGCTCTTCACCATTTGGACCCTTCCACTTGGGCAAGTCTATGTCGTCGTCAATCAGGACATCTTTCCGCTTCGTGACATCGGCGGCCTCGACGCTGCCGAGGGCACGCAGATAAGATGCCGCCCGCAGACCAAAGACCTTGAGGACGGCGCGTGGCTCCTGGGCTAGGGCGGGATAGTAAGCCAGCTCTGCCCTCACTGGTGCGGCGTTCCCGATTTGGATGAGCGCTGGTCCCACGACTCCCAGAACAATGCTCGCGCTAAAGACAGCTAAGGCGACCAAGGCCCACATCAGGCCATAAGCCAATTCCCATCCTTCTTTTCGGCATTCAATGGCGTACTTGACCATTCTCGTCAAGGCAAACCATGCATCGTTGGAGTTCCAGAGCACAACCAGTGCCGCGTGGCGACGCCGCGACGCCTTGCTCGAAGCTAAGAGAGCGAGGAAGCTGACGAAATTCCAGGTGCAGAGGAAGATGACAGTCAGCATGACCGAGAGCGCTGCCGTCACGAGTGCTCCACTCCTGGACGAAAATGCAATGGCTCTCAAGCTTCCGCTGCTGGTCGGCATGTCGAAGGGGGTGAGGAGGAGATACGAGGCCTCGGATGGCGCCGTATAGATGTCGGCTGACGATGCCATGTTGTTGCTGGACAGCGACCGCGCTGTATTGTTGCTCAAACTGTACTCGGGGACTGTCCAGTCTTGGTGACTGGAGTGTCAAACTATAGTAGCAAGCAAGCGTCCGAGTCTCTCGGCGTGTAGGTGTAGGCAACTGGCCCGGATGATCAAAGGGGTTGTTGAACAGTCCGGGAATTTGTGGTCCCCAGATGGGGGGCAACTCAGAGACAGTTATCGCCATGACTTCTTGCATGTTCTCTGAGTTGGTGTATGTGTGCAACCGTGATTTTCAGCTGGCTCGCCAACTAACCAACCAGCTAACTTCCCCACAAGGACTCCGTTGGACACTGCACAATCCACGCTCTAGACCAGTCGAACTTGCTGCCCAACCGCCCCCCGCTTTACAGGCCCACGACCCGTCCTCGACAAATGGCATGGCAGGTTGCAAGGCGCGGGTTCCGGATTTCGCCAGTTCATTTTGCATTTTTTACCCAACATAGTTGGGTTGGCCGGGACGTGTGACACGTCCGTCTGTCATCCCGAGAGCCTTTCCTCACTAGGCGCGCCTTCAGCGGCCCCGGACGAGAATGTCAGGCCACCTTCACACAGATGTGATGGGTTGCGTCTGGACACTGGGTGATCAAGCAGCGCCTATTGGTGTGACTGCTCCGTCCATGATGAAATATCGTGCACTTTCCGTGCGCCTCGGTTTCCGGCACCCATGCATTTTACACGCTTGCTCATACTTTTTACACAGTCGCGTAAAGTTCATGCAATAATCGGCGGGTTTTGCAGAGGGCGTCTCCAGGGGGTCGGCATTTCTTGGCCACTCAGTGTTGAAGCATCTGTCAGCCCTCTCCGCCTAGCCCATGCAGCAATCAGAATCGGGCACGGTGGTCTGAAAGAAGACGCTTGCTGCATGCAGGTCTCGGTAGTTGGCGTCTTGGCATGGCTAACCGGACTGCTGACATTGGCCTCCGGCTCTCTGTCCGTCGCTTGTGCACCGGGGAGGAGGTTGGTTGACAGCTGCTCCACTCTGGCACCCCATTTCCGAGAGCCTTCTCCGCGGAAGGTGGAAGGGGACAAGGCTACCTATTAGCTGTCGCGGAATTTCATCAGCGGGCGGATTTGTGGGCCTGAATGTGACATGACCCGGAGCAGCAGCCTTCGAGTCGTTTTGTCGTCCAGCGAATTAGGTATTGAATGCCAAGTATCCACAACTCGGTGTCCCGGCAGTTATGTGTCGGTGTCTATTCACATACTTAATGCTCGGCCACCAACAGACTCAAAGTTTAGCTCGAGGTTCCACAACTCACTGTCGCTTCCCCGTCCCCTGAGCATCACAGTCGAATATGCGTCCCCACTCTCTTTTCGTCTTCCCTGCCCTTTTTTGTGGCCAGGCACTTTCCCAGTCGCTGCAGTCCGTTCTCCTGGATAATGGGTTCACCAAATTTGCAGCGATGCTTGAGGGAAATGCCGTGCTCACATCAGGGGATGGCCTCCTGATTTATGCTCCCACCGATGCAGCCCTGGGAAAAAATGGAGGTGCCGCCCTCGCCCGCCGTGAGGGTGAAGACAACTTGTCGTACTATATCAATGAGATCGGCTCAACTTTCTCCCTGCCCACCGGCGCTACAGGAACCACCTCGGCCATACCCAGCTCTACCGCCGGCCCACGCCGCATGTTGGCCAGAAACCTTGGCGTCGCTCCACTCCCTCCTTGCGGTATTGTCCGACAATCATGGCTCAGCGATCCCGCGAAGGTGAATCTCGGCCCCGGGCGCAACCAAACCATTGTGGAAAAGAAAGTTTGTGCAGCATCCGGGCCTCTGGTTTTCACTGGTCTCGGAGCCAGCGTCAAGGTCACGGCCGACGACATCCCTTTTGACCGTGGGTTTATTCGCCCTATCAGCGGGTAAGTCCATCCATACGCCCCTATCTTGGGTCCCAACTCGCGTCCCGACTTTGACGACTGACACAGAGAAACAGCGTCTTTACGTTGCCCAGGCCCGTATCAGAAACCCTCCCTTTCTTGAGCGCCAGCAAGTTCCTTCAAGCCCTCGACCAAGCGGGCATCCTTTCCGAGGTGGACAGCAGGGCCGCCATCACGGTCTTGGCACCCAACGACGCTGCCTTCCGTAGGGACACGGCCAATATGAGTACCTCGCAGATCGCCAGCGTGCTGAGGAACCACATTATCGTTTCCACAACTGCCTACACGCCTCTGATTCAGAGCGGGATGGTATTTGCGACGCTGAGTGGCGGTTCCGTCACCGCTTCAATCGTCGATGACGTCGTCAGCTTTGGTGGTGCAAGAGTCGCAGCCGCTGATGCGATTATCAAGAACGGCGTCATCCACACTATCAACAAAGTCAGTCATCGGATCATGTTGTAGCTGTTGCTTGTACTAACCAGACATGCAATTTGACAGGTACTCACTGCCCACTCCTTGACCGCCAAGCCGACTCCCACAGTTGGCCCTGTGGCCACGGGAGCTGCAGCAGTCGCGGAGCCTCCCGTGTGGAGATCTTCCATGACCTTTGTCGCCATCATGGCCGCTGCCCGTCTCTTCCTTGGATAAAGAGGTTACACAGACACTCCGTGCGAGATAGATAGGTCTGTGCTTGTAGTGCGGAAAGGGTGAGAGGCGCGAGTGTCTAGCGTGGGGTTGGGGGTCAAAGTTTCCGTGAGACGGAGAGGAGGCCTGCTTTGGGGTTAATACTAATGGCGGACTTTGACGGTATCGTAGTATGAAGGATGATTGCTAGAATCTCCGTCTCTGAGGAAGTTAATTTAATTTCGATGTTGTCCGCCATCTTCAGAAAGGCCTGCGTCGGTCGAGAGTCAACTCTCTTGAAATCGCAGGCAGTTGAGCGACGAAAAATAAAATCTGCGGGCCCATTCCACGCACAATATGTCTAGTGTTTTGAGACGACGGGAAGGAATGTACCACCCAGAGGTCAGCAACTCAGATGACCGAGTTGCGGACAAAATTGAATTGCCCAGTGGCGGGCTTGAACCGCCGACTTTCACGTTGCTTTCACTCAACAAGGTGTATTAGTGTGACATTCTGACCAGCTGAGTTAACCGGGCAGGTCTAAGTTGTAGAAAATCACTGGTGATACATCCGGCTGGAGGAGACACCCCGTTAGGCGTCAGTCGCAGAGAAATTCAGAGCAATTTCGCTGGATTCATGTCAAGCACCCATGCTCGGGCAGCCGACTCGTCTATTCCCAAGCGTCACGCAAGCCCGGCTGAGCAAGCTGAGATAAGATGTCTTGCTCTGACTCGCCGTGCTCCTTGACATCCGAGGATGGCGGGAGTTTGGGCCCCCTTCTTGATGCCACGCGAGGAGTCGAAAGATTAGGTAGACCTGTGGCCACGGAAGAATGGCTCAGGCTCCTGGTCATTGGGTCCAATCTCCTGGTGCACAGCGGCAAATTTGATGCGTATTGACCTAGGTAATTTCCCAGGCCGTGCCTTCATCTGCCAGTTTCCTTTGGCTGCTTCCCAGTTCGACGCTGTGCTTTTTATAATTTTAAAGCAGATGAATTCTGCTCAGAGCCTGTCGCAATACTTCCCTCCTCTGCCAGTCCCTTCCCACATCGGGCACTCGCATAACATTGCCTATTGTGACTGGACTCTCACGGCCGCAACCATAGTCGCACCACCCCCTGCCAGAAGAGTGCACCATTTATCGTCTCTGGCGTTTACAGGGTTGACTCGGTAGTGTAAGATGATGCGACACAAAGAGTCAACAGCCGAAAATGACATGCAGGAGTAAATGACAGTGCTCCGAAGGCGTGTTGTGTACCAATTATTCAGTTGCGATTCAGGTAGGAAAATCATGGCAAGAATGCCAATAGCTAAAATGGTGTAAGTGATGGCTGTTGGGCGCATTGTGAGCTTACGCAGTGAAGAGGGGGAGGATGTTTGTTTTTTGAGGTGTATGAAGTAGCTGAGCTGGATTTACACCAGCAGTCCGGTAAACAATGCCATTTGCAAATTCCCCAGGCTTAAGGCCGAGCGACGACCAGCCAACCAACCAACAAGCCAACGTTGTGTTCGAAACACCGAGCCTATTGGGTCGGCAAAGTGGAAGCGAAGGCCGTCTGGACGAAAAAGGGGCCTGAGACTGTAGGATGTGATGAAGCCGGAAAAAACAGGCCGTGTAGATCATATGGACGAGGAACACCTTGACCAATATTTAGGCCACCAGACAGGCAGCTAGAATTCCGGAAGAATCATCACCTTTACCACACACCATTACCATCCCCTCACGCGGGCACTGGGGTATGCCACTTACCATTACGAATTCCGTGCTCCGTGTATACCGGGGAGGACGTGATGATTGTTGCCCCGTGGAGAAAAATAGAAAAAGTCGCCATTTTCCATCCAACGAACGGACTAATTGTGGCTGTTGGGTGACTCGCACGAAATGGCTCTTTGCATTCTATTAATTACAACTTTTTGTCAACTAAGAATAGAAGAGTGATATCGATCCTTTCCGACCTAGTCGTCGTTGTCGAAAATTTGGTGGACGGAGGGCAACGCCGTGGAGAGGGAGCATAGTTGAGGCCGGCTGTACCCATCGCCCGCTTGGGCAAGTATCTCCAAAAAGTTGATAATTCCATTACCGGAATCAATCCCCGTCAAGTTGTCCAAGACCCAGACCCGCAGCGACCTGTCTGGTCAGAGGCAGCAGGTAGCGACCCAGATTTGACAATTCAAAGCGTTATACAGGTAAACAGATGGGCGTTGATACTCCTCCCATTGTGTTCTTGGCACTTGGGGGCTTTTCTTTTCTCAAGAGAGACACCAAGACTCTTTGGACTCAACAGGTCATAAGCACCTCTCCCCGTCCGTGTCTCCACTGGAATATTTCTCGTCTGGTCAATGTAAAGCACTGACTGGTAAGAGGATGGCCACTTACCTACTTTCTTATCCTAGATCACGCCTTTCAGATCTGGAAGGCCTCTGTGCTTTATCCTTTTGTTTGGGATTCTTCGTGAACAGCTATATCCCGGCATAGCGGTACTCCCCTCTTGTATGTTACTCCTCGGCCGTTACGTAGTATGTGGAGTTGTCAGAAGCGCTGGCACTTTAGATTCGCGAGCAGGCTGTTAGCCTAACTTGGCTGTCAAAATTTGCTAGTAGACATCGGCTACATTGAACGGAGAGGCTGCTAAGAAACATCGGCTGCGTAGTAGACTACAAAGGTTTGAATTATTACTTCCATGCTCGATCGATCGAGTACCGTCAGCTTCCTCAACGGAGCCGCTGTGAGGGATTGGTCCTCGCTTCCTCACGCAAGGAATATTATGTTTTATTATCTACAATCTCGTTATCCCTTCTACAAGTTCTTTGTAGAACACCCTGTTTTGAAAGTGACCAGCTACTATTTGGACCTTACGCGCAGCCTTTGTTCTCCACTATCAACGCCGCAGGCTTCCTGCCTTCCAGTCCGACCCCCCTCCTCGGTGCAGGCTGTAACACTGCGCTTATAATGGAAAACTATCAGCTGACGACATAATATGGCTCTGATAGTGCACCACCCCCTACAAGCAAAACAGGCTGTAATCAAAACTAGTAGAATTGGATTCTAGATACATGGGTTTCTCGTGCTTACCACCCTTGTTTCAATCCGAGGGTAACAAGACGGCCGATCTCAGTCGAGCCATCGGCCCGTATGCCATGCTCTTCAGCATCTTGGAGTATCCGATCAATGTATGCGCCAGCTGCTGAGAGGTGGAGAATGTGCGCAATGGCGCAGTGAACGGCCAGCAGGCGCGGCGACGGGGGTTCAATGGTTCGGTTTTCTGAGAGGTAAAGCGTTCGTATGATAGGAAGCGGTGGATCTTGTGGGAAGAAGCGTGGAAGGAAGGCACCGATACGGTAGGTGTGCGGTGGCTGTTGGTCACCCGAGGCCGGCTCGAAGAAGATACGAAAATCGCCAAAGAGGTGATGGAGGGTATGAGTTAGGGTCATGGCGTTCTGTGGGCGGTCGATTTCGAGGCCCTCGATAACGTAGGCGACGCCCATGTCAAACATGTTAAGAATGGTCAGGGCAGCTTCTCTCGAAGGATCCTAAATCGAGTGTGTGAGAATACAGGCAAAACTCCCAGAGGAGGGTGTTAAGGGAAGTTCATAATACCAGCTGAGCGCCTGGGGCGGCCTTTGTCAGCGAATGGGGGAGGATATGGGCCACTTCAAGAATATCAACTCTTCTTTCCTCACGTAAGAGACGCCCGTCATCGTCGCGAGCATCGTCGCCGTCACGCTCGCCGCGAAGTAACGCCTCATTCTGATCGAATATCCGGGATACTACGCAGCGATGGCGATCCCGCACGAGACACACGCCCCGCAGAGCGGAAACACGTTCTGGGGTCCCTACAAGCCCCTGGGGCAGCCCAGAGCCCTGTGATCTTAAAATAGCGGAATGGTATACGGGTGACGGCTGTGGAGTCTTTTTCGTCGAGGCCTTCACTAGCGTATGGGCGACACAATATTCGTCAGCGTACGGCTCCTTCGCGAATTCGGGGAGGGGTATAAAAAGAAGGGACTTACATGGCAGGAAGAAATTATCCAGCAGATAGTCGGCGAAGGCGAAAAAGGCCGAACGCAGATCTTCTACCTGCCCACCTTCCAACCGGAGAAGGTCGTTGTCGTCGTCCGCATCTAGAGAGGAGAGCCCTAGGGAGCGGAAGAAGGATCGAAAAAAGATATCGCGCGACTCCTGAGATCGCGCATACTCGTAGGTGTAGCGGATAAGAAGCGGGCGGCTGTAGGTAGTACCCCGCTGGTGGTTCTTAATCCCTGGTTCTCTGAAATGCTCGATAATCTGGTAGAACCACCGCTCTGCTCGTGCGCGCTGGCCGGCTTCTAGTGGCGTGTTGGCCGAGAAGTCTATAATACCCTCGAGCGATGATCTATGGCGGTCTAGTGGCTCAGATTGCGATGGATTCGCCTTGCTGATTGTTTCGTCCATCCTTAGGGCAGCAACAGAGGAGGGGGCGATTGGTGCAGGCCGCTGGAGTTGCCCAGGAGCAGAGGGCGGTGACTGGTGCCAATGTTGATAAGGACGATAGCACGGTCCCTGTTAGTGATTGGCCTCTTTAAAATACGCCAAGTGGGGACTATCCAGGTGTTTGACAAAGACAGTGACAAGCCGCGACAAGGCGCTGCGGGGTTGTTTTTGACGCATCAAGATCAACCATCCACCATCCGCTTCTACCCGCAGTGCCGCCGCCCCGCCAACGACTCGGCGCGCGTCTGCTAGGCCCCAACGCAAATGTATGACGACCCCGACGGTATTGCTCGCTGGTTGTTGCAGTCGGACTGCCACGCTGGTGGAACCGACGGGATGCTGGCCGATCCTCGGCCGTTGTCATCCAAAAAACGCGCCCTGCAGATGGCGACACCGTCTCTCTCAGCCCCGCGCAGCTCATCGCCCAGTCAGAAGCGGAAACTCGACCGAGATGCAACTCGCGACGCCGAATCTGCCCCCGACCGAGATGCTGACGCCACCCTTCGATCGAGCCGGTCAGCCATCATCCCCCTACATCCCTCCAGTCTGGTCTTTCCGCCGGCCTCCGCGTCTGCCTCTGCCTCGGGTTCGGTCACCGACACCAACCATTCCAGTGGTCCTAGCCCGGTCAAGAACATTGTCGGTTTGCAACGTCTGGAGAAGCCAGTATTGTTTGGGTCGCTGCACGACAATGCTGAGGAGGGGCAATTACCGGACGACGTCAGGCAGCTGTTCAGCGACATTTGGGCCATTGTAGCCACCCAAGGCATCTATCCCGCCGAAGTCCGGGATGAAATAATGCGTCTGAATCGTAAGACCCCGCCATCCCACTTCCGCCAGCCGGAGACGTGGCCGGGACCGTCGCCCGACTTTTCAAACTCGGAGGATCCCTTTTTCGACCTCCTCCCCATCTGGGCTTTTGGCCACGCCGCCAAACACCCGTCCACGACTCCAACGAGGCTGGCCCGCGCCGAGCTCCATCATGTCCGCCATCTTGAGAGTGTAGCTCGAGAGTGCTGGACACGGCGGAAAAGCGAGGCCTCGTGGAACTCCAACGTCCACGAACCGCTCTTGACCTTGGCATTATGGAGATCCTGCGACACTGTCGCCATCGAGAACGCTACCTCTGCGAGGATCCTGCCTGCTTTCATCCCAGCGCTTACTACAGGCGAGGCCGCCGAAGGCAAGATGGTTGACTTTGTACTTTCTCCCATCGTGCAGGCCAACAATCTCGTCCCGCCGGGCGCCGCCCGTGAGGATGCGGGCTCGGCCGTCGCTGCCGCCATCCAGAACAAGCTTGCTGCCCAGCCGTCAGCTGGATTCTGTGATCTCGGTGTCAACCACACCGACTATTCCCCGCTGTTGTGCGACCCCATTGCGGTCACGATCGAGACCAAGATTGGCGGTGCTAGTGCTGAGGAAGGCCGACTTCAACTGGGCATCTGGACTGCCGCATGGCACGCACGCATGTCTGCGCTGGGCATTGGTGGAGGGAAGCAAGGCCCCTTATTGCCAACGTTGCCTCTGATCCTCACACATGACCACACCTGGTCACTCTACTTCGCAGCCGACCGAGGCTTTATGATCGTAAGTAGCTCATCTTTGCTTCCATGTTTTGTTATCAGCGTTGATGCTGATGCAACGGATAGGAGATCCTCGGCGGCATGCATATTGGCACGACAGATACAGTTCAGGGCATCTATCAACTGCTTGCAGTCCTCCGGTTACTGGCTGAGTGGGTAGATACTACGTTCCGGGAATGGGTGGGCAATGTATTCTGCCCGCGCTCAGACATGTTTGGAGGAACCCAAGACGCCGCTTCTACGATTGAAAAAGCAGTTTTGGAATAATCTAAGAGTTTTCCAAGGTGCTGAGCGTGCCGGAATGCTTAATCCGTGCAAGTACCTGCTAACGGATGTCGGACATGCAGCGCCCGTCCACTCTCCCACTTAAGCCTCCCTATGCGGCGTCCCAGTGGGCGCCCAAAACGAATGAATCGGCAGTCCAGGGCAGAGGTACGATTGGATTGCGAAGAAGCCGCGATGGACAATGGTCAGTGCTTAACAAAGCTTTCCTCATACCTGATGTGGACTTTTTGGCATCACCTCGGTGGGTTGCACAGCATGATGCCCAGACCTGTTGTCGCACGTCGGTTAGGGATCATCATCATTCATCAACGCGACTGGTCGGTTAGATCAGCAAAAATCACGCATATCGGGATTTTGTCTCGAGACTCGGGCGGACATGGATGGGGTGTCCGATATATATGTGTGTATAAGAGGGCATTGTTTTTGCCTTCCGGGGTTAGTGCTCCCGGAGTCAGTCCCTTGGAGTCAGTTTAGTTTCACGGTATTGCACATGCCATTGGCGCGAACAGTAGGCCCGCCCGCAATGGACAACTCTACAGAAATATGCCCATTGAGAGTACTCATTGTTGGGGCCGGTGAGTCACTTGGCCTGCTCTACCTCATCTACATGGATATTGACGAAGCACGCTAGGATCTGCCGGCTTGTTGATGGCCCACATCTTCAAAAAGGTATGGTGCTTCGTATCAACCCACGCCCTCGTACCTCAATTGCCATTTCTAACTTTAGCGAGAAAAAGGCCGGCATTTCCGCTACCGTCTTTGAACAAGACACCTCCCCCACCGCTCGCGCTCGGGACTGGAATTTCGGAATCTACTGGGCACAATCGCGGCTTGCCGAGATTATCCCTCCAGAACTCAACGCGCAGCTCGATGCCGTGCAGACTGATCCATCGCATGTGCGCAGTGCGGATTCGGTTATTCCGATATATCATGGGGTAACGGGGGAATTGTTAAAAGCCCTCCCGGCGCCGTGGAGTGTTCGTCTGCAGAGAAGGGGTTGGTTAGAGTTGTTAAGGGGTGGTGTGGATATTAGGGTTTGTGAAGCCTTCCTCACTTATACTCATACCTCGTACTTAGAATCATACTCACACTCACTCTCCCTTTGGCTATATTGGCACGTGGACTGATTAGATCAGTTTGGCAAAGGCTTACAATCAGTGAACACCACGCCAACTGGTGTGGTCGCAACATTCGCCGACGGCGCCATTGAAGAGGGAACGCTACTCATTGGCGCAGAAGGTGCCCACAGCGTTACGCGGCAGTTTTTATTCTCGTCATCGCCGCAAGATGGCGAGCTTCTTCCTACCCCGATTGTGGCGTATGCGGCCATCACCACTGTCTCGCATGATACGGCGCTGGCGATTCGCAGGCTGCATCCGACGTATTGTATGGCCATGGAGCCGGAAGGGCGTTTTGCGTGGGCGAACAGTTTGTCTCTCCCTTTTCTCCCCCCCTTTTCTTTTCCTTTTTCCTTGCTGTTTTCTTTTCCTTTTTTTCCCCTCGAGTGCTGACAGGGTAAAATAGTCCATGACTGCAGCTCCCCCCACCCCTCCCTCTGGAAATTCATGGTCCTCATGACCTTCCCTTCGTCCAGCGACCCCGCCATTCTCAAAAGCCAAGGTAACGCCGCTCTTCTCGCCGACCTCAAGAAGCGAACACAAGGTTTATCCTCGCCGTTTAGGGAGTCTTTTGGAACTATCCCAGAAGGAACAAAAGTTTGCATGCTCGGTTGACGTACTGGCCGACGAAGCCGTGGGATGGAAAGGGAGGGAAGGTGACGCTGTGTGGAGATGCGGCTCATCCGATGACTTTTCGTAAGTTATGTCTCATGACATTTCATTATCTCATATATCTCAGGTCGCCCTTTGAACCTTTATGTTGTCTGATGATATGATCACGTAACTAAATGGTTGTTATATTAAAAGACCGCGGACAGGGTCTCGGCAACGCCATCACCGACGTCGCAGAACTTCAAACACGCTTACAGTCAATGACGGAACATTCTCCCGCAGAACTAGGTCGGGCGGTACAAGAGTATGAAAAGGCAATGTGGTCGACCTGGTTGGAGGCAGTGATGGGAAATTTGGAAAACACGCTGGCGATTCACGATTGGGAGCTGTTGAGGAAGAGCCCGATTTTTGTAAAGGGGGTGGATGTGAGGGATGGTGAAGAGGGTACGAAAGGTGTCGGGTGATGGGGAGTAGGTCTGTATTTTTGTGGTTTTTGGACTGAGTGGTTGACAATTTGATCAAGCTCACAGTTCCAATTTACGTTTCCTGTTCCTCGCTGTACGGGCTAGAAAATCGCCAGCGCGGGCTTACCCGTCTTCGACCATCTACAATAGTGTGTGTGTCTGGTCAACTAAGAGATTTTGTTCATCTGCTCTTGAAGTTACAACTACCGAAGTTTCCAAAAACCCGAAGGAAATTACTAAATAGTCGTGAAAAGTTCTATTCCAAGAAATCCTGGCTGGGAGGGCTGGAGGGTTGTGTGTGCAATTCAGAAAATGGGCACCAAGACTCCCAGTCGTCTTTATCTTCGTCATCATCATCATCATCATCATCCTCAGAGCCGTTGTCGGAACAGCTAAAAAGAGGACTGATACGCCGTGACTGATAGCCCGAATCAAGACTGAAGATGCGCCGGCGCCGGGATGACAACGAGTCAGACATGGCCCCCGCTCCCTGTCCTGATTGGGTTCGGCAGTGTAAAAGGTCGACCGAGCTAGGCAGAGCTACCTCCCGCGCTTGCAGATACTGTTGAATGTCGGCAAAGATAGCCTGAATGGGCATGATGTAGCCCTGGTTGAAGACGTCGGTAGCGACGAGGTGGCCGTGTACTTCGTAGGTGTTTTGGTCGACGACCCAGGATCCGGAATCGCCATCACAGATACCTTGACGGTAGAAAGAAAAAAATGATTAGGGGTCTGGGATGAAGACGTGCTAGGAAGAAGGGGTGGGCTAGGTAAAAAATATGTAGGTAGGTACTTACCCTGATCAGACGTATCCATCGTCACCATATACGAGTCCACAAACTCTCCCCCAGACCCAGACCCACAGAGAATACTGCCAGCATCTGGTGTGATCCAACCCTTTTTAACCCCGCCCGATGCGCTAATGAGATAGATGGGCCGACTGCCTGTGGTCCCGGGAGTTCTCTGACCAAGAACAAGTTTGGCTTGGGCGTCGATGGGGAGTTTGTTTGCCTCGTAAGTCGATGTTTCGATCAAAGCCCAGTCAAAAACTCCTTGTCTGTTGCTTCTGCTGGCACCTCGGGCATCAATTTCCGAGGATCGTGGGTAAATTACTGATCCAATCTTGACGGAGTTTATAAAAGACCACGGGGTGGTGGTGTTGGTGGTGGTGGGGGCGGTCTTTTGAGTGAGGTCATCTTGATGGAGATAGTCGTCGAGGTCGATTTCGATTGTGTCGTCATAATCCTCATCCTCTTCATCATCATCGTCGTCGCCGTCATCTTCGCCTTGTAGAAATGTATCTGTATCTGCATCGTCATACACTCCTAGGAGTTTGTTTACCCCCTCCTCCTCTTCTTCCCCCTGTTCCACCAGACGTGAGTCCTCGCTGCCCTGATTTTGACAATTCCTATCCTCATGGTCCTCATCTTCTACAGGCACATCTGCCAAGGCTGATGGCACCAACGAGAACAAATCGATCGGCGAGTCTTGTTGGTTGTCTTGACCTTTGTGGGCGGCTGTCTCCATCTCCGTCTCCGTCTCAATCCCACTCTCCAACTCCCAAAGTGCATGACCGGCTGTGAGGCCATAGACGCGGATATCGCCCTCCCTTGTGACGACTTTGATGAGCCCTCCTAGCGTGGCAATGCTCATTCTACCCTCACCCTCACCCTCACCCTTACCATGGCTGACCTGGAGGCGAATAGGCGTACCGCAGAGTGTTGCAGTTGAAGATTGTTTTGCACTTGTAAAGTTCCCCCCTATGGTAGTGGTAGCAGCGATGACGCGAGTATGGTCTGCGAATACCTGCACCACCGAAGCATGAATGCCAAGTCGCAGACGTGGTGCATAACCCAGCACTGCCGTCTTGAGTGGCCCTGTGTCGTCATCGCCGGCTGCTGCCGCGGCGCAGAGGTCTTGAACCATGGAACTGCGGAGAAACCGTTGCACAACATCTTTTTGCTCAGGTCGGCAGAGCACGACGATATATGCGCTAGGAGGGTTTATGTTATCGCTCTTGGCAGACATCGAGCCCATCATGATGATGCGTGTGGCCATGGGAGTATATGGCGTTCCCGGCTTTTTTTGTGCCTTTAGGACATTCTCTAGTAAGAGCTTCTCGAATCGGGGCTTGATGGATTGGAATCGGGATTTGGACAGCTCGTCAACCTCCCTGTCGAGCATGGGAACCAGTTTTTCTTTTTTTCTTTTAAATGGTAGTGTGAAAGAAAATGGTAGAGAGGAACTGCTGCTGAGTGGTCTTCTTCCCTCGGTTTGTGACTCGTGTTTGTCTTTGGGACTGGTGTCCGGGGTAACAATTCGGCTTATGATGCCGGTTCCGGGCTGCGACGCATATCCTGAGTCGTTGAGGTCACTAGACTCGCTGGAGTTATCGCATTTTGCTGTGTCCTGGCTTTCGGGCATGTCTGTGTGCGGGTCCGCAGGATTGACGTGTTCCATCGTCTAATAATGGGAGGAGTAAAAATTGCTCGGGGTGTGATGGAACGAACTCTGGCCCGGAGAGATGAACCAAATTTTGGAGAAACAGTTGAAAAAGGTGCTGACAGCTGGGAGGTCCCCGGGCATGGACGGCTTTAAATTTTAACGAGGCACACAAGGCTCCGTCGCAACTCTGCTGCCAAAATGCGCTCGCCAACCATTACCTAAGGTACTAAGGAGCTAGTAAAATCTCCTCTTTCAGATAGGTACAACTGTTAAGGCAGTTGAGAGGGAAAACAGTGTTACAGGTACCCACCAACCACAACTTACCTAAGGTACACTTAACTTGCCAACTGACGCACATAGCCCTCTCTGTCTGGTGCATGCACCTCGCCACAGCCCCGGAGCTCGACATCAGCCAATGAATCCACAAGCCGGATTGGGGAGCCATCAGGCTCTCGGTTTGTCCGGGTCAACAACCTCCCTGTCTTGCGCATTCAGTTCCAACAACCACAATCCGACCAGAGAAAGGACGAAGCAACACCTTAACAACCCTTTTTAAACATGAATAAAATGAGCTCCTTGACCGATACGATTTCATCTCCTCTAGCAACACCAACGCCAGAGACGATAGCATCCCTTTGCGAGGTTCTCTGGGGTTGGAGGCCCTGTCCGGAGTGGATTTCCGGTACCCAGGCCTGTGAAAACAAGGCACGCGGTAGTTGCACCTGCCAGCGAGCCGCCAAACTTGAGCCCTTCTTCGACTTTTACCGTATTATCACAAGCTATTACCTTCCCGATGACATTGGGAATTCTCACCCAGCCATAGCATCGCATGACGACCTGTTGGGGATAATCTCTTGTCTCCTCAAAAGCCCCGACACGCCTCGTTCTCAACTGACAGCCGACTACTTTGATCTACGCCGTCAACATGGCCACAGCAACAAGGAACCCCCGGTCAGCGACCAAAACAGGGCATTCAGTCTCGCAGCCCGTATAATCACCATGGTCCAACCATCGGCAGGTCAACAATTTGAAGGTCTCTTGGAGGCTGGAGTCCAGCCAGTGGTATGGCGTGGCGACACCTCGTTCGCAGCCTTTCTCCAAGCGACATTTCCCAGGAGACAACACCCATCACTCAACCCGGATCCGACTTCTTGTTCGGCCAGAATTTCCCTCGCATCCATGACCAGCCACCGGTTAAAGGCGGCCGGTCTGACTATCATTCCTACCCACGATCTGCGGGAACACCTCGCTCTCGACGCGAAGAAGGGAACTGTCTCCCTCTTTCACTATACTAGTTTCTTGGAAGAGCATCTTTCTAGTAGCTACCAGCATGTTTCGGTCTCGGTGGGGGAGGTTTCAAAGTAAGATCCAAACTTGGGCCTACCATACACATGGAATCAACTTGACTGCACCGTAGCAGTTTCTCTCTCTCTTTTTTTCTTCTTTTTTTTTCTTTTCTTTCTACAGATGCTAATAACCCTTTCCCCAGGAGCAACATCCCACCGCAGCTTTCCCAACTATGTCTAGAGACCCTCGTGACCATTAAAGAAATCCTCTTCCCCGGCGGGGATGCCTTGTCCCAATCTGCTCTGCGCACACTGGCCACCAAGCAGCGGCTCGATCCCGATATCCTCCGGGTCACGGTCACAGACTCGTCTGCCTACCGCGCCGGAACGTCTGAACGCGAGCGTCCCGTAACGTACCAGTATTGGGGATCGAGAATTGTGGAGCTGCATGAAGAGTTGGAAAATCCTACGCCCAGGGGACTTTTTTGGAGATGGCTCGAGCGAAAGAGCGGTGCTCGACATGCTAGTGAGTTTTTTTTTTTTTTTTTTTCTCTCCCCCCCTTTCGTACTTTTCCATCATAATTACCGGCAGTGCTTTGAGCTGGCTGTGTTAACTGACTGATAAATAAAGTGATGGCAACGCTCGTCGGAGTCTTGATTGCTATAATTCTCGGAATTCTCAGCTTGGCGGTCAGTATTTTTCAAGCGTGGGTGGGTTGGCAACAGTGGCAGCACCCGGTATCAAATCCATGACCTTGAGAGTCTTTGTAGAAAGGGGGATATGATGAAAAAAAAAAAAGAAGCAGCCTTCATATTGTGCCTAGGTAACTAGGTAGGTATCTACATACATCAAACGGCGCTTTGTGTATCCAAGTTTCCAGCGAGGTCCGTGGAAGGAATCGATGTAATATGCAGGTTATAAACACCTTTTCTTGGAAACCTATGATGTCGAGGATCGCAGTCGTCTAGCTTGGGGTTATCGGCGTGGTCTTTCAAGGCGAGGTAGAACCCGCCACCGCCGTCTGGTAGGTTACAAACATCTCTGTCGGTGACATTGAAGCGAGACATGGCACCAGCTTTGAAAGGCGTTATTGGGGATTTAGCAGGGTCGAAAAAGATGCCAACTTTCTTGGAGGATCCCGCAACCGCAACCGTGACGGTTACGAATTGCACCTTTGGCGGCTGCTGGGCAGCGGGAATACCCACGCGGATATCTTTTGTCACATACAAGGGTTCACCTGTACTATTGTTGTACGTACGGCGGTTGCACTGGAGCTCTAGTCCGTTCATCAACAGATGATCCGGGAGTATCGAGATATACCCGTGGCGAATAATGTTAACCCGTATGTCGAAAATATCGAGCGGGATGTACAGCATCATTGGCTTTGATATGTGAGAAATATCGCCGGTTTCGGGCTTGAGATAAATGGTAGCAAGCTCAAACTCGGCGAACTCATCGCCGTAAGCCAGAACGAGATCGCCGAGGCCAGGGTAAGTATTCCGTCCAAAGACGCGGAAGCCGGTAATTTTCGTGGGCCATAGACCAAGACAGATATATTTCTCGTTCACCGACATGAGTCCCGTCCACACTTTGTAGATTTTGGGTACTTCAGACTGCCGAAACATAAGATTGACGCGTAACCCGCGGGCCGTCATTAACGGCGGTTCCCATTCGGCGCCCTCGGGCACATCTTGTCTCATCTGGCTATAATCAAGGATATAGTCAGGCGGTGGGGGAAACTGCTTGGGAGACTTGGCCAGGACGCCGCGCCCAATGCCATGCAAATTATAGTTCTCGTCCTCGGGTAACCATCCTGTCCACACCAGGACGGAATAGTCGCCTGTCTTGGAGAGAATCTGTTCTTGCAGCCGTTGAAATGCACATCTCCCCTCGCCGTACAGGAGGGGCATGTTGATGCCGAAAATTCCGAGGAGGCAGTAGGCTTCATCCTCGATGCGTGTCGTCGACCGTCCCGAAGCCCACGACATCTTCTCGGCGGCGTTATATTCAGAAAGAGGCTTCCGCCCCAGCAGAGCGTCCCTCGGAATCCCCGTCATCTCCTCCAGCTGTTGACACAAGCTGAACTTGGTACCCATGTCGCTCCAGCCGGAAGCATAAAACTCGAGTTTGCCGGGGGCGATCAGCTCTTGTAAACACCAGCCACGAGTAAACCAACGGGCCTCGCGGAACCTATGCGGGGCTATGTATGGGGCCAGCGGGGGTACATCCTCAGGAAGGCGTAACACACGAAAGCATCCCGATACCAAGCCCACATGGAGTTGATGGCCTCCGAAAGTTCGGCGCTCGATGTCTTGTCGATACAGCAAGTGTCGACCCAAACCCAGTCAAGGCCATCCGCCAAAGCCTGGCCGCAGCACTTTTGGATCTTGGCAAATCCCTTCATGGTGCGCGCCTTTTCGAGGTCCTGCATGGCGAGAAGCGACACCTCCTCTTCGCCCCAGGTATGACTCAGAATGGCGTATTTGGGAATCCCGGCACCGATAAACTCCTTCATCTCCAAGGTTGTGGCGTTGAGAAGCCTCATGGTTAGGTAAATTTTTTTTAATTTTTTTTTTTCGTGATTTAGGTTGAACTGGTCAGTGTCCTTGCGGGGTTTACGACGATTTGCAGTTTGTCATTTTTGAAGAAATTTCCAGCCGGGTTAGGCGCATCGGGACAGCTGCAGCAGACTGGACTCAACCGCCTATTCCGTCTGGCAGCGTGCCTATCAGGACATGGCAGCGACCTGACTGGTCGTGGGGGAGCCAATGGCAGAACCTTGCTCTCTACAGCTTGCAGACTGATGAGCTCGCATGCCAATCAGCAGACAGGGCCGTTGGACGACAAATGAGAGCGGCTCTGAGTTGAGTCTATTGAGATATCTCCAACGTCATGAGGGGTCCCCAATACCACCCTAAACCATAAAGGGTGATGCACGGAACAGAAGGGCGCTGTGATGTCCGCTGAATCGAAACCTGACATTTCAGCTGCCCCTCACATATCCCTGGCTTCATTCCACGAAAAGCGGCATCTTAATGCTGAAGGTCTCATCGGCCGTAACTATCACCCCACCTCTTTCTCGCGTCGGGATTGTTCCTTTCGCGCTTCGCCAAGACTCTCGCCATGGACCCGCTCAGCGCCTTGGCAATCGCGGCAGCTGTATTCCAGTTTGTTGATCTTGGGAGCCGGGTCCTCACGAAGGCTTGGGCGAAGCGCCAGATCCTCCGAGGAACCGCGAGAGACAAGCGAACTGAAGAAAATCTGCAGTTCTCCAAAGAGCTGCTGGCCTCGCTGGACTGTATCCAGGCAACCTGCAAAGGCTTGCGCGATTCGAATTCGGGCACCACACATGCAGCAACCCCCGCCCAGCTCCTGCTGCTTCGGCTGTGCAAAGACTGCGAGAGTCTCGCCGTCGAATTCCATGATGCTTTATCCAACGCTGGCAAAGCAACACCTAACGGTCCAGAAAATGCACAGGAGCGACTCGAAGGCATGAAACGACAAATCGTTGACTGTCTCATTCTCTGCATCTGGTATGTTGGTAAATGATTAGCAATTGAAACCTTTGCGGCTTCTTGATTCTTACCGTCATTGTCAACCGAAACAGGGATGACTCGAAGCAGACGAAACGCTGGGAGCTTCATTTCAACAACCAATTGAACGCCATCAACAAGCTACTTCAGGAAATGACCCACGCCAAAACGCAGCCTGGGGTTTCTGGCGATTTACTCGCTGCAACTACACAACATCAGAACCTTGGCGACAAACTTGTTGAGGCCTGGGCATCGTCCGGAGGTTCACCCGTACGGGCGCCTGGGAGTGGCCCAGGCGCGGTATTGGATCCTATCCTGCCACTATTGCAAGCAGAGGAGGCCCCCAGCTTCTCCCTACTCGGTAGTTCCATGGTGAGAGCTCTCGGTGTAAAGAACGTGTCGAGAGAAGGCGAAACGGTTCGTGACGAACTCACCCAATTGCTCTGGGACAAAGAGTGGGCACCAGAGCCAGCCACCTCCAAAGATCGAATCTCGATCAATCTCCGCCCCGAGACGCTGCAGAAGGCGATCGTGCGCAGCTTGCAGTTTGACGCCCTCAAGCTGCGCGAAGAGGCTATTCCCCAAAATCTCAAGGACACTTACGCCTGGATCTTCCAGGGAGCAAAAGGGGCCAGTGCCGGTGCCGGGGACGACGAACCGGCATGGGACAGCTTCACAGAGTGGCTCGAGAGCAACGAAGCAAGCATCTACTGGGTTACCGGAAAGCCCGGCTCCGGGAAGTCGACAATGATGAAGTTCATCGTGCAGCATGAGTGCCTGCCTGGCCGTCTCGCGAAATGGGCTGGCCCACTGCCTCTGTTAGTAGGCAAGTACTATGCTTGGAGTTCTGGCTATGACTTGCAGAGGTCCCTGCAAGGTCTTAAGAGGACAATTGTATCTCAGGCCTTGGAGATGATCCCGGATCTGGCGTCGACAATCACCCCTCGGCGGTGGTCCCAGGCACAAGTGCTCAGGAGCGTGTCGTTTTTACCAGCATGGGAAGCGTGGGAAATTGAGGAGTCGTTCGATCTCGTCCTTGCCGAGTGCGGGAAATCTATCAGGCTCGCCCTCTTCATCGATGGCCTCGATGAATTTGCAGTCCCACCTGGCGAAGTCGCAACGGCGATTCAGAGCATAACATCCAGGTGCTCCAACGGCTTGAAGCTCTGCGTGTCGAGCAGGCCATGGCCCGAGTTTGGAGACAGGTTCGGACACGGCCCAATGCTCCAGATGCATCTCCTGACCGAAGCGGACATACGCACCTTTGTTACCCGCGCGTTCCAGGGCAACCAAGGCTTTGTGGAACAAGCAGCGCTGTACCCCGAAGCTGCAGCTCAGTTGCAGAGCAACATTGTCGAAAAGGCCAACGGCGTCTTTCTCTGGGTTTCGGCCGTGGTCACCCACCTGATGGTTCTCTTTACCGAAGGGGGCTCCGTTGCCGCTTCCCAGACGGTTCTGGACGCCCTGCCCGAGGACATCTCCATGCTCTACGATGCCATCTGGGAAAGCATTCGGCCACAGAATCGTGGCCATGCCTCCATCATGATACGCGTGGTCGATGCCACGGCGGGGCCAGTACCGTGGCGGACCATGTGGCTGATAGAAGAATCCGGAGGGGGCCTAGTCGAGATGGCTGATGCCCACCGGGATAGCAACTGGCGAGCACTGGCACGACAGTCACTCCGGAGGAAGCTTGCCGCGCGCACAAAGTGCATCCTGGAAACAACCTCGGGACCCGAGATGTTTGTCGACTTCATTCATCGCACGGCTCGGGACTGGGCGGTCCAACCCCACGTGTGGCAGCGGATCTGCTCAGAATCAGCAGCAACATTTGACCCGTTCCTGGCTCTGGTCCAGGCACAGCGCCACATCTTGTCGGATGAGACAACGGCGCGCGAGTATAACCACACCACTCTCTGGCGAACGGTGGCTAGGACGCTTAACTATGCCAGAAAGTTCAGCACTGATGATGCGCAGCTTGTCCAGGAATTCGTCGCTGCCTTGGATGGCATCGACAAAGCCCTGGGGCGGATCCACAAGCTAATCCCCCAGGTCGCCGTCTCCACGGCACTTGGACCTCTCCGCATGGAGATAGCCTACTGGGTAGATGGACAGCTTACAGCGAACAGGGGCTCGGCGCGAACAAACACCTTTCTGGGACTCGTTGCCCAGTTTTCTATCCTTGCCTACATCAAAGCGAAGGCGGAGGCGGACAGGAGCCTACTACACGGGCAGTCACAGACCAAGCATTCGGTGGGCCTTCTCGAAAATGCCATTTTTGGGTTCGAGCGTTATATGCCTCCCGTGGTGCTCCAAGACGGCGCCCCGAGTCCCAGCGAGTTCTATGCTGCAAGGCTCGAAACCGTAAAGTTTCTCCTGGACCAGGGCGTCGCCCCAACCAACGACTTGGTGACGGTGGTTCATGACTTGGCCAGGCCTGTGGCTCCGACGGGGACGCGGTATGGATATGGACGACAGGATGCAAAGAGCCAAGCTCACACGGAAGCCGCTGTTGAGTACTTCAAGGCGGTGGCCGAGTATCTCGATGCTAGGGACTGGAAGGTCCGCATCAAGTCAACTTTGTGGCGTGTGCAGTCGGCGATGAAGAGTGGGAGATAGACGGAATGATCAGCTAGCCCATCGGCTAGAATTGCATGTGGACATGCAGAAGCAGTTAATAATTGAAATATTAGCAATAATACTAGTTATCTACTATTTAGAAGGATTTCCAAGTGGCCAATATGTAGAAGGCGCAACCCAATGCTCGGACACCCCTAACCGTCGGACATTGTGATCGACACCGCATTTTTGACAACCACCTCACTTGCCATCATCACCACCCACTATTTTTGGCCCAGAATACACTAAATTTGCCATGGATACTCTGCGTGAACAAAATATTCAGTCTACGATTAATGCAGTCGAAAATGGCTCGTCTTTACGCCAGTGACAAAATCTCACGTGGAATTACTCACCCTAGCTCGGGCTCGACTCAGTCCTTACTCAGGATTTGCTTAGGCTAACTTACCTTTACTCGCCTTAATTACTATTTTCGGCAGGCCGCTGCGGCGCAGTATCACTTCAACGCTAACCGAGGGGGGTCTAGAACTAGTCCCTTGGATAAAGATAGCTAAATATTGTCTCATTTTTAAAACTAAGGGGCCTTGTATGTTCGTTTTACTCTACCTAAACGTTAAAAACTTCGTCCTCTAATTCTCACACTTTAGCTTCTACCTGGCAGAAGAAGGGTTTCTAGTTACGATGACCAGAACCACGGCGAATAAAGGGATAAGGGTTAGACCCAAGCACTCTAGTCAGCTTGCGTAAGGATGCTTAGCACATGTAGCATTCTAACCGCTAAGCTACGTACCCATTGACAAGTGGTTGACCACGAGACGCTCTACTTTTCCACCATTTCGAACAATTCAGAGGATTGGGAAGCTCCTGGTGTAATCCCGAGAGCTTGGAGCAGCACTAGCCGAGCGCTTTCCCGTTGGGAATGGAACGGCTCCGCGCGCGCGTGTACGCGATCTGGAAGGGGGCCGGTCGCGACGTGGACGTCTACTTGTCTTGGTATGATGGCAAGCGTTGGCAAACTTCCGAGCAGTCTCCGCTTCGTTCAAGCAGATACCAACCCTGGACTGACCTGCCGCGGAGGCGAATTGTTTGTTGCATAGAAGGCCTCAGGGACGGACAAACTAGTCTGGCTGCGTCTTGATAGCGATGGCAATCCGCTGTTGGAAGAAGACCATGAGATAGATGTGTTGGCATGGCTGGAGCAGCTGTGGCCCGGCACTCAGGAACATCATCATCTACGTTCCGAAGCAGAAGCTTTTCATAATGGAATCGCACCGTTGTCAAGGTGCAAAGGGAATACATCCAAGACTTGTTTCACAACTGTGCTAACGCCTTGATGAAAAAAAAAATGAAAAAAGCAGCAGCCCGGAACACGCCACCCATTGACATCGCGGTGATTTCGAACGTGGTGATTTCCAACAATCCCTTCAACATCTAGGCTCAGTTCGCCTCCTATCTCGATGCCGTCACCGACTTTGGTTACAACAAGACTAGCGAGAAATGGCGAGGGAGCGCTGGCAGTTCAAGTCGTGTTTGGCTTCGGTCATGCCAAAGCCATGGTCAGCTCGCTGAGGCTAGACTACGGACATTCTCGATATTACACAGAGAGATAGCATCGCTCAGTCTTGCTCACCTCTGCTCACCTAGTTGCCATTTTCGGTGTACTGGGTAGCATGCTGAATTGCTTCGACTCTAGCTGAGCACCCCAGCATTGGCCCCGTGTTCGAATTCAGATTTGCGATTTGGCCG
>Ga0247765_1000689_pt1 | contig 23690 bp, 33 predicted proteins | sample UWRJL106311C6_FD_179949 | JGI IMG/M metagenome (GOLD analysis project Ga0247765, IMG submission 179949) | Plant litter microbial communities from Arlington Agricultural Research Station in Wisconsin, United States - UWRJ-L106-311C-6 | ecosystem: Environmental > Terrestrial > Plant litter >... | reverse complement strand
AAACAGAAGAAGAAAAAAAAAAAAAAAAAAGCTATATAGCCTGCCTTCTAGGGGTAATTCTAGACCTGACGTGCGTCAACACCGTGATATCCCGTCCCGTCAATGACGGCTAAGAGACCGCCCATGGTCAACGCGCCCCGAGAAGTGGTTGATGCCGTGTGACGAACTACTCTAACTCGCCGACGCCGACGCCGACGCCGCCGTTGCGGATGCCCGCAGCCCGATTCCGAAGATGGAGGGAGGGTGATACAGCGGATCGTCGCAACTGCTTGAAGTCGCTTCCCCGATTACGGGGTCTACCTAGGTACCCATTGATAGCGGCTGCCCCGTAAACCTCGACCGGGTTAGAACGTCGGCTACCCTATAACAGGAATATGACCAGAAATTTAAGATTGCCGTGGTCGGAGCCCCAAGGGATCCAGTACAGAACCCACGGTGCGATTTGTCTACGTTTTCTGATGAGAATTTGGACCTCGCAAAAAGCTTGGGCAAGGGTTTGGGCCTAGCTTTGCAATAGCATTGCAACAGACCCGAGGTTTATAGCTTGCAACATGGAATATCTGCCCTTCGCCAAGCTTAACCCATCACCACCCCCACCCTGTCCTGGATAATTTGATACAACGTCCAAGATTTAGTCCCTCTGAGTTTCTAGCTACGTCTTGGGATTTTTATTTTTCATAGGGATTCTAATCTTCTGCAGACCCGACTTGGGCAACATGAAGGGGTCGGCGTCAAGTTCTTGACTGGAGCTCGCAGTTTTCGTTCGCCGCACAAGGACCAGACCGGGAACCAGAACAGCAGTCATGAGTGCCGAGTCCAATAGCCTCTTTTGCCGGGCGGTAGGGGCTCTATCAACAATAATCAGCGCTGCAGCCTCGCTCTCCAGTCCATTAGGTCGACCATCCCGGCCACCAAGGAGGGCCGGCGAGCCTCAACTTGAACTTCAACATTAAACCTCCCCAACCTCACCACCACGACCATCATCACCATCACCATGACAGTCATGACCACCAACATCATAATAGCATCGCATGATCACGAATGGGGCCGGCGAGGCCCAGCACAGGCGCGACTTCTGGGGATCGGCTCTCCCGTGGCCAAGTCCAGTCCCGTGCCGACTACATTGGTTCCTTCCTCCTTTGCGACGTTGGAAGAACTGGCTGAACATTGGAACGACCCCCCGGGCTTGAGTCCAGAAGTCAAGGTCCTGTGATGGTTGGTGACAGTCTATCCCGACTATCACCACCCTGCCTCGTCGGGTTTGGGTGCCAACAGCGCATTCTCCTCTCTTGCAAAGGGTTTTCGACTCCCTAATTTACTAGAGTGTGTGTGTATTATCAAACTATCTCATCCCTTCGATCTTGGAGTGGGAGTGTGTGTGTGTGTGTGTGTGTGTGTGGTAAGTATGCTGGACCAATATCCCTCCATTCGCAATGCACGCAACTGACTAGCCCACCGGAAAAGGGACCGAAAATGACCGGAATGACGAAATGGCGTGGTCAAGGCAGCCAAAAGCAGGGGGATATCTCCCATCTCCCGACAGTTTTTTCTTTGTTTCCATTCATTCATTCCGCAATGACGTCGCGCGTGTCTACCGCGGGTGGTGGTGTGTCCCGTAAAAGTATCATGGCGATGTCATTGTTACCATCCCCAAAGCGGAGAGCGGAAACCGGAGATATTTCCTCACTTTTCCGTTTTCTGGTCCTGGATTCTTGTCACCCCTCCAGTGTCTCCCCAAGCATACCATACCATCATCACCTCATTTTTCTCTCCTTAACGGAATCTCAGCATCTCCCATCGACCAGATCAACCAGCCAGCAACAGCAACAGGTTGGGATAAGCAGCAGCACAACACAATATATAACACCTGGGAAAAGAAAGAGAGGGAGAACAAAAAAATGGGAAGGTCAACAATCGGCCACGGTCAATCCAAGTCTTATTACCCCAACATGGACTCTTCTGGCGATGACCAGCGAAATGTCAAAATGTCCGAGGTGGATGGGTTGGCGCAGCGGAGCGGCAAGAATTTGCGGGGGTATTTCCCTAGTTCGTCTTTTCTTTACTTTTCCCTTCCTTTTTGTGTAGTATTGTTGGGTTGCGGGCGGTTCTGGGGCTGAGGTTTGCTGGGCTGGGAGCGTGTACTGGGTTGAGAATGTTCCTTGGACTGGGTTTGGAGAGAGACAAGCTGACGGTGCATGCCATGACAGAGGACCAGCTGGAAGAGGTGAAGCGGATAGAAGCCGAAGAGGTGCGTACCCTCGGTCCATGATAGACCGCGATACTTGATACTGGGCTGGCCCTAACGGATACTCCCTGAGGACAGCTCCAAGAACGGCAGGCCGAGGCCATGAAGAAGGATCCTACTCTCGCTGTGAGAATATCCCCCCAAGGGCGAGGACAGTTAGTTGACAACAACCAGGCCACCCTCCATGGGAATAGACCCGCCAAAGGAGCCATGATGGACAAGGAACTGATGACGGAGGACGCCGAGACCGTGCGGCGTATGGAGGAGAGAAAGGAGAGGAAGAAGGGACTGGGCCATTCGAGCGGCAGCAGCAGCATGGAGTAGAACTCGCAGCAGCATGGGGGTAGAACCACGTCTCTGACAAAGATAAACCTGGGTATCATCATATTATCACAACCAAGCCTCATCTGTAATGAGGCTTCATCTGCTTTGGGCTCTATCTGCTGTTTAGAACAGACGGAAAACACACCGACTACCTACTTTTGCCGCATATTCTTGGGCTTCCTCTTCTTGAACACCACAGCGGGCGCATTCTCCTCCTCTTTAACTGCGGTCGGGGTTGCTGCTGATGTACCCCCCAAACCTTCTCCTGTATCCTCTTCCGGCTCTTGCTTGACCACGGCCGTGCCGTCTTGACCACCACCTTCATATGTCTCCCCTTTCACCTCCTCTAATACATCCTCCTCCTTCTTTACCTTCCCCGAGATATCTTCCTCCTTCACCTCCCCTAATATATCATCCTCCTTCTTCTTTTTGCCTACCTGCAATGGCCCACTCAGCAGTGCATCCAACTCTAAATCCTCCTCTGGCGCCCGCTTCGAATCCACCCCCCACTTTTTCCTCTTGACAAACAACCCACGTATCGCTTCTTCTTGTTCTTTTTCCTCTTCTGTCCTTTCCCTGGGCCGCTTGACGCCTATTGCACGAGCCTCATCTTTTATTTCCTCGTCATCTTGTCCTTGCCCCTGTTCGTCTTCTTGTCCTAGTTCTTGTGTCTGTCCCTCGGCAGCAGAAGATATGACCTTCGTCGCGGTAACCGTCCATTCCCCCGGCAGGGCCATAGTCCCTCTCAATTCCGAGGGGATACTAACGCCCAGATCTGCCAGTTGTTCAAGTTGTTTTTGTCGTTCGGTTTCGGTGAGCTGTCGCGGCGGGGGAGGGGCTGTTACCTTCGAGAAGGCGGATGATTTTGATGAAGAGGGTCCGGAAGAAGAAAAAGAACCGGAAACAACACCATTCAAACGCTCAACTTCGCGACGGGCACGTTCTTTATCTCGTTCTTTTTGTTCGGCATTTCGATGGAGGTCGCGCAACGAGCGCTTGACGGCGCCTTGGTGCTTGCCCGTGGCTTCATGGTTGGTGCGCTCGAGCTTGGTGTCGCGGACGTAGGTACTACAGTGCTTGCACCAGTATTTTGGTGTGGATTTCCAGTATTCGGACATGGTAACGGTGTTTGGACCGGGAGGGGATACGAAAAGGTTTGGTTGAGGTGATGGAATCTCGAAATCTGATCTGGGGAAGTTTTGGGGTCTTGCGCCACCAATTTGATGCCAAGCCTGCGCCGGATAAACTTCGGATATAACAGACCCTTGTGGAGCGATAACGATAAGGCACAACCGTGGAGTCCAGCTTCAGTGACATCATCACCAGAGTTCCAGTCGACGACAAAAAAATCTTCAACAGGATATTATGTATTCGTCCTATTCGATATACACAACCCTAGTATGTAATTACCCCACTCTCACGACGGCAGTACGAAACCATAACAGCATCACCCAAGAGCCCTCTACTCCGTTCCCTATTTGCGCCTCTGCGAATCCCATTACTGACCACTGACGTCAAGGTGCCCCTGTACAGAGAAAAGGCGACCCCGCTAAACACCAAAGCAAAAGCTACCCTCCCCTTGCCAGGCCAAAAGCCATTACCACCCCTTCGCATTGCCATGCTTCGAAAATGAGAAGGAGAGTAATTGGGAGCGAGAGACTTCAACGCATCACGAGGGTAAAAAAAGAGAAGCACCATTGCCGCCCCATCATTATTAAGAAGAGCAAAGCACGAGAGAGGAGAAGAAAACAAGAGAGTGTGTGTGTATGTCATGCCGCGATGAGGGTCCCATCATCCCATTATCCTCATTAATTAACCCATTACTAAACTACCAAATCGTTTGCTTGACCCCTATGTATAAAAGTGCAAGACATGCCTGGTATTATTTGCGGGCGGAGAGAGAGAAATCCTCGAAGAATGTGTCGAGGGAGGAGAAAATGGTGGTCGATCGGTCTCCCTTGTGGTAGCCGATCAAAGAGCCCAAATGGCAGCCATTATGCCGACCACGAGGGCGACGGCGGAGCCCAGCTGGAAGCGACCAGCATTGCTGGTCGGGGGAGCGCCGCTTGGGACGACGCTTGGCGGAGGCAAGGGGGCCGTGGTGCGGAACGTGGTTCCATTTGGAGCCACCGACGGCGCCTTGGGCGGCGAGGCCACGGTGCCAGCGGGCGGCGACGGGGCGGGCGTGACCGGCGTGACCGGCGTGACCTGGATCTGGCCGTCCGAGAATTGCGACACCGGGGCAACCGGTGTCGCCGGCGTTGGGACGGCCGTCACCGCAGCACAGGGGGTGGTGTGGCCCTGGATTTGTCCTACGGGGTGATCGCGTCAGATGAAATCAGACTGAGAAGGTGAGGGGGAAGAACATACCGTCGTCAATTTGGCACATGGGAATCGCCTGCGTCGTCGTGATGACCTGTGGCTGTCCATCGCCGAGGGGAACCACGACAGTCGTAGGAACGATCGATGTACCAATCGTCTTTTGCGCGATCACCGTGGCCTCTTGAGCACCTTCGCCACAGGGAATGACCATGATCTCAACAGGTGAGCATTGCTCAGCCCACCAGCGATCGTAAAGGTTGTAGAAATCACCCGACTTGCACTGGTAAAAGATGGTTGAGCCACCGAGAGCAAGAGATCCATTGTCGCACTTGGAGAAACCAGCAGTGTAGATGGCGCCAGCCTGAGGAGGACCGTCAAACTGGAACTGGTAGTTCGAGGCGATGTAGCCAGTGCGATCCTGAGCGTCCTTGATAACACCATCCGACAGGGTGGAAACGAGAATTCCCGAGCCAGAGCAAGCAGGGGCACGCTTCTAGATAAAGGGGTCAGCTTCCAATCTGTTTTCTGTGATGATGCTGTGAAGGGGCCGTTGTTGGCGACCGCCGAAGTGGGGCCGGGCCCCGGGCCGGAGGCACCGGGCGGAGTCCCAATTGGGAAGGCACGGAGGATTCGGAGGGGCGGAATGGCGCAGAAACAGGGAAAAGAGGAGATAAACACACCTGATGAGCGATGAATTCGCGCTTCTGAACATTTGCGAGAGCGACGATAGCAATCTCGAATTTGCCCTGAATACCAGACTTGCAGTTGGCAGGTGAGGGGGCCTTGGGGGCGATCTTTTCGGTGACACCTTGGGCGAGGGCAGTGCCCACCGCCATGAAGAGAGCGAACGCCTGGAAACGCATTGCGTTGGTGGTCGTCGGAAGAAGGCTGTGAGAAGAGGTGAATGTGTGATGAGAAAGAAGTCGTAGCGACTGTGAACACGAGGAAGATTGTGAGCGAAGGTCAGGCCTCTTCGTGTGATGTGGTAAGTGTGGGAAAGAGAGAGGGGAGGGTGAGAAATCGCGGAAGGGAAGATTGGGATGTGCCGTCGATTTCAGAAGTGCGAGGGAGATGGAAGGAGGGAGAAGTTGTCTGGGGCCAGGCAAGGGACAGCTATATAGCGTGGAAAACGCCGAGAACAACACGCGGGTCCACGACAAGTTTTCACGCTGTGCCTTCCGTAACGGGCCTTGCCTTCCAGCAGTGGAATCTGCGCGCTCCTGGTTCTGAAGAGGCGGATGGATCCCCGTGTCTGAAAGAGCGGGTCTCTGTACTCAGATAGGTACGTACACTTTACATGCAGCACACGCCCGGTACTCTGGCGATCCGTATCCATCTCGGCTCGGCCGCTTATCCAGGAGCACACGGACAATAGCTGGCGGGTAAAGAGAAGGGTCTTCGGTGGTTGGCGAGCTCTCGTGTGACACAGCTGCCGGGCCTGGACTCTGATGTCAGTGCCGGCTGGCCCCTGACACCTGCGCTTTGTCGTTGTCGCCGTTGAGATTGCTGCAATAAACACGCCTCCCAGACCTACAGACAACCGGCTATGGCTGTTATGGTGCGTGTTTGTGGGTGGCAGGTCCAATGACGCCTCGCGCGTCTTTGACCTCTGGTCGCGCCCATTCCGACACCTCAGCCATTGCAGCAAACGCGACAAAGGGCGGGGGTACATTTTACCGGAAAGCCATGTCTTTCTCCGAGACAGACAACACTGTGCTCTTTGCTGCGCAAGGCCTGCATCATCGCTCGCCTTTGCTTGGCAATGAGACATGCACCCCCGACTCAGGCCGCCTGCAGCTAAGCTTCAACGGCTGCAGCTCCACGTTAAGTCCCTCCGCACGTCGATTTCCCTGGTTGCGCGGCACCCGTTGTGCTGGGCAGGATCGGGCGCTATGCCGTGCGGTACAGCTGCCCGTGATGCAGGATGGGCCCACAGCAGCAGCAGCAGTAGCTCTTTGTCAATCCCCGAGGCATCCGTGACGCCGTGGCACCAAGGCGTGCTCACGGGTGGCTGGCTTGCGCCTCTGGAATGGGTGGGTGGATGGACCAAAGCCGCCAATCGATGGCAGGCTTCATCGGAGACGGCGGCTGATATCGAAGCCTCCCAAAAGCTTAATCCAACAATCCAGGAAGATACGAGACTGAATCCGGATTTTACCCTTCTTCCGACCTCCCCACCTTTGGCTCCAACACGGCTTGATATTGCGGGCTCAAACCAGGAAGAGCGAGAGAGGTGGTTTTCCTCCGAAGCCGCTAGTCAAGGTCTCCCTAAACTTCCAGCGGGGTCATGTTCATGACTTCATCAGGTCATATCTCTCCCTCAGACGGCAATATATCCTGGATTTGCTTGCAGATCTATTGGTGAAAGGTCCTCGAGGTCCTGCGGTGCGCCGGCCTGTTGCTTCTTGTTCCCGGGTGCTGAACCAACTTTGTTCGGATCAGTTCAGTCCTCCCCGACAACGAAAGCGCCCCTCATCAGAACGGTTTGGGGCTCGGGGCGGGGTTTTGTGGATGGCGGATAGGTGGTGACGATCCTGTGGGGCTTAAATCCCCACTGATCGTCCGCTAAGTTAGCGGAGCACGCGGAGCCCAGCGCTGAAAAAAAAAAATTGAAAAAAAAGAAAGAAAAAAAAGAAGAAAAAAACAGCGGGTGTGGCAGGGAAGCTCCTGTCACGTCTCCCTTGTCACGGGGATCTGGCATGTTGGGGAGACGCGACGCAGCGCATTCCAGTCCTCAACTTCGTGCACTCGCACAGAGGCGCGGCATGTTTCTCAACATTGCTGTCGGCCGCATGGAGGGAGGCATTTTCTCCGCCGCTCCCAGCCCAGGGGAGCGAGTCAGGCCGGCCGTCAAACCTGTTGGAGAAGTCGCACAGGCTTGGCAGTGCACACCAAGGACCCAAGTTTGGGAAACCACGGGAGCTTCTCCAAGGAGACGCGGCCAGCATCTCGAAGCAGCTGCTGGATCGGGAATTCTCAACGATGATAATCATCGGTAGTATCTGCAATGCTCCGAAAGCCAGGGCCAAAACCAGGACAGCTCTCAAGAGGGCTGACTTGGCGTTGGCTTTGCCTCACTCAATTCATGACATCAGTCGACTTTTTTCGCCCTCGATAGCGCGGCTATTAAGCTACATCAACACAGGCATCGATATTAACCGCGCGCTCGTGTTCCTGTTCAATGCTCACCGTTTCCCTGCTTAGACACCTACGGTCGAGCAGATCGAGCAGATCGATCCGTGTCCAGCGAAGCGAACAGAACTCTTCTCTTGCAGGAGGTATGTGCCTGGAAGGTTTTTTTTTTTGAGCGTCCAGCTCGCTGCGACCCATCCACTCGCCCCCCCCCCTGCAAAGTTGGCTGCTGTCGGCTGTGCATACAGTACAGCGCACAACAGCATCCAAAACATCAACAAGATGCTTCCCACCGTGAAACACAGCAAAACCAGGGTGACAATCCAGCCGTGCGGACCCATCCAGTCATTTCCTCAGACTCGTATCCGGCTCTTCCATTACTCGAGTCCACGGAACACCACATGCTCTGTACGTCGTGACATTTGAGATCCAATTTCTGCCTCACGGCACACAATGAGCATCCGGTAACATCCCGTGTTCCCTAAAGATGAGCGAGGGATCCCTGTCCCTGACAAGCCATATACCGAAAAATAAAAATAAAAAAGCAACCAAAGCATTCAGCTGCCCACCTACCTAAGCACTTTTAGCTAAAGCAGAAAGGTTTACTGAACCGTTCCCGTCCTGAGATATTGTTCTAGATAATCGGCGTATTCCGTCCTGTAATCCACTCTGTCTATGCCTCGATGCTTGAAAGGCACCTTGGCTGCTACAAAATGCTCCTCCACGTTTGCAGTGCGTTGCCCAACCTTGAAAGCGCATTCTCTCAACAAGGCCACAAAAGCCGGCTCCGAGGCTCCCTCTGAAGCCTCTGACCTTCTCTGACATCCCAGGTGCTTCTTCAGATCCTCAAAATAAGGCTCTATGGGGTTGAAATCCCCCGAACATGGCGGGAAATACAGCAACAAAACACCACGGTCTCTACATAGGGCCGCCACGCCGGGGCTTCGGTGCCAAGACACGTAATCCATAACCAGGACGCTTTTGGGCCCGGGGGGCCTTCTTTTCGGCCCATTTCTCGTGGTTGAGACTCCGTCGGATAGTGTGTTGGCTTACGTACAGTTCACAGTGGGAGACGAGGTGCCATTGAATCTCATCCAGGTAGAGGTCTGGTTTCTCTGCGATTACTTCTAGGGTATACTGCCAGGGGCGGAATGTTAGCAACAACAACGTCCAACACGGAGGGTCAAGGGTAGGGGACTGGAGGTTCACAAACTTCGACGGCCTCAGGCTTGAGTTTTATAACGTTCAGAGGTGCCTTCGACTTGTTGAATGGGTCTCCATTTAACTTGAACCGCTTTCAGTATCGGTAGGCCTACGAAGTGCTGATTCCAGTCTCGGTCTGGATGGCTGTGGCGGGTTCGCCGCGCTGAACCATTTCGAGGACTTTGGCTCGCTGAGCCGCGGTGGCGTATTTGACCATTGTTGGGGGAGGGGAGGGGGGGGAATCAATTCGCGCGACCTCTGAGCGACTGAGATTTTATTTCAAGATATGAAAATGATTGAAGTTGATGATTTCGAGCTGTCGTGATGGGATTCTGATACGGGGTTGGGGATGTGAAGCAGTGAAAATTTCGCATGGTGTTTGGGAAGCACAGAGCAGCCTTGTGGTGGTTGGATAGCGCACTTCATTGCATCCGACCAATAGGAAGATGTGATGCGACTGCAGGCATACTTCGTACACCTTCACAGACGCAGCAAACGAATCGATGTATCGCAAATGCAACTTTTTTTTGGGGATTTGCTAGAGGGGCTCTGTTGAAGGTGTAATGTCGGCAGCTAGAGACCGGCGGATGGAGATGCATTGTCGATTTTCTTTTCTCCAAGGCACCAACCACACACATTCCTGTTCCATGACTGCACCCAGTCAAGATGCGGTTGAACACCACCACCTTCCTGTCTCGGAGGGAAGGCCAGAGAATCGAAACCTGCATCTCACACATCCTCGAGGGGTTGATAACGAGGTTAGAGTTCCTTGCTACCTGTCGGTTCGAATTGATTTGATGTGAACTGCACGGTGCAGATTGAAGGCTAGGGAAAACATAAAGCAGCTCACAGATTAGATGCACCTGTAGTGTTAGTTTAGAGCCATTCTTACCAGTGTCGTTGGATGCTGTCAAGCCCGAGGCGTCATGAAGATGGGGCAGAAATTTGTCGACAGGGAACGCCTGAGAGGTCATAGTCTGATGGGATGGAAACCTGTGCCTGCTTGATTTGCCGCATCCTATGATAGAGTGAAATGAGTCCGGCCAGGACTTTCTGTGTCTCTAGAGATCCCAAGTGTGGTCAGGGTTATTGCCATGCCACATACAGCTGTTGGGGGAGGGCCCGACCAATCCAACCCCATATCAGAAGTTGCAAGCCTAGCCGAACTCTGTGCGGCACATCTTGCACTTCCATGATAATGGGGGCCACTCAGGGACGCCTTTTCACACACAGTTAAGCGTCTTAGGTAGGCGGGGACGTCTGGTAATTATTAGAAGCGGTATTGCGCACATCGTAGTGCTTTGAAGCGGGAACGACAGGTTGTCGAGGTTTCGTGGGTCGTCTCGAGAGACTCTGGAAGAGACCGGTAAAATCGGAACCCTGTGTTTCGGTTCAAAATAGAACATCTCGGGACATGGCCCGCTAAATAGGGCGTAAAATGGGTAACTTGCACTGGCGAATCACTGGGAGTCGCGGTGACCGCTGTCTGTCGTGGGTACAATAATGGAAAGATATTCCAGAAACCAGAGGTGAGCATGCAGCCGGAACAGACACCCAGCGACTTCGTCGGATTGCGTGATTCTCACCAAACGAACTTCAGTACGCACTGCTTACCAGCAAGGTTTGTAGGGCAGGTTCGGCAGCTCCAGTCAGCTGTCAAGCGTAGCGGCCCCTGGGCATGGTCAACCTCCCTCAAACAGTTGCAGTGGACGGCACGTCTGCATTTCCACGACAGACGTTACTGAACCTGTCTCTCGCGCAGGATAAGGCCCAACCCGTAGAGTTGTCTCGTGAGTCGTACCCATCTTTCGATGGTGACTGGAGCTTTCAATTTTCTTCGATCCAAACTGCCGTGAGAGACTGACCATGGCTTCAGTCTTTGGGAGCCGGAACAGACGCCAGAAATAGCCTTGAGTGGTGAAATCGAACGCGCTGGTTACCGCCCAAAGTCGAAAACCATTTTATTGGCTACAGTTGCACGCAGGGAAAAACTTCCCTGATCAAACTGCCTCCAGTGCCAAAGAGTGATGGCAGTCGCTCCCCAATCGCGACTTCCCAGCCCAAAACTTCTAGCCGCATGAGACTTTGTTTGTGTGCGTCAAATCTGGAGACGCAAGTTTGGGAGTTATCTTCTGCAACACGGAAGGCTTTCCTCCCCGTCATTCAACTCTCGATTTCGCTAATGTTAGCTTGAGGAAGGATATCACGTACGATATCATTGTATTTTACTTGCGGCAATTTTAACCTCATTGCACACGGCTTGGTCCAGTAGACCAGTGTCAAGATGGAGAGACGTCGCGAAGGGCTCTTCGTCCGATAAAAATAGCTGCGGCGATCGAGCATGATCATTCCCACTAACTTCAAGACAGAATGGTGATCTTTTCTGGGGAATCGTACGACTTTGTTCATGCGAGAAGTTCCCTGTCGTTTCCACAGATCATATGGAGCCAAAATCCCAAGAATGTCAAAACAGATCACATCCATTTCGGCCCTGGAACAAACTTACTAACCCGAACCGCTATCATTTAAAGTCCCGGGACAAGAGAAAGATCGTCATTGGCCAATGCAAAGTTGTTCTTGTTTGCTTCTCTACAGGGCTCGGGGGACTGCATTGATTACAGCCTCGCGCCAAGGAACATCAGACAGAGATGGAGCAGAGAATCCCTTTTCACCCGACATCCCCCACGAGGCCAAGTACCCCGCAAGTCACGGATAAGAAGGTAAAGGGATCTTCTATTAGCGTTATAATAGTAGTGATTACGACAGGCCTGGTGGTTGATGAACACGTCGTATTTTTAGATCCCAGTGTTCCGGGCTAGGGGCATCAAGAGCGGAATTGGGTATGCCAAAAAGGGAAGTCGAGCACGCGACACAGCTTCATTTTGCAAGTCAGCGTCAAATCCGCTGCACGAGGGAAAGCCGACTGTGCAGATGCATGGGTATCTGCCAATCCAGATTCCCGACGCATCGACGCAATTGTGTCCGGATGCTGTGCGCCTGCAACCAGTTTGGGGTTCTACGGCCCATAACGTTTTGTTTTGGACGCGGTATCGGGCGGTCCGTGAGTGGGATAAAATGGCGATGCGGACTTATTGGATCAGCGAGGACGACCGGTTTCGCGTCTTCTTTCCTTCAGCAGACAGCTCGCGTCCAACTTCCTTCGTGTACACCTTCCTCTCTCGTGGGGTTTCGCCAGCGTTGGGGTAAGTCTCGGCAGGGGTTCGTGGTTGCTTCAGAAGCCGAACGCCACCTTTGGCCGCCCCTCGCATCGGTATCGCACCAAGCTTTCCAAGTGCTGCATTGCAACCATTTTTGGAGGGCAAGGAACCGACCAGAGCCGCTTCCGACACCATCATCACGGCTAACTTTTCGATAGGACGGCACGGGATTGTGAGAGACAATCTACTCCCGAAACGAGCGGCTTCTATGAGAGACGCGCCCAATTTGCATCAATTGGCCGCAATGTTGGGAGGCTGCTGCCCTCGCGCTGTGGCTGTCAACAACCGCCAGAACTCAACCCCGCTTCGTCTCCAGTAGCGCCGTCAGCGCGATTGGCGATGCTGAGTTTTCCACCCAGGGCCACGCTGGATCCCGATCCCAGGGTCTGTTCCGACACACAGACAATCAGGCCACTTTGTTTGCAAGTGCAGGAAACAAACAGTGGATCGGGTGCATTGGCGATCTGGCTCCTCGCAGCGGTTCTTCGCGCCGCACAGCCACGACATGCTGGCGAAACACCAACCCAGTCTCGCCGCCAACATGCTCTGCTGTGATAGGTAGGGGGCAGGAGGAAGCCCACGAAGCTTAATCGGAGATAAGCGCAGGGAGCCGTTTCAGGGTCGCCTTCAGAGCCGGACACACCTCCCACGGTGGGCCTTGGCCCCTGTTCTTTGGTATCAGCCAGAGGGCTGTTGTCGAATCACATCGCCGCGACCGCCCGGAGATTTTCGGTTTCATCGCCCGCCCGCCCTGTCGCTCTGCCGGTGGGGGCTTTCACGCAACTTGCCCAAGCTGCGACCGAGGCTTGTCGCAAGAGCTTGTAGTGCTTCGCCGTTGAGACCCAGTGTCATCGGACGAAGACGCTCCTATCTCGCTCTAAGTGGTTGAACAACTCGACACTAACATCGATACTTGGCCGGAGAAGTGGGTGCCGGCAGGCGGCTCTGCGGATGGATGCTACACAACGCAGCGCTTTGCACCGGGGGAAAATCGAATCAATATAAGCTTATTCGAGACTTTCCAGCTTCCAAGACGATCATTCTGTCTTTGCTCCTGTCAAATGGTTTTCAGGTACGTAATTGCTGAGCAAAAAAGCTTTCGCCCAGGATGCGGCTACGATTTCCCCAGGCTTGACTTCAACGCCTCTCTTGTCCCGGATTGAGCTTCCAACGGCCAAGAGCGCCAACCCTGTGAAAAATGGCCAGCATTCAGCTTGGCAGTCGCACTTTACTGCGCCAGCGAGCCCCGTTTTCCTTGGCGATGCACGCCGGCGACAATTGTCCGAGCCACCCAAGACCTTCGAGCTCTCTTTTCCATTGCTCGGCAAAACATTCATGAAGCTTGATTTGGAGCAGGCCACCACCTTCCGTGGGCGACAATCGAGACAAGCTACTCTTGTCTCCTTGGCCCACCATCCTTTACCGCATTTAGCTCAATGCGTAGGAGCTTGCGAGCTATGTATCCCACGATGGGCAGCAGCGTCGGGGCCAAGAGTCGTTGTTGCAAGCCAGTGAACCCCCTCAAACAGCAGGGGTGTTGGTACGTACCGGGTACATGCCGGAACCCGCTGCACACCACCCAGCTCACGATGATCTTCTGGAAGAATACATAGGCTCGGGGCCGGCCTGCCTGTTCCCTCCATTCTCTTTTCCATCATCGTACGACTTGTCTTTCTTGTGCATTGTTTCTTTTGGTTCGAGGGTCTGTGACCGTTTTTTTCTCTTCGTTTATCTTACGTTATTGTTGGCTGGCTAGACCACTGCCATTTTCACTTCCCCGTCCCTCCCTGATAGAATTCTTCGCAAATCCCATACCGCCTGGATTCGACCTTTGTAGTTGTTTGTTGTTGCGTTTCCGCCCTCCTCCCCCCCTTTCCCATTTCCGACCACCACCTATCAACATGAACGGTCAAATACTCCGGACACTTCTCCTGGCGGCTACGGCGAGGCAGGCCTTTGCTTCGTGTGCCCATGGAACATTTCTACAACCCCGTGCAGAGGCGGGTGCCGTGCCTATCTCGACCTTCGGATACACCGGCCGAATCGTAAGTTTTCCCCTGGGTCGGGAGGGCGAAACGAGGGGTCCACGTTGCTGACAGGATAGCAGGGACCGCTCAACTGGGCTGCACTCAATTCTGCGAACTCAGCCTGCTCCACGGGGACCCGACAGTCACCCATTGATATGGTACAGGGTACTTTCAATCTGGTCTCGGCAAATCAAGTCACCCTCGATATCCCGGATTTCACTGCCGGCACCGAGTTCGAGAACCTAGGCTCAACGATCGAAGTCATTGCAAAGGGTGGTTCACTAGCCTTTAACAACAAGAATTTTGCGCTCCAGCAGTTCCATTTCCACCTTCCTAGTGAGCATCTCGACAACGGCACCAGTCAGGCTAGTACGTATCTTTTCGTGTTCGGGAGGTGTCTTGTGATGAGTGGAGACTAACATTGCAACAGTGGAAATGCACATGGTGTTCCAGTCGGAAACGCAGGAGATTTCTGTCATCGGAGTCTATATCGACGTTGCCAGCGACCCTGCTCCCGCTGTCGTTCAAGCTCCTGCGGCAGGAAATGAGAGGCGAGGGCGGTACGCGCGCGGCCAGGAGCAGCAGTTGGCTCGGCGACAGAACGGCACTGTTGCCGCGCCCGGGGCCCCTACCGTCCTGCTCGAGACCGTGTTCAGTGTTGTTGATGCTATCAGCACCCCCGGCACTAAGGTTGAGACTCCACCGCTGGTCATGAAGGAGGTCGTTGACATTGTCAAGGCCGGTAGCTTCCAAGCGTAGGTCTCCCATTCCCCTCTTCGTCCGGAGCTTGCACATTAACACAACCCCAGCTACTCGGGCTCCCTGACCACGCCTCCTTGCAGTGAGGGCGTCAACTGGTTCGTGTCGACGTCCAAGCTGGCCGTTGCGCCCGCCACCTTCAACAAGGTCCGCGACATCATTGGTTTCAACTCGAGGTTTCCGCAGAACACACCTGGCCAGCCCAACCTTCTCCTGGTTTCCTCGGCCTTCACCGTCATGGGTGCGAACATTTGAATGGTTCGACCTGATAACCACACAGCGCGGAAACGGTAGACAAAAAACAGCTAGAACTTTTGAAGTCATCATGATATCCAGTGTTGTTATATGCGGTGCTTTTTATCTTGTTATGGTTACGTTTATACCCCTTTGGTCGACGGTCATTTGTACTGCATAGAGTGGTCTAGGACTTGCATTGTTTGGCAGGCGGATGACGCATTGGTCATGTTTATGGCCAGGGATGGAACGGACACGGCGACGAACGTGTATCTGTAGGGATCCAGGCGGACATGAGAAGACAAAAAAGAGAGAGCTCGGTGGGAGGAGGAATTTTGTACTTTGGAGGACTTGGTGTTGCTAATCCAGCACTGCCCCTCTCACACCTGTGACTCGATACGCGCACCGTAACGCAAAGTACCGCAAAGTACGAGATTCCTTCAAAAAAGTCTTGTCCCGATGCTTCCGATGTCAAGCTGAAACAGAACATTCTTGGTATTGATGCGTAACCCTAACCCTGGACTCCTGAATGATCGCAATCTGACAGCGGCGGACCCTCGGAGGAAAGCGACGCGGGAGAAAATAAACGAAGGGAAAATCCCGCCCGTAATTCCCGGATGAAGCGCCCGCATGATCATTCCAGCATAAGCCTCATCATACGGTCGCGATGACGACGAGCATGGCAAAGCATGGCAAGCATGGGCAAGAGAGCCATAGAGACGAATCAGTAGCCCAAGAGTTGAAATTGACGAGAATTTGCTTTTGATTTGCCCCACGCGGTGGGCAGCCAAACAGCGCGCAGAGGTGGCCGCCTCGTTCGCCTACGGGCTGTCAGGCCAAACCAGGCGGTGGCCAATCATAGCCCGCCGGACCAGGGGTCTGAGCAAGAAACCCAAGCTTTGGGACCCACCCGCCCGCAGTTTCTTGATCGCTGACTTGACATGGCCGCGAACTGTTGCCCACGCGGTTCCAACCATCGCGCATCCCTAGAGGGCCAGATCGGGAGGGAGGAGGGGCTTCCACGTGTTTTTGTTTGCATATTTTCATCATTTCAAATTTTCCCTTCTTCCTTTGGATTCTTCTTCTCCTTCTTCTTCGTCTTGGTGGGTGCTCCTTGTGAGCTGAAATGTCTTGGCGCGGCCCACTATCAAGCTCCTGCTTTGGGTGTCATAGGGAAGGTGCACTTCTCTGATCTTTCCCTAACTTACTCTCTTTCCCTTCTTGACGGTCATTTTTGCCTTATCTTGGATGGTCTATCTCGGGACCGAAGGGGGGATCTTTTTTGTGTGCGAAGGTTCCGATCTCAGCCTAGGACTTTGCAGGTGAAGGGGGAAGGGCAGGTTACACGTCTCGACCAAGGACGCCACCCGAGCTGGGAGATTCTCTTCTGACGCCCTGCGTTTGGTTTTCTATTACACTCCTCCGGAGTTGCGAGCGCGCAGCCCATGACCGCTCGACATCCAGATCTCACTTGGGGGAACCACTCGCCGCAGCACTCATGTCTCGCCCGAGTCAGAATCCAGTTCCGGACATTATCTCAACACCGAGATGGCCACCGTCCAAGAGAAAGTCCATCGCACCTCCGGACCAAGGCCACCGGACACTGTCTAACCGGTGGAGCAGTCACATGCATCAACAGCATCGAGAGACCATGCCATCTCGCGTCTCCACTCCCAGGAAACCGACCGTCGAGAACGAAGCCCCGCAAAGAGTGTCAATACACCGTCCCACTCCTAGGCGGTCTGTTTCTGCCTCAAGCCAGGGAGGTGAACTGAAGCTGGGCGCTGAGATTTGCACCGCCATTCTCAAGGATCGACCAGCCCCCGATGGAAAGCGGTCCTCCCGGGCGGTGCGAGTCTGGGATGCCGTTGCTAGGTGTCTCGAGGAGATTGACGCGTCCGACTCGTCACCTTCCACCTCACCCGCCATACCCATCATGTTTAATGAGGAGTCGGCCTGCCTCTCACCGCGGCCGACGGGCGCGAGTCCTGCCAGACGCCTCACGAGGAAGTCTGTCGCGCGGCTTTCGGCCGTCGGTGCTCCGGAGGGCATCCAGCTGCCGTTGAAAGAACCCACTGAGATGCCCCCCAGCCCGCCGATGAGCCGACCTCAGACACTGTTCCCTTGTCCGTTTAGGAAACGGAACCCTGCTCGCTTCAACATTCGGGATCACGATACCTGTGCCACAGCCCAGTTTAAGTCTATCCTGGAGATCAGGTGAGTGCCCTTGGAGCTTTCTTCATATTTCATGCTAATATGACTGCAGAGACCACCTCCTCGCACGCCACAAGCGAGAAGTTGTTCACCAATGCCCGAGATGCGGGGTTGTTCTAGAGTCGCAGATGGGGCTGAATGAACATTTGGTCATGCCGAGAGATCAGATGTGCGAGCTGGTGGTGATCCACCAAGCTGATATTAATGAAGAGGATGGCATTAGCGCCGAGGCACAAGGGGCCATGGCTGCGTGGTCTGCCTCCGACAGCCCGACGTGGGGGACAATGTGGAGGTTGGTCTTCCCTGGAGACAGGAGTGTCCCCGACCCAGGTAAGTGCCCTGCTGTGACCATTTGGACCATTCGCTGACTATCCGAGATTTTCACCCTGTTGTTGAGCTAGTTGAAATTGAGCGGGCCTTAGATGAGGGCCAAGCCGAGTTCAAAAGCAGTTTGCAAGAAAAGCTTCGGCTGTTGCTTCCAGACACGGTTGAGGATAGTTATTGCAGCTTCTTGACCGGTCAGCTGGAGTTGGTATTCGAGACGCATTTGGCCAATGCGATGAGGCAATCCCTCTCTCGGTCGAGTTCGACGGCAGTACAACCAAGTCAATCACCTACTCATCGCGCGGCGGCACATCGAGAACCCTATGTAAAGAAGAGCACCCGCCGGTCGAGGCGAAGTACAATGCTGCAGAGCATCCGGTTCCCGGACGTCGAAGGTTTAACGAACGTGGAGGCGGAGATTCCTTGCGGGCAGCACCAAATCGAGCAGCTCGACACCCCCCCAGCCAGCGCCAGCCATGCGCAGCAGCGTCCGACGACAGGTTTTCGTGCTGATGCCGCGGCTGCCGCCGCTAGCGCTGCTATCCCGTGCCGAGTGTCGCCTCTTCGCCCCGTCTCACACAACGTTGCGAAGTCTACACCGCAATCATCGACGCAAACACCTAACTCCCAGCTCTCTCGTTCCGAATGTAACGATACATTGGATTATGTAGCGTCTCGTGATTCTCGAGACTCGGGAATCGGACTTCACTGTGAATTGTGCGAGTCGGAGGTATGCCGATGCCGAGATACCATCTTCGAGCTTGATTCGGACGCCGGAGAGACGGGACCAAGCGCAACGGCGCCATTGTCGACACGGCCAAAACTCTCTTCTATTTTCAAGCCAAAATCACCAATCTCGCCTAAACTGTACCAATTCCAATCCGGTGATTCGGGATCGCGCATGCCAAGACGCAATAGCCTGATCCAACTAGTGCCACCGACGCCCAATTCTTCGCCATCACTCCGGCACCGGCCGAATTTGATGATCAACACGCGGGACATCAGCCCAAGCACGGAGAGCTTGAGTGGCTTAGCTCTAAGTGAGACGTTCTCGCCGCAGTCGTTTAAACAGAGGGTATTGCGGACGCATCAGAGGCAGCCTAATGAACGAGGGGGTATGGGCAAGATGGGAGCCCACCTGGTTTCACGGTTTTTGGAGGAGGGATGCTAATGCTAATAATTAGGACTTGCATGGTTAGGTAGGTATGCATGGTGGCCGGGGAGCATAATACAGGGGCGTCAAATGGAGGGGAAAGTCACGGAGCATAAAGAGAGGGAATAATTGCGAGTTTCAAAAGACTGTTAATACAGTATTCCGGTTTGTGTGTCACTTCAGAGCCAACAATCGAAAAAATGAAGTAATTGCAACATGCAGTCTGAAAGACAATGCACTCAGTGGTGTGATGACACATATCGACTCGGTGTTCCGTGCTTTTCGCGAGGTGTCTGTCTGACGGGGTTACGGTGCAAAATAGATTGATTGAGAATTCAAAAGAGGGAGTGTGATTGACTGTTGTGCAAACAATCCCGTAGGAATATGAAGCAACACAGTCGCCAGCCAAACACACAAAGCTGATGATATGTGTTGACTTAGGGGGTCAGGGGAACGTTCGCCCACGTGCTGGATAGATAGGGGCCAGGCGCACGCCAGGGCCTGGATCTTTTCTTTCCTTCTCCCCCGTCATTATAACTACCTACCTACCTGCAATCTTGCCTCTGAGAAAGGGTTTTTTTTTTTTTTTTTTTTTTTTCTTCCTCTCAATATGCTTTTCCCTTTGCCTCTCGGTTGTCATATTTCACGTATTTATTATTGTTGCTGGTGAAATGCGTCAATCTCCATACGCGCCACATCGTCATCTTCATAATGGCGTGATAACCACTGACAAGTCAAGTGGGGTGTGGTGTTGTCGCGAGCCCGCCATGTGGCGTACGTCCCCCCAAGGGATACTGTTACTCTTTTTGTTCACATATTTGCACGAAGTAACCAGTGATGGAATACTGGTTGCCGATTTATAGTTTTTTTCTTTCTTTCTTTTTGGCTATAGCTCGAACTGTAGCTGCGGCTTGCTGGCGTGGACCAGACTTGAACTTTTCGTGATCCTACATTAACTTGCTCATGAACATGCGAGTCCCCTGAGATTTATTTTAACGCTCTGATTATCCTCAGGTTTCTTGTTAGACTGATATTAAAAGGGTGCGAGACCTATACACGTCGAGAATGAATGAAAATGTTAAATTGGACTTTTATCGAGAGGTTTGTTCCAGAAGGCAAAACTCTCATTCACACCTAAAGTGTGCAGGAATGTGCCTCCTATGCTTTGATGTTGGGCGTTGGGAGGAGAGGTCCAAGAAAACCAAACAAATGTCCAAGGTAAGGTTCATGATTGCGCACATGCAGTGGAACAACAGTTTGTACAGTAATTTAGTTAGGAGATACGGTACTAGGACCCGTCTCTCTAAGTCCTTCCCATATACCGACGCCACCTAGGGCTTTGGAAAATCCCTAAATCTTAACCCTACAAAAACCAAGTTGACGGCAAATAGTGAACCCTTCTCTTCTTTCCACCCACCTACCTACTCCAAACTGCTGCAATAGCTATAACCTCAAACCAAGTAAGTAAAGTTTTCACCCCTTACTCATCGCGTTAACTAACCTGGAAAAAAGTAAGCGGACGGTTGAACCAAACCTTCATGTTACTACCCCAATCTAGTACGAGGACCAGGCCAAGGGAATACAAATCTGGTACAACCCGCCACCTTCCTAATGGACCCTATCCATTATCGACGACACTGTTATCGTCCAAACTATTAATCCGAACAACAAAAAAGCAGTGGAACAAACAGGTCAGGAGGCCACAGTGCCTGGGGAGGAAATGTTGCGTGCCTTCCAGTTTGGGAAAAGCAAGGGAAAATATTGTGCCTTCCCCAACCGTCGACAAACGCCGTCCTGCAAAAACTTCCTAATTCACTCTACCAAGGTTCTCTCTTCCACCAGCCGCGAACTCCAGTATTACAGCCGCAAATTCTCGAGATATCGGCGCCGAGACTAGTTACCGTAAAAGCATCTTCCTTGTAAGTTACCATACGGACTCATTCATTCTTGTTCAAAGGAGGTGTCTTCAAGCCCCTGCGCGACCTGCGCGACCTGCGCAACATGAGTGACCTGCGCGGCCTGGAATTTCCAGCTGCGAAGGATTCCCTAATGCCCTACCCTAATTTGACGCTTTCCCATCAAGCACCGCGGCAAAGTGGCTTGCGGCCTCACGCAAAGAGAAACATTTTAAGACTGACAAAGCATGGGTAGGACAGATAAACAGATAAAACACCATGGCATCGGGTGGAGTGGTCGCCAATCTCCCGACCACATCGACTAGGAGCCCTCTCACCAATCTCCCAGCCGAGATGATCTTGGAGATTAGCAACCATCTCAGTGGATTCGATGAAGAGTTGATCCATTACACCAACCGCGACGGGAAGGGGGAGCTCTCGCGTCTGTCGCGTGTTAGCCGGAAGATGCGGGACATTATCCAACCACGCCTCTTCCGAGCTGTCACTTTCCATCGCGAGGGTAAATCCGCACTTTTTGGTGTGGCCAGACTGCTCGACACATTGAGACAGCGGCCCAACCTGACCGGAGTGGTCAGATACCTGTCGATCGAGTCGGAGCGAACTCTGGAAGCGCCTCGCTTTGGGTCCGAGGACGTTTTAGGCATCGAGGTAGTGAACCGGGCAATCGAAAAGCTCGGTCTCACCCCGGGCGTCGTCCGAAGAGCGCTGGGAATATACCGCGGCCCCAGAGACGGGCTCTGGAAGGTGCGTCAGGACGACCGTTCCCACCGGTGCATCTTCAAGCTGCTGGTGCAGTTTCTGCTGTTCGAGGTGGGTACAGGCCTCGAACGCCTCCGCATCGCGACTCGTTGGGCGCCCGAATCGCTCCCGGAGCATCGCCAACCACGCGAACTTCAGCTTCCCAGGCTCAAATACTTCACCAACCGGATGCACGCGATGCGGCCACTGGATGGCTGGGACTGGTATGGTGATTGGCAGCCTGTTGACATAAACCCGATGGAGGAGCTGCGGTTGGCGGCACCCGCCCTCCAAGAACTCTCAGTGTCAAACCTCTCGCCGGGATACAACTTCGACAACCTACGCAAGCTCAAGATCGTCTTGTCTCGCAGAGGGTTCGACGCTGAGGCCCTGGCCGGGATGCTACAACAATGCAGGACCCTCGAAGACCTCTCGCTGAAGTGGGACGTCAAGTCAATCATAGCCGATGTTCTCCCAGCCAATCTTGAGGCTCTTTGCCTGGCTCTTCAAGCTGGAGCCGGCACACTCCGGAAACTGGGACTCCAGCTGGGGACCGATGTGCGCTCGGACCCTTCGGTCTTCGCGATCCCCTTCCGCGCTGCGATGACTCTCCTCTTACACCAGAGGCTAGAGAGTCTCGAGATGGACTCGGGAATGTTTGAAGCATTTTCAGCTTCAAACAGCCGCGGCGCGAACAATGCCGGCCCAGGCCCGACCAACCCTGGCGCGAGCAACCTCGACGCCAGCCAGATCCCGTTGTCGACGTTCTTGCCCAAGTCCATCAAGCACATCACATACCGTGTGGACCTCCCTGCCGACTGCATTTCGGTCGATAGTCGCCTCGCCTGGGTTGCCAAGCTGCGGCGAGAGGCATCGCAGGGCAAACTCCCCAACCTGCGTACTATCCACATTGTGCAGAAGGAACCGGTATACCAAGGAATTCGTCCCACCCGCTTCATTATCGCAGCAGCTCGCATGTTCCGCGTACACCAGTTAGCCAGTCTGGCGAGGGAGGACTGGTACAGGAGACGCAAGGAACGGGAGACGGCCAACAGCGAAGCTGAAGGACGCGATCTGACCGTATCGGAACCGGAACCAAAGGTCGAACTCACTTGGGTCGTGGAATTCGGCGAGACCATCGAGTACGAGATTGGCGTGCCAGAGCCTTTCATGACCGACGACTACTTCGCTACCATGACGAAGAAGGCCTGGAAACTCTTCAGGGAGGGTTTCACAACATCAATGAGGGGCATTCATGCGGACTGCAGTGCCGTCATCGGCGAGGTCTTGGATGCGTTGAATGATCTCGACGACGATGAGCCCACCTTCAGACCCCGCTTCCGGGATTTGTTTGTTGCCCTGAAAATGGCGACGAGTTTATGGTGAGACTTTAGTCCCTTCATCTATGCTCATGGCTGCCGAAGAGACGCATCGAGTGGAGCGGAAAGACGGCCAGAGCATTGGCCCTAAAGCTGTAAACTGCAGGCAGCTGCGTGTGATTCCCCGCGCTAACTTTCAGCTCGGCGTTGAGCCTGTCATTACAGCTCGGTGTTGAAGCTCGGCGCGTGCTTGGGTGCAGGCCAGCCAGCCACACCTTTCCTCTTTAGGCCGTATCTCACTGATACAGCTAGTGATATCCACGCCACGGCACGACTTCCACCAGTTCGACAGCTCGCCTTCGCCGAGAGGTGGAGGTGGCTGTGAGACATTGCTCCGCGGGGTTTCCTCATTGAACTGAGCGATAAGCACAAGCCAGCCAGTTCAGTTCAGGTGATGGGGAGATCAGACAGGTATTAGTAGACCTCAGGATCCGCCCGGAACATGAGGTGGGAGAGGCGTGCATAGCTCAGTCTTTGCTTTTTTTTTTTTTTTTTCTTTCCT
>Ga0247765_1000688_pt1 | contig 23700 bp, 19 predicted proteins | sample UWRJL106311C6_FD_179949 | JGI IMG/M metagenome (GOLD analysis project Ga0247765, IMG submission 179949) | Plant litter microbial communities from Arlington Agricultural Research Station in Wisconsin, United States - UWRJ-L106-311C-6 | ecosystem: Environmental > Terrestrial > Plant litter >... | reverse complement strand
AAGGCGGACATGTGCAACAGGACAGGTCGGACAGGTCGGACAGGTCGGACAGGACAGGTCGGACAGGTCGGACAGGACAGGTCGGACAGGTCGGACAGGTGGACAGGTCGGACAGGTCGGACAGGACAGGTGGACAGGTCGGACGGTCGGACAGGACAGGTGGACAGTCACTGCAATCTTAACCCCACAGGAGGGCATGTCGCAAACTAAGCCAAACACAAACACGTACTTCGTAGAAAGCCTTGGAGTCACTGCAATTTTCGCCCTGCCGGAGGGATGAAATGAAAATCATCTCTCGCTCTCCCCGGGGATTATTTCAATGTGAAATTCAGACCTGCCAGCAAATTTGATGCACCTCAAATCCAAACTGTCTACGGAAACACGGCCTTCAAAACCTCTCCGTACTCTCTATACGACAAGCCCATCTTTTCAATATCATAATCATTCCAATACCCACCCCCCGCCAACGCTCCCTGCTGGCGATTCCAGTTTTGAAACCTCGTGCGTGCCTGCGCCGCGGTAGCCCCAAATGATGGCTTGGAATTGTTGACCACCCAAATCAGCGGGACGACCTTCATTCCCAAATCCCTCGTCCAGCTTGCGGGGTTATTATTCGCTCCTCCATCATAACATTGGAGATACACCCTATCCAACAACCATTCTGTCTCTGCCGTCAGTCCCTGGTTAAGTTGTGTTTTTAGTCGTTGCCAGAATCCCAAATTCGTATACGGCGCAATCGTATATTTGTATCCCATCTTCCCCAACATTTTCCCAAAGGCCACCGTGCTGGGAACATCATAGAGTGATTCATCGTCGTTGTTTACCGCGTCGAGACCCCAGGCTTCTTTGAGCGCCGCAAAGTTTTTGTACAGAGTCGTTCCCGAACCAGAACCAGGTGTGGCCATGAGATTTTTGATGTTTTGCGAATTCATAGAGACTTCGATCCGAGTCACCCCACTCGTTGTAGTAGTAGTAGTGTTGGCTTTGAGGGAACGGACTTTTTCAGAGAGAGCTACTCCACCGGTATAAACACCACCCGAAGCAACAACCACGTCTACACTCCCGGGGGTGTTCGAGTAGTACATGATATCGGCATTGGCTTTGATGCCTACGCCAAACATGATGAGCGTGTTGAATCCGGACGTGCGCAGGGCCGTGGTGTTGGATTTCATGACGTCTTTGAAGAGGAATATGGCGCGGATGTTTTCTGCAGCGACAACATTTTGGGCGGCGAATAAGAGGTTGAGAAGCAACCCGGTGAGAGTAGTGGGTTTCATCATGTTTGGTGGCCGTCACTCAAGTCGAGTGACGCCGCGAAATATTGTCAAAGTAGTAAGTGCAAGCCTTTTTTTTTTTTTTTTTTTTCTTTCTCTGTCAGTTCCCCTAGACGGCAGCGCAGATGAAATAAGAGGGCTCCGAAATTCCGCCAAGAGATTCCCTCAATCTAATTCCAAGTGAGTGAGTGAGTGACTGCGAGGGGTAATTCCGCATTGTAGTATTGAATATCTTCTTGTCATATATAACATGGCTAAACAGCCGACCATTCAGAACCTCGCTCCTCTCCGGTAATAAATCGGCATTTCTTCCCAGGCATCTTTATTCGTCTTTTCGACTTTGTAAAATAAATATGAAAATATTTCCTTTAGTACTTGGGGCTGAGGTACGCAGTTACGTACTTACCACATCGGGCAACTCTCTGAAAATCCGAGGACCGGGATCTTCAACACTGGAAACATTCAGGTTCCGTCCTCATCTGCGTCAGATATATTCCCCTGGAGCGAAGCAAAATGATTCTTAAACCCGAATGGTCCCAAATGCGTGCACTCCGACAGGTAACAATTGCGCGCCTGGCCATCGTTTGTGAAGTGTGGGTGCATACCTTATGTTGCACATACGAAGAAAACAGGGATCAGGCTGCACATCAAGACAGCGAAGGTGTTGATACACTGCCCGTGTGACTTACTAAAAGCTTCGGAGTCAGTGTCAGTGAACCAAGTTAGAGGACTGAAAGAGAACTGGGCAAAGACAGCAGCCCGGACATCAGCACTTTCTTGTACCTCGCAACCTCGGATCTGTAATATATTATCCCTTGGACTAGGCCACGTCCACGCAAATTGACCTACAGACAGGATCAGACAGGATCACACAGGACCACTCACATACCAGAGTATTCCGCCAATATGTCACTTAACCTGTCTGATGCAACATCCTGGATTTGTCTATTTCGCGAATCCTTCAACATCTCAAAGCTTGAGAAAGATCAGCTGCGCCACGTTAATCACTGGCGAAGGAACCGGTTAATATACCGGTCGATCCATTGCCAGCAGCGACCACCAGCTATAAATCGTACCGGTCTGAACTTGGTGCAGCGAGATGTGTATTCCCCAAACACAGGCAGAATGAACTGGAAGTCAGTGATTGCTTTCACAGGGCTGCTCGCCCTGTCCGTAGGCCAGCATTGTCCTGCTGTGCCCGCCAACTTTTCCTTGCCTCCCGTGCCTGTTCCCGACACGATAAATCGGCGGCAACTCCCAGACCCTTTCCTCGGCGTCGCTGGGAAAAGAATCTCCAAGAGAGGGGAATGGGGCTGTCGAAGAAGTGAGATATCGCAACTTGCACAAATCCACGAGTATGGACAATTGCCTGGAAAGCCACCCATCTTCGCAGCAAGCCTCACCAACACTACCGGAAACCAAACGGACCTGGTCATCAACGCGGGCATCGACAATACAACGATATCCTTTAGCGCCCGCATCTCTTATCCCACAATAGGGAGAGCGCCATATCCAGCCATAATCGTGTTCGGTGCAGCGACCATTCCCCTACCCCCGGACTTGGCAGTCATCACTTTCATGCCCGAGGACCTGGGTCAGCAGACAGCCGTGTCATTTCCCCCTGGCCATCGGGGCAAATTCTATACCCTTTATGGAACAACCCACAGCGCTGGTCTGACGGCTGCATACACCTGGGGCGTGTCCCGGATCATTGACGCATTGCAAAAGAGAGCGGAAAGTGGTATCGACGCTCAACGCATCGGAATAACGGGTTGTTCACGATATGCGCGGGTAGCATTGGCAGCTAGCGCATTCGACGAGCGCATCGTTTTGACCATCGCGCAGGAAGGTGGAGAAGGCGCCGACGCATGCTGGCGACTCTACAACGACGATAAAGGCGGACGAGACATCTGCTACAGCGTGCAGTGTCCAGCCCAAGAAAATGACGATGGTCAGGGCGCCATGTTCAAGCAGTATGTGAACAAACCGTGGGAGCTACCGTTTGACCAGCATTCAGTAGCGGCCATGATTGCGCCGCGGGCGTTGCTGGTACTGCAAAATTCCATCGATTGGCTCCTGCCGCGGGCGAGCTTCGGATGCATGGTTGCAGCGCACAAGGTTTGGGAAGCACTGGGGTCACCTGAACGAATGGCGGTTCTTCAGTCGCGTGGACACCCTCACTGCCAACCTCCCGACGACCAGAAAGAAATGGTTGCCGCATACGTGGACAGGTTCTTGACCCTGTCGGGGGACGCATGGAAGTTGGGCAACAAGACCGATGTGGTCAAATCAGAATCGACAACCCCAAGTCCATCGTGGAACTGGGATGTACCTGCCTTGTCAGATTAGAAACGAGGAGAATTGAAGGAGGGCTGTTTTAGTTTGCGATGACGTCATTATCGCGACGTGGGTTTTCCATGTGACACCGCTGCAATGTCAGACGGGGCCGTCCCGTCCCGAAGGAACATCGTACCAATCCAGGAGGCACAGCAAGAAGAGAGAAAAAAACGCACCTCTCCTAAATTTCCCCGCAAGATCGGCCTTCGCTCTTTCCTAACCCGTCCGAACCGCAACCATGCGAATTCACCTAGGGATGCCCACATGTTTTCGATACCTCAGTTTTTTGGCCTTTCCGGCCCTGGTCGCAGCGTTTGGCACCGTCAACGAGCCCATCATCCTCGGTCAGCACAATGAACACGAAATGGTTACGCGTCTTGCCTTTCAGTGTCCCGGACCAAAATCCGACGGCATTTGCTTCGAGCCGAGATCTCTCGATCAGCTAGCCGGGTACCACATGGACTTCATGGGCATCCCCATCATCGGAGGTGGCTTCAACGGCGCGGTTGGATCGCCCGATACTTTAGATCCTATACCCGAGGGTCCCGAGGCACACTGCGACGACGCCGACTTTATCGACATTCCCGGTTACCCTCAAAACCGCTCTGCAGCCACAGCGGCTTTGCAGCGATGTATCGACCACTTGCGCGCAAGGTTCCACCAGGCTTGGGTCTCTGCCGAACAGCTCCTCACCATCGAAGGTGCAGTCCGGTCTGACATGGTGGATTTGTCAAGCACATTCGGCAACTGTCTCTTTGCCTTCCCCTCTCTTCAGAACCACCAGTCTGGACGGGCAAAGTGCAATGTTATCGAGGGGTTTGGTCGAGCGCTACACGGTGTCCAGGATTTCTACGCCCACAGCAACTGGGTGGACAAGGCCGACCCTAGCCAGCCCATCAGCGATATCAACCCTCCCGGATTGGGAAGAACTGACCGAGCCCCCTTTGTGGTCGACCTTGGCGCTACTGGTCCAATCCCCCCGGACCAAATACCCCACAACCTCTCGACGGGCTGCTTTGTTCTCTCGGATAAAACACCGGGTGAGGGTGATTGTGCCGGCCGAGTCACGCATCACACGCTTACCAAGGATCATGGCATCATCCATCTTAATGGGACTTTTGGTGCTTCCGGTCCAGATACGCCGCGAACTGAAGCGATCGATGACAACTTCCAACTGGCGGTCAAAGCTGCGGTTGAGGCATCTCGCGATCTGTGGGAGAACTTTCGCGCTGAACTTCGGAAACAATATGGACCCGTCAGAGGCGACATGATGATCTGTTCTCTGGTCAGAGATGACCCGGTGAACAACTGTCACAACCACGCTCTTGCCATCGCCCTTGACAAGTCTTTTACAAGCACAGATCGTCGGGCAGACGACATGGGTCTGGCAGTTGCCCAGGCTCTCACCTCCAAGCTTCAGTTTGATGGCGCCGACAAGATCACGGTTGTTGAGTTTGACGAGACAACCGAGGTCACTTCACCGTGGACAGGACCTCCAGTTTCCAAGCCCGATCAAATCCATATTCCTGACAGTCAGCCGAATATTGGCGGTGGTCTTGCCCTTGGCATTGATGAGGTTATCAAAGCGTTCCCTGATTCGTACACCGACAAGGGTGCCGTTGTGTTGGTTACCTCCGGGTTCACGCGACACGACTGGGCGGGAGATACGCTCCTACAGCTCCAGCGAGCTCATGCTAAGGGTATTCGCGTACATTACGGCTGCGTCAACATGCCTCCTATTTCCGAGACTGAGTTATTGCTCAGAAGAGAGTGGTCAGAGTGTTCTCCAGGTGACGGCGTCATACCTGCAGTGCTCAAGACAGGCGGTGTTTTTGCTTTCATCAGCCAAGGCAACGAGAATTCGGCCGAGGACTTTGCCCAACTTGTTCTCCGTCACGGCTTGACTGCCGTTGACGATGCTGGTGAGGGAGAGGTGATTCCAATGTCCCATGGAATCACTGTTGCGTCAATACTGAGTCCTAGTCACCCAGTTAGTCGTTTCTCGTATCCTGCAAGAGTTGGTGAAAAGGTGAACTTTACGGTTCAGGACCGCTTCCACGACGGGCAGGGTCTTAGTGGGTGTTACAAGCTGAAGCTGGATGCAAACACCACGCAAGCAGATGTGGCTACCTATTCTCGGTGCTCGGATGGGGAGCCATTTACCTTTTCTTTTACGGCCACTTTGCCAATGGAGCTTGTGTTGGTAGCAGAACGGGACGACAATGTTGAGGCAGGGAGTGAAAAGGAGATTGTCCTGACGGTTGAGTTGCAAACTGGGAACGGAAAAGGGGAAGGGGAAGACGGGGAGCATTCTGGGGGAGGTGGGAGTGGTTCGGGAGCGGAGACTAGCTCTGCTTCGGCTTCTAAACTAGCACCTTCTACCAACACCTCGCGGCCGAGTGAGTCGATAGACGACCGGCACTTTGAGATTAGATAGCATAGATTGTAGAATAGACTCCTGCCTGTCCGTAGAATATAAAGCCCACATAACCCCTGAGTGTCTCCACTAGTGCAAGTGAGTCCATTTGTAGATGGTTGGCACAGATAGTTGACACAGATGGTGGCACTACCAGATGTCTTGTATGTTCTTTTCTCCCCCTCCCCTTTTCTTTATACAAACGAGGTAGCATAAAGTGAACAGATTCCCTCTTCCAGCAACTATTTCCCGTAAGCGCACCGTAGAATTATTCAGTCGCCACCCTCGTACCCCGTCCATCCGCCCCTACCAAATCAAGTCTATCGGTAACACCCGGGATTTCATTCGCAACCCACTCGTGGCCTCCGCCAACGCTCGCCAAAGCCTTTCCGAACCCTCCCTTTGGAATTTTTTCTTTCGAACTATCCCATCCTTCTCCAAAAAGATAAAGAGGATCCACAGTCCCGGTTGCGACACTAATGTTTGGTCCGGACTCCTTTCGCCAGTAGAGAAATGTTCCGCATGAAGAACAGAATGCTCGAGCGTTTCCGGGGGTGCAGTAATAGTTCTTTAGTGTCGACGGAACTGTATTCGATGACGAGGTCGGGACTGAGGCAGGGGATGAGGAGGTCTCGAGGGAGGAGGAGGACTGAGGGGAGGTGAAGGAAAAGCAAGAAAAAGGCACTTTGTGGTAGAGGAAAAAGAGGGACGAGGTGCTTTTGCGACACTGCGTGCACTGGCATGTTCCACTCTATTTCCTGTTAGTATTTGTCTGTGTGTGTGTGTCTGTATATTGAGTTGCTGAGACGGAGAGTTGAAAGGTCATTGGGGATTTACATGGCAGTAAGTTCAACCAGGGAGGTAAGCTTACACTTTCATAAAAATTATGCCCCTCGGGAAAAGTTATGCTGTAGCGCACCTCCCCGCAGAGACAGCCGCCCGTGATCTTTTTAGGGAGAGGGCCTAGATCGGGTTGTGTCATTTTGGGAGTTTTTACTCTCAGTTGATGGATCAGTTGCAAATACAGTTGAAGAGTTGATTCAATCTTCATGTCAGTCGAGTGCACGTTAAATACTCTGCGCAATGTCATACGGTGTAACATTACACCGGTACCTGCCTTTCCTAGGTAGGTGAACAGACTCTCTTGCATCATCTCTTGCATCATCAATGAACGTCATTGCATTTCTAGCATTATCAAAACATTTACGTCCAAATACTAAAGCGGTCATCAAAGTTTACCTAGGTGAGAGAGATCAAGGTACAGTCAGCCGCCCCGCGGCACGTGGAGTTCGAGTTAATATCCGCGCTTCCCCCAACTGCCATACAATGCGCAGCACAATACATAGGACACCCTTTTGCCCGGTCCCCCACCCGAACAATACACAGTACAAGCGTAAAATAGAGAAACAGATCCCAGCCAATGCAAGTTACAAAGACAACAGATTTGCCAAGCACGGAAAATTTGCCCGTAGATATTCCTCCAACCGGCATTCGGTTCCAAAGTGTCTTCCCCGCGCTGGGATAAATTCCCGATGCCGTTCATCTTCCGCTGTTGCGTGTAAATGTGGGGAATCCCTGCTTTATTCTCCGCTCTGCGTCTTACAGATTTCTATGAAATGGTACGTAATGGGAGTGGTAGGGATATGGGATACTTGCCAAGTCTGGAAAAAGTCGAGGTAGAAAAATTGGCGTGTTAAATGTCACCAGGCTATCTAATTCTCAGGTAATTCTTCTAGAACGCGAGTACCAGACAATACCGTGCGTGGGAATGCGTAATATATACCGTGTCTGGATATCGGTAATATATACCCCTGAACAAAGACTTTGCGTTTTACCTTCCCATCTGCGCGGGGAGTCTCACGGGGGCTTGATGCAGACTCGAAGTGCCTCATAGGTTTTTTTTTTTTTTTCTCCTCCAGCTCTGAGCAAAGTGCGTCTCATATACATCAGCAGAAGCAGAGCACATCACAGACAGCAAAATGCACTCCCTCTTCCCCCTCCTACTCTTCGGAGCCCCGGCCTTCGCTGCCGACGTAACGCGACGACAAGCCACCGGAATCACGGTCAACCTCGCGCAGCAATACCAAACGATGGACGGGTTCGGCACCTCAGAAGCCTTCCAGCGCGCCGTCACGATCCAGCGACTTTCCGAGACCGAACAGCGCAAAGCCCTCGACCTACTTTTCAGCATGGACAAGGGCGCGGGTCTAAGCATCCTCCGCAACGGCATCGGTTCTTCCCCGGACATGCGCGACGACCACATGGTTTCCATCCAGCCGGCCAATCCGGGCGGTCCCAAAGCCGCTCCGAAGTACGTCTGGGACGGCTCCGACAACGGCCAGCTGTGGGTGTCGAAAGAAGCGGCGCATACATATGGCGTCAAGACATTTTATGCCAACGCATGGAGCGCCCCAGGGTACATGAAGACCAACGGTAACGATGCCAACGGGGGAAGTCTCTGTGGTGTTTCGGGCGCGACGTGCTCGAGCGGAGATTGGAAACAAGCGTATGCGGATTATCTGGTGCAGTACATTCGGTACTATGCGGCCGAGAATGTATCGATTACGCATTTGGGGTTTTTGAACGAGCCTGATTTGACGTGAGTTTTTTTTTTCATATACCCTAGGTACCTACCTACCTACTTACCTACCTACCTATCTATCTATCTAGTGACTAATTGAATGTGAACAGAACATCCTACGCATCAATGCGCTCTTCTGGTGCTCAAGCCGCCGACTTTATCAAGATTCTGCGCCCCACGCTCAACGCGGCAAACATGTCGCACATAATCATAAACTGCTGCGACACAATGGGGTGGTCGGTAATGAACCAGTTCCTCCCCGCCATGTCGTCGGTCATGTCCAGCGTGGGAACCATCACCGGCCATAGCTACACTTCTACCGCAACCTCGCGACTATCTACCTCGCTAAAAACCTGGATGACCGAAGCGGCCGACAATAACGGAGCCTGGACTTCCTCGTGGTATTCATCCGGTGGTGCCGGCGAGGGAATGACGTGGGCGAATAATATTTACACGGCCGTGACATCTGCAAACGTTTCTGCCTATCTCTACTGGATTGGCGCGCAGGATCGGCCGAGCACTACGAATAGCAAAATGATTCGCGTCGTCAACAAGCAGGTCGACCCCTCAAAACGGCTTTGGGCCATGGCGAACTGGAGTCGTTTTGTCCGGCCGGGAGCAGTACGTGTTGGAGCATCCGGAGGAAGCGGAGTGCGGACATCGGCGTTTGTGAATGTTGATGGGAAAATCGCAGTACAGGTGATTAATAGTGGAAGTGCCAGGGATATTTCCATCACCGTCAGTGGAGGAGGAGAGTTTGTTCCGGAAAACGCCACGGCTTGGGTTACGGATAATACGCGGGATTGTAATGAGATTGGCGCGACGGTCGATGCCTCGGGAAAAGTATCGGGGAACGTGCCGGGCAGGAGTATGGTGACGTTTGTGTTGAAGCCGAGGGGTGTGATCTTACCTATAGGTAGATAACACAGAACATTGAACCTTATTTGTAGATACAAGATACATTGCACAAAATCCACGTGTTGGAACAGCAAAAGGTGTACCCATATGTTTGTGTATGTGTGCGGGTGTGTCGACAAGCAAGTTTATATTCCTAGCTAGTTTTTTTGTGTTTTCTTCCCCCCTTCTTCTACTGTTCAAACTTGTCCGCCTGTCCCTGTCCGCGCTTGTTGTGTGATATGCCACCTGTCTGTCCATCACGACACTACATGACATAGAACTCGCCCACCCATGATCTCATTTATACCGGGTGAGGTTAAGGATTGTTGCCGCCATTATTCCCGCCACCACCACCACCACCACCCTGGTTTCCTCCGTTATTTCCGCCCTGACGAGCTTCAAGTTGAACTCCAGAAGCAGGAGCGGGGGCGGGGGCGGGCATGGCCATGATCCCTGTGGTGAAGAGGGCGGCCGCCAGAGTGAAGAGGACTTTGAACTGCATGGTCGATTGCTTTTGAGTATAAAGAGGAGTGTCTTGAGAAGTTGAGTTGGCTTGGTAGATGTAGTTGTGGATGGATAGATGCAAAAGAGATGAGAGTTGTCGATGCTGCAAAGAAAGACCTCAGAGACGAGGAAAACGACCTGAATTTATGCTTGAGAGATCCTCCAGATCACAGCCAAACAAGCAAGCTACGACTTTCATCAAACACCTCCCCCTCTTCCTCCATCCTTCTCTTCCATGTCATGATCCTCCGGGATACTTGTTGGGTGGGAACTTACCAACGCCTCAGGTACCGACCTAGTGCACTTCGAATACTTTGCTCGCACCAAATATTCCCTCAAGTTACTACCTTTTACCCCTGAAGTTGACTAGGCTTCAAGTCCCAAACCGACCCTGCTAGGTAGCATATTATGAAAAAGCCTTGGAGAGGTGTACCTACGCGCTCCGTCGTGTACCCTCGTACTCCGTGCACCTATGAATCCCGTCACGCACCCACGTGCTCTTCATCTACCTACGGACTTCCCTGCACCCAAGCACCCCCGTGCACCTACGAACCCCGTTGTGCCCAAGTACCCCGCCTCCCTCTGCATGACCGTTCTCTCTCCTGATGCATCTCCATTCTCCCATGCCAAAATGAGTCCATCACCAACACCTCCGACACGCACGGTTGACGGCTACCAAGGCCAAACCCTGATTCGCTGGCTTCTCTACATGTGACGGCCAACTTGAACAGCAACCGTGTCTCCCGAATGCCCAGGTGGCACAGTACCAGCCCCAGCCAGTCCCAGTCTGGACAGAGCATTGAACGCAACAGAACCCCGGCCTTGGGCCGCGAATTGCATCTCGAGGAATGGCATGTACGGTTTGGGTCTCGTCGGTTGGTTCGCCGTTTGTGTAACATCATTCGTCGAGGGACGAAGAATGGTATGTTGTGTGTGTGAAACACGGCTTACCGATAGGCCCGGAGGAATCATAGTTTGCCGAACAAACCCTGTACAGTCTCGATCAGTGTCCAATGACCGAGACAGCCATATGAACCGGCCATGCGTTCCGCCACCACGGCTCGAGGAAAGAATTTTGATGAGAGACATGGCAGGGATAACCGAGTGTGAGTTGCTATTTGTGGCGTGAATACCTAAAGACTCGTTGACCATGACCAGTGACAAAGTTAAGTCCGCATTCAGCAAGCATGACAACCATCGGCAGACCGGTCAGTGCCCTAAGGATGTCGCATCGGCTCTTAGACATCCCTCAGCCCTCTTCCCGTGGGCAGGGTGGAGAACGCAAGGGCCAGTAACTCATGGCTCGTAACATTGGAGTCTGATCCTTCTCAGGACGGGAGGCAAGGCAGCTTACGCAGCTTCCCAAGTTGCTTGAGTCTGGTGATCTCCTGAAAATATTTTGTGAGTTGATGGGATCCAACAAGTCTTGGTCTTAGGTTTCCAATGTCAACTCGCGCCGCCCGTCATTGGAGCATGAAATGCGATATCTCCGCCTCGTCCCTCCCTGAAACTGATTTATCATGGCTTCCGCCTCTCTATCCGTGAGACCAGCTGCCTTTTCGAGAATGGGCACAGTTGCATCCCAAGTAATCTGCGCCACCGACTGCCAACTATTTCCAAGTATGGTATGGTGCGTGTGGCGACGGAAGAGGACGGTCGTGAGAGCCACCAGAGACAGGTGCACAATCGCCATGCCAACAACAAAACTGAATCCCGTCACCCCGCACGGGACGAAGGCATTTATGGATGACACTGTCATTGCGTAAGCGGTAAAATTTGCCTGTCCGAGGCTGTCGTAGAACCTTTGCATGAGTATCACAGTGTACAGAGTCTGTATCGCCCTGGCCGGGCTATCCGTCTCCTCAATCGTGTCCATAAAGAGCGATACCAGTGACGGATTGCCCATACTCCGAGGGATGTCTCTTCTAGGGGAAGAAATGAAGCTAAAAGTTCCACATGGGTTGGTTATTTCGCTGGTGTCGGACACCCCATCCCGACTTATGGCAAAGGTGGGGAGGAAGCTCGACATATCTGCATCTCTGATACCTGCAACATCCATCATGGAGAAGTCCGGGTCCCGCAAAGTTAGGACACCACGCGCGCTTTCATCGTATTTGTCTTGTGTGGCGCCGAGTTGGCGCCCGGCCCACCATGTTTTGTCAGTTGCGTTTTCATAGAAACCACGTGAGGTTAGACGGGGAGAGATGGGCGACGCGGCCTCGAGTGAACCTTTCACCGCGTCCATGCCGCCCGTGGCGTCAATGTTCGCATTCCTGCCCATTCGAGTGGCCACACAGGCTGTAATGGAAATGGAAAGACCTTCAAAGCTACTACCCTTGACAAACCCGGCTGTCGTCTAGGGTCCCTTGGCCGAGAAAATTGTATGATTTGGGGAGATGCTGTTGTCTTCAGCCTTGAGGGGGCCATTCCAAGTAGACGCATACCAGTCCCGCTGGCCTCTTGGTGCTGTGACGTTCAGCAGCAGATAGACCGGGGTACCTTCCACACGAGTTCCGGCAAGGACGGCCCCGGGGATGACGCAAATCGACATGTTTCGAGAAACTACGGGCTCGGCTTCACCCTTGGATAGTATGCACCTAACAGGAATTCTTGACATGTTCGGGATGCCGTAAAGGCTAGCCAGCGTACTTATTCCCTTTTCAAGCGAGATTGTTGCCTCTAACACGGCCCGCCGATCCGTGTTGGTGAGACTCGTCGAGTCGTTGGCGACGACAAAACGACTGAGCTTCACGTCTAGCGCTACACAGCCGAAGCGTGTGTCCCACAATTGGGCGATTCCAATGTATCTTCGGAGTGTCGAACGCTGTGTCCCGCTTTCAAGGGAATGAACGCCCTGATAGTGCGGCCCGTATCGTCGATTCCCCATGGCTGTTTACCTGCGGTCGTGTTTTCCAGAACCTGCTCGGCAAATCTGGGAATTGATCCCGTGGGCATTCTCCAGGGGTCTACGGGCGTGGCTCCGGCACGGGGTGATTCGAGATGGTGTTGCCGATGATATCCGTGCGAGAGCAGTCGGTCAGGAGGATGGTCTATGTGAAAGTCGACACGGAGAAGATGATGTCGGATACTATGACGACCATGGCACACAACTTTGACGATTTCCAGAGGGCTCTCCGCTTGTAGAACATGACGGCTGGTGGTTGAGTACTTTGGGCGCGGATGATGGTGAAGAAGGCGGCATCACCCAGGTTGACACCATAGCGCTCCAGAAGTAGCGACGCGATCATGGAGATGGTGACAGAGGGGTGCAGCGGGATTGCCCGTGGGCGAGCTGTGGCGTTTTTGGTCCCTGGAGCGTCGTGACCCATCATGATCGGTCTTTTGTTCGTCGTTCCTTCCTTAAGTTTGTAGCTGGATTCCAAAGTCCCACGCAAATCTGCGAGGTCGGGCCTTTTTTTCGTGCCTGACGATAGGAGGCAAGAGCGACTGGTTCGCGTATCCAACAACATCCAACTGCATATCGTTTTTTCCTGAAACATTCAAAATGATGAATTTTGATTGGTTGCGCATTTACGACTGTTCCTTCAATGCCCAACTTAAAACCTAAACCACTTCCTCAGCCTGTTTCAAACTTGGCCCCCCACCTGCACCTTGTTGAACCAAGTGTCAACGACTCTTATCTGATGGCTTCCATCTCAGGATGATGGGGGAAAGCCGAGGTCGGCGTCACTTTACCGCCACGGCGCAAACGACTTTGGCGCTGTTTTGCTCAGCCAACCGGCAGGCATGTTGTCTCAGAACTAAACTAGAAATACTGTCTTTCACTTCTCAAAATTCGACGTTTACCTCTCATGTTCCGCGCTCGTCAATGTATTGTCTCACAGATATCCCGGCAAGCCCAACTCCGACAAAAGTGCTCTCACACCTCGTCCCTCTCTCGACGATTATTAATGCTTCCCTTCATGTCCCTGGATTGTTTATCACACAAAATCGGCCTGGGTTGATGCAGGGGAAGACAGCAAGAGATGATGCTTACTCCCAGGTCGTGCTCGGGTGTATATCTCGGATAGAATAATAATGCACTAAGTAGATCAAAGCGCAGACCCTGTCCCTATCCCTGGAGTGAAGAGTGTCTCGGCACTTTGTGCCGTCGCCAAGGCTGCAGGTCCGAGGCTCGGATTCCCATGCGACGCAGTCTGCTTCACACAAACTTTGGGCCCTTGCCTCTTGGGAATTGACATTGTTTCACCACCAAAGAAGAAAAACATGATTGCCATTACCTTCTACACCTTCTTGATCTAGAGAGTCGTGGGAATCACTCACTGGGCCGGAAACACGCGGGGCGCATTCCTGCTGGAAGAGAATCAGAATCCCGAATCCCCTTTGCGGGGCATTGGGGGCGTTGGGGGGACGTCGTACTTGTAATATCCAATGACACAATTATGGATATCGTGCTGCACTGCACATGCAGCGTACCGAATAGTTATAGTTATTATGCGACGTGTCGATCCCTGGTCCCCAATGCAACCCAACTGAACAGCCAAGAATGGCAGTGACCGGGGGCGCAGAGGAGAGGGGGACGTAGTGGAAACCGAATTCTCAATCTCAGTCCGAGATTTCTCTCTTTTTGCCATTTTTATCTTTCCATCCGAACAAAAGTCCTTCTCCCAGTGCACATCACCTCGACTGGTCGCGTCGCGTACCTACGCTCCGGCGCGCGCTTCACAATTCGTGCAATGATATCAATCGACATCGCATCACATCGATCGATATGAGACGGCGCATCACCGAGAGATGCCTATGGGCAGCAGTCGCAGCAACAGCAGGTCTGGCTGGACAGGCAGCAGGTCAAGCGGACGATCCCAACCACGGCGTCGTTTTCATCTACCCGACCAAAGACCAAATCTACAATTTGATGGACACGGTCAACGTCACGTATACGAGTCCGTTTCCGACACCGAATCTCTATACCTTTTGCGATGGCGGTGGTAGACAGGGTACGATTGTCCCTTCCCAACCTATTCACCTGACTACCTAGGTATTCTAGGTAAGGTACATGTACAGGACATGGACACTAATGAGCCAAAAAAAAAAAAACAGTCGCAATGCAGCGCGTTCCAGGCTATAACGCGACCGTACCCATGATTTTAAACTTCACGTCCGCCACTCCATGCTGGTTCAACCTTCGTCCGGGGACACTTCCTGGATTCGGCGCAAATACCCCTCCATTCACCATTATCGGCCAAGAACGCGGCTCCGGAAGTCGTGTGTTTGGACCGTCCGAAACCCCAAACGTTACGCCTCCGCCTTTTACGACAGGTGCTGGTGGAACGCGGCCGCCCACACCGACAGATCAAACCCTTACCCAAGGAAACGGAGGGGGAAGCACGACGGCCTTATCTCAATCTACCAATGGCGCCAACGCCGCTGCGAATAATCAATCCGGGGAGACGGGATCATCATCGTCGTTGAGCGCGGGTGCTTCGGCGGGAATTGGTGTCGGGACGGCAATTGCGGTTGTCGCGTTGGCTGGGGGGGTATTTGCGTGGTGGTGGAGGAAACGGAAAAACCAAAACAACATGAACGGAAACGGAAACGGAAACGGAATCAGTGGAAATGGGGAAGTAACGCAACATGCCATGGAAGGAGGAGCAGGAGGAGGAGCAGCAGGAAAACAGTATTACACTGGAAATGTCCCAGTATCAGCGTCTGCTTATACCCCGTCAACTTCGGCATACAGTCCGGCACCGTGTTATCAGGAGATGGACACGGCGCATGGTCCGATGGAAATTGGATCCTCGCAACATCAGGGGGGTTATCAAGCGGCGAAACATGAGATGCCTGCGTGAAGCATACATTCTCACTGGGGGGGAGGGGGGGGGATATAGCTGTACATGTATAGGGAATGAGAGGGGAGGGGAGGAAGGTAATAGAGTTGACTTGGCAAGTTTGATCAGTTGAGATAGATGCAATGTAAATATTCTCTTTTGCACCAGACATCCCCACATGGATGTGCATGGGTCTAAGCTGTGTGCCTGTCGTTATGTGTTTGTTCCTATTTTTTTCTTTCTTTTTTTTCGAGGTGAAAACTTGAGGGCTTGGTACGGAAGATCAAGGCTTTGAATATTAGAACACCTAAATCTTCGGGGTTGAACCCCCGCAAAACCGCCTCCCAAATACTCACCAGGTCCCACGCTAACAATCTTTCAAGGGTTGGTTTGTAAGGGTAATCTTCATGTTAACACAGGATTGATCTTGATCACTTACAAAATTATGCCACTATTTTCTGTTCTGTTCTGTTTGTTCTGCCTGGTTGGTCTAGAATACCACCATCGCACTATACAGGTCGCCGAAATTGGCAAAGCTAGATATTGTCACTAGGAAGGAGGAGCCTTGTTGACTTGGAAAGTGAGCGCTGTCACTGTGCTGCATATACAATCACTTCACTTTGACCAACCGCCCCGCGAACTAAAGGCTGTCTTAATCTCACACTCACATAATATTTCATTTAGCACCGAATTACCCTATCTAATGTCCACTGTCGTGAGACTCCATACTAGCCTTGGGCAGCGCCAACTTGGACTTATCTTCCACCAAGGGCGTCTTGGCCTGCAGCACCAACAAGCTCGGCGTGAGCTTGCTTCCATCCTTCTTTCCCTGCCATGCAACAACCCGCGATGCCGTCGAGCCGAGAGCCTTGGCTATTTCGCCATTAGACGTCTGGTCTCCGCTCAACGTGTCACGGCCAAGGATCAAAAGCAGTTAAGTCGGTGCTGTTTTCTCGGATGAGTCAGGGTATGCCAAGAGAGAACCGAGAACTGCATCTGTCGAGGCCGAGGTGAAAGTCACTCGCTGTCCTAATTCCTCCGTCATGACCGATTTCAAAAGCATAAACTCAGAAGTCGCAGTGGCACCGGCCAGTTCAACCGCCTCAAGCACGACATTTTCGCTTTGCGCCAACTGGAAGGCCAGACGGACGGCGTAAACATCATGTTCACTACCTGCATACAATGTCCGAATGAGTTTCTGGCCGTGACGATCCGTTGAGTGGAACTTGACCGAGTTGTCATAGTTTTCGGCAAGGCTGACGCCCGTCGTGTCGCGGGTAAGCTGTCTCGAAAGCGAAACTGGGGCCGCCTCGGTAGACTTTTCGACGAGTAGCGACTTGTCAACAAAAACACCAACACCGGAAATGTGTCGAGCGGCATAGAAGATCTGGCTGGCGAGGGCGACAAAGACACGGTTCTCGAGCAAGCCGGCTCCCTTGGATGTAAAAAGAGCAGGTAGCTTAGCGAGAGTTCCTGTCTCACTCCACGGGACCAGAATAAGATCGCTGTTACCACGCGTCGCTTGCGTGGCGAGAGAATCGGCAAATGAACCTTTAGGTACCACAGCAACCTGTCTAGAAGCAAAAACATCCCGTCCGGTGCTGTTGGCAGCAGAGGTGCCAAAAATCTTGACAATGGGGTCCTGACCCGCATGTTCCTCAATTTCCGAAACCTTCATGACTGGGGAGCCACGCTCCGTCAGCTCATGCAAGCGGCAGCCGTGAACGCGTAGAGGTGTTGACTCGGAATCCTTTTGGCCGCTTGACTAGCTGCCGGTGAACATTTTGATGAGCGAGAGGATGCTGGAGGGGCCATCGGCGCGGAGATAGACAAGCAGTCTAGTTGCCACATCACCCTGTCGATACATTTCCTCCACATCCGAGTCAACACCGGGTGGCAAGATCGGGTTGCCGTCCCAATCAATCTTGCCCTTCTTCCACAGCTCCAATTTCTGCTGATACCATGGCGGATACAGCCAGCTGACCAATGGCGCAGTCGCAAACGTGGTGACCAAAGCCATGACGACAAACATGGTGAAAGTCCGGGTGCTCAGGATCTTGGCCTGCAGACCGATGTTCAGGACAATCAGCTCCACCAGACCCTTACAAGACATGAGAGTTCCAATGGTGAAAGACTCGCGCCAGACCAACCCGTTGAACCGCGCACCCAGTGTGCCGCCAATCATCTTGCTGAGGAACGCGACGACCACAATGGCGATCACATAGCCCCAGACCTTGCCACTGTCGGGGAGCGGGGGGTTGGTGTTGATGCCTGAAAGCGCGAAGAACAGCGGAACAAACAGCGTCGATGTCAGATCCTCAACTTCTCGGTCAGCTTGATAGCGACGCCGCCCTCGTGCGGGCACATCAGGCCAATCATGAAAGCGCCTAAAATAGAGTGGGCACCGATGACGCTAGTAAAGAAAGCCGAAGCGAGGACCATGAATATCGTCAAGGCGACGAACCTCGGTGGGTCCATTTTCAAGACTGTGCGTCCGTCTCAACACGGTCATGAACGCTGGTCGAACGGTGTAGGCCAGGAATAAACTGTAGCCAATGGACACCAAAAGCACCCAAAGAGCCGTTATACCTGCCCCGGCATTGACTAGAGTGATGCACAAGGCGAGCAACACCCAGCCAACAACATCGTTGGCGATGCCCGAGGTCAGCACAATGGCACCAACCGTAGTGTTGAGCAGCTTTAGACTAGTCAAGATGCGACACAAGACCGGAAACGCCGTAAATAGCCATGGCGACACCGATGAAAAGTGCGAATACACCGAACGAGATCGGCGCCGTGCCTGATTCACCAGCAACTCATTGTACAAGCCATAGGCCACCGCAACACCAAGACCAAAGGGAACGGCCATGTCGAGAGTCGCCACGCTAGCAGCCACGCGCCAATTGCTTAGCAGATAGGCCAGGTTGATCTCGAGGCCGACCAGGAAGAGGAACAGAATGAGGCCAATGTTGGCTGCGAGTCGAAACGGCGCCATGCCCGCCGGCGGGAAGATGGTAGCGGTGAATCCAGGGATGCGACCGAGAACCGACGGTCAAAGGAGAATACCCTAAGTATTGTCAGCAGATGCTAGCGTGTTCGGGAGGTGTGAATCGTACCGCCATGACTTCAACAATGACTCGTGGCTCCTTGATCTTGGACAGTGGCCAGTAGAGCAGTCTTGTCAGACCAATGAAGATGGTCGCCTGGATGATGAAGTGAACGATTGGATCGGCGGCATTGTAGACAGTTGGGTTCAAGCCCTCAAAGATACTGCCTGCGGAGGAGCCCTGACGACCGTCAACATCGCCATGGCGGCAGTTGCTACCGCTATAGCGGTGGTTGTTATTGTCATCACGCTGGACATGATTACGGATGCCATGCGAGGTCAATGAAGCGAAAGAGGGCCGACTTGAGACGGCGGGGAACCGGCGAGTTCATAACTCCTTTTGTTCGGATACCGTCTCTATGTGACCCCGGGCGGTCAGCGATGGGGGACTGGTATAAACCCCGGGGACCAATGAGAGACCTTGATATCGACCATGTTCTAGACCGCTCCGAGGCTGGGCAGTCTGCAGGCCAGGCTATGGTTGTCACAGCAGCAACATCAAGAGCGTGGCTTGCAACCGTGCCGCACTTAGCGGCCGAAATCAGTTTACGCCGGGCGGGGTGTTGACGACTGTTGAAAGTATTGAGAACGGCCACGTGCGGCCCAAGTCCAGTTAACTGTCTTTATGCTCAGACCGCCCGCTACCTCTAGGTAACTCTCAAAAGCAAAAATCAGAGCAAAGCGCTGACTAGGAGAAATGCATCTGCTGGCAGTGTCAAGAATAGTTCCCTACCTTCAAGGATGTGGTGCAATGTTTCGACGATCTCGTCCACTTCGAACTTAATGAACTTGGCTTGAACGGCGACACAAAGAGAGCATCGAGGGAGCGGAGTGGACCCCGCACTTCAGGTGAAGCAACTTGATCAGGAAAGGCCGTCTGACAAGTCGGATAGCCGTTTCCCCACTGTCCCCCGCCGACTTGGCCGCAAATGGTGCGGGTGCAGAATCCGGTGTAAGCTCACATTCTTTTTGTCGCCGCTGGCCGTCGTGTCGTCGCGTCGCTGGGCAGGAACACCCCACGTAGGATCGAGTGGGGTAACGGAAGTGGTGGAGGGTCGGCAATCTTTTCTGGTGCATCGTCAGTTGCGCTGGTCATTGGTCGCCAAAACCGGCCCTGGGTTTTCTCGTGCCTGGGCAAACTGGGTTCCAGCACAAGCGCATGGCACTGCGGGGATCGATGGAACAATGTTGGCGTCACCTCATGGAGCCGTCGAATGGCACGACCGTTTCCGACGGCCCGGACACCTGGCAACCTGGCAACCTGGCTTCAGGGACTTTAGCACCTCCTGCCCACAGCCAACCAGCGCGACGAAAGGATAACCTGGGCTCACGCTGAATTGTAACGGTTATTGCCGATAAGAGTGGGCCACAGCTACCCCTCCGACCACGGAGATGAGCTCGAAACAGCTGTGAAAAAAACTCGCCCTTGGGGAAAAAATGGTCGCAACCGTCAACAATCAAAAACCCTGCGGAAAAACTTTGCACAGCGAAAACTCTTCACGGTCTGGTGTTGCGATTTTAACGCGGGGGAGGGGTTGCCGTAATTGGTTGCGATTCCAGATGGTGTCGTCCTTATCAGTGGGGAGAGACGTGGGAGGGCGGGAGGACACTGCAGGTGCAGGAAAGTGGCCGGACGCGCTGAAGGATGGCGTGGTTTCTGTGTGGATTTTCCCGAGTTCGGGGGGGTCCTTGCCTGCCCAACAAGCTGCAAGTGACCTGATTGGGCGAGTGGCTGACCTCCGTAGGACGCTTGCATGTGCGCCTCAGCGCCGAAGCTTGTGAAAAAGCCCATTTATCTCGCAACATTCCCACACGAAACCCCCAGTTTCCCTGAACGGATGCTAACTCCCTTCATCAACGCTTCGCCTTCCGTCAATTCTCCTCCTTCGACCTGTCCTTTGCGCCGTTTCGGTAGCGCCTGACTCCGTGCCTACGATCATCAATTGAGATCCGGGACAGCAATCGTTGCGAGGAGAACTGTCGCGTGCCCTCGTCCAGTCCGCAACATCGCTTCGCACATCCGACCCGAATCATCCCGAACCCCGACAACCGTCCTCCCCAGCTAAGACCATGTTTGCCACCAGAGCTCTGCGCCAGGCTGCTCAGCACGCCGAGCGCACTCCGTCAATCAAGTTCATTGGAAAGCGGAGCGTTCCTGGTATGTTTATTGTTTGTTGAAATGACATTTGTTGGGGGTTGTGCTGACAAGCTCTTGGCAGCTTCCGTCGACCACACCCCGCAGCCCCATCCTGCCTCCCCCAACAACTCGCTGCCGTCTTCGTTCAAGTCATCGCACACTTCGTTCAGCTCGTACCGTGATCACGCTCAGCAGTTCGGTCCTCTGCGCAAGACCATCACGGCTGCCAACGCCGGCATTGGCGGACAAGCCGGCTCCAACCTCGGCCCCGTCGCCCCTCCCAATGGCGTCTTCTTTGACCGCAACGAGCTCCCTTCTCGCTTCCACCGGTCCCCTCTTAGCGTCGACGAGATTGAAGCAATTGAGACGGGCGGCGCTGCTGCACTCGCTTAAACGCGCGTGCTTGGCAGCTGCTGCAGTAACCTTTTAACACCTAACATAACAAAGCGCCCGCCGGAACAGGGCGCGCTCGTTGGACGAGTGTCAAGATATGAGATACCACGGAAAACGAACGAACGCCAGACGTGTACGAGAGAGCATTGGGCCATGATCAAAAAAAATGTGAAGGCACCCGGTTAGGGTGTGTGCCTATCGGACCGGAGTATTGCTCCCTTTCAACCATCATCAACTGCGGTGGAACTCTGCTTTTTCCTTTGCATATATGAAGTAGCGAAGTCAATGTTGCGGGGGGATTCTAGGCCGAGCTGAAATGCCGGCTCTCGCGAAATCAATAGGGAGGGGGGACCACACAATGTGTACATAGGGTCCGGCGGTGTTACCGGGGGACCAGATACCTGGTACCGGCGAGTTACGTATAAACCCACTTAAGCCAAGCACACACACACATGTCCTGTGCGAGAGTAAAATTGCCCTGAAGACGTCAGTGCAAGTAGCTTCAACTTCCTGGAGCCGTCATCCTTGTCTTTGTGTGGAAACGGGCCAATGTCGCGACTCGGAACGACCGGATGTTTCCTTTAGTGACGTTATTCAGCCTCACGATAAGATCACGGTGTGAGAAATGCATGCCCCGTTAAATCGCCGATGTTTTTAACAGCCACACAGCGTCTTCGGTGGAGCGAGGTGCGGTTCTGGTTTCCGCAAGCCGGGGTGGGGAGCTTAGGCTGTGGATTCGTGGAACCAGCCGCTGCCAGCTGAAAATTGCATGCAGCGGCAAAACCGGCAGCTGCCGCGTCCAAATTTCTAGTGCCAAGCCTTTTTGCATCGTGACGATAACTTCGAAGCTCGCTCGAAATTTCTCTCTCGAAGCTCTCGATCCCTCAGGTCTGATCGCCCACCCCTCCTCTTCTCAAAACAGCCCCGTCCAGAAGATGCAACCCTGATAATGCATAACGACCTGCTCGACACCATTCTCGTCAGCCGCTCAGACTCCACCACTGCCGCGGCCGACAGCGCTTCTGCCTCTGCCTCTACCTCTGCAGCCGCCTCGCCACCGACGACCAAAATGGCTTCGACTTCGGCCTCCACCTCGTCCTCACCCACCGGCGACGAGGCAAAATGTCCTGTCGACCACAAGACCCGCGAGACCTGGCTGCAGCAAGCCCGTTCAGCCGCTCTTCCCCCCTCTCACCCCACCATCCCGGCTGCGGCATCATCAGCGTCCCAGCCTGCGACGCAGCCACAGACCCCGTCAAGCTCGTCGTCTTCCTGGTTGTCGTGGTTCCGCCTCCCCTTCTCCCAGACCTCCGAATCCCCCACTGCTAAACCACCCGGCTCCCCCACCACGAATACAAAACCTCCGCTCGATGAATCCCGCGTCATCTCCAGCATCCCGCGCTCTTCCACACCGGGCGCATCATCATGTCCCTCCAACCACGAACAAGAAACGGGCGCATCCGCTTCAGGGAACTGGATCTACCCTTCTGAAAAAATGTTCTTTGACGCCATGCGTCGGAAAGGCTTCGATGCGGCGGCGGCATCGGACATGAAGACTGTGGTGCCGATCCATAATGCCGTCAACGAAAAAGCGTGGGCGGAGATTCTCCGGTGGGAGCAACCATATGTGGCGCCGAAGGGAACGTGTGGTGGGCCGAGATTACACAGCTTCGCGGGACTGAGTAATAAGATGACTCCCCGGGCGAGAATGAATACCCTGTTGGGATATACGGCGCCGTTTGACCGGCATGATTGGGTGGTGGATCGGTGCGGGACGACGGTGGAGTATGTGATTGACTTTTATGCGGGACGGAGCGATGGGACGGGAGGCAAAGGCAAGCTCAACTTTTATTTGGACGTCAGACCCAAGCTGAATTCTTGGGAAGGGTTCAAGATGCGGGCTTTGAGGGCGGCGGGGCTGGCTTGAATTACTGAGGGCGATCATTGTACATTAGATCTGTATCATATCACGCACACACTGCATTCTCCACCATGGGTTGGTTGAGTATTGTAAGGTACGAGTAGCTGGACAGGCATGGACATGGACATGGCGGCGTTCCGGGCAAGTCCTCTCAAGAGAGTAATAAAAAGACAAGATTATCTTTAAAGCTATGGTATCTCAAATCACGAATACATCCATCACCGTCTGGACCTGCCAGCCAGGGGGTCTGCACTCATCGACCCATCCGTATTGTATCAAATGTAATGTGTCTCGCGCAGACATGCGCCACCGTGTTCACCGCCGATATAGAAACCCTTCTCCCCC
>Ga0247765_1000687_pt1 | contig 23762 bp, 24 predicted proteins | sample UWRJL106311C6_FD_179949 | JGI IMG/M metagenome (GOLD analysis project Ga0247765, IMG submission 179949) | Plant litter microbial communities from Arlington Agricultural Research Station in Wisconsin, United States - UWRJ-L106-311C-6 | ecosystem: Environmental > Terrestrial > Plant litter >... | reverse complement strand
GCGCTGACGCGGGACGGCCGTGGGGTGCCGTGCGTAACCCCGAGACTGGTGAGGTATACCATGGGCTGGGATGGGGTCGGCCAGTACAGGGCGGGGTTCCAGGAGGCCGTGAAGGCCATTGTCGACAGGAACAGAGCGCTGCTGGCTTCTGAGAAGCTCGAGGACCTGCTGAGTGAGGAAGATGAAGCATCCCGTCAGTTTGATCTGGCCATTGTGGAGGATGCCCAGCTATTGGGCCGTGTTGAAACCCTCGTTGAGCCGTCGGGCTATGTGTTGTTGGTCGCATCGGGAGAGACGGGCGTTGAAGGCGAAGAAGGGGCCAAGAGGCTGCGCCTGCACGATTTCGACCCCGTCGGCTCGATCCACGACCCCGAGCTCGGGCAGCTTCGGCTTTTCCGGAAGAAAATAGAAGCCAGATCTGTCGCAAGCCGCAGTCGACAGAGTGCGGGAGTTGTCATTATCACTCCTGATGCGACCAGCACGCCAGAAGAACATCTTGTGGCGACCCTCCTCCGGGAACGTCTCTCCTCTCAATTCGGCGTCAGTGCCTCCATCGAGCCGCTTTCTTATTTCGCCCCGGAAAACTTGGACCGCAAGGGAGCTAACAACACCCTCGTCATCTCCCTCGTTGAGCTCTGCCACAACGATGGCTTCATCTTCCACATGGGCCCCGCGCAATACGAGCAGGTCAAAGCCCTCCTCCAAACCTCAAAGGGCCTCTTCTGGGTCACTCGTGGAGGCCAAATGGCCGGAAGTTGTCCCTGGAATGCCACATTTCTCGGCTGGGCACGGACGGTCCGCTCCGAGGACCCGAGTCGACAGATTGTGTGTCTGGATCTAGAAGCCCGGGAGCGCCAACCCAAAGAAGAGGCAGCAGAGTTGATCCAGGGCGTGTTCTGGGATGCGTTTTTCGGCGAGGGGGGCGAGTACGCGAACGGAACTGTTGCGCCAGACAGGGAGTTTGCCGAGGTGGGCGGCAAGATTTATATTCCCCGTCTGGCGCCACTGGAGGAACTGAACATGGTGCTTGAGCAGGGTCCGGCAAAGTGGTCGCGCTCTACATGTAAGCCGACAAGGGAGTCGATGAAGTTGGAGATTGCCAAGCCGGGCGATCTTGATAGCTTTTATATCGGTCCTGACGGCGACGAGGCTTCACGCCCGCTGGGTCTGGATGAGATTCGGGTCTCGGTGTGGTGGACCTTTTTGTTCCCAGGCGATTTGGATACTGCGCGCGGGAAGGGAACCAGGACCGCATTTGGCCTGGACTTTGTGGGGACTGTGACCGAGGTGGGAGATGGCGTGGATGAGCTCCACGTTGGACAATACGTTGTTGGGTTTGCTCCTCACGGTGCGGCGAGAGGGTCGCTCGTCGTCAAGGAGAAGCTCGTCCTCCCGATCCCCACACAGGGGGGAGGAATGACTGAGGATGGTACACCCAAACCTTGGAGCTTGGCGGCTGTCTTCACAGCTTACCGCGCAGCGAGGGGCGTGCTGGATGTTGGGACACCGGCGACTGTGCTCATCCAACGAGCTGTTGACGGGTACGGCCAGGCGGCTGTTGCGGTTTTCCAACATCTGGGGGCAGAGGTTATTGCCGTTGTTGCCGATGACACGGAGAGCGAAGCGCTGCAAAAGATGTTTCAGATTGAGGACGACCACGTCCTCGTGGGCGGATCAAACTTGGCAGAGGCTGTCCTTCAGTTGACTGGCGGGAACGGAGTGGACTTGGTCTTTGACTCTTGTTCGGGCCCAGAGAACATGGCTCTCAGTCTTGAGTGCGCCAATACCTGTAAGTCTGCAATCAATCAACCACCCCTGGTACCTTACATACCTGGTGAGATGAGCCGAAGACTAACTAGTGGGGAACTTTGATGGCAGATGGGCGGATTTTCCAGATTGTCACCGGGTCGGCAGATTCGGATTCAAGCTACCTCCCTGCCCGCTCTTGCGAATTGGTCCGCTTCGACTTGCATGGCTTCCTCAGCAGCGGTAGAGGAATGATGCCGCTAAGTGATGACTTCCGGGCGTTATATAATGCTGTCGTCACGGAGAGGCCACCAAATCTGCTGACCGGGGGCACTTATACATTTAAAGAGGCGGGCGGTGCCCTGAAGAATCTGGAGAAATACTCGTTTGGCACTCCCACCCTTCTTCCTGGAAAAGATGATAATCTCAACGAGACTGGGTATAACCAATTCCACAACACAGCGCTGGGGAAGGTCAATCTTGACCCGCACGGAGCGTACATTGTCGTTGGAGGGTTTGGTGGTCTCGGCCTGACCATGGCTGAGTGGCTTGCGGAGCACGGCGCTAGACGTATTGTTCTAACCTCCCGTTCCGGTGCGCCAAACGGAGATGCGCTGGCGCAAAAGTTGAAGGAGTTGCAGGAGGCGTCATCGGCCCAGATTCACACGTATGGACTCGATGTCTGTGATGCGGCCCAAGTTCGCGCCTTTTCAGCTTGGCTGGAGAGTTTGGGGCTCAAAGTCAGAGGCGTGATACATGCAGCAGGTGTCCTCAGGGTTGGTTCTCTCTCTCCCCTCTCTTCTCCTTCTGTTGACGATACAAACTGACCGGCATCTCTTCCAGGACTTTACCTACCAAAACATGCAATATCCCGACTGGGCGCTCGCCTCACAAGTCAAAACCATTGGCTCCTGGAATCTGCACTCATACCTCCCGCAAACCCATCTCGACTTTTTTCTGTTCCTCTCTTCGGCCGCCGGTGTCATTGGCAACCGCGGGCAATCCAACTACGCCGCCGGCAACGCGTTCCAAGACGCCCTAGCACAATACCGCACCGCCCGCGGACAACACACCGTCTCCCTCGATCTCGGCCCTGTCATTGGCGCCGGCATGGTTGACCAGGAAATGATGGACCTACTCCGCTCCGTTGGCTACTATGGCATCCGCATGCACGATGTGCTCTTTTTCGTCGAGCGGGCCATCTCTCGCCTTCCCCAGGTCCCGCCGCAAATCGTCCTCGGTGTCGGCAGCGGCGGACTTGTCGCACAAAACCAGCCTGCAGATCCCTTTTGGGCGGAAACCGCTCTGTTCGCCCATCTCAACCGCGTCGACGTTGTTGCCGACCCAACCGGCTCGTTCTCCTCGTCCACCTCCTCCTCTAGCAAACAAAAGAAAGATGGTAATCTGATCCCACGTCTCCGCATGGCCGCCACCATTGACGAAGCCGCTGAGATTCTACTGGGTCCGCTCATTGCCGCAATGGTCTCCATCATCCCGAACCTGGACGCGGCTGACATCCGTCCCCACATGACTCCCGGAGAATGTCAGAGCGATTCGATGCGCGGGACGAATATTGATAACTGGCTGAAGCGGACGACGGGCGTATCGATAGGTCAGGCGATCAATGGGATGCCGTTGGGGAAGATTTGTGAAGAGGTGGTGAGGAGGGGTGGGTTTGTTGATGTTTCTTGATGGGATCCTTGACTAGCTCTATGTTTTTCTTGGATAAATACCTAGATATACATGTCTCTTTAGTCTCTGTCCTTTCTTTTGGTTTTTTTGGTACGTACTGTGTGTTATTTGTTTATGTTTTAGTTTGTGTACTATTTCTTCGCTCTTCCATGTTTTGTTCTTCCTTTTTCCCCTCCCACAGTATAGTCATGTATGTATGTACCACTTTTGATCTCCAAAAATAAAATAAAACTTACTAGGTATTGCTACCTCTCTCTCTCTCTCTCTCTCTCTCTCTCTGTAAGCTTGCACTGGACAGTTGTAGGTATTTTCAGTGTGCAACCGCAAATTAAAATGTAATGCAATGCCAATATGTAACGTACGTGCTATCTGCTAATGCAGATGTGCTAGCTAAGTACCTAGGTAGAAACCTACCTATGCGGAGCTGAAAAAAAAAAACCACCGAAATGCCATAATCAACACCGACACCCCTTCCCCAGATATCTCTAGATACCTGGCCTATGCGTCTAACCTCAGCCGGTCTAGCATCTTGTCAATCTTTAACAAGAGACTCTGGTAATTCAGCTGGTCCTGGGCGAATTCATCCTCTACCACTTCCCCGTCTAGTGTTAAGAGTACCCCGCCGTCACCCTCCTCGTCTTCATCTTTGCTGGCCCGAGGCAGTGATTCGATCCCATTTCTAGTATCCTCCTCCTGTTCCACATGCTCATTCTCGTGCACCGCCCACGACGACGCCACCGCCTCGGCATTGATCACCTCTCCATTTTCCCCCTCGTCCTCCTCTTCTTCAGCCAACATCGCTTCGAGCCCGTCTCCCTCAAACCGGAGCCGGAACCGCTCAGACAGGTAGTAGCGAATATCATCGAGGAGCTCAATCGTATCCGTCTCATGCCGGTCCTTGATGCGCGACGCACTCTCCTCAATAAGCGCAGCAAACTCTTCATCGTCAATGTAGTCTTCTAGGCGGCTCGCCAGGTAGCGAGCGGCGAATTCTTCTAGGCGTTGCACTTTGAGATCCCACGCGGCGTGGATGACATCGTAGACGTTGATAGGTTCCGGTTCCGGCTCCAGCTCGGTGTTGTCGGAGTGGCCCGATTTAGAGTTGGAGTTGAGCTTGGAAGAGTTATTATTATTGTTGTTATTGACCTTGGCCTTGTCGGCAAGGGTGTTGCTATGATTGTTTCCACTTCCCAAGGTGCTAATCGCGACGGCGGCTTTGGTCTTGAGTTTGTCGAGGAGGAGCATGTCGGAGGCGTAGAGCAAGTCTAGGGCGTGCTCGAGCGGGCAGTTTGACTTTTCCGTGTAGAGGAAGCGGAGGATAATCTCCAGAACCTCGGGAGTGGTGTCTACCTTGATAATGTGCAGGCTATCGGATTCTTGGGCTTCCTTGAAGGCGCTGCAGAACATGGTTTCGAAATAGGGGCTGCGGATCAGAAATGGCTTGTGGGCTGGGAAGAGCACAGAGCGGCGATGCTTCTTCTTCTTCTTCTTTCCATTCTGAACTGGGCTGCCGCCCCCGCCACCTGGACCGATTGGTATGTTTGTGGTTTCGTCATCGCCTTCGTCAACTTCACCCTCGGGCTCGTCAGCCTGTAATAGACAGCTTGCGAATATGGCATTGTCGTGGGGCCACTTGATGTCGTTGGCGCGCTTAGTGTCTACGACAACCTTGTACTTGAGGACTGTCTCCTCGAACAATGCCTCTACCTGTGTCTGCGCCCGCTCCACCTCGTCTTGCTGGCGTTGACGGGCGAGACGGCGGTCAGTCGACAACAGGGCGTCCCAGAGCTTTTCGATTTCGAGCACCTTGCAGAGCTTCTCGATGCCCTCAAACACTTCTTCCTCGGATACCTCGGTCTGGGAGCCCACAATGTCCTTGGGGAGGTCGCCGAGGTAGAGATATCGCAGGACAGTGCGGTATGCCTCGACGGGAATAGCGTGAGGTAACCGCAGCGTCTCGCGACTGTCAAACTTTTTCCTAAAGTAAGGGGATCTGGCCGATAGGAGAAACTTGTGAAGATGAAAAGATTCGGCCGCACACTGAAGCGTCACGTCTGAGGTCTTGGGTGTGTCACGGAGAAACAGCGACGTAATGTGCGAGCTCCACGACTGCAAGGGGTCGGCCGTCTTGGAGTAGTCGTACGACAGCAAAAGATTGCGTATTTTGCTGTTGAGTGCATTGTACACGGCCCGTTCCCTCTCGAAGGAGCCAGGGTCGGCAATGGCGCCTTGTTCCAAGAGGAGCTGAACCAACTCATAATGGCCACACAGGCTGGCCTACCACGGTACAATTGGAAGTCAGCGGTTTCAGAAAAGGAAGAATTGGAACATATATAAATAAATAAATAAAAAATAAAAAAATAAAAAATAAAAAAATAAAAAAAAACTCACAATGACTAGTGGCGTGTAGTCAAATTCATCCTTGGCATTAATGCTCACTCCAGCCGAGATCATCTCCTGGCATCGCTTCAGATCCCCCAGACGACATGCGTAGATGAAGTCGCGGAACTCTTGCGAAGTATCGAGGGGATGCTCATTGCGAAGAACACCCTTGCTGATTAGCTGATGATCGTCCTTGAGCTGCGTCTCTAACTCGTGCTTGCGGTAAATCCGGTCCATCTTGATCGTCGGCGACGTGCACTGGCAAAAAAATTGATTTTTTTTTTTTTGGTACAGCGCCCAATAACTCAGGAACAAAACGAGACCCAAACCCCCCAAATGCACCAATGCTCTGCTTTCCGTCTGAAAAGTCGTTGCAGGTGGCGATGGCCGGAGTTAAGGAGGTGACGCACAGGCCAATCATGGCGGCACTTGCAAGGCCGCGCCGGAGAGACGGAGCGGTGATGTCGTTGAGATGCTGACTCAAGGGAAAGCTAAGCATTTGTTATCGATAACACACAGGTGGCAGCGACTGGTTGCTGTTTGGCTGCTGTTTGGCTGGGTCCCTTGCATGAGTGGGGCTGGGCCGCTGCCATCGGTCACCGGCTGGGGCCCCGTTGCCCAGGCAGCCAGCCACTGTTGATTTGGGTGACGCAGGTCGCTGGAAAATGCTTCCGTTTGTGCAGCGCATTCGCTGCCAACATCCGTCCTGCAACACCCGACAAACCCGCCGAGATACTAACCCAACAGCTTCACAGGGGCGATACTTTTTTGTTTTCTTTTTTTGTCTCTTTTCTTATGGATCGGGATATCCCCAATTGAATCATCGAAGCAGCCGCCGTGGGATTTTCCAACGTCGACATTCTCCAAAATGGCCGAAAGTGACAAGTATGAAGTGCTGGAAAAAATCGGTACGTTTTGATAAATTTTGCCCGTCTTCCCATTTCTCTCCCGCCCGCTCGCTAACAAACTCTCGGCCTCTAGGCCATGGGTCGTTTGGCGTCATTCGCAAAGTGCGCCGTCGCGCAGACGGCATGGTTCTCTGCCGGAAGGAGATCAGTTACCTCAAGATGTCGCAGAAGGAGCGTGAACAACTGCACGCCGAGTTCCAGATCCTCTCCACCCTACGCCACACAAACATTGTCGGATATTACCACCGCGAACACCTCAAGGCCACGCAGGACCTGCACCTCTACATGGAATACTGCGGCAATGGCGACTTGGGCCGAGTCATCCGCGACCTCGCCCAGAAAAACCAATATGCCGAGGAGTCGTTTGTCTGGAGCATCTTCTCTCAACTAGTAACGGCGCTCTACCGCTGCCACTACGGCGTCGACCCGCCCGAGGTCGGCAAGACGGTGCTGGGACTGGGCACAACCGCCAAGCCCACAGCGCCGACCGGGGGCATGACGATTCTACACCGTGATCTCAAGCCCGAGAATGGTACGTTCTGGCCTCAGCTACCTACGCTTGGACTCGTATGCTGACTAGTCCCTCTTTAGTCTTCCTCGGCGAGGACAATTCGGTAAAGCTTGGCGATTTCGGACTCTCCAAGGTGATGCAATCCCACGATTTCGCTTCGACTTACGTGGGAACCCCATTCTACATGTCTCCCGAGATCTGTGCCGCGGAGAAATACACGCTCAAGTCGGACATCTGGTCACTCGGTTGCATAATCTACGAACTCTGCTCGCGGGAGCCTCCATTCAACGCAAAGTCGCACTTCCAACTTGTCCAGAAGATCAAGGAGGGCAAAGTTGCGCCACTGCCTCCCATTTACTCGCATGACCTGTTTGCGGTAATCAAGGATTGCCTCAAGGTCAACCCCGATCGGAGACCAGACACGGCCACGTTGTTGAACCTCCCAGTAGTGCGGCTGATGCGCAAGGAGAAGGAAGTTGTCGACTTCAGCAAGACACTCAAGGCCAAGGAGGAGGCGCTGAACAGGCGTATCCGGGAACTGGACCAAAAGTTGATGTCTATTGACACCAACAAGGCGGCGATGCGTCAGGAGATTGACGCTTCGGTCAGAAGGGAATGGGAGGTCAAGGCGCGACTTGAGATTGACCGTTTGGTAGCCCAAGAGATCGAGCAACTCCAGCGCAAGTTCGAGCACGAGGTGCATATTCGAGTCGAGTCCGAGCTCGCTCACCGGAAGGCCGTTTCGTTCAGCGATGACGAGCGACAAGAGCTTTTGTCATCCAAGTCCGACTACCCACACTCCTCCTGCGGGAGTGTCGACGAGTTCCCTTCGACCACAGACATCACTGAACTCTCGGTGGACTCGCCTGATACTTCTGCTCAGGCTGTCAAGAAGCCGGCTCGCACACCGTTTGGTAGGGCTCAGACCATGTTTGTCACCATCCCGGCTGGCACTCCGATGGATGTTGAGATGGCATCACCCTCACCCATCACCATCGCTTCACTTTCGTTGTCTCCCAGACGAAATGCCGGCGCAAAAGCCCCTGCGGCGCACTCGAGCAATATCTTTGCGGCCAACGCTGCTAATCAGACGGCTACTACGGAACCTTCCTGGGACGCGCGAGACAACTCGGGTCTTGGTTCAGATCTGGAATCAGACGATGACATGCCCCTCCCATCCCCCACTCGTCTTATCAAGTCGAGCAAAAACCCCTTCACATCTAAGCAGCGCCCCCAGCTGCACGCCCAAAAGTCGGCTCCCCTCCAGCGTCTGCAGTCGAAGCAGACACTTGTTCTGCAGTCCAAGGCTGCGAGCGTCCCCCAGTCTACACCTTCGGGAGCAGAAGCGCAGAGCATCCGCACTGTCAGCAGCAATGGCGCACTGAACGAGCGCAGCAACAGCCCGAACCGCCGACTCAGCAAGATTCCGTCGGTGACGAACTTGAACAATCTCTGCACCAAGTCGAGCGGCGGCAGCGATGGCTCGGCCCCGGCGCTGAACCGCAAGGTCTCCTTCACCAAGAAGGACGCGGCAGAGCAACCCGTCCAGCCGCCTGTCCTCAACAAGGTGCCTGCCAAGTCTAACATCCGCGGGCGAACCCTGGTCGAGCTTCAGCAGGCTCGCGCCGGTGGTCGTCCCCTAAGTGCCGCTGTCAGCGATAACGTCAACGTCAGCCCGACGAGGACTTTCCGCGAGCACGCTGCTGCCGTTAACCGCGGCGGATCCGCATCTGAGCCTGCCGCCGTGTGGGATCCTGAGCGCGATGAAATGCCCAGCCCCTTTTTGGTCAGGCGGAAGCCTATTCTGAGAACCTAACTGTTCCAATTTCTGGCGTTTTGACCTTTCTTTCTTCCCTTCTCTCGCTACCAATTTGGCAAGGCAGGCGTTTCATATTGCGTTGCGTTACTGTCTGGAGATACCATAACCACGGATTTGCATCTGGACGATTTTGTTGGTTCTAACTTCTCTCACTCTGAGCATTTTCCTTTGTTTCACGACTGGGAAGGGAGATGGAAGGGATGATGATGAGCGATGTTGGAAGAAGGGATGTGGGATGCGGGATGAGGGGACGTCGTGGCGTTGGGGGCATCTTGACGCCACCCAGCTTGCTGGCACGCCATTTTCAGGATATTGCCACCGACATGATGGAAACACGGGGAGGGTGGGAAGGAGATAATGGTCGGGAAGGAAGATGTGTTAGTGTTGTTGCCGGTATTGGGCAACTGGTAAAGTCTTGTTGCAAACAATTTTCGAGCACAACTCGTGGCAACGTCACAAAACACGACAAACACAAAAAGCAACACCAATCAAACCGGCGAGCAATGCAAGCAGGCAACAGGGAAAGAGGTGCGGTGGTGAGCAGCGAGAACCAAACCTGGGTGATACCAGGGTGGTTGGATGGGATGGACACACTGGCGTTTTTTTGTATTTCGTGCTTCTCGCACGCTGAGTACTCGTCTCGCTCCGCTTTTTTTCTCTTGTCGAAACTTTGGGATCTGGCTACCGGCGTTGTGGGTTTGGCAACTGTTGATACGGGTTCTGTCTGCGGTTTCTTTTTTTGGTTTAGGCGATAGGAAATGGATCGCTCTTGCTCAAGCTCTTGTTTCCATAACTGGGTATCTGTGAAGGTGAAGATTTGTGGTCTTGTGGGTTATTTATTTGCCCATCATCCAGGCCAGGTCCGTTCGATGGTTCATGTGCCTGCCATCTTGGTACGTTGTGAGGTAAGAGGCAGGTGGTGAGTTTACCCCTCCAGCCCATTCCCGCGACTGACCAGTCTGGGGTGATGACCTGTATTGCTTCCTCTCGCCTGCCCTCCCCAAACCCCGAATTACTTTGTAGTAGTCTTCTCGTTGTAAAAGACGACTGAACCTCCCTCGGTATACTGACGACATGTGTCAATAACACCGTTACCTAGCTTTCATGCTTTAGTTCTTGGCACCTCACCCCTTGAACCCTAGGTCCCTTGGTAGGTAGGTAGGTAGGTAGGCAGGTAGCCTGCCTCACACTCACAGACTCTGCTCCGTGTTTTCTCTCTGTCACTGTCCTCTGTCCCTTACGTTTTGTCCTCTCAATGCGTCTCGCGCCCGGATTTCTTTTCATCATATCTTGGGGCATTACGCTCTATGTGCTTATCTACAGTTTTAACATGCAATTTCTTTTTTTTTTTTTTTTTTTTTTTTTTAGCTCTACGACTCACTCACTCACCCTTCTTCTTATTCTGTGTGCTCTGTGCTCTGTAGGTACCCTGTGCTGTATTCTGTTTCGGACGACACCACTCAAGTATCCGTACCTTATTAGCTTGTGAGACTCAGACTATCTCTCTATCTATCCTATTAGCAGGTAGGCTCCACGCGATTTACCTGCATTCCCCGGAATCCTCACTTGACTTGGGTATCTATCTACGAAGTACCAAGGTAGGTAGGTAGGTATTTACGTACCTATCAGCCCAAGTATCTAGGATATTCTTGTGCTTCTAAACTTAGAGCTAGGCCGAGACCTAGTGCGCCGTCGTCGTCGCCTTTCTTCTTACATTCTCTAATAATAGGTCCCTAGGTAGGTACTTGCTTACCTTTGGTAGGTTAGTAGGTAGGTAGGTGGGTGGGTATTCTGCAGAAGGATATTTTCCAGACATACCTGGCCGAAATTTTGCGTTGCTGATGCTGATGCCGATGCTTCTTTTGTCTCTCTCTCTCTCTCTCGCCTCCTACAACGTGCTGGCGTTTGCCTGGCTTGTCAGGGTTCTCACATGATTAGGTCGTCATTTCGTTAGGGCAGCTTGAGAGGCAAGCCGGCTTGTAATAATGAAGTATTTTACGACATAGTCCCACTCAGCTCCGACCACAACCTGCAGCAAAAGCAACATCTGACTTTTACTCCGGTGCTTCAGATCCATCATCTCACGCCTCCACTGGCATATTAGGGGTGGGTAGACAAGCAAGGACAGAGCTCCCGATGCCCCATACCGCGTCACATGGACGAGTACCCACGCTCCGAGGGAAAGGATGCAGAAGAGAGAGAAAGAGGCAAAGCCATGTCTGCATTGGCTTGAGCCTGGACGGCGTATGCAAAGTCTCGGAGAAAGACCACGTCTTGCTGGTGCTGCACTGCAACTTCAGCTTGTCACATCACCACAGTGTTTGTGCAACTGGCAAAGACCTGCGGAAGAAGAAACCCCGAGTCTGACCCTACAGACAGAACAGGATGAGCGACGGTCATAAGCCAGCAATTTTACTTCGCTGCTGAACCATACGGGTCGCAGCAACAAGTCAACACTTGTGGACCTCACTGGCTGGGGAACAACCAAGCACAGCCGAATCACATACAGAGAAATCAGAGCGACAGGGTCCGGTTTCGGGCTGCCGTCGTTGCTGCAACACTGTGTGAATGGGTTGCCTGAGAGCGGAATGCCGATCTCCATAACAACCCTCATCCAACGGGCTTGAATGAGCAACATGACACCGCTGTTGTCAGCTCCCAGTCGGGGACACAACTTCTGGGGCCTGACCTTTTGTTTTTTCTGGCGGTCAACGCGGCCCGGTACACATGTTCAGGCTTGATTCAGCAAAGCTGTGTGATACAGACAAACGGAGGGAAAGGAAACAAAAGGGAAACGCGCACATACCAAAATATGCAAGGCAAAAATGTCTCACCCAGCACAGGAGACGACGCAGTCGCGCATCACGGCCACTCAGAAATCTGGCCAACCCCCCTTTTTCCCGTGCGCGCCTTACCAGGCCTGTGTTGCTGTGCAGATCTGCCGCCTCGTCACCCAATCCATGTGCGCGCACAGTGTGCTGACTGCCTGGTGTGTCTTCTCCTCCTCCGGGGGCCAGGGCGATGCAGTTTCCGCGCGCGCTGCAATGTCACAATGCTGCAGTTGAGCAAGCGACCCGAGGTTTTGCCAGCCAACCTTGGGGAGCCAGCAACCCCCGCCCCTTGCTCTCTACTGATCCCCGTACCAAGCAGACGGCCCCTTGTCTGAGCAGCACAGACCAGCGTTAGCTACCAGAAGGAGGGGGTTGCGATCGTCGATCAAGCCTTCTGACGTCTTCTCCACTACTGGATTGAGGCTGGTGCAGCTGCCATGTCTGCGGTAGGAGATGCATCAACTTGTAACTTGTCATCCCTGCCTTGATTTTTTCTCAGGAGTTGACGATACGGAGCCTGTAGAGCGCAGGCTGCAGATGCCATACCAGTCCTCATCACGCGCAAGACCTGGGGCTTGTTGCGGTTTACCGACAAGGGCCACTTCGGGTTCTGAGCCGGGGCCTGGTCGTGTCTTCCCAACCAACCAGCCGCCGACCGGCAAGCCTCGAAGTGTGTGGCGTCCTTGTCCTATTCCGAATTGGGCCTACGCTGCATGTGCAAGTAACTTCTTGTACCGCCGCCGTCGACGTGACCTTTGTGTTATCACAAGAGATACCGGGAACTTTGGCAAGCTTGATTGCGTCCCATGTCGTCCTCTCCATTTTAGTCGCAATCCAGAAACACAAATTCCCAGGGCAGCCCTGAGCAGCAATCCTATTGTTGCGAGACGGAAAAGGCGGAACGCTGAAGGAATCGTGGCTTGCGTTGGCAACCAAGCTCAAACTGGCCCTGCCCTTCCCCCCGTGGCCCCGTTTTCCCACATTTCCGGGACAGGCAAGGGGCTTCCCAACGGCTTCAGACTAGCCAAGCCACAGTGTCGACGTGTGATTAACTAAGACCCTAGTTAACTACCTGCATCTGGGAGAAACGGTTTGTTGATCCTTGCAATGATAACTGCCTGGTGGAAGGGGGCTGTAAACTCAGGGGTTGGCGCCATCGACGATCATCAAGGTCCTAACGGTCGGCGAGCAAAATGGAAGAGCCCTGGCTTGTCGTTTCTAGGACCCAAGGCCCTGTGTCTTGTAAATGCAGAGGCATGCGAATAGCGAGCAGTCGTTCGGGCGCTGCAAGAAATGTTGACCTTGGCAAGACCCTCTGTTGCGGTATGGTTGAAGAAGGTTGGCAAGTCGACGCCATAGTGTGAACTCCTTGTCCACTCCCAGTTTGACAAGTAGTTGCGCGCAGTGCCTGACACTCTGAACAGGCCTTAGGTGGCTTGCCCCAATGCTGTCGTCGGTCGCCCGTGACGAACCAACGTCAAGGTACGAAATCCCCGCATCGTCACCCAGCGCATCCACGCGCCCTTCCTGACCATGTGAAGACTTGCGGCGCAGACCAGGAGAGAGGAAAAGGGACCTGCCATTCAATACTGTGCGTGCGCACCGATGTACGTTGAGAGGTGGTGCTCCGTCGAAACTCTGCCCATCGTTGACATCGCTGTCCCTCGTCCCCGCTATTGACTTGTGCCGTCTCTGAGAGTGCATAGGTGACCATTGGGCAGGCTTGGCTGTAACCTCAGCGTGGAATGATCGACTCGGAGTGGCAGGTCATACGACAAATGGTATCCCGAGGATGGGGGTCTCCATTCGGGCGGAAGGGCATTCCATGCCATTGCTGAGCCTTTCCCGGCTGTTACCCTCCGCCCCCAGAGAGTTGGGAAGCGTCTTTCCTTCGAGATCGATTCACTATGTACGAGCCGTGGAACTGGGAGCAGGACGGTGGTAGTCTCCTCTTCACCACAAAAGCCAGGCAGCACAAGAGGACCTTTCTGTGACCTCTCCGCATAACAGGCCGATATCCTCGTGCGTCTGGCTGAAGATGGATGACTTTGCCAATCCACCCACGCCCAAGCAGATTTGCAGCGGTAGACGCTGGCTCAACTGCAGGGGCTGCAGCTGCCCAAAAACATCGAATGGGCGTCGCGGATGAAGCTGACTCCCCGGCTTGTCTCTCTTAGCAGAGCGATGGAGAAGCGAGGACCTCCGGCAGGCATTCCCTCCCCGCCGTCATTTGACAGATGTGGTGGTGTGTGGACGTCTCCAACTGCGAGGTCTGCAGGATGTACAGTGCTGACCAAGAGGAGAGCATAGCGGCATCTCGTGGTGGGGATATCGGCAGACGATGTGCTCCGTTGCTCTTGGCGGCAGTCGACAAGACACTCTCATCCAGCCTCATCGGGATATGGCCGAAAACAGCATGGTCTAGAATGATGGCGTGAAATGACAGAGTTGTGTCAGAGATCGTTTGTGGAAGAGTCTCGGTTACTTCAGACAGCGCTAGGCACAATTCAATACATCGAGTTCTTCCAGGACCAGCAAAGTTACTGCGTAACACTTCTGGCTTTTTGTCATCCCGACATCTGACGGCTGTGGGTTTGCTGTGAAGCAAATGAGCCCTATGGCTGGCAGGGGATCTCAGCGATGCCCCCAGCTGTCGGCTTCCAAGTTTAAGGGCCCTGCTAGTGACGGAAGCACTGTCGTTCAAGAGCTTCCAGAGTCGCAATATCGACAGACGGGCTTAGGGATCGTCTATAACAGGGCCTGCTATAGGACCAGGCCAGGTCGGTAAGAACGGAGAAAGCCCAGGCCTGCTTAGCAGACACACTAGCGGAACAATTATCCTATTGCGGTCTCGAGCCACAAACGTTCTCTACCCCAGTTCTTGACGGAGAAGCAACAACGAGCTAACATGTCGCCGCTTCAGCCCCAAGAGAGAGTTCGTACCGATCGTGCGCTAACAACTCATTTCAACGGGAAGGATTCGATCACATCCGTTAGTGTCGCCCAGCGTCAAGGATGGAGTATCAGGTAACCGTTATGAAAGCAATGGTGGCGTTACCGGGAGGCAGTGGCTGAATGACTGGGTTGCAATCTGCAAAACGACACTCGCCAGTGAGTCGCCGCCAACAAACATGTGGTCCTAAGCAGCAACTCGGGTATCGAAATAACCAGCTTTGCGCCAAAATGCGAACTTTGTAGTGCAGGACGCGGACCAGTGACACCCAGATAACTCCGTGGTTGTTCTCCAGAACGGACAAAGTCGTGAAGGAACGACCGCTTTTGGAATATCCCTGCAGTGGCGTCGCCATTTCCATCTCGAGTCTTCCCAGTCTGGAACGTGGAGAGTCAGATTGAGAATCCAATTTGTCTCGTGAAGTCTGGACCTGTCAGCCCTGAACTGAAAGGGACATCAGAAAGGTCCGACGTTGCAATAGGCTTGGGAATGCCGTGACAGTCTAGCCCAGAAAGTCCAACAGGGTTAGACCTAGGTTGGTCACCGTGTCTCGTTCCTGAAATTTATCGTCTGCACTTTTCCTTTTTGGGCATGCCAGCCGGTTTCAACGTCGCAGTGGCGTCCTGTAGCGTAGACATCCCCAATCCATCAGGCCCAAACTTTGGAACACCGGCCCAAGACCAGCGTCCTTTTTAACCGTCTTGTCAACAGCTTAGCGTCACGCGAGGGAATGAGCGCAGCCGCCTGGGGTGTCTGTTCCATGACATTGAGACGGATATCGCCCGCCTGTCATGAACACAGATGCCCTACCGCTGCACGGGTTCAGATGACATGAGATTTAGGAACAGTGGCGAATTGCATTAGGCGCTGAGTAGGTAGCGATTCGATGGTAGCCATGCTTCGCAACAACCAAGGGCGGCAGGTGCACCGAAAGGGCCAATAGCAAATACTTCAACTGGTGTCCAAAGCCGCCGCCAGCAAGTCGTGCAAGTTTCGCTCGAGTGTTCAGCAGTTTGCGGAGAAGATTTTAGACTAGTCGAAATATGATTGACCTGTCCCAGAGCAACAGCCTGCCATTCTTGTGAACCAGGATGTTGATGAGGACCCTCAAGGGTCTCCGGAAGCCGGTTCAATTTTTCTTTTCTTCCCACAGTGGCCCACGAGCATTCCGAGGACCGAAGCAACGAATATGGGGGCCGCTGGGGCGGGCGTACATAGTAAGAGAGAGTTATTGCTTCTCGCTCGCTTCCTTCCGCAAGGCCTTGGCGAATTGGCCCCAGAAGACGCGTCAATCACGACACGGCTTGATTCGTGCAAGACAGCGTGGTCGCTGACTACCGCGTCAGACGGCGACTGATAACCTAAACCACTCCAACTCGGAGAAGGTGGCAGCGTGCCAGCGATGGACATCAATCTCCCGAACGGGTCGATCCCTTTTGCTGATGATCGACAGATCCCTTAACTTTATTCCCCCTTAGCAAAGGGACCAAAGGTGGACACTCTCGTGAACGAGGTTGCATTGCTGCAACGGAGTGCGGTCATTACTAGCCGGTTTTCTGGGGCTTTTCGAATGAATGTCTACGCCGTAACCTATCATCGGACTCGGGACCACAATTACCACCCTCCACCTCACGCGCGGCCGATGGGACTCGAGATACTTGAAATCCTGGAGATCTGGGCGCACGGGAAACCATTACATCTTCTTGGCAGGTCGTAATGCGACGAATCCTTGTGTTCGCAATGGCCGATAGCGCAACATGAACAAAAAGCCATGTGTCATATGTTTGCTCCTCCATGATGGGCTCACCGCAGAATAGCGGCATAATGGTGGCTGGCCACTCTGGCGATTCTGAAGCATTGAAACACCAAGGCATTACCAGTGGATGTTTTCTGCGACTCTTGAGTTTCGGTTCTGTCAATGCGTCGACTACCCGGATCGAGCGCACCAAACTGACCGTCAGCAGGCCTGAGGCATTCCCGTCCCTTTACACAGTAGGGCTGACGGCAAGTTTGACCGACACCAGTGTCAAGGCTGCGGTGTGGACCTTGAGGTTGGACTTGACTTCCTGGTTGAACCTCACACGAGCGAGCAGACCTGCAGTGTGTCAAAATTAATTGACAGCCATTTCACGGTGTCGCTTCCACGCGCGGAGAGCTGGGCACGCGCATATTCCACTCTTCCAACATTTATTCCAGGCGGAGCGACGACTTTGGGTGCCGCCATGACGACGTCGATGAGCGCTGTCGACCCAAACAGGAAGTTGGTTAGTTGAAGTGGACTGTGGGTGCGGCGGCGTGGAATATTTCCCGAGACCAGCTTGGACGAAAGCGTAAAAAACGCTCGTCGATCGATGACTTTGCCCAATGCGGGAATGCAACCCTCCCGCATCCTTCTGTTCGAAGCGAACGACGCTAAGGCAACGCCACGTTGATCGTCCGCAAGTCGGATAATATCCGTTTGGGAAACCGGTATTTCTCGCAGGGGGGGCCACTCTGCGCTCGTTGCTCGTCTGCGACGTTGGCGCGCGCTGTGGCAGACAGGAGGGAACGGTGTGGGAGGGTTGGCTTCCCTGGGAACCTGGTTATAGTGGTCGTGTTATAGGCGGGCAATCAAAGAGGCCCCGAAGTACCACCGCACTCACCACATGAGGGCTGAGGCATATGCCGGATGGCGTAAGTGAACGCCTGTAAGTTGGGATGTTTTTGGTAGAGAACGCTCTGCGCGAGATTGCAGGTGGTTTATTGGCAATGGACCACGATTGTCCTAGTGACCCAGAGAGCTGGCTCATTGCCTGGCACGAACAGGTACATGGGTGGGGTAAATTTGCACCTGTGATGCACCCATCAAGAGGAACAGAACCGGGGAAGGCTGCGATATCGATTTTTTTTTTCCTTTGCCGACAATCTCAGTCTCAATTTTTCCCTTTTCTGTGGAGGATGTCAGGGGATAAGGAATACTAAGCAAATATCGTGAAAGAATATCATCGGACGAGGCCTGACTCGGTGATTTCCCGCAAGGCGGGGTAAAACCTGGCAAAGAGGCAGGAACTTGAGCAACGTCGTCTGGTCTCATGATTGGCGAAAAGAAAAAAGAAAAAAAGCTCGGGCCATATCATCATCAGCTGGACGAAGAAGGAGACAATTGAGGCAGGGGCGACCTGACTGCAGAGATGCTTGCTGAGCAGAAGAACTGGGACACTTCTAGGGTCACCGCCTGGACAAAGTGGTGATCTAAAAATTCCATGCTTTGCTCTAGCTGCATTCTAGCAGGCTCGGGAGTACGCAGAGATCAACTTCCAGGGGAGATCTTGATCTGTTAGCGGCCGTTTATGGGGCACGCAGCGGGGAGGAATTAGTCATTGGCTGTGACTTCGTAAATCTCAACAAGCAACAAACCGGTGCGGGTACTAGCTCCGCCCTTACTCCAGAAATCGGGTGTTCGCATTTCGGTCTTTGCTTATTCTCGTTGAAGAATACACTTGCTCCCGAGAGAACCCCGAGATGGATCTAATATTTAACATTTCTAGGCTCAAAAACTGCTCACATATACACGACAATGCGTGTGTCTTGGAGGCTGGATACCCGACCCCGCTACCGCTGGCTTGGCGTGTGACCTGAGGGTTGGGCTGCGCTTGCCCGATAGACTTGGGATGGCCAGTTTCTCCCGCTTCCGAAGCTCGGGCAGGAAGGAGCACAGAAGAAAGGAAATTTCAGTGAAGTGCGCAAGGCACACCGGACATCGGCTGGACTTGTGTGTTTTTCTCCAACTGCACCGGCAATCCTACCCCTGCACTCCGCTTTCCGGCAGCCAGCACAACCGCATGGCCCATCGGATTAGTGTGTGGCCGAAAAAGGTCGAGAAAACAGCTTTTTACCATAGCGCCATGTCCGCAGTGCTGCAGTCCACCACAACAGCAGAACAGACGCGGCGAAGACATGAGATGGCACAGTCAGTGTGGCCCCGATGCCACGAGGGCAGAGCACCACCACAACGCCGTCCCAAGTTCTGGCGTCACAAAGGGTGGCAGTAGACGCACGCCACGGCGACGGGCGACAGGTCGGTGTTTTAACAGCCAGCACGCAGTTCGGAAGGCTGGCCGACCGTCATGCCTTGCAACAGCTAGCCGCGGGTGTGGCACGGCTGCTGTTTGTGGCACGAGAGGGGGCCACCTTCGTGTCCCATGTTGCCCGTTTGGGTTCGCACACGCCCAAAGCGCCATACCAAGCGTCCCAGATGCCCTCAGGTGCCACCCCTGCCGCATGCCAGACACAGGACCAGACAGGCTTCTCGTCGTTCCGTCCAGCCCCGGTCAAGATGGACTCGCTTCGGCTGGCGATCACGGACCCCTGATGCCCCATGTCAATCTCATGGCTCCCCCGGATGGACACGACGACGGCACTGGACGGCCGCCCTTGAGGCTCAGCGAGCCGGTGATCACTCGATCTGTCGATATTAGCCTTTGTTTCTGGAAATCCTCCGACCGTTCGTTGAGAAACAAACTTGAGGCGCCGCAACTCATGGCTCGCTCGCACGCAGAGGCCCTCCCATCTCGCATCATCTCACTCATCATCTGCCCTGCAACCCACGGTGCTGCATCTTTGGGATCGATGTGAGATGAGATCGATCTGCCCCGTGCGTCGGTGGTTGCGGTTCACGGGCCGGCCAGACCTGTCAACGGCCTCGAACTATTACTTACTGACACTGGACGAAACCATTCGACTACAGGTGGCATCTGTAGGATGCCGATGCGGCGATGCTAAGCCAGAATGACAGTAACTACGTACTACGTCGTATAGTTCCGTAGCCCATCCGGGCTACACTACCTACCTCACGTAAATAAGCGACCGCAACGGTGGTATCCCAGCGGCGGTCGAAACGAGATCACACATCATCAAAGTTATCTCCCGAGATCTGCCTGGATAGGCCCATCACAGATCACAGCTACCGCCCGCCCCAAAACGTCCCAGCTCTTGGTCAGCCCCTGCAGCGTACGGAGAGGATAATCTGGGGTGGTTCTGCAAGTTTGGGGCGGTCTGCCCTCACGTGTTGCGGCAGGCGTTTCTGCAGACTGGGAGAGCAAGAGCTGGGCATAATTCCAAAAAGCCATCAAGGCATGACAATGGCCCTGTTCTCCCTGTAGCACATCCGGAACAATGGCTATGGCGCGACCAAGCCGGCATCTCACGAGGTGAGAAGACTAGATCGTCGGATTGGGCTCGATCGGGGCAATCTGCGTCATGGGCTTGACAGATCAAAAAGCTTCTGGAACCCCCGTTCGAGTATGTCAACCTTAAAAAAGCGGACGAGGACATGTTTCGAGATGGCAGCTTGACAAGCCGGCTGGGCGGACGGCATAAGATCAGCTCGAGAATCCGGTCGCAGCATCATGGACAAAATCCATAAGCAGCTATGGGAAGTCATGGGTACGCATTGGGCACAACCAAAATTGGGGTCGCTGCTCGTCTCAAGTCTGCCAGTCCGAACTCAGGGGGCCCCTGTTCCCAAACGCCCCAAGCGTCCGTGACAGGACGCACAGCACAGAGCGCACAGCGCATTTTCCAACGCCTGTCAAGACACTCTCAACGCTCGCGAGGGCGGCGCCGCGGCGGCACATGTTCGTCCAGGTAGGTGGCCCGTGGCAAGTCTGCATGCGAGCCCAGAGAAATGGACAGGAGCGAATCGCTGCCCTTTTCAGCACTAGTGTGGGCTGCCCGTTGTCGGGGGCGCGCCACCAAAACGTGCTGCACCGTTTTCCGTGTCTCTCGCTGGTCTTGGCCAGCAAGAGACTTGGACAGTGCCCGCAAAATGGAGCCCACACGGTACTTGAGCCGCAGCAGTGTGAGGGCAGGTGGAAGAGAGGAAATGAGGGCAGGGCAGGGTCCGAATCTCAAACGTTTGGTCTCTGGAGATCTCTGGGAAAATCTCGAGAAGCCGTTTTCGGGGACCCCTCGATCCTCTTGGCCGTCGTCGCAGGGGATCTAGCTGCCGTGTGGGTGCACATGCCACGGCTCTCGCCCCATGTTTACGCAGCGGCGGAAGAGGGCAGCAGAAGCATCAATCAGGGTGCGCCCCCGACGCACCCGGAGTCTGAGACCCATATAACAGGAGGCGTTAAGAGTACTTGGTATCGACGAGGGGGTACCTCAGAGATCAACAAGCCCACCCCCTCCCCAGACCCTGATCCTTGCCTGGCACAGCACCCATGCCCGCCGGTCAGACCCACTGTCCAATTTGTGTCAACTTACTGGACGCCTTGGTCCGGGGATCACTTGTGGATTAACACGCCTGATCATCCGCTCTCTCTCCATGTGCTTCGGGAGATCGATGGTACAAAACACCCTTGCCCTCTTTGCTCGCAACGTCAACAAGCTTCTTGTCCTTGCATACATAAGCTAGCGGTCCCCCTTCCCCTCCCGCCAGATTGTTGACTCGGAAATCTCGGGGTGTTTAGTTCACAAGGAACAACCGCATCATTATCCAGCTGGTCCTCGATATAATAATCCAACCTACTCACCAATCCTGTCTAATATACAAAATCTAATACCCACTCATACCACTGCCACTGCCAACACACCTAATCTCTCCTCGCTCTCTCTTCTCTCTCACACACACACACACACATACACACACACACAAACACACACACACACATCTGGCAACATGGCGACTACTCTCATACAACACTATGCTCCCCAGCAAAATCCTCACTACGGCTACGCTCCCCCGCCCTCGCCGCCGATGGACGACACTTCCAAGTGCTCGCTCCCTTCGATCTCGAATCTTCTGGGGTTGGCAGACCAGGGATCTCCCACGGCGGAGACGCACGCTCAGTCCCAGCAGCAGCAGCAACAGCAACACCAAGTGCAGCAGTCTCAACAGCAACAGATCCAGCAGCCGCAGCCGCAGCAACAAGGTAGGAGGATACACCTCAGCGGGAACTCTAGCTTCTTTGCGTTACTAACAAGAAATCAGTGCAACTCAAGCCCGAGACTCGCCCCAACTCATCACATTATGGCCACCACGCGATCTTGAGGGCAGCGCTCCCGCCTAGCCCACCCATGTCCTCGGACGCATCCTTCGAGGGATACAACTCACCGTCAACCAAGTCGGTCAGCCAGCTCTCAACCACTTCCAACTACTACTTCGAGGCGACACCACCGCTCAGCCACCTTGACGACGCCCGACACATGACCAGCGTGCCCAGAGTGCACCAGGTTCAGACTTCGGCCTACCAGCAGCAGTTTGCTCATCCGACTTACATGAGCCAGCCGGCTATGGCCTCGTACTACCCTCCCATGCAACCTACTCCTCCACCGCAGCCCCCGATGCAAGGGCTGTACTACCAGAGGCCACTCCCTCAGGTATGTTCTCTCTCGTTCTCATCCCAGCCTCGTCAACTAACTGAATTACCCAGGCTTTCCCTCCTATGCCTGTGTCGGTGGCTCTCGCTCCGGCGCCCGGAGGTAATCCGTGGCAACACCACCACTACATCGCACCTTCGTCGGCCTCCTCGTTCCCCCAGTCCCAGGACCGCTACATTTGCCAGACCTGCAACAAGGCCTTTTCACGACCGAGCTCGTTGCGGATTCACAGCCACTCACACACGGGCGAGAAGCCCTTCAAGTGCCCACACCCCGGGTGCGGAAAGGCCTTTAGCGTTCGTAGCAACATGAAGCGTCACGAGCGGGGTTGCCACAACTTCGAAAGCAGCAGCAGCGGGTCAGCGCTGGTTTCCTAATTACCCTTCGCTCTTCTCACACTCTTTTTCTCTCTTCTTTTCTACATTCTACATGTTTAATTTCCGCCCCATGCGCCTGGTTGCAGCACGCGGCATTGGGTGCATAACAAACGACATCAACACGACAATTGGTATTCATAATCTTTGCCATCAAAACGGCCAACGACGAACGTGTACGACAAGGCGCATTCACAACTGCTTCAGGACGGCGTAACAAACGGGGCTGAACATGAGGTTGCTATTTTCTCTTTTGTTTAACAATAACATTCGGCAAGGAAATGGTGGGGTTTGGGGGAGGGGGCACGGATCAGATCACACACACACAAGGGCGAAACGGGTATCAGGAGGGGGCACTCCGAATCCCGGGGCGGGCGGCGAAACGGGGCCTGGCTATTCGGCATTTATATGGGCGTTTATTTTATTTTATTTTAGTTTCGTTCAAGGAGTGTGTTTGGGCGATTCCAAAATGAACGCGGGTATGGGAGACGAAACTGTACTGTACGTACTGTACTGATCCAGAAGCGAGCGCACGGAGTGTTTGGACAAACTGAAACAAACACATCGGCTCCTGCACGTGTGCTGTATATAGAACTGGGTGGAAACAAAATACCCTTGGCCCCTAGCCTTGGTTTGAAGCAAGAACTTGTCTGCATAAAAACTACCATCTTGGCAAAACGTGGAGTGCACTGGGACAGAGCTGAATGAGGCGGTGAAGAACTAGCATAGAGAAGAACACACCCGACTGGACTTGATGGATCCCGGCTCACAACCACTATTGCGTACACACATGACACATGACCGGTGGACACTACGCACGAGATGCGCGCGCACAATGTGCAGTTGAAAAATGACATTGTGATTTGTCGTTGGTTGGGCCTTGCCGGTTTGGTCGAACTGCAGTAAAATTGTACTACTACATTATGCAGGAAGTAATGTAGTGTGTATTCGTAGGAAAGGTTGGAAAGGTTGGTAGCTAGGGGATATGTGTGGGACCACTCTTTGTCTCCTCTGCCCCCCCCCCCCACCAACAACATTTGATGGATTAATGATGTCTTGCCCCGACTGACCAAGGACCTGACTGACCTGGCTGGCTGGCTGGCTGTCTTGTCTTTTTTGCTTTTTGCCTTACAATGAGCTCACCTCAATAAGGGCTTCATACGTTTTACTCTGTATTTTATTTA
>Ga0247765_1000686_pt1 | contig 23784 bp, 13 predicted proteins | sample UWRJL106311C6_FD_179949 | JGI IMG/M metagenome (GOLD analysis project Ga0247765, IMG submission 179949) | Plant litter microbial communities from Arlington Agricultural Research Station in Wisconsin, United States - UWRJ-L106-311C-6 | ecosystem: Environmental > Terrestrial > Plant litter >... | reverse complement strand
GATCTATAAAGGAGGGCTTTCTGGCTCTGCCAGAAAGCCAGAGAACAACAATCAAGGTCACTCATCACAATACAGCCTGTTCTGAAGAAACCACATAGATAAAAGGTGCCGTGCTTCTGACATTTACTAGTAGAAAAGGTACGTAACTTATAGTAGTAAAATAACAAAAGTTAGGTCTTAATTTTTCTACTAGCAAAAACGGTACGTAGCCCTTAACGGCAGAAATTTACTAATCAAAACTATATATACAAATCACTATTAATTAAAATAATTTAAAAGTTAATATTATTACTATTTAACTCTCCAACGTCTCTTTAACCCGTCATAATAATATCAGCTTAAATAGAACGTTTCTGTTACGGTACTAAATTGGCCCTTAACCGGGGCCGGCCCGGCCCCGGATTAGCAACTATACGTAACCTCCCCAGCACCCAGTATATAGCCCGCTAAAGGGAGCCAACTCCCTTTGGCTCCCTTCGTATAATAATAAATCTCTTTCCCAGTCCTAAAGTCGGCACCGTAACAGTTTTGTTTCCGAAATTAAGCGACGTAGACGATTAGGTTCTCGGACTCGAGCAATTCCTCATATACAAGCCGCTCCAAAAATATTATACCTAATAAGCTACGTAAATAGTCTAATAGTAAAAATAATACTTAACAGTTAGATAAAAGCATAGATAGGTAACGTTACTATTAGTATTAGCAACTCCATTAACCACCTAGTTATATCCAACACCACGTTATAATCATACTCTACTAATATATACAAGTACGCGGCTATAAAGTTATACATTACCAGGTAAGTAGTCAACCAATAGGGCTAATAAATTCTCTTAATCCTCCAATCCTAAAGGAACGGGTAAAGCGGATTTAACGTTAACCTTACGTAAACCCCTTTTCTACCTACTAGCTACCTGGAGGAACTTAAGATTAATTAAATCAATAACACGTCCTCCCCCCAGTATACTCGGCCTTACTAATTCTATTTATATACCTCTATCTAAGCAGCATTCGTACACACCGGTAAATCCACAACCAGGCGATCTCAATCTACATTACTAGGTATCCTTATATTTACAAACTTACATAGTAGTAACTTCCGTAACAGACGTTTCTCCTTTAGCAATCCCAAGCCGTAGTGCTAAACCGTAACAATACCGTACGGCACTATCTGGTTATTATTACGTTTAGTTAAAAAAGTATTTATAATAATAAAGTTATTTAGAAAAATGGACAACTTGACCTGAGCGTAACTGCTTTAGAAACACCGGAAAAGATGGAGAGTAATACTTTAGAATCCGAATATAATATATATAATTTATCAAAAATTGCGGGTTTTTTCTTTTCCTTTAATTAGAGTAAAGGAAAGCGCGGCTAGGTGGTAGTGGTAAAGGTCCTAAAACTAGGTCCTCGTAACTCCACCACCATTTTAGACCCGTAGCAACTATAGCCGAGGCAGTCCAGAACTGTAACCCCCTCGCTCAGCCTGGCTCAGTCTGGCTCAGGCCAAGGCGGCAACCGCTCAGTTCCGAAGAAGGAAAGGGAAATCCATGGTGTCGATTTTAGGGTCGTGAACTGCCTGTTTCCTGCGATGAATCTGGGCACACCAAATTTCCTTTTTCGTACCGCGCCCACGTGACGTCGCTCACCCCGGCTCAGGGCCGGCTTAGGGCCGCTTAGGATTGGCTCAGTCTTACTCACCCTTTAAGCCATTTCTGGAAGGCTGCGCCGTAGCATTCACGACCACTTCAACTCTAGCCGAGCGAGCCCAAAATTGGTCTTATACATAATGTTGAAATACGTGCCCTGACTAGCCTGTAGTACAGCACTAGCACAGGGGGTTGCAGTGGTCTGCAACCTAGCCACGCAGTGGAAGGATACGATGGCAGGGGCCAAAGGAAGAAGAATAGAAGGGGCTCACAGTGATCTTTGCACTGGAAGAAGAGGTTCTATTGTTGCTTACAGAAGAAGGAGAGGAGTGCTATATAGTGGTGAGAGGAGAGGTTCTTATAGTACAGGAAGAGGCCCCGAAGGGGCCTGTATTCCAGAGGGTTCGGTGGAGACGAGACCCTCTGGAATCTTCGTGATGTTCTTTGGTGTTGTGCCAAGGTGCAGGGGCCAGGTGGGGCACTAGCCCCCTGACGGGGCCCGGATTCAACCCTCATGGGGCGCCAGCCCCACCAAGTGGGGCCTACTTGATGCCCTGCGCCCTGGGCACCTGGAACACCTGGAACTACTGCACTCCGTGCAGTGCAGTGGTTATAGGGGGTAGGAGGACCATATTTCAACATATATATTACCCGAACGTTTATATAACCTGATAAAGGTAAAGTATAGCTTATTCTTGCGAGGAGACTGAACTGTAGAAAGAGAGCTACGATATGGAAGAACCTAATATATAGAGCAAAGTATTGTATCGGTTAAGGCGTCGACGGGGCTACCGTTATACCGCCCATCCTACCGCTTCCTAACCACTCTAGACATTGCCTTGTATAGAGAGGGCGAGTCGTATAGTATTACGCACGAGCCCGTAAGCTAAGACCTGCCGATCGCCAACTTACCGTCGGCCCTCCTCCGTCTTCCGGGACCGGGGACGCGTCCTAACGGCCAGGGAGTCTCGTAGACCTAGAAAGTCACGTCGTAGTAGTTGGGTATTCCAAGTATATTGCAGAAGGTATACGCCTAATATTTCGGGTCGTCGTTTACCAGGTAGTATTTAAATATAGCCTCCTTGCCCTGATTAGCCGCGTCGTAGTTCTGGTATATGCCGTAGTTGAGAGGAGTGCTGGTGGCGGCTGTGAGAAGTGCGTTGATAAAGTACGGGGGAAGCTGGTCCCTCGGCTTCTACTAGTAGTCTTTTACTACTCCTAGGCGGATGAAGCGGATTGGTTGTAGCTTACGTCGTTCGAGTAGCTTGAGCTGGTAGCTTGTTAGGGGCCCAGATTGAATCTAGGTATCGAATTCGTTATAGTCGGCCGATAGCTCCCTGCCCCCGGTGGGGCTGGACGTGGTCCAGAGTGTGGGGTGTATTTGGAGGAGTGCGAAGAGAGACGATATCTCTACCGCGGGATCTCGAAGGCGTATTGGGTAAACTGGAGACGTGAGAGCCCGATTAGCGAGCTATGATGAGTGTTGCTTTGGACAAGGGGGTTACTGATGCGCTAGGCGAGGAGAGAGCGGAGGGCGAGATGACGGCAAAACAAACTCTATTTGGACTTCTCACTGTTCATCGTGCCGCCTTTAATCGCGCCATTTGCTGCTTTAGCTTATGGCCACACGGCTGGTTCGTTTCGAATTCCATTGCGAGGAGGGGCCCGATGAGCTGAAGTTCATTCACAACTTCCCCAGTGGTCTTACTAACCCCGAAGCCCTAGCCGTACAAAGAGATGACAGGTACCGAAGTCTGTTTCTCGCCGCGATACGACCTATTCTCAAAGAGTATGAAGCGGCATGTCGCGCGGCGTCGAAAGCATTTTGCGAGAATTGCGGTCTGCCCTCAGTAGGGGTCTTACAGACGCCTATGTCTTGGCTCCATAACGCGGAGGATCCCTTTGTTGCCGTACTGGTTAATCCCGTATGTGGGGAGCGGGAATGCGAAGCCTAGGTGCGGCAGAGCGTCGAGGAAATGATAGCGGAAGTGATGGTAGAGAGTCAGGGTCAGGGAGGAACACGGCCTAGTGCACATGTGGGAAGTACGAGTTACCGAATATGCGGAAAGACGGAAGGGATCATGAAGTGTGCGCGGTGTAAAGCAGTGGCATATTGTGAGAGAGAGCATCAAAGGGCGGACTGGAAGGTGCACAAGACGAGTTGCGTGTTGAATGATGGGGGAGGCCGTTGAGAGTGGGTCTTTCGGCTGGGCAAAGGTCATAGTTGGTGGGCGGACGCCTCGATCAAGGCTGATGGCGGCGTGTATGAGCAGAAGGAAAGCAGTCAATTTGATATCTATATAACTATTCTTAAAGATCACCTTGTCCATCCAGCATAATCCAACTCGGCATACTTCCTCGGGGGATGGCGGCTGCGATGCGGTTGTGCTGCATTATCAGAGCTCGAGGGCGGGATGGGGTCGACCGAAGATTCTTCATGGTTGGCAGCCGTGGATGGAGAAGAGGTAACGAATGGCGACTCCACTGCGTCTCCTGTGGGTGGCAGATTGGGTTCGGCCTGCTTCCCGTCCAGCAGTATGGTATTCTTGTTGGAAGGCGTGTCACTTTCCTCGACAGGCTTCGAAATGCGAAGTCTCTTCGATGGTGTCGATGGTGTCGAAGGTGCCCGGCCATCCCAGCGTGACCGCTTCGAAGGCGGCGTTGTGGTTGGGGTCGGTCCTGCTGCTCCGGAGTTCGGTCTAGGCAAGTAGGCGAGGTTACGGATCCGGAGGGCAAGACGATTAGTGTTAGCTGTGCGGCCCGCCAACTTCGCGGTGACGCTGAGAAAAGCCCCCGGTGGTGGCGTCTTGACCTTCTCCCAACGCTTAGTGTCTTCCAGGAAGCAGACTACCGAGAACGTGATCGGAGCAGCCTTCGAGGCTTCATACACGGATGTTTCGACAACGAAGTGGCGGGGCTCGGAGGGTACCGAACCGATGATGGACACCATCGGGCACCACTGCTCTGGTAAGTGCTGGCGGTACTCGTCGAAATCGGCCACGTCGCCAGGGTGTCTAGAGGGTCAGCTGGATTAGATAGAGAGGTGAGGTCGAACATACCTCATTGTGCCATCCTCTGATGGAGCAGAGGGGAAGCGGCCATCGGCATAAAAGAACGCATTGGGAACATACGCATCCCTTTGTTCGCGTGTCAGATAGGTATGAATGCGTGTGCGAATTGGCTCGATAATGATGTTGGGGCTGTAGAAGCCGTCTTCGTCGAAAATGTTGATGTCCGATTGAATCTCGACGAAATTTGGAGAGTCTCGAGCCGGATTATCCACAATAGTGTCAATGAAATTACGTAAGTGGATGATACTTGAGAAATTGGATTGTCGAGATATGTTGTCGGAGGGTTGGTGAAGAACGCTAGAATATGAATGCAGGATGCGACCGAAAGAGACGATGTACCGAGGACGGGATACCGACCTGATAGTATTGGCATTGCAATACGCCTGCTTGATGTGCTGAGAAATGCCATAACTGGGAACGAGGTTATGGCCGGCTCGCAGGAGATTTCCGCAATGCTGGCACGTCGCTTGCACCCTCGCCAGTATCGTCGTTAAAAAAACCCTCTTCCGCTTGTATATCCTCCACTGTTGCTATTGAGGTGTGGTATGGCGGTGGAGGTGGGAGCGTTGGGTCTCGGCCGTCTCGGGTATCGTCCGGCGCGGGAATCGAGGGAAGAGCTTCCGGCCCGTTGAGTTCGCTTTGGTACGATGCCTCCATCCGCTTGGGCTCGTTCTCCATCTTGCGCAGCATCTTGGGCGCTTGCCACCGCTCTTGCCACCTCTTTAAGAGGTTCTGGAGGTCTTCGATCCGATGCGGGCCGGGGGCCGTTTGTTCGTCGCCTTCGAAAGTGTTGGCCGCCGCTTGCTGAAGGATACTTTTCGAATCGGGGCTAGAGACAATTACTAGATCTTATAGGGGTTCGGTGTTGCTCTGTGGTTTGCGGTTATGGAGGAGACTTTGTCAAAATATTGGGTATGTCTGGGAGAGGTGGGAGAGGAGGGAGAGGAGAGGGAGTAAGGCTCTGCGGCACGGTGATAACTCAGCCCCAATACCCCGCACCTTGGCTAACACCGAGACGCCCGAGTCCAGAGCCTGGTTGAATTTGTCTTTTTCTTCACCTCTTCTCTGCGTTCATGGTACGCCAATCCGTGGTCTCCCGACAGATCGACGCTGGACTACGCGGTTTGACTACTGACTGCAACGCTAACCCGCGAATCACGAATCACAGTCGCTTTGCTCGAGGACACGAGACGCGTGCGGCATAACATCCCTAGCAGCGATCCAGAGCGAGCAGTTTCTGTCGATATCCAAGGTACTTGGGCGAAGGACACAAGTGGGAGCGTATACCTCTGCTAACTCGAACACGTAGATCTCCCGCCGTCCCCTCTACTCTCCTCATCCCGCTTCAAGATCATCGACCGCCCATGACCTTTACCCGCCGATAATATTGTTAACACATCCCGTTCAAAGTTTCAGGCGGAGCAGCTACCATGGCTACTCTCGTAAGCGAAGAAGGATGGCAAATCGTTCAAGGCCGAAGAAAGCTACCACGAAGAGGCTGCGTGCGCTGCCGGGAGGCAAAGACTAAGTGTCGGGAATCTAAGAGTGGCTCGGTCTGCGTTCGATGCCTTGAGCGCGGTTTGGAATGTACACCATGGATGCAGTGGATTCAGCGCCCCTACGGGGGGCTCATGGCACGCCACGGTCCGGCCACGCCGGAATTCGGTTCCGGGAACCTCTCTGCCAGTCTCAGCTCTCCCATCATCACGATCTCGGATGATTCGTCCAATCCGAGGTCCCCCATCCTTGAAGCGCTCATAGCGCCCTTGCTGGCTCGGTACCTGAACGACGCACCTGTTCATTTTGGAGGCGAGCAGCGTTCCAACCTCTTCCAAGTTTGGCAAGAGTTCATCCGCGTCAAGCCTCGGCCCATGCATTGTTACATCTCCCTAACCTTGGATCAACAGCAGCGCAGGCTCGGAGTCCTCGACAAAAATAAGAAGATCTCGGGTGAAGACCGTTGGAAATACGTCCATGGCAGCTCATCCCAGTCCGGCAATCATCGTGGCCCATTGTTCCGGAACCTGCCCGAGACCGCTTCGGATCTAAAGCGGATCAGATGGCGCCGGTGCCACTTTGACGGCCCAATTGACCCGCGCTGGCGGACCTCAAGCTCCAGGGCGATGGCACCAAGGAATTTGCGCTGTGTGCTATGGAGAGAAAACTGCAGTCAGGCTGGAAGAAGGTGGTGGGGCCACCCAGTGAGCGAGTTCTCCAACACGCATTCACACAGTCTGACTCGGTCGACGGATCGCTTGGTGGACAAGACAGTCCCGGAACGGGGTTGGTAGCACTCCAGGCCGGAGCGGAGCAGAGAGATCCGGATTCTCCTGGCCAACCCCTGCCTCCCTCGACAACCCTCGATTCCGCTCCAGTTACGGCATCAGCAACGCCGGAATCCTCGCGTGCGGCTTCGCGGTATGCATGTTAGCAGGGCCAGCCCTAGCAGCCGCTCAGCGGGTCGTTCCGGACGCGGTGGTGCACACGGCGGCGGGGCTATCCATCACGGCGGGGGCGACGGTGCCGGCGCTGTGGTCGCGCCCGGACGTCGGGGCGACGTACCGCATCTCGGCGTACGGCGTGTGGGGCGCCGCGTCGGCGGCCCTGTTCGTGCTTGAGCTGGTGCGCCACCCCCGCCAGCGCCGCCTGCTGCTCGGCCTTGTCCTGTTCAGCGGGCTCAACCTGCTCGGCTCGCTGTCGCAGGGCGCCTCCACCATGCTCGATGCCGTCGCCGCCTGGGGCCCCCTGGCCCTCTCGGCCAGCTTGTGCTTGATGCCCATCGTCATCGAGTCCCTGGGCGGCACCGCCGAGACGGCCGCCGAGACCGATCGGGCCCGGGCCCGTCGAGACCGCGCGGCCTGGTGCGGACGGCAGCTTGGTTCGGGCCGCTGCGCAGTACCGACGTTCCGGTGAATCTGTCTGGGGTGCGTGGATGGCTGTATGGGCTTGCAGCGTGATCTTGTTGTGTCTTTAGTCTTCTTTAGTGACTGATAAAATGGAACGGTAGACGATGTTTTAGGGGATGCTTTATAATCTATAAAAGATAGAGTTGCTGGGATACGGGATGATGGGTTTAACGAGAAGTTGATGGAGTATATCCTCCTCCTTATAGTATTGGCGTTGTTGGAATTTGCTTCTGTTAAATATTTGCTTTGATTATCTAGGTACCAGACGGAGGAGATTACTAATTAGTATCGGTGTTATGGGAAGTTGCTTTTTTAAATATTCTCTTTGATTAGGTTGTTGATTACTAGCTCGGCTGATACCTATTCTAATATCGCAGAAAAAAATCTATCCGAAAAGCTGGAGGTACCTAAGTAACTTGTCTTTAAGATATCCAGGATTACATCCGTTGTTGACAGATACAGAAGCTGTATGAAGCTTGACCAAAACGTCATCCAGTTCCTCCACAAAATTGCTGCGGTCCGAAGGCTGAAAGAAGAACGCCTTGAATGAAAGCTGAAGACAACCAAGGCAGTGTTGCTGCACGACTTGGAGGTAGCTCGAGTTGATGCCTGGAGCAGGCTGCGTGCTGCGGGCGGACACTTCGCCGTGGTTGGCTTCTGCAAACGCCACTGATGACGCTTCGGGCACCGATACAGAAGGCAGACATCTGCACCGGGCTCAGAGTAGTTGTACATCAACCCGTGGATCCACTAGAGAGCATCGGGGTGAAATGCCCAGACTTTTGGCCAATGTTGTGTTTCAGCCCGTGCTGCAAGTCGGGAAGAGATCTGCAGCAACTGTGTTGAGCGTAGGTAAATATAGCCCCTATTTGCTTCGGGGCTCAACATGGCTGCTCGAGTGGGAAAGTGCACAATTGGTCAGGCTGTCGGTATTTGGATTGTGTATAAACTGGTGGATAATCGCTGGGGAACTGCGAGGAAACCCAAGATTAACTCGGCTAGACTGAAGTTGAATCCTTTGACAAAATACTACTCCTCGACTTGAAAGTCTCCAAGATGCGTTTCAGCTGGTTGATTTCGGCACTTTGCCTTCTGCTCTTAGTCGGAACCCTTGCCGCCCCAGCCTTCGGAGGCATCTCGGAAGCCTCACCTGACGACCGCGTTGAGGCTTCCAAGCGTGGAATTGCTGCCGTCGACCACGACGCCATCGAAGACCGCGTCGTTCCCATCCTCGCCACCATTGTCCGCAATGGTATGTGATGCATTTTTCACGTTTCCAATGAGATAGGAGACTGACTAACGCTCGGCGTGCTGCAGTTGTGAAGGAGGTCGTCGAAGAAGCCATCGAATTTATCTCCGATATCGTCAATATGAACGACAAGAAGGAGGAATGGGTTAAGAAAACCATGGCCCTCCTGACGCGCAAGTTCCCGAGCCTGAATATTGTCATCTACTCTAACCACAAGGACACCTTCAACTTTGGTGGCTCCGACCACTATCAAAAGTTCGACTATGATCTGCCCATTGCGTTTGGGATCGACGAGATGTACCATATCCTCTTTTTGGATAATGTAGGCTGGTTCCAGCGCGCGGGCGACGGCGGGTACATTAATTGGATGTGGACCGCTGGTGATGACTTTCGATCGGTTCGTCCTCAGGACAACCTTATCGAGTTCGAGAGGAAGTGACTTGTATCTTCGTGTGGAGGGTCAGATGGCGTATTGGAGGTATAGCTTATGGGAGGGGTCTGAATTCAACCTATTCTCAAGTCGCATAATGTCTACCTGGGAGTTGATGAGGTGGAGTGTTTGGACTGATTCCAGACGGATGTTGGTTTGTATAGGAAGTGAGTGGTGCTATATTCAGCTTGAGAGGCAAGGGAACATGATCATTCTCGTCTACCAATCATATCTACATATACCTTGCAGATTATGCCCAGTAGGGGAGGTGGGGGTTAAGGAGGGTCGAGAGAGGAAATTCTTTTTAACGCTGTGAGAAAGAGATATAAAAACAGTATTTGTTAGATATAACGGTAATTGCTATAGTCGAGAAGCAAGAAGAAATTGGATCCCTCGTTGTATTTGGCGCGGCGGCAGTTTGTCATTAGTTCTATAAAGCAAAATATTGTCGTCAGACTGGCATTGTATTCTGCAGGTGCCCTAGACTAGGATCAAATGTCTGACATGAATCCCTCGGGCTTGCAGGGAGTTGACTGTCTGTCTGGGGTCGGGCCAGCTATACTCCCTGGTGCTGGTGTCAAGCCAGCACTGTTGGCCGTCCTGGTACCTGCTCTCCCTCCAGCCAGACGGTAGCTCTCCCGCCCGAGGATCACGTCGCGTGTAGCTGGGCGCATCTTCGTGGTCAAACCACATGCCGTTCTCGACGACGTCCTGGTAAACCACCCGCCAGCCGCTGGGCAGACGGCCTAGGAGAGCCTCGCCCTCCATGTACCCCTGGACGTAGCCGTGCCCTACGATGGCGAACTCGCCGTCGTCATTCTGTCGGAGGATCAAGGGAACTTGGCATCCTAGGACGACGTAAACCTCGTCGTCCGGCATGGCGTCCTCGGGAGCTAGGCCATAGAAGCCCTCGGACGTTTCCATGAAGCCGTAGCCCGGCAGCGCTTCTTCGAGGACCCCAAAGTAGCTGCTGTACCACTGAGGGGGGCCATAGTGCATGTCGACCGCGGAAGGGTCATTGTCCGGCAGGAAGTGGTGTGACATGATGAGCCTGGCTTGTCGCAGCGTCGGGATAAAGGGAGGCTCTGGCCAGGCTTCGCGGATCATGCCGTGGACCAGCATCGACGCGAAGGCATCCAGGGAGCTGCCCCCGGTGGGGTAGATGGACTCCGCAAGATTCGTCGGTACCCAGGATCTAATAGTGGAGAGTAGCCGCTCCCGCGAAGCCTGGGACGGCATGATGGGGGATCGGGTCTTAATCGTGCCGCAAGGGATGGCAGCAGCGAGGGCCTTGCCCTCGCCCAGCATAGTAAACTCGGGCGCGGCGCGTCCAGACGCCCAGCCTTGAAGGTTTATGCGCTGCCTCTCGGTGACCGCCCAGTCGGGCACCCACGTCGGTGTGTCCCCCATTCCCTTGCCGCAAAACATCAATATCTTTAGGCTGAAGGGATTCTTGGTGCGGTACGCCTGGAAAAGTTCCATGAACACTTCCACCTTCCCCTTGCGGTAGTCGGGCGTGATCAAGTTAGAGAGGGAGGACTGGGTGCTCTGGAAGCTGAGGATGGCGTACACGCGGTCTCTCTGATCGTAACACTGGCACTGCCGCGTGAATGCGAACAGCCCCAGGATGGTGGTCGGAATCTTGCAGCGTAGGAGGTTCGAGATTAGCCGCATGCGCTGCTTGTATGAGCTGAGCTCGCCTTCCGTCATACCGCCGGGGGCGCAGTTGTTGTAATAGAGACACATGGCAGCCCGTCGGAAGTGGTCCCACGATATTTCATCATAGCCACACACCACAATTGCCGTGTGCTCGTCTGCCAGGGTGGCTTCCTGCCAAACCCACAGTCGCTGGAACCATGCCCGGGACATTAGCATCCTTACGGCCCTCCAGGTGTCGTTGTCAAAGGGAAGGTGGAAGTTTATGTAGCTCCACCGCGGGTCTTTGCCCTTTGGCGGATCCGCCATTCCAAAGGTGCTCCAGTCCCAGGAGAACTGCACCTGTCTCCCCAGATGAGACAATGTCCTGAGCGCGGCTCGGCTGTCGTCGGCCTCGGGACCAAGCCAGACCACAACCCGGCTTGCTCTATGATATATGTCGCTCATGTTGAGAATCTCGATGCTCTTCTCGTCTTCGTCCAGCTGGTAGATGCAGAGCGCATCGCACCAGATCATCCGACCCTTGTCGGGGAAACGCAGATGCCGCAGCGCTACGGCGAGGTTTTGGCCGATCTGGACCGTCCCCAGTTCAGCTCCGGCATCTCCGTCGACCATCGTCACCGCGACACGGTTCTTGGTGGCGTCGCCGCAGACATAAGACAGCGCTTCGTATTCCGGTATGTTGCCGGAGAACACGATGTAGATGAGGGATGCTCGGATCTCGTCCTTGTAGGACTCCGCGGGGTGGAGGAGGAGAACTCTGTGTTCGTCGGCGCCTCTTAGCCGGCGGTATTCGTATTGTCGACTTGACGGAGAGGAAGGCGGGGGGGTTGAAACTACCGGATTGCGTGCGGCTTGCGGCTTGTGTTCGTGACTGCTATCTTGGATTCGTCGCCCGGCCCTCGCGTGCAAACGATCCCATGCGGCATGCCAGGAGTCTGGAATCTCGTCCAGCGCAGGCTGAGACGAGCCTTCCCGGGCGAGTCGGTCGAATTCGGCCATTGCAGCTTCCTGCTTGATGATATACTGTTCTGTGGCCGAGTTGTCTTCTCTTGCCCGTCCGGGCTGTCCTAGACTGTGAGACCCAGACTCTGTCGCCATGGTGGTCGTGGTCTAACTGGGTTTCGAGACGAAGGCTAGGTAATCAAGCAGGGCCTGGGAGTTTTGCACGTAATCAGAGGTTAGGACAGGCGCAATTCTGCCATCTACCTCGTATTTCTTTCGGCTCTGCTCTGGTCACTTTCGTCCAGAAGTTGGGACATGTGACACGGGCTAGCCTCGGGGCAGGTGGAAAAACCACTTCACGAGGATAGTGCGTGGAACTGGGTTCAAATCGTTGGATAATCTACTTTGGCCTCAAAGGTCTTGGCCAGACCACTGGCCAAGAGACCTTGTGAGTTGGCCGTTGGGCCTCCGTGTGACAGGACATCCCCCCTTTCGACCCACGCACTCGAATCCATTTCTCCGACGTCGCGTGGAATTCCGAATGCGACCTCCATTGGCTGTGGCGCGTACATTCTTGTCCTGTAAGATACCAAGGGTGGAGAAAAAATCGGTTAGGGTGCTCGACAAATACCAATGGAAACGAAAGATCCACCTGTGTGACTGACGTGGTGCCATGGCATAGGCTGACAGGCCTGCATGATTAGGTACGCATCGGTTGTGCCACCCTAGATGGCGGCAAGGGCAGTCAGGTTGCCGTGTGACGAGCCAGCCCAATTCCCGCCCGAGGAGACTGGGAGCAGGCATTATCACCTGCAACACAAGGAAAAATCGCCCCAAACGCTGCCACCTGCCGGGTGGTTGAGGGCAAGCAGCAGGCCATGTACCCGTGGAGCGATTCGCTCAACAGCTGGGCGGAGGGAACGCGCCTGAAGATTGATGCGCTCGGCTTGGTGACCATGCTTGGTGCCGCCGAGATGGACGAGAGCATCGGCCGGCTGGTAGCCAGTCCGTGGCTGCAGTTCCTGCCTCTGCTGGGCGCCTTCGTCGTGGCAGGCGACCAGTTCACCGAGAGACGGCCGGGAGGCACCCTCTATTCCATATCGGCCGGCATGACGACTACCGAGACGGCCGGGTGGTTCTCCCGGTGGGTCAAGACCCAAGGGTTCGAGACGGTGCGAACCCGCATCCGGTGGGAGGTAGGCCAAAGGCCGCCAAGGTGGAACACCCTCCTGATCGGCTTCTTGGTCTTTGGCCTGCCGCTCAATGGCATGCTCATCGCTCTGACCGTCCTCTCGGGCGACTGGTGGGGCTTCGCCAACGCTCTGTCGATGACCGCCTCAATTCCCGTTAAACTCCTGCTCGTCCACCTCAACTGCCGCGCCATTGACGCCAATATTGAGCAGGCTGAGCGCGCCTTGCCCCGCCTGATAGCGGAATTTGAGCGTGAGCTTGCCGTGTTCCAAACAGAGACCGAGGCGTACGAAGCCGAGATGGCGCGCCGCCGCGACCAGGCCGGACCCCAGAGCACGCCCCCGCCGCTCCCGCCGGTGCGTCCGGTCAACCCCAACGGCCCTGCCAAGCTGCTCCTCGTCACTGTCGACTCGCGCGCGATCTCGATGCGGGTCGAGGAGTACCTGGTTCGAAACATCTTCCCGGCGGACCCTGGCATCCGGCACCAGCGGCTTTACAGCGCCGCGAGCTACCTCGGCTGGGCGGCCTTCGCCGTGCACGTCCTGAGTCTCGGCATGGCCGCGATGCCGGCACAGATCTTTACGATCCTTCTGCTCATCATCCCCACCATCCTGACGCGGTTCCAGGTCGGCTGCGAGGACTTCCGCATCGGCAAAACTGAGGTGCCCCGCTCCTGCTGGATCACGTCGAGGCTCAAAGCCACCGTGTCCAAGTTCCCGCCCGAGGACGGCCAGTGGGTCTGCGAGGGTGATGTGGAGGAAAGCTCGGTCACTGTTCTGGGGGAAGAGGGCGACGGGGATCATCAGCAGTCGCAACATAAGCAGGAGGCCAGAAAGACCGACGTGGAATTTAATGCTGGCAATGTAGTCCCTGCAGCTCAACCGCTGCCGAAGCCCAAGGTGTCTCGCAGGCGTCAGGACTTGTACGTGTGGCTCGAGCCGACCAAGGAAGAAGAGGAGTCGATGAAGGCGTGGGATCTGATGCCCCGAAACCCACACTGGTTGAAGAAGTACGAGATAAAGAAGGAGGAGCACTTTAGGAGAAGAGCAAGGCAGCAGGCGAATAGTGTCATCCAAACGTGGTAGTTACCTAGGTAACTATCAAAAATTCGGTCACCCCGAAAACATGATGGCTGTGCCCCTCGGCACTGCAGCGTCGTCCAAGATGCCGGGGTTTTCTTGAAACGCCGGGCTTTGGACCACCTCCTTGACCACGTGCAGCACGTTGCGCTCCACCACCGTGGCTCTCTGGCGGCCAGCGCCACCAGCCACGGTATCCAGCGGCGTGGTCAAGACGCGGCCGAGGTACCGCAGCGCCGCGCACAGCGCCCGCCTCCTCTGGTCCTCGGCCTGGAAAGCATTGACGGCCTGCGTCAGCAGCGCCGGCATGTACGTTGGCTGCACGGCAGGCTCGTCGGCTGTGCCGCAGGCGTTGAGAGAGCGGACGAACTGGCGGCGCGTGACGGCTGGGGGGAGCGACTCGTCCGACTCCCACGCGGCCGCGAACAAGGTGGCCGTCTGCTCGTCGGCCGCGCCGCCCATGCAGAGCAGACGCATGAGAGCGCGGTCGTCGGGGCGCGCGACGGCGAGGACGCGCGACGCGCGCAAACCCGCGGTCGCGCAGCATCTCGGCCCGCCGGGCGAGGACGACATTGTAGCTCGCGCCCAGGCTTTCCGCGTCCCCGTCCTTGTCGCCGCCGTCCCCGTCACGTGACAGGATATCCTGCACCACTTCGTGGCACACGGCATAGGCCTTCGCGATGGGCTCGATGAGCTTGCGCGCCGACGTCCAGTCCATGTGTCCCGCCGCGCCGGCGATGTCGAGCAGCTGCTCGACAAAGTGCAGCGCCACGGCGTGCCGGTCCGCCGGGCTCCGGAAGCCTCGCAGGTGGGCGAGGCACGCCGGCGCGCTCTCGGCCTGCGCCAGCTGGCCGTAGTTGAAGTCGGCGCCGAGCTCCAGGCCGCGCACCACCTCGGCGCGCAGCTGCGGGTCGGGAAGCCGCTTGAGCGCGGCCACCATGCCGGCCTCGCACGCCCGGAGCAGGACGGCGTCGTGGTTGAGGGACGCGATGTCATGGCCCGTCGCCTCGCGGTAGTCGATGGCGAGCTGCGGGTCCTTGCCGAGGTCGTTGATCACGAGCGCCGTCACGAGCGCCGCCAGGCTGTCGGCGTCGCCGTACACGTTGGCGTCGAGCGCCCGCTGCTGCAGCCATCGGAACGACTCGCGCGTGAGGAGCGCCCCCTTGGGCTGGCCCGCCGTGAACACGTCGTAGTCGTCGTTGCGCAGCCACCGGAGCGCCAGGACGCTGACGAGCGTCCGGTTGACCTCGTCGTATTCGACGCCGTACAAGACGCGGGAGGGGGACGGCGTCTTGGACGGCTGCTCGATGCTCGGGTCGCGGATCGAGTAGGCGCGCTGCAGCCGGTCCAGCTCCTGCTGGAAGACGCCCCCTAATTGCGAGATGATCTCCCCGTCCGAGATCTCGGGGTTGAAGAAGTGACTTGGCTGGAAAATATCGGCCATGATGCTCATTTAAAGGGGAAGAGAAAAGACCTTTCGGGCTGCATAAAGAAGAGCTCCAGGAGAAATTAGCTTATGATTGCAGAATATAGGCAGGTTTGGACCTGATGGTTGCCTTGGTTGCAGGTGGGAGTTGGGTTGGGCTGCGCTTTTTCTCAGCGACCAATGAGAACCAAACCAAGCAAGTCAAGTTCGGCCACTGACTTGCTTTAGCTTGCGAAAAATCCAGGCTTCATGGCTTGGTAAAATCCGAGCGTACTGTAACATTGTAGCCCGTAAGTTAGCTTGCATGACCTGATAAAAGCTGCTAGTCCGATAGCCCAGAATTCCGCCCACCCCAGAAATTGTTAGTGCAACCTGGCCTGAACCGGCCGCCCCAGCACCTAAAGGAAGGGTCCCTATAACTGGGGCAAACTTGCAAGTCGTAAGTTAACTTGAGAGGGGTGACTTGGCTTAGACTTGGGAAAAAAATGGCCAGCTTAACTACCTTGGTCTTGGCACAAGTTCAAGGCCTTGACTTGAATCATCTTGGTTCTTGTTGGTCGCTGCTTTTTCTGAGCCCTCCATCGGGCACAATGCATTTCCTGAAGACCTAGGTGAGCGAGGTGAGGTAAGACATTGGTGGTCCGTGCAGGCGACCGCCCTAATTAAGGCCCAACTATCTTTCATTTTTGTCAAGACATGGGCCCCGTCCCGATCTGTCAACAATAATGTCTTTACAACTCTACAACGATCTCAAACTCGAAGGGCAGAGCTTCGAGTTCCGGCTCCTGAGGCTCCACTCCGGCCAGTGGTGCGAGCCTCTTGTGGGAGATCTATTCAAAACCAGACCTGGTGCTGACAGTTATGTTGGGCTTTCCTACACGTGTGGTCGCCGGGATGAAAGCCACTCCATCCGGGTTAACGGTATCGCTGTCGGAATCACGCGAAATCTGGAGCGCGCGCTACGGACGTTCCGCAAGGAGAGCGAGTCTCAACATCTGGGTCGACGCTATCTACATCAACCAGGTCGACCTTGTCGAGAAAGGCTGTGAGGTTGGCATGATGTACACGATATTCTCTCAGGCTACTGCCGTCTGCGCGCACCTCGGCGACGCGCTCGATGCAGGCGATGCTGACTACGACGCGAACTTCGATCGCCTGGGCTTGTGCCCTCAGGTCGTCCTGCACAACGATGACACGGACGCCGCTATTGCCCGTCAGCAGTTCCCATTCTCGCCGGAGAAGGAGAGGCCGCCTCTGAGCCCGGAAGACCAACACCGCCTGGTCGTTGCCACGTTTTGCTATCTCTGGTGCCGACCGGGAGAGTCGCATCGGGAAATTCGCGACTTGTCCTCTCATGGGAATCGAGCAACCGGCGTTACCAAAATTCGCGACACGGAAAGCAAAATACTTGCCTGTCCGTGGTGGGACCGAGTCTGGATCGTGCAGGAGGCCGGCGTCGCTACGGTGCTGACGCTCACGTACGGCAGAGTCACGGCGCCCTTCTCCTTGTTCGTATCGGCCGCCTGCAGCGGATTGGTAGGAAGTACGAGGTCGGAGTGGAGGAAGGTGTTCCAACTGTTCGAGCTGCGCTGGTTTTCTGAGAAGCCCAATATTTTGGCTATCAGATCTCCCAAGCCGCTCGCGGAGCTCTCCGGTCAAGAGTTCGAAGAAAACATCGGCACACCGACCCACGTTCTCTGGACCTCTCTTGGGGACCGTATGATGTGGCTATTGCGCGTGTTTCGAGAGCGCAAGGCAACTGAAGTTCGCGATAAGATCTTCTCCCTGCGACAGTTAGCATCACATGAGTCTCGAATGGCACACTGCGACTACGAGCAGGACCTAAAGATACTCTTTGAGGGAACCACGCGCCGGCTCATCAAGTCGACGGCTATATTCTGGCTTACCACGTCCGATCTAGAGCCGCATCGTCTTCAGGCCCTGCCGTCATGGGTGCCTGACTGGAGCTGCTGCCCACATGGCCCTAACGAATCCGTCATGTGGCGGTGGCTTATATCACCCCTTTACAACGTTGGGCGGGTGCGTTTTGCAGGCGAAAGCGGAAATCAGACTAACACCTGGAACCACCGCACTCCGTGCAGTGCAGTGGTTATAGGGGGTAGGAGGACCATATTTCAACAGTATCCTTCCGCTGCGTGGCTAGGTTGCAGAATACTGCAACCCCCTGTGCTAGTGCTGTACTACAGGCTAGTCAGGGCACGTATTTCAACAGTATTTACCGTTTCTCTTCTTCCTCGAACGCTAGACCTTTACGCCGAAGTAGTAGCGACGGTACCATACGCGAAGTTAGCGATCAAAGGCCGTAAGCTCGCACGGCTCACCCCTAAAAAAACCCTCCTTATCAGCCTTAACGGTCCAGGTATTATCAGGGCCGAAGAGTTTATTAAGGTTAGAACTAAAGGGGAGGTTATCGTCGGAATAGATATCGGATACGGTATTAATACTTCCCAGCGGGGAGGGCGTAGAAAGCGTAGACCCTAACGACGACAACGACGACGGCCTTAACTAGGTAGGGGAATTAGGCTCGTTAGGGCGTACCGGCGATAGTACTCCTACTATAGATTAGTATAGGGGTAATAGGGCGCGCGGCATTAATACCTACCGATTACCCCGTAAGGTATCTTAACAGCGAGTAACTTGGTCTGTATACGGTACTTTGGCAGTTCACGGCATAGCGGCTGGAAGCATCGTGAAAAATCTGCAAGTTGACTTGGTAGATACGTGGTGGAGTTGCTAGACGGCGGCGTACGAAAATTCGGTTGTTTTACAGGTAAAAACGGTACTTAGAAATGCTTGGCCGTCGTGCAGCTGCCAGGTGTGGGGGGGTGGTCATTGTAGAGATTGGGGGGGCCGGGCTAGAAAAAGTCTTAACAAATGCTAACAGATGTCTTATTATGAATCGGCAAGTTGTATCATTGGAATCGTTACAGCAGCCTCTGCCCCTCTGCATTCTGGGAATCGCTTATAACAACCCAGCTTCTTCACCTGAGGCGACGCTCACGAGTTTCGGTCTTACTAATATCGGCTTCTCCCTTTTTCCACATAGGCTACTACCACCGGGATGCCTATTGCCTATCCTTTATTCCGTATATAGGATCTTACGTAAGATTTTCTCGTCGAGAATCGTCTACGTTTCTGCTACCTTTCTAAACCCAATATACCGTTTCGTCTATTTCCACGATTCTGTAAGCCAGCTATCCTTCGTAACTTCCAAGGCCTTTATAAACTCCCTATTATACCTTAGTAGCGCTTTTACTTCGTTGACGTAATCTATTAAGTTACTACCCTAAAGTAAAGCCGTATATCCTAATAGCTTTATTGGCTTTTTAAATAGTAACGTACCGTTACTACGCGTATATATAAGCATTTATAACGCTAGTCCACCTATAAATAGGAGAAAAGTAATAATAAACATCGCCGCCTACCTTACGATAAATAATTATATAATTTATATCTTAACTATACCCGTTCCCTCCTTAACCTACCTATCCGCTAGTAACGCAAGGGCTGAGGTTACTATAGCTGCGGTATAAGTAACGACAAATACATCCTCGGCCACCTTTACAAGCTCGTCGGTATTAATTTTCACAGCCCCCCTTCCGGAAATAGCGTAATTAACGCTCGTAAACTTTAAGGTAGCGAAGCCTTAGCGACGTAACGCGTAGTATAATACCACGGCGCCAATATTAGTTGTCTTCTATAGTTATATAGGATTAAAAGACGTAGGCTTGAAGAGTTTGCGCTTCTATATAAACTAGAAACCGCGGTTTAAAAGGGGGTTGAGTAAGTTATCATACGGGTCGCTAATTATAGTAAATAAGCGTATGATGCTAGGGTTGGTGTCGTTGCTTGCCGCTTCAAGGGCAGGCTTGCCATTACGTCCCCAGCTTTACGAAACCGCTACTATACCGGACCCTTCCTTGTGTATATAAGCTACCGCGTAGCTAATAATACTAACGTTTAACGATTATACGGTTCTATTAACCGTCGCAACCTTAATATAGGCAAATACGAAATGACTTCTTTTAGTAGCGGTAGAGTACGCCTGTTTCGATTTAATTGCCAGGTAAATAGGCGTTTAAGATTCGATAGATTGCTATACTGATATAATGTAGCCGTAGTTAAGGTAGCGGAACGAAACTAATATAAAGGCGTTTATTAACGGCAAATACGTTAGCGCCTAATAATAGGCGCCGTCTCCGAGTATAACGGAAATTAGGTTAGGAAAGTTCTGCGAAATAATAGTAGAAAAGGTAGTAGGATATAGCATCTCGCAGCGCGCTTATACGTAATATATTATAGTATTGGCTCGTAATACGTTTACCTTACTAGATAAGGGCGAGGTAGGGAAGAAAAAGCAGATAACCTTTTCGCTAAGTATTTAAAATAACGGTTTAACGTTATATACTAATCTCGCTACAATAACGTCTAAAACTATACGTTTATTAAGGCTTAGGCCGATATAATTCTAATTAAACGTACTATTACGGCTAATATATACGTTTTACTATAAGGTTACCCGTTTTATAATAAAGAGTGAGGAGCTTGCGGGGTTTAAGATGTTAAAAATGAAAACGAGGAGTTGGGATAATTTAACAGCGATATATTTGTTTTTAAGGGCGACGTACTATTGTAAAAATGGGAAATTGATTTTATAATTTAATTAAATTATTACTAATACCTTTCCGCTATTTAAGCGAGTAAGTTCGATAAATAGCTAATAAATAGCAAAAACCCCGGCTATTACTATAAATTATATAGTAATAATAATTAGGGTAAAAGATAGTAGAAACGTTTATAAGGGATCTAAGGAAACGAATTACCTGTAAAAAGTAGTATTATTAAATAAAACGGTAATAAAATTAATAAAATAGTTAGATTTATTAAAAAGGGATAAAATAGCGGTTACGATATAAGCGTAAAATATAATAAAGAATAGAATAATCTAGGGTTGGAGTGTAATTGTAATTTACTAAAACGTTATATTCGTAGGCGTTTATTACCCTAAAACCGGTTAATTAATAATTTGGGCTATTAAAGCCTTATTAGATATTACCTTAAACCCGGATCCGCTACTTAAGGCTAAGGGTAATGGCTTAATAGGGAGTATAGCCAATTTTGGTCCAGATTTGTTAACTTTAATTAGGGAAACGGGTAATAACGCCGTATTAACGGGATCATTAAACAGAGCGATAGGTCCGGGCTCCAAGTTTATAAATATACTTTTCGATATTTTACCCGTAGTTACAATTCTTTATTTAATTATTATTATTACAATTTTATATCGCTTAAATAAAGTTTCTTAAATAAAAGGAGCTTTTCGTTATCTAGATAGGTAAAAAGGATTAGCAGATATACGAAACAAATATCTGCTTACGCTTACCTTTTTAAGGATATACGCGTTATTAATTAATTTTACCCGATTATAGTAAAATATATTGAAAAAGCTAATAACGTTATCGTAAAATATAGATTAATTCGTAATACAGATGTTCCCGGTATATATACCAAGCTAAGCTCGACTACTTAGCGGGTCTACCACTCGCTATTAGCGCAATTGTACCTTACCGAAATATAGTTATATTGGGGATGGAAGTAGAGGAGTAAGGGGAAAGAAAAAAAAACCCTATAAGTAGAATTATCCGTGTTTATATTTCTCATATTTGCGTATTTAAACTGGCTGGGTTCGCTATCTCCATCAGCACCACTTCAGGTCATATCTATTAGTTGAGTAATAAATTTACAACGCCTCAAAATGGCCAACCTATTCTCTGCTCTCGTGCTTTTGAGTCTATACCTTACTGCAGCTAACTATTAGGCCACCCTGCCGCCTGGCTTCAACATAATATACCTGCCTTATATAATACTATATATATTCGGCACCCTACTAAATTACGTAGCGTTGGATACTAAGCTCGCGCAATATAACTATAATGTTATATATATTTGCTCTTAAAAGGTTTTTAACCTCCTCGTTAAATACGTCGCTCTCCCCGTTTTTATTTTATAAGGATGCTTAATAACCTACTACCTAATTATAAGTCCAATTAGAGATTCTATACGTTAAGTTACAATATAGACGTAAAAAAAGACGATTTTATTGCGGAGTAGATACGGAACTACGTAGCCGTAACTAAGCCCGTTACGATATTAATAAAGCCGATAGCCGTACCGCTACGCTATACGTACAATACGTTCACCTACCAGATTAACTATTAATTATACGTACGCGTTTATACGACCGACGCCTCGTATACGGCCTCTTTTGCTTTAATTTCTACCTTAATAGGCTTCCTCTTAACCACTATCCCACCCGCCGCCGCGTCCGCCCTATTATTATACCGTTGCGGGCCTAAGGTACTCGCGCAGGTATCTACGTACGAGATCCTTGGCGCTATTAATTACCTGTGGTTAAGCATTGGTACTAATACGACATAGCTTTGGGGCGTGTAGTACTGCGGTATTACGCCAAGCATACCGCCTATTCTTACCGGGAACGGCCTACTAGCGACGGAGGGTTATCCTTTATTACAGAAAACGACTAGACTAATAACGATAATAACTACTAATGTTAGGGATCTAACGCTAACGACGACGTCTAAAGATGGTAGCGTAGCGGGGGTAAGAGGCTTGAAATTGGGAGTGGCTATCGCGGTAGCGGCTGCTTGTGCTATACAGGCTGTTTGATCCTCATTTGAGTTCATTAATGGCGGTTCGAGGTAGTTTTAAACGGTTCTATGGGGGAGCTGTGAGGTTAGGCGACTGTGTCCCCACTTCTATCTTTTCGTACTCGGTTCTTCCTTCTGGGGCAATTCTGCGTATATCGGTACATCTACGGGTCATGATCGCAGAAATTTCTCGATCACGTCATTAGGTTTACTTAAATTGCTTGCTACAAAGCTGTCTAAATGCCAGCTAGTTGTTGCCTAGTCTTTTTGATATGGGTATTTTATTGGGCTATTACTAGAAGTGGACCCCTAACCCAATTCCATACCGTAAATTATTATACTCCGTATTATAATGAAGTATTTTCGGCTTTTTCCAGGTTGTAAATAATATAACCAAGGGTACGTTACGTCGCAAAAATATAATTATTATACCTAAATGAACTATTTGGGAATATGAGGAACTTTTAAAGTGGATAGAATCCTAATGCCCGTTTGCAAGGTCCCAAGTTTGGGATATAGGTAGCCTAAAACTTAGACCCCCCCCCCTCCCCTTTTTGAAATTATATAAAATCCAGTTTACGTCCTTTATTAGGTTTTTATTCCCATTTTCCTTATTTACGAAAGTGAAAAAATCTTATTATTAAGTTAAGACGCTTCCCAAGCGGATTATTTGGTTTTTATTCTTATTAGACGTAGCCTTCTCATTCTTAACCCATTTATATTAAGCAAAGTGTTTCTATACGGTGCAGATGGCCCTTTTAGCTTAGGCTGTGGCTAGAGATACAAAATATTCCCTTAGAACAGCTCTTAATTGTACTTATATTTAAAAGTATGGATAAACTGGATAGAAAAGAATATAAATCGATAATATAGGTTATATAAGCTGCGTTGATTTTTACGTCTTTATTTTAATTTCCTACTCCTTTTTTACTTATTTAATCCTTTTTTCAAAATATAGAAAACTTCGATATTTCCACGTCATTTTATAAAAATTTTTTAATACGGTTTTATTAAACCGGACTTAAGTACTTATCTTATCCGTTACAATTGTACCGCTTCCTTTTAAAATGCCTTTTTTTATTACTACCGTCGCTTTTAGGTACGTTAAGCACACCACTACCCTCGCTATTCCTATTATTTAGCAGCGTAAGCTTAGCAGCGTTCTTTAGTAATAGATAATGCTATAGCGGCTATTATCCTAGGATAATCCTCCTCTTAATCCTATCGAACATATTAGTCTCGCTAGCCTAATTATCCTTTCCATATTTAATATTAAGGGTATTGTTATTATTATGTAAAAACCCGCCGAAAAACGCCGTTTAAAGCTAGATTAATTAGGTACTTTAGTTTATTTCTCTAACGTTACTGTTAATTTGTGTGGCCTGACTGGTCTCAGTGAGGTCCAGTACAGGAGGTTACAGGGGGTGAGTCCCCTGTAACGGGCGCAGCGGAAGGCTTTGAGGGTACGATGACTGCCCGGGACGGGGTCAAAG
>Ga0247765_1000685_pt1 | contig 23789 bp, 18 predicted proteins | sample UWRJL106311C6_FD_179949 | JGI IMG/M metagenome (GOLD analysis project Ga0247765, IMG submission 179949) | Plant litter microbial communities from Arlington Agricultural Research Station in Wisconsin, United States - UWRJ-L106-311C-6 | ecosystem: Environmental > Terrestrial > Plant litter >... | reverse complement strand
CCCCCCCGGCCAATGGGCACCGATGGGCGGCTGTCCCAGCAACGGGGCTTTCTGTCGTGTTTAGACCGGACAACTTTGAACCCGTGGTCGAGTAGGTCGTCCTATCAGGTCAGCCCCAGGGAGGCCGAAGTCCAAAACTAACAGTGTTCAGCCTACCGTGTTGTCTTCATCCACGGGTTGCAAGGCCACCCTTTCAAAACTTGGGCAGTTCAACGGCAGTGAGCGCTCAAGTCTCTGCGTTTCTCGTTGAAACTGATAGTATACACCAGCCTTGCCAAGCCTCAAGAGAAATCGTGTGCTGCGTGGTGAGTACCTATAATCGGCGATTGTGCAGGATCTGATTAGAGCTTATGGCTAACATTTCCCACAGCAAGCGCTGCCTCGTTCGGTGCGACAACACACTTCCTGAATGGTACTATTTCCAGCTCCTTACCTCATGCCGCACTGTACGTAAACGGCATTTTAATACCTCATACAGCCACAACTGCGCGAAAGGCGCACTACCGTGCTAATACCTAGATGACGGAGGCAACACTGGCACGGATCCTTCCCTGCCTGTCCACAAGAGCAATGCGCAGGAGAGTCAACAGTACGGTGGTAGCTCGATAACATCGAAACTCAGGGGAATCTTTACACGCATGGGTTCATCCAAGAGCGGTAGTCGTCAAAATTAACGTGTGCTAGAGGAAGAAGTTATCAGCCACAACTCCGTTTTCTGGCCGGCGGACCTGCTTTTCCTGCATTGTCCCAAGGCTCGGATGTTGGTTTTTGGTTACGAAACAGCGATAGGGAAGCATCAGTTTGCCGGGCCGGTCAACAAAAATAGCATCTTCGCCCACTGTAAGGTTCTCATGAATGACTTGTCCCGGACACGGCCATTGGGGAGACCAGTCCAGTTCGTTGCTCATTCCCTCGGTGGGATTATTGTTAAAGAGGCACGTCTTTCTGATACGTCTATCGGAGTTGGGCCATGCTAAACCCTGTTGAATTTTATAGCTCCTGGCGCTATGTTCGACGTCCGACAGTCCAGAATTCGAGGATATCTTCAAGAGCACCGTTGGTATTATTTTTCTGGGCACGCCTCATCGGAGGAGCTCGGCAGCATGCATCGGTGAGATTGCCCGCAAAGCAGCTAGTGCATTGTTGATGAGCACGAACGGGCGGATCCTCGATTCTCTGTCCCTGAAGAACTCGGATTTGGAGCGCTGCCAAGAGGTTTTCACTTCTCTGTGGCACAAGCAAGGGTTTCGAGTCAAGACTTTTCAGGAGGCTCTACCGCTCACAATTCCCTTCCGGCTGGGACAGTCTAGGATGAGAAAGGTGGTACCTGATATATCGTCATGTCTCGGATGCTCGAGCGAGCGAGCCGAGATGCTCGAAGGCGATCACAGGACAATGTGCCGTTACGCAAGCACCGACGATCCTAACTACAAGAAAGTTGCGGCAGAGATATGTCTAGTATACACTGATCTCATTTCTAAAGCCCAGGGGCATATTACAGAGTCCACGGGTCTCACGCCCGCTAAGTTAAACTCACCCAACCTAGCTGGATTCAGCATAACCCCTGATAGCCGAGGCAAGTGCTATAGTTCCCATCTTTCCGTTTATTTATTTCTCTTTCTACCTTCCCAGACAACCTAAGCAATCAGATGGTATGATATCGCTCATTTATTACATTGCGCTGACATATATATATTCTTTTTTCTGGCATTCAGAAAAGCTCGAGTTTTTTAATTTGTGAGGGATGTTTCTTCGGCAACTATCCATTGGCGCCCCAGCTGATAACACCTGCCGCTGGCGACCTGATGCGACAGCATTCAAGACGTGGGCGAAGCGCGGCGGTGTCGGTACACACGCCGGACTACTCCAAATTATTGGCAAACCCGGCTCGGGCAAGTCGGTACTAATGAAGAGCGTCTTCGAGGCCACTCGCTTACGCCCCGGCACGGATTTCGATGGTGCCTGCGTCATGGGCCATTTTTTCAACCGACTGGGCCGGGCCGTCGAACACAACGCGCTGGGAATGTTGCACTCCATCTTGTACCAGCTCGGTACTTTTCACCCTGCGTGCCTGGGAGCCTTTGCTGAATACTGTCGGGCTGATCTTCAGCTTCTCAAGTCCGAATCGCTGTCATCCTACGTCGACTTACTCAAGGACAGCCTTAAACGGATTTTCTCGGACCCCACTCTCTCCCCGGAAAGGACCATCCTGTTTGTTGATGCTCTGGATGAGTGCGACCAACGCGAAGAAGTAGGCTACTTTCTCGCGGACCTCACCCGATTGGCTTGCACGCGTCGTGTGCAGCTCGATATTTGCTTCTCCCGACGGGATTACCCATCTATCACGGTCCGCGACTGTCTTGCGATCCGCATCGAAGCTCATAGCTTTCAGGACATCAAGCAGTATATCAAGCAAAAGATGGAAATCGCAGATGTGGGTGCGCAAGAAGCAGAGGTTCTGCAAGATGCCGTCGCTAAAAGGTCCAACGGGATTTTCCTGTGGGCGGTTCTCGCCGTTGAGGGGATCCTAAAGGACGTCGAGAGCGGGAAGAATATCAAGCATATCCTCGAGCACACCGACTCTCTTCCCAGAGCACTCGAGGACCTCTTTGCCCAGATCCTCGAGCACACCGACTCTCTTCCCAGAGCACTCGAGGACCTCTTTGCCCAGATCCTCGAGGAAACGGGTCATGAGGACCTTAAGATTACACTGCGGCTTCTCCAGTGGGCGGTGCTACCTGCTGACCGCCTTAGGGTTCGAGAGTGGCATCATATACTTGCCTTCCTGCTAGGGAAACCTCCCGCGTCGCTGAAGGAATGGAAGGAGTCCTGCCACTACACCTCCACGGACGCTCAACTCGAGCGTCGGATCCGATATATTTCACGCGGTCTCGTCGAGGTCAAGGGAGGGGTCAGCCGTGACGTTGATGAGGTGGCGGTCAGTGACACGGCCTCGCTGCTTGCAGGCGCCGGGTCCCTCGATAATACCGAAGGGGACAGCCGGGTTGTGCAACCCATCCACGAGACGCTGGTAAGGTTCTTGGCCAGCGAACGTGCCAACGAGCTGTTCAAGCAGTGCCTTCACCCTGACACAGATCTAGCTGGCGAAGGCCACCCCGCCATCGCGAGCACCTGCCTGGACTACATCGGTATAGCCGAGCTTCAAGACCTAGTTACGGCTAGGCAGCGCCAGAAAAGGCCAAATTCCCGTGCTCTGGATGACGACACCGGTAATCCGATGTCGGGAACTAAGGGGGTGATTGAGCAAAGACGTGTACGGGAGTGGCGGCAGCGGCGTGACTCATCTTCCAGCACCACGAGCTTCATGTCGTCAGCCTCATCGCATTTTACGGGTTACTTGCCCGAAAAGGCCAAGGGCGGGCATGAGACAGTGATGTCAACAGCCGATTCCCATCACATCAATACCGTGGCCGATACCCGCATCCATGTCGCCTACACCCAACCCAAAGCGAAGCCGAAAACGGAATCACATCCGCCCGGGCCATTTTCGGCCCTGTTCCCTACTGGATTGTGTTACACCATCCGACATGGCGAGTCAGCCCCGGGGGAGAATATGGCCCTCAGAGTTGACGTGGGCCCGACCCAGGGGAGGAAGGAACCTTACCGAATATTTGACCTGCAGATGCATAGCCTTCCGCAGGCGCGAGTTCGCGCTGTGCCGTCTTTGCTCTGGCTCCGTCGATCTAGTTTGCATTTCGAAGCGGGATTACCGCGTCCTGACCAAGCCAACGGCGCCAGCGGATCCGGAAATCCAGCCAACAAACATCATTCGTCTCGCATTTCACAACTACGAAGTAGCCGAGCTAGAGTGCGAGGATCATGACAACTTCTCACAGCAGCAGCGATTCGCGTACCGGGGCACTAGGTATCGCTGGAGGGCAGTCGCTAGGGACGACCGAGGGACAGCGGCGCAGCGCTCAACATTTTATCTAGTCCGGGACGGCCAGCAGAATGACCCCATCGCATGCATCGATCTGAAGCTCCGGTCTCCCCGCGAAGAGGCGGCCGAGAGGAGGGCCGGTTTCTGGGTGCCCCCGTGCTTTATGCAGATAACTGATTTGGAAACATTGGGAAATGGGGAGCTTGCATAGTATGTTGAGTATTCTTGGCGTCTTTCCTCTTTCGGTTTTCTTCCCCGTTTTAGGAGTTCAAGCTGCACCGGTAGGCGTTTGCTAACATATCGACCCTTTTTCTGTGACAATAGCGTAGTGCTAGCAACTGGGCTCGTATCTCTTGTCGATAGTTGCATTTGGAAAAACACTGAGCTGGGGGTCGCGGAGAGCAAAAGCCTAACCCCGCGTGAAAGAGATGGGGCAGGAGAGGGTTCAAGCCAAGCTATCAACCCTATTTTGGCGGACGCGGCCCTCCCATTCACCACTGCGCCTTGGCTTTCCGCTGCCTGGGCAGCGGGTCTAGACGGCCCCGAAGAGGACTTTCTAGGCCACCTACCTGAGGTTGATCTCTGGCACGAGCATGGCTCCGGATATCCGCCACCTCTCTTTAGAAGAACCAACGAGACTGATGGCCAATCGACAGCTGGCTCGGTGATATCACAGACACTCGAGGAGTATCCCTCGCTGACTTCGTACGCCCTTAACCGAGTCTTTGTGCACGCGCGCAAGGGATATATTCTAGGTGCCGACCCTAAGAATTTTCTGCAAAAGTTAGTCATCCAGGGTGGGTGGTCTCGCTAGTATGTACTCCAAGAAGGCATAACGAGCCACAATACATGGCAGGATATTCTCGCGTCGCAGGGGCTGGGCTCCTGGATTCTCTTAGCAAAAGAATTGCTTGAAATTTAGGAGGAGGAGCGCCAGATTTGATACCTGGCGGGTTGTTCGACATTACGTTAGTTACCAGCAGCTTTTCTGATGTAATGGTATAAGATACTAGGGTATTTACCTGCCTGGGTCTACTAGGAATGATTATGTATTTATGTGATTTATGGAAAACGGGCAAGTTAAGGCCCAAATTTGGGACCGAGGTTGGAAACTGCTAAGAGGCGACAGTGCCCTAATGGCCCGAATCCTGGACTACGGTCCCGAATTTTGGTCTATATAATATCCTAGTACATGCCCTGGGATGGTACATGGTACCCAGTTCGAAATTTGGGACAGCACCAATGCAATGTCCCACAGTAGGTAGGTATAATAGTATATGATGGGATGGGTTTAGAATATACCGGTACATGCCCTGGAATACAGTGCCGGCCATGTTCAGTGTTCGGATTTGGTTTATATAAAAAAGCCTTTTGAAATGAGATCGTTTACTGACTGTGGCTTAGACAGTGTCTACAAAGTTTACTATCGCTGGCACAGGTCTCCTAAGCAGATGAAAGCAGCAAGCCAAACGGCTCCGCGTTATCCCTAACTCAAACGGAGCATCAAACTGGGGAAATAGCGTCCCTGTCAGCCATTTGGCCAATCGTATTCCCAAGAGCTCCGGTCACAGCGCCCGCGCCAGATATAGCGGTTGTACTCCGACAAGGCCGCGCGTTCAGCGCTCTGCTGTTCGCTCCAGTGGGCTCAGGCGCTTAAATCGTAGGCCTGGTGCTCTGGAACGTGCCTGTGGTGTGCCTGTGGGTAGGTGCCTGTGATGCCCTATGGTGCTCATGGTGCTTGTAGCAAGTCCAGTGTTTTGGAGGTGCCTGTGGTCACGCCTTCGCAACGGTGACTACGACGACGACAACGACAACCTCACAATAACCTCTGAGAACAGTTCCCGTCAGCTATGAAAATATACCATACCTACCTTCTCAAGCATCACCAGGAAATTAATACAGGCTGAAAGCTAATATAACGCATTTTTTTAAGACTCATTTAGTACGAGGAATCGGGCGAAACGGTATACAGGTGGCGCGCCAGTAACCGGCCGTTTTGGGAGCTCTTGCATTAGGGCAACCGGAGGGCACAACGCGGGAACGATCGTGTCCTTACGCTACAATTCTACTACATTAGCCACGCAACTCATGACCTAGTGCCACTCGTGCCAATCCCTGTCACAGGCGCGAATTGGAAAAGTTAGAGGGTATAGAATACCGTTAGAAAAACTGCACTCGATCTGTGTGAGAGATTGATGGGGGTTGCAAGTATGTGACTTTTATTGCGTGTGTGTGTATGTGTGTATGTGTGGTCTCTCTCTGGCTCTCTGGCTTGCAGCCAGAGAACTATAGTATATAGAGCTATCAGGACTTCCTTGCTTGCATCGTTGTGGTGATTAAGTAGTTCAGCCTCTTGATCCGAGACAGCCCAACTGTCTCGGAGCCAGATATTTATATCTATTGCTTGCGTGGTCTTTTGCCAATGAGAGCCCTCACACTTGGCAGAACCTAATTGCTTCCTGACCCTAGTAGCTGCACTTATATCTGGCAGACGCATCGCAGGCGTTGCGCAGGCGCACAGGGACACCAACTCAGTGGGGTATCGGGTGGATGGCACGCACGGCGAGGAGCGGGGAAGGACAGGATCAGTGGGTATCGGCGGGTACGCCGCGCGCACGCGGATTGGGCACCACTAGTTCGCTCTTGTGGCATAAGGGTTGGGTATTAGCCCCCAAGTTTGGCAGAGAGACAGAGTTCAATGCAGTCGTGAAACCCCCCTACTAGTCTGACCTCTATGATCGCAGCGTCTACACTGTTCCCGCGCATTCTATACCCTTTCACTCCGGCTATGGTAAAAAGGACCCTGACAATAGATTGTTCAGCTTTGACAATAGGCTTTTGAGACGAGTTACACGTGCACCTAATACATGTGTACGTTATAACTAGAATTATTGTCCAAGAGCTATTCTTATAGATTAGGTATTATTTGTTTTCCATCGATAGGAATAGGAAACTTTAGCGGGGGGGGGACTAAAAAGGGGCCTTTGAGGCTATGCGCCGGTGGCGTATAGAGTCACGGCAGGTGCCCTAGATGCCCTACAGCCGTGGTGTAATTGGTTAGCCCTTGGGCTGACCCACTGGTTGAGGTGCTGTTGCCAGCGCTGTGCCCTGGCCCCACTAGGCCCCACTCACACAGATAGATCTTTGGCATCGCTGCTCCGCAGCGATTCCTCTCCTTCTTTCTTCTTCCCCTTGTAATTTTATATGATGATTGCCACGTCTTCGATCCTACGATCGTTTTGGTGCCATCGCCGTGACATATAGGATCGCCTTAGCTCAGGGAAGAATCAGGGGAAGCCCAGGACGACGAACGAAAATGGAAATTTCCTGTGCCTAGATTCGTCGTAGACAACCAGGCTGTTACAGGCTACGACGAAACCTTATGACCATGTAGTTGGCCGTGCTCTTAGTCCGCATGTGATGCTTCATCCTTGTCAAATTCTTTAAAGCGCTACTGTCAGTCCTTCCGGGAGAAGGTGTCAACCGTCTATCACGACCCAATGGGGGGCGGGGGGAATGAGAAAAGCTTTAGTTAGCGTTCCGATGCAACCAAGATGAGATGCAAACAAAGCAAGATATATGGCAGGGAGTCACTAGCGTCACACCCATCGCGCTGGGCAGGATGCAACAAGTAGCCTGGAGATTGCCATCAAGGTTGTTGCAAATATCGCGGAACATGGTGATGTTGTTGAGGATATAGAAATCGGGATTATGTCCCGTATTATCCACGGCTTGGCCCGATATCAGCGGGATTTTTCTCTCTTCTTTTCTAACTCGTCCAAGCTGACCAGGGTAGGTACCTAAACTTACCATCAACGCAATCGGTAAAAACCTTGACAAGGCCACCGAGCTGAACTTTACAGCACAGCCTTTGTTCCGACCCAATCACATCTCTTAAAACTACAAAACCACGCATCTGCTCTAAATCACGAAATCACTGCATTTTCTGCTCCTCTGGTGAGGATTTTGACCCTAATCCCAGACCACCGACTTTCAGTTCACCCATCAGCGAGCCCAACACGTGACGAGCCACCGCTGCAGAGACATTACCACAGGTAGGTATTCACTGCATTTTCTGCCACTTTGGAGGGGATGATCAAGCTCCTCATTAGTGCAGGGCCACGGTTATGGCGGTAAAGATAGCGGTGATGAGCGGGTATGTAGTCTTCATGGTGGTTCAAAAATGAGAATGGGGGAGACAGGAGTATATGGCGGTGGTGGTTCAAGGTGGACAGAGAGGTGGAGTGGGTGAGGGCAGTGATAGGATTATATATTCCATTTCGGTTCCTCACTCCTGAACCTAGTTCAAATCTAGACTATATCTGGGCGATCCACATTATTATTCGGACAAGCGGGAAATCGGGCAATACGGCCCCGGAAGGCTTGGGTGATCGACACGACTGTCCCTGGCTGGATAGCAGAAGGTATATCGGCACCCGTGGGTCCGGTAGGGCGAGCAATCCAATCCGTTGCCATTTGAGACAGTTCATTATCACAGATTCACAAGTTCACCATATGTCCGTTATTCTCGTCATCAGATCGGGCCAGAAACCAGTGCAGGCGCTGAGTTCATGAGAAGCAGGTCTGTCCTAAGCTGCACCCAATCAAATGTTAGCAATCAACAAACTCGTTGCGAATTTGAGCGAGTTTGTCGTGCTTGCCAAAAGCAATCGAGAACCTGATTGGTCAATCAGATTACCCCGCCGAGGGATGAACTGTTTGACCCACATCTGCTGCTGCATTCATCCCCCCCTCTCTTCTCCCCGCGGATATATCTTCAACCTCATCACAGTTTTGAGGCGTCCATTTGGGAAAATTTTTTACCAGTCACCCACCATGAGCCTCCCACATCACCTCCAGATTTTCAACGAAGCCCAAATCGCATCCGACAGGACTCTCTCGTTTCAACCGTTTCCCCGACTCCCCGCCGAGCTCCGACTCGCTATCTGGGAACTGGCCCTGAAGAAGCGACGCCTTATCGAGCTGAGACTCGAATCTCCCCGGCCCGATCCCGATATCCCTGGAACCTACAGCGAAACCAATTCTCTGGCTAACATTGTGAGCGGCCGGGACTACACGCCCACCGTTCTCAACGGCCGCTTCCTGCACACCAAGTTGCTGCGCGTCTCGCGCGAGTCCCGGACCGTAGCCCTCAGCTTCTACCGCGTCCATTTCCCTTGCTACCTGCGGATTGAGCGGCCTCCCACGGGCCAACTCGGTCCCCGACGCACCAAATCCATTCTGTATTTCAATCCGGAACAGGACATTATCCAACTCACGGGCGTCCGCGCCGACAGCACCTTTGTGGACTTTATCCACGACCTCAAGGCCTACGATCCGCGCGGTGAAGGGGTTCTCCATCTCGCGTTGGGCGGCAATTCCACGTACAATATCTGTCGTTATCTCCTCGGCAACAAATCCAGCCACAATACCAGCGACCACGGCGAGAATAACAACAACCACGACCAGTCGGCCCTCCCCCGCCTTCGCTATGGTCTGAATCACCACCGCCACCCCAAAATCGCCCAAGACTCTTTATTATCGACCCTCTCTAACCTCCGCACGCTAATCTACATGGCGAATTCCCCTTGCGGACGCGCCATCATTGGTCCTCTCGAGAACTTCGCCGAAGTAGGCGTACGCTTCAATCGGAGTTTACCCATCATGCCGTCCATCTCCTCATTTGACCTCTTACCCGCCGATCCGCGAGATAATATCGCGGAGGAATTGCGCTGGGTTTTGACGGCGCAGACGGATCCGCGCAGTTCGAGACATTTATGGCATGAGATGCTTCGTACCTTGGGGATTCCTCTTCCCTCCCCCGCCGCCACGAGGGATGTGACCACCGGGAATGCGGAGGGAGAAGGAGGAGGAGATGGTGGGGCAGGGGGTCAAGACCTGGTAGAGCAAGTGCTCTTTGCGTTCGACAGAGGCCACGACCACTCCGTGACGAGTATCGATTCCGCCACCGATTTCGTGATTGACGAGAATGCCTCGTGGCAAGTCACGTTACGGACTCGCGCGGTTTGGATTCGTCCGCATTCTGAAGTCGTTCCGGAAACAGAGGAGCAGTTGCGCAGTGCGGTTAGGCCGGCCGTCGGGTTTTGGTTGTTTCCAGCTGATGCGTTGGGAGAGAGTGTTACGGGACATCGAAGGCCTTTTGATCTGACGGGACACTGGCCGGCTTTGGGGTTAGCTAGATTGGGGCCGTGACGACTCTGACATAACTCGTTCGTTAGTTGGGTGGGGAACTTGAAATTTATATCCGGGCAGTTTGACATGTGTGGTGTGTGGAACGGGCGTGACAGGGTGATTTGTGGGCTGAGTTCATTCTCAGTGACGCCAACCCTGAAACAGGTACTCGACCACGCCATATAAACTACGATGGCTCTTTTCAGCACTCTCCTCTCTTCTGAAGACTGACCGAGAAACCTGTAGTAATGCTTCCAGTTGCGGCAGGATCCAGGAGCGTAATCACTAATTATTTACTCGCGCAGGTAGGTAGGTACATCACATGAGGCTTGTCCACCAACTCCGGTCCAAGTCAGCGTCTATATGGAATAAAACCCCAGTTCAACATCATTCATTCCCGTCTCTCCCAACCCCTCCACCAACTCCGGTCCAAAGATCCTTGCATCTTCTGAAAATAGCGCCGCTCAAAAACAAAAATTAACTATAAAGACCTAGTTCAAGATCATTCATTATTCCCCCGTCTCTCCCGACACCAATACTATTATACTCGTCCGACAAAGTCACACACACAAACACACACCCACACACATACACACACTTTATTTCACAAGTATACCGAAAAATGCGTCTCGGCATCGCTGCTTCCATACTCCAAGCTGTCACGCTTGTCCTGGCCGCCCCCGGACCTTTACCGCCAGGAGGAGCTGACACCGACACCGACACCATGGTCGAACCAAGGTTGAAGGTTGAGCCAAGATGTTCGGACAGGTCGGATCAATCAACATGCCAGTCTTGGCGTGCCATGGGCTTGTGTACCGGTCCGCAGATTTATTCGAGAAAGATTTCTTGTGGCTTTTGCGCTCGCACTTGTGGTTGTTGCTAGATGTACATACCTTACTATCGTAGTGCACATTAGTTCAGTGCAAGTAAGTAAGTAACTACCTACCTATCTACCTATCTACGCCCGTCATGCTAGGTACTGTTTTGTTCTTCTGTTAATGATATGAGAGTAGAGAAGATAGTTGATAGTTGTTACCATGATTATCAGAGCGAAAATATGAATTACAAGTAGACTTTAAAATCACAAAACAGCAAAAGCAATCCCAACCACTACCACCCAAACACAACCCCGCAGCCTCCCTGCTCCGGAAGAACCTGTCGCCTGCGGCACGCTTGTTGCTGTAAACTCGGCCGTAACCACCAGGCTACTCTCCGCCCTCGCGGCGACGAACAAATCCTGCGTGTTATCCACCACTTTATACTGCAGGTTATTAACCTTTCCACTCGCAAACTCCACGTCTTTGCCTTCCCAGACTATATCGCCCGAGGTATCTAATATGGCAATGTCTTTTAGCTTGTTGCTTTCTGAAAGGGATAACGTGGCGTTGTAGGTCCCGGGAGAGGCGTTTTCAATCGGCATTAATATGAACCCTCGCCCTTCTCCTTTTCCTTTTTCTTGACTCCGTGGGTCTTTTACCCAGAGGGGTTTTTCCATGGCCTTTACCGTTGTAGTGGTATCCCGTTTCGGATGTGGTCGCGGTTCACTCCCTCGCGGATAACTGGCCGGGGTAGCCGGCAAATCACAGGTATTCATTCGAATGACATAGGGCATGCCCGCGCGATTCAATCCCGTGTCCGCATAAAAGGCTTTGAGCAGAACTCCTCCCAGGTTATTTTGGTACCAGGAAATACACGTCAGCGTGGGTCCGCCGCCCTCGAGCGATGATGCGGGCGGGAATTCGTCGCATTGCATGGAGAAATACTCGGCATACAGCGGGGAGTAGGTCAGTCGTTCTAAACCAAACCAACCTCATATCAGTACCTTATTTTACCAGGAGGGAGGACAGAGAGGGAGAAGGGAGAGGGAGAGAAAGAGACAGAGAGAAAACGTACGAGCGCAACCCATGGTCCCACAACCCGCCGCCGCATTGCGCCCCATCCGGCGATGCAGCAGAATCGCCGTGTCACTAAGCACATTACTCGTGCCGAGCATCTGCTGGTCCCGAATCCCCTGACACATGGACATGCACATTTGATCTTGCAGATCGGGAACGCAGAAAAAGTCGAGGACGGGAACACAGTTGGCTTCTCCTTCGACTTTGATATACTCATATCCGTTGCCACCTGTGGCTCGGCGGGCGACTCCACCAGTAGGACCGCTGCATTTTTCCGTCGTTTTCGTCTTGGCGGTGGTGCGGGTGCGGGTACTAGTTGAGATGGAGAGGCTGCGGGTGGTGATGGTAGCGCGGGACGTCGAGGTTGACCGAGAGGTGAATGTTGATGTCGAACGGGAGGTGGAGAGGGATAGGCGTTGACATTGACCACTCCCTGCACAGGTAGCACCGGCTTGACAACCTGTTTTTTTTTTTTTAAAGTTAGACTCAGACCGACCGCCCAAGTACGTCACATGTAGGGCAGACAGGAAGTAAAGGGAACTTACAATATCCATCACAAGCAACGTCCGTAGTACTTCTACAGCAAACATTCACCCCCGAAGCCGACACCTTACAAACCCCGCCCGGTTTACAGGCATTGGTCCCGCAGCACACGGCCCCGGGCTCATAGCAGCCTTTTCCGCCGCAGGTTTCGGCGATTTTGGGACAGCAGCCCGTTGGGGTACTTTATATCGTCAGAAACTTGAATTTTTCCCGCAGCCGAGTGGTAGATGGGTAAGGTAGGAAGACTTACCAATTATCCTTGGCACTGCAACATGTTCGTGGTGTAGGACAAATCACGTAGGGACTTCCGGCGGTGCACCATTCGTTTTGGCGACCAAAGATATTTCTGACCAGATTTGGCGATGTGTTTGTCGTGGTCGTTGATGAGAGCGGGTTGGAAAAGTCGTGGGCGGCGAGATCAGTGTATCCTGCATGTGAAAGGCCATTGCAGATGCAAGTGTGAATGACGGTGGCTATTGCCGTCACAGCAATTGGGTGTAGTCGCATTTTTAGGAGTAAAGTCTTGAATTAAGCCAAGTTACATGTATTGAGCATAAAATGACCTTTTTTTTTTTGCACGCAAGTGGACAGACGGCGGTTTAAAAACCTCAACATCACAAGGCTAGCACGGCAAGGCAACCGCTGCGTCCAAGATATTGTGTTGCTAAGCCACAGCTGGACCATTGACAGGGGGGCAGGTCGTCGGATTAAGTTTAGCCAACATGACCATCTCCTGTCACCGAGGCGATTGTAGTCGGGTAAGCATCCCCCCGAGGTCACAGGCTTGGCGACCACCGGGCATTGTTAGTGGGGTCAAATGCCAGGGCAGGGGGTCTCAATATAAAAAAGTTGAAGTGGTGAGCTGCGCCACCACGGTTCGTGGGGTTGGGGGCCTAAAACTTACCAGCTGAGAGGTCATTTTAATGTTTTTTGGGTGGGTTCATCTTGACGGGTCTCAATAATAGTGTATTCATATGCGACGCAACTCGGTGTTGAACTTGGGGATGGTGCTGTATTGTAAGTGTTCTTGGCATGTGTATCAAGAACTTTGTTGTCCCCATTTCGTCCTTAACGCCACTGCGTATTAACGACTTTGTAATTTTGATGGCAGATAAATTACCCCAGCCGGAGCTTTGCTTTTTTGGGGTGTTTGCGTACAATCACAATCACAATAGATAGATACAGAAAGGAGAATAAGTGACGCTGCCATTTTTGCCATCGTTGTGACTACTTATGTGATTAGATGTGCAATCATCATCACCTCTGGAAGTTTCATGTTCGCGTCTTACATACCTAACCAGAGGCTAAATCTTCAAGCCGAAGCGTAGATGATCGAGTCACTACCTACGTTAAATCAGTTTATACAAGAGGGAGACCCACCCGAATACTGTGATGTCCACCAACCACATTAATAAATACCAGATCACCAGCCCCACTCCGGCGATACCATTGCGGATTCTCCATCTTCTCCCACTGCTGGGGCGCCGAGGAGGTCAGTCTGCTCGATCTTTTGACGAGATGTGACGAGGTCAAGAAGGAAGAAAGTTTTCGAGAAGATAGAAGGTTGTGTCAAGCAAGCCAACGACGACGGATTTGACTACGTCTGGATCAACACCTGCTGGCAAGTAGAATCCCTGGTATCTTTGATGCCGTCCTCTAACATTGCTTCAACATGGATAAAAGCAAGTAGTGCAGAGCTTTCCGAGGCCATCAACACCATGTACCAATGGTACAAAGATTCCGGGGCCTGCTATGTCTTTCTTCCCGACGCGCCCACAAAATGGGACGTCATATCAAGGTCGGACAACACTTTCGATCCAAAGGGGTTTTTCGAAGAAAGACGACAAGGACTGAAGATTTGTCCCACTGTTTACTGGGGATTTTCGGCATCCATATGCCCGCTCATCTACGGCGAAGGTAGAAGGCATTCTTTCGCCTCCAGCAGGAGATTTTGAACGCCACCGAGGGGACCTGTCGCTTCTCACCTGAGATTTGTGGAGTGGGACGCACCCTCTGCAGTATATACAGATAGCTGTGGTCGGTCCACCCTCGAGCCGGCTACCGGAGTCTTGATAAACAGCCTCGATTCGGTTACTCAATTCTCTGTAATCCGCTAGCCGAATTCCCTGACCAGTTCAGCAACGGCAAAGAGGACGTAATGGTATACTCAAAGGTGGTAGAACCCTTCAGTGCTGCTTGGAATGGGGATGCATCGTATACACCACCAATGGCAACTGCGCGGGGACTCTCGCTATGCGTTCCGATAAAACGTACCGGGGCTGATGACGCTCCTGATCCCGTTATATTAGGCGTTTCTCGGTTGTGAGGTCGGTGGAGTGCCCTTGTGTATTTGCATCAGCAGAAGGTTCCAGTACCGTCACCGAAGCAACAAAGGGGGCCAGGGCTATGTACTGGCTTGCAACCTCCGACGATATCAATCGGTTCCAGAGAAATCACGCTTTTATCAGGGTCTTGGAACCGCAATGACTATTTCAACGCGCAACGGAATACCCTGTTCTACGGGGAACTCAACAACCAAGGCCCCTCGTGCACGATATTGCTCGACGTGAAAAAGCTTGAAGATTGCTCGGCTTCGAAGAGTACATATTGCGTGCAGTCTTCCCCAAACGACGAGGGCAAAAGCCCGATGCAGCATCTGAGGTGGTTATAATGGTAGCAGCGGCGGCCCTGTTGTGGTGCCAGGACAGCACTTACTGTCATAAGGATTAGTCTAGGATGTTATGTGCTTATCCCAAACGTGCACCAGTATATGCACCCAAAATATGGACTCTGTAGACAATGGTAATTCTGCAAACTGAGAACAATCCTGACTCTTCGCGTCCTCACTTTAGAGACGTAATGCCTATCTAGGAGGCCACGGTCCCTAATATGGGTCATCAATGCCTTGCATCAGAAACACGGCACACCAGGTTAGATACAATCGATGGGGCTACAACTGCCTTATTATATTGCCTCTCTTTTCCTCACCCTGCCTTAGCCAGAGGGCACACTCTCATAGCGTGTGAATGGTGGCAAAGATGGCGCGTTCAGTGGCCACTACTACTAAGCCACTGCTCTAGTTGTTCTCAGGGCCTTCATTTCCAATACTGAACCTTGAAAACGTTCTGAAAAGAGGCCAGAACCCCTTCCCTTTCTGATATTCAGCGCCAATGGGTCTCAGTCCATGCGAGCCAATTTTGACCTGACGCCTGGATAGGAGTATGCTAGCTCATTGATCACACGCCAACCGCGCAGGCCTGGCCTAGTCTTCAACACAGCACAGAGGCAACTTGCTCTTTAATAGCTCCGTTTGGTGGTCAACATTCAAACACAGACTCTCCAAGGAGACATAAGGAGTGAGAAGTACTGGCGATATCGGAAATTGTCGATGGTAGATGCAAACGGGAACCTGCTACTCGAAAGGAAGTATCAGTGGCTATAACAGTATGTATGGAATATAACGGTGATGCATTCCGCCGTAATAACGGCCTTTTTTCTACTTACTAGTCTAGTTCATTCTTACTATTTAGATCGGAAAAGCTTATTTGGGATAAAGATCTCTGCAATTTCGTTAATTATTGTTTCATAAATCAAGTCTTATATATGCACGACGCCTCATAAAAGACATGTCTCGGTACTAACCCCTGAGCATCGCCTTCCCTTTACCCTTGTAAATCCAGAAATATCAACAATCAATCAAGTAGTTAGTCAAAACCGTCCCGCGGACCTTCCGTAAGATAAAGAAACTCGGTGAGCCCCCTTGCCAATTCCACCCAATCAATAAGACGAGCGCCGACATTGGTAGTTTTAAATCTGGGACTGAAAGAAGGCCATAGGTCAGGTATGCAGTGAGGCCTACTACTCACGTGAGATGCAGATCAATGTTGGGCACTGAAAGCTTCGCCACCCATTCTTTCCCTTCCATCCTTCAACCTCAGCTTGAAAACATGGCGTCCATCACACAGCAGTCCTACCACCCCTCTGATGAGTACGCTCAGGTAGTCTGGGCGTCACACATACTGTCATATCTAAATCCATACACCTCCTACCGGGCAGATGGGCAGCCCGCTCGCGTACGAGATATTGTAGCCGAGGACGACGACGACGATAGCGAGGACGATTTGGGCGACAAGACGTCCAATCTTGCATTTTTTGGTGCTGGTGATGAGTCTGTCCTCCGCGAAAAGTTTTTGGACTGTGTCGCTGAGCTGCTCGCTTGCAGGAAGGGCGGAAGATATGTTGCGGCTACGGCGCTCAGGGAGGGGAATAACTCGGTCGAGATTGACATTGCCGGCAACAGCCCATTTAGCATCGAGTGTGACGAGTGGCTAGCCCTGTTGTCGCGTTTTCTCGCCTCACGCGGTACGCGGGACACGGCGGCGGCACCTACAGGGGCAGCAGGTACTACTACTAATACGGGTGCACGACATGAGGAGGAGGAGGATTCTGGTCACCTCCTCCTTGAGCTCACTGTGACACGCAACGCGGATCGACTAGACCAGTTGATACATTTGTTTGCGAAGCTCCTACGAAAAAGTACAGCACTTGCACTGTCGACTACGACACAGCCCGCCGGCGAGCCTCGACTGCTACCCGACGATGCAGAATATCAGCCGACATGTCTCGCAGACACAACCCGGGAGCTCGCAAAGGCGGTACTCGAGTGGCCTTCTTCTTCGGCGTCGAATGCTGCAGCAGCAACAACAACTGCCACTAGGCTTGGGGTTGTTGCGCTCGCCGCAGTAGCCGTGCGGTCACCCGAAGCGGCCGCGACAGAGCTGAAGCGGATAGCCCCCTCGATGGACACGAACAAGGCCATGAGGTTCTACCGCCTAATTGCTAGACCAGCGACTAATCTGCTGATAATGGCTCGCGTTGCTCAGCTCCTCCCCAACTTTCGGGCAGTCACCTTTGTCAAGGTCTCTACGCCGGGATTCACGCGGCTCGACCGCCCCCGGCAGACACCGGGGCTCGCAGAGGCATGGAGGCGGCTGCAGCTGCCACCGCTCAATCAGCTTCCGGCGTCGCTCTCTCGCAAAGAATATCGATTCCGCAGGGAATGCGCGCGTGCGTTCCCAGTCCACTGCGACGCCCAGCTGCTGCTGCGGTACGAGGCCGAGCCCTCCATGACGCCAACGCTGCCCTACCTCGGCTGCAGCAAGAGGGCCTGTTTTCTGTGCCACTCCATGGTCTCCCTGCTGACATTCCAGCCGAGAGTGCGTGGCTATCACGGGGTTTGCCACCCCCTCTGGGGGGTTGGGCTGCCCCAGTCGCAGCATCTGCGCCAGCCGCTTGAGCAGCTATGCGGCTTGATCAAGGAGAAGATCGTCGCACTGTTGGCCCTGACAAAGCGGCCCGTCCCCTATGCGGTACCGCAGTCATCGGCCGTGTCGAATCTGTGCACGACTGACTTGGCGGGGATAAGACGGCGGGAGTCGGCCAAGCTAGAGCAGGTTGAGAAAGCAAACCAAGAGCTCCGCGAGAGGATGCAAGTCTTGTTAGTCAACCCTTGCTTTGATGATGCATACCAACCATGCCACTAACAGCAAGCCACGGACAGACTCCACCCTCGTTCGATCCGACCTCCCCCCCGACGCCTCCGGAGCAACCTAGTTTGCATCATGTGTCAGTCCACCACCACCACCACCACCACCACCACCACCCATCGCTCAGGCAATGAGGAGGCGGGCCGATGCAAAGATTGCCTATCGGTCTCGTACTGCTCGACCCGATGCTGGTCGGTCGATCGGCCAGCCCATCAGCTGCTCTGTCCGTCGTACCTCGTGTTCATGGGGACCCGACCGTCGAGCGTCCACAAGCTCGCCATCTGGTTTCCTGGCAACCATGACCGTCCGAGGCTCGTCTGGGTACATGTACCGGTGCCCACAACACACCAGAGCCAGCAGCCGACGGATAGTGGTGGTTTTCTCCGCGAGAGACATGCCGACCAGCAGCGGCAGCAGCAGCCGACTCCCGAGTTAAGCGCCTTCTTCGGCCCGCAGCAGCAGCATACGTGTCCCTCTGCCACTATCATGACGCACAACAACAGAAGAGGTATCGAGGTGGGTCACGAAATCCGTATTTACCAACAGCCCGCCGATACATGTGGCCTCCATGCAAACAGGTCGGTACGTCACGCGGTCGAAGCATGCCACGGCATGACAGTCCCAGGCAAAGCGGACGGTGGCCCGCTTGTCGCCATGGCTGCCGTGAGGGAGGCCAACGGCCTGCTGCCACCCGGGGTTGTTGACATGACTCTCTCCGACTTCCGCCACGTACTCGATCTGTTCAGCACCCGCGGCGATGACACGGTCCGTGAGACGCCAACAGGCGGCACCATTCAGGCCCTTCGCATCAGCTGCGAGCTGCAACAGAAACTCTACGGCCACGACGTGTTCAGCGTCGTATTTATTCAGAGCGACCTCCCATTCGAGGAAAAGGAGCAATCCGCTCTGTGCGAGATGCTGGGCGGCGCTCAGCTGCTGGTTTGTAGGCCTCGCGACGACGGGCACCTCGATTCAACAACGCAGGTTGGTGATGACTACAGCGTACACAACACCTACGCCACGGCCTTGACAACCGACATGGACAGGTCCAGTGGAGGCTGGGGCGCGCCGCCGAAGCCTTGGGAGGGGGGCGCTATTGTGGCGCGGTCGGATCGGGCCGACCTCGACATCCATTGGGCCATGCGCGTCTGTCGATACTGCGTTGAGGTGCTCCAACCGACATTCCAACGGGCCCGCGCGGGCGAGATGAAACGGAAAGCTGCCCTGAGGGAGGTGACCCCCCAGAAACTGGCCGCATTTTCATCGAATCCATGACTTGGGTCTTGAAAAGCTTTCTTTCCGATGTTTGTCCTGGGTTAACCACAAAGTATTTATAAAACCGCAAAAGACAAGGGGGGGGGTAGTTAGAATAGTAGAATATATATAACTAGGTACTTTAAGTTCATCACCCTACGGACCCTAAATTTGGAATCTAGCTCTATCATCGAGTCATTAACCCCGCCAATTACATATGTCGACGTGGCATAGTACCACCAGGCCTAGAGCTTAGTGAATTCCGCCCTAGGTATCGATACAGCTAACTTTACCTACCTCTCCAGGGCACGGGTATAGCTCTTAGAATAGTACCGCCCCGCTACCGGCCGCTAACCATATCTCGCGCAGCAACTTCGTCGCCACAACGAACTCGTTCGGATCAGCTCTTCCCTACTTCTTAATCGCCCCCCCCTCCCCTCTTGCCTGAGGGGTTTGAGATCATCCACCTCGACCTTAGGGGGACCTGGTACGCCATGCTGGTCATAACGCGTCTAGCTCTCAGAATCGTCGTCGTTCGGCAAAGTGCAGAAGGAACCCAACACGAAAACGGTAGCCGAGACCTTGAAGCACGCGAACCGTGCTTTTTCCGTCGGCAACCCTCGAGGCCACCCCAAGTGGTGGGTCGAGCGGGTGAATGACGAGACCTTCATGACGACCAAGAGCAAAGTTGATGGTACGTGCTGTCTGAGCTATTATTTACCAACGCCTTATCGCAATTACCGTACCATAATCCCTTTACTGATTGGGCATTTACTATCTTTAGTATAGAAATAACAGAGGGGGGTTGCCATCTCGACCTTTGGTCCTGATATCTAATCCATCATTCGAGATAATGGACAAGGTTATTGAAGAGGATTAAATAGCGGAATGGATACCTACCTAGGTATTCGTGCAATTTTGGTTCGATATTCGGGCACTCTGAATTCGCTATTCGTGCACTCTTCACTATTCGTTCATACCGCCTACCCAAACATATCGACCTACCCCTCTCCTGTTCTTCCGTTTCAATCGTACCTACTATGTACAATCGACGGAGGGCACTTGATGAATCATGGCATCAACCCTCGACTTCCAGCATTTCCCCTTCGTCCGAGCTGTGATCCAGCCAGACTGCCAGCAATTTCCATACGACGACCCTCAATCAGCGCACGATGTTGCCCTCTTCTACACGGCGACCCCGCACGAAGCCGCGCGCCCGGCCGACGTTGAGGATGATGACTTTGAGCCCACTTCCCAAAGCCTTTCCGACGACGCATGGGATGTGGAATACACGGGAGATTCGCATCTTTGCCTCGCATGCCGAGGCGCACTCGGGTATTTGGCACGTGTCCTGGGAGACTGTATCACCGACGAGCGGGGCGGGGGCGGGGGCAGCAGCACCCAGAAGAAGAAGAAGATGTCGGTCGTGCACCATCACAGTCTTATGGCCCTGTTTACCGCTGCGAACGAAGGCTGCCAACTGTGCAAGACAATATGGGGACGCCGCTTCAAACACAACGGCGTTGTGATGGATGAAAACTGGAGAACCGACTTTTGCTGGAACACAACGGACGAGGAATCGTGGGATGGTCGTCTTCTCGGCGATGCGAGGCTTATTTGCAATCTAGTTTCTACCGTTGCCAAGGAGCATAACCAGAATACGTGGGAGACCATATTTCGGTTTCAGTTCTGGCCTTCCCCGGGGTTCGATGGGTTCTTTGAGAAGAAGAGACAGGAGGATTTCCCAACGCTGGCTCCTGCCGCCGAAAGGGGCAACACTCGCTCAAGCAAGGCGTTGGCATTGCACTGGCTGTCGGAGTGCAAGGCCAATGCAGATGGCGAGCATTCGGCGTGCTGTCAAGTCAATAATGTTACCTCCTGGTATCCAACAAGGCTACTAGACCTATCCAGGCTTGAGGACACGGGGATGGTGTTTCTGGTCCTAACCAGTGACTTCAAGTCAGAGCAGCAGCCCTCATCAGATCGGGGCGACTATATAACGCTAAGTCACTGTTGGGGGGCATGGGGCGCCAAGGAGCTACCTGCTCTGAAGGCATCAAATATGGACGAGAGGGTAAAGAACGGCATATCTCTTTCCCTGCTCCCTCCCACTTTCCGAGACGCGATAGAGATTGCAGGCTGGTTCGGCAGTGAGTCTATACCCTCCTTCCCCCCTTTTTTCCTTTTTCAAGTTTCGATTCTGATGGGTTTGGAGCAGCCAAATACCTCTGGATCGATTCTCTCTGCATCATCCAAGACTCTCGCGAGGACTGGCAGCGCGAAGCCCCGACCATGTGCGACGTTTATCAGAATGCCCTGCTCAACATCTCGGCTGATGATGCGGTGGATGCCCGAGACGGCTGCTTCCATGATCGATATTCCGGCACGGTTGAACCCTTCAAGCTTTATTTCAAAGCACTGGAGGCCGCATGGTGGGTGTCGGTCGACGAACGTAACCTCTTTGACTGGGTCAAGACTGCTCCATCCTCGGAGAGGGCTTGGATCTATCAAGAGCGGCATCTGTATGTTTTGAACATTCTTTTCTCCTTCGCCCTGACAGAGTGAGTGCTCATTAACATAACCCCCCCCCCCCCCTTCAACAGGGCCCGCCGCGTCCTACACTTCACCGCCCACGAAGTCTTCTGGGAATGCCGCACATGCACACCATCCTTTCGAAGTGAGACCTTTCCCCACAGCTGTCCCCTCGGTCGAGTGTTTCTCGGCCAACCCAAGCTCCAACTCCAAGACACATCCCCCGGCTCCATCTCCGACAACCCCCTTCTCCTCGTGCATTGGGACGCGGCTTGCCGCGCCTACTCGCGCCGAAAACTCACCTACCAAACCGACAAACTCCCCGCCTTCTCGGGCATCGCCCGCCACTTCGGCACCCGATGCCAAAACGATACGTACGTCGCGGGCATCTGGCTCTCGCAGCTTCCCCGCGCTCTGCTTTGGAATGTGCCCGTGCGCGAGAGGCCACGGTCCCGACCGCCGCCCGACCAGTCCGGTGCGCCCTCGTGGTCGTGGATGTCGTGCGCCGCGCCCGTCGAGACTTCGAAAGCAGAGGATTCGTATTACATTGCTGATACAGTCTTGATGGCGGTCGACGACCATGGTTACAAGAAGACAACGGGCGACCACCAGTATGGAGAGCTGACGGGGGCGGTGGCGATCCATGTGTATGGCTTTGCGAGACAGATTACGTCAGTTATGGAAAAGATGGCTGATGGGCCGATGGGAGCGGCGAGTGCGCGGGAGATTGACGGGTCGAAAAAATATAGGCATCTCTATCTGGACGGGGAGCTTGGGCGGGATGTTGCCCATGGTCCGAACGGAATGCAACAATTTGGGGAACTTTCAGATTGGTTCCACGGGCTGGATCCAGTCGAGTATACCTGCCTCTTCCTTGCTATTTCGCAGGCGACACCTGCTGATGATCGGCTGCTGTATGCTCTGCTCCTTGAGCCTTCAGGCCAGACCGCCGGGGGGAGGTCTTCATATCGGCGCGTGGGGACAGTTTTCTTCCGCGGTCAGTGTGCGTTGAGAATGCGATATCGGCTTGTACGGTCCAGTGATGAAACGGACGAAGAAGGTGCCTGGGAGCGACTTTGGGAGCTTGTCGCACCGAACTGGGGAGATTTCGGCAGCATGGAGAACCCTGCGCATCCACAGTCGCAACGTCCACCACCACTAGGGGCGTTGCCGGTTGCTATCCAGAACAACGGACCTGAAACACTTTACGAGTTTGACGGCGACATTGACGCGGCGGCGGAGCATCTCGGGTTTGAGAAACTGGAGGCCGAGATAATCACATTGATATGATTTTGATTAGGTAATTACCTACCTTGCTTTCTTGGAGCATCGCTTTTTTTTTTTTTTTTTTTTTTTAGGTATGTCATAGCATGAAGTCAAGAGTCTATGAAGAGAGGGTGTTGGAGAGTAATTAGTACCCCATTGACAGGTTTCAACCGTTCAAGCTGTCCGAAGCGACCATCATCTCCGGGTATTCATCCCCCCCGCCCCCATCGAGGTACTTTGGTCCTCAACATTCCGGCGTAGATAATTGCGTAGATAATTACGTCGAGGCCTATGCGGATCAAATGGTGGCAGTTCGTAAAATAATGCAAAGTCAAAAGTTGGGGCTCCTCCTATAACCCCTAATCCAAAACTCACTCTGGGCAAACAAGCCGGCGCTCCTCGACACCCACGGCTCCGCGGGCCTCATGACCACCATCTCGAACCTCCTCAGCAGCTCCACAAACACCTTGTTCAGCTCCATCAACGCCACGTTCCTCCCTAGGCATTGCCATCTCCCGAGGCCGAAGATCTGTTCCAACGTCGATTCCATCTCGTTGAGTTTGTTTTCATCTGGTGTTTCCTCCGGTAGCCATCGCTCCGGTCGGAACTCTTCTGCGTTAGGGCCCCTTTTTTTTTTTTTTTTTGGCAAAATATGTTAAC
>Ga0247765_1000684_pt1 | contig 23837 bp, 16 predicted proteins | sample UWRJL106311C6_FD_179949 | JGI IMG/M metagenome (GOLD analysis project Ga0247765, IMG submission 179949) | Plant litter microbial communities from Arlington Agricultural Research Station in Wisconsin, United States - UWRJ-L106-311C-6 | ecosystem: Environmental > Terrestrial > Plant litter >... | reverse complement strand
CCTAAAACCAACGCCCAAAAAAAAAAAAAAAAAAAGAATAAAAGAAAGGGGGGACTCAGTACCTACCCGTCTAGCGCCTCCGCTACCACCACAATTACCTACTTGCAAAGAGAGGTTTCTTCTTCTTGGTACTACCACACCCAGTAATCTGACCGCCATTCGTCATGCGCACTACCATAAAATCCACCATCTTGTTGATACTCTCTTGACTAATTCGCTCCCACCCCCCTTCCAAGATCAACGCCTTCAAATCCAAAACAAGTTAGAAGTGTGTTTTAACATACTACCTTACAGCAGGCCAGCAATTCTCAGTTTGTGATGGATTTGGGGAGCTGGGTGTATTGAAGTAGTGCTTCAAGCTATGTCTTTCTTTCCAGACCCTAGCGATATTATCTGGCTTGCAATTTCCACCCTCCGTGACCTGGGGCCTCCGTCTGTATGGTTTAGTTCACCGAGCGCCACGGTGATGGCGGTGATGATGGTGGGTGGTTTTGTTGATGAGACTATGTGGTGAGATGATGGAACTTTGTGGAACCGTTAAGGCCTCTCTATTAGGGGCGAGTGCATGTGCTATATTACTGAGTCCCTGTCATTTTGGAAACCGCTGGCCAGACTCTTCGTTAACAAGACTTCGGGCCTCTCTTCGAAAGCAGGTTGGAACTGGGAATGGCTGGACAGGCCGTGGTCAACAAGACTACCGACAGGCAACACCAGGCAGCCATCGGGTGGTGGTTAGCACAGTGGGCGATGTGGTGGCTGTGTCTCAGAGTTTTGGCAGGAACGGGTGTTGCTCCAGTCCCATAAACAAAAGCGTAGGTAGAAACCCTCCAAAGATCGTAAATTGTGTCCTAATCACAGCCCTCGGCGCTGCCGTCACAGCGTGTGCAGCCCAGCCTCTCTTCCTCCAGTCTTAACCCAGACCTGCATAGGAATCATGAGGAATAGCAGGGAATGAATCGACCCCATCACAACACATCAAACACCTCACGCAGCAGAAGAAAAACTCACCAGAGATATATATACATGACCTGTCAGAATCTTGCACTTGGAGCCAGTCATTGTAATGACTGTTGATTGCACTGTTGTTTTTAGGGCGGGCCTGGTGGGTTTGCCACCCTGTAGAAATTTTCCAAGTGTCCACCACCACCACTCCCGTGTAGTAGTTGTAGTGCTAATGCAATGAGGCCTCTAGAAAAAAAAACACGTCACGTCTTTGACGATTGGATATTTGGCTCCGATTTGCATGACTCCCCCCCGCTTCAGGATCGTCCTTTTTTTTTCTTTTTCCAAAGGATGGCCTCAAGTTAAGAAACTGCTTGTGTTGATTTGTTACTCTCAAGTTCTAGGCCCCCGCATCCCTACCTGCCTAGTCTATCACGGCAACATCTCACTCCACCGGCAGTAGGCCTCAGTTCATGTCCAAGGTTTTTTGTATGCGAACTGATTGCTCCGTGACAGGCTTTCTTCCGAGTCTTTAGAAAAGTTTAAATTACCAGCCCCCCAAAGCTAACATGTCCCGTGGGAGCTTTGTGTCAAATTCTCCATGCTCCGAGTATTCAAGTTCCACATCGCCGATTGAGCACATACATTGTCACGATGACACTAGATCCAACCGAATCTTTCAAGCTATCTTTAAAGCTGTACGTAAAACCTCAACATGCGTACCGCCCGCCCCGCCCCCCGTACCTAGCTAACACATATTGATAGGTATTACAATGCCACAACATTTTCCGACGCGGTGATCCGCTGTGGAGAGAAGAAGTTCAAGGTGCATCGGCTCGTCCTCTCTTCACATTCGGCATTCTTTTCTAAAATGTGCACCGGCAATTGGAAGGCAGGCATGCCCCCTTTCTTATGACCCCTTGGCAGCGCTTGTATTATTCTATCCTGCGGCATCCTGCTAACAGGCGACCCAAGGAAGCTGATTCTGGAGTAATCACTTTGGAGGAAGTCGACGACGCCGTCGCGGAAGCCATGATCCACTTCATGTACCACTTCGACTACAACAACACGCAGGGAATTTCCACCATGGTCTTCAATGCCCAAGTCTACTGCCTGGCCGACCAATACATGATGGCTGCCCTGAAACACCTCGCCAAGGACAAGTTCGAGGCCGCCATCAAGACCGGTTGGGCGATGGATGATTTCTTGTTAGCTGTGGATGTGGTCTACAGTTCGTCTCCCGAGGGCGATCGAGGGCTTCGCGACTTGGTGGTCGGGGTTTCGGGGGACAATCTCGAAAAGTTGTTGAAGAATGTGGGGTTCCAGAACTTGCTGAGTGAGAAGCCCAAGTTTGCTGCTGACATCATCATATCGGGAGTGAGCAAGAAAGCCAGCAGCAAAGATGGCGTTCATACCTATCGATGCCCTAGTTGCGGAAAAAACATTAAGATCGAATGGCAGGAGGGCTCATACTTCTACTGTGTCCATTGCAGTGCTCGGAGGATGGACTGGGCTTCGTACCGCATTGTTTAGGTAGACTGCCATGGCCATGCGGCGAACAGGGTGAAGAGTCAGCATTGGAATAAGCACCTACTTTATGAGCTCCTCAAGCAAAAAACCAACTCTATAGTACTGAAGTTACTAAGATCCAAGTTTAGTTGTTCAATCTACGGACCTATCGTCCGCGGACGGTCGTCGCCTGCTCGAACTACACTCCGACTTAGTCTAGGCTGTGAACCCCGACTGTGCTCCGTTTGTACACCCGTTGCTCTTCTTCTGTGGCGAACACCGCGATTGGCAGCGAGACCCCAATGGGAATCCATGCGAACTAACCATGAGCTTGTTGTGGGTTGATCGACAGAGGGCGGAGTCTTTTCCCCCCTGAGGCATTTGCACGGATCCGAGACACGACGAGGCAGGCTAGCGGTGGAGGTAATGGGGAAGCACGGATCAAAGACTTGATTCTGTGAGGGAAGGGCTGAATGCTGGGTTCACTTTTCCTAGCCCTGCCTTCTTGACTCTGCTGATTTTACCTTTTCATCAACAAGGCATCAACCCCTGCACCTTTGCTGTGCTGCCCGTCGAGTCCCTCGTGCCTTCCAAATGATTGGAGAGCAATTTGAAGAGATTATGACATCAGATATCAGGCACCGAGGCCTTAATTTTCACGCCGAGCCTCTGGCCAATATGCAAATGCTGTCATGTCATCGCCCGGGTCACCTATCGCTGCAGCTGTCGGGAGAAGACATCGCGCGAATGGGGCTGCCGAGGTGGAACCATCTGGGTGCCATACGGCCAAAATCTACCCCCAATGAGCAGTTTCGGCGCATGGCCTGCGTTAGTGCTGATATCGGGGCACGTTTGACTGGTTCGCTTGCGATCACTGGCTGCAGTTGCTTCCCTCATCAGGAAAGGAAAGAGCCACACAGAGCCTTCTGGGACCCCAAAGTGGACGACAGGGTGCTATCCAAAGCAGTGTTTGGTTGTTTGCTGGCATCACATCGTGCGGGGAACATGAGGTGTGCACGTTTGCGTGGTTTTCTGTCTGGTTTCTTTCCCATCCCTTTTTATCGAGTCCAACTCCCATTACCCGCCCGCCCCTGATCTGCATCGTTCTCCGAGTTCTCGGCAGACAATGATCTGGGTTTTGCGACCATGGTCATCACAGCGACTTGCAAGAGCGGTAGCTTGCTCCCGCTGACGCACACGCCCGCCCTGACAACGGTTTTCACACCACCGGCATTCTGCGCAACGCGTTTCCATGCTGGCACCAGTGGGGCCATGTCCACCTATGGTTGGCAGGATGAAGTCGATCCCATGTGGTATTCGTGTGTACCGCCCGAATGGGACTCAACTGCCTGTCAAAGTTTGACCTTCAGTCCGGCCCTGGAATGCCCATACGGTTGGACTATGGACAAGTCCAAAACAGTCTTGGGACCGAATCTATCGTCCATTACCTTTGCGACGTGCTGCATGAGGTATGCAACGACTGACCACTTGCATTTTATTTCAGAGTCCGATCTAGCTGACACTGAACATGCAGCGGTTTCACTGCGGCCCTTATGTGGGATGGCGAAAAGTGTGTCGCGCCCGTCGTCAATTTCCCCCTGGTCGTTCTCGCAACCAACCCATCGAACGGACTCTACGCTAGCCCCCTGGCGACCTCTGTTTCGATGAAAATACTTGAGAAAGGTACCATCGACCACCGTGGATTGATCATCGGCTGGCAACAATCAGACCTGACCACGTCGGGCCTGAATGCTCCAACCTCACGCCCAATTGCCACCACCCCTGCGCCGACGGGGACAGCATCCCCCGCAGAAACAGAGATACAACCAAGATTGCCGTCAGGCTCCATCGCCGGCATTGTGATTGGAGTAGTGACGGCCTTTTGCATCGGTATTCTGGCATTGCTCATGTTTTGGCAAAAGAAGAAGAAGCATACTCAGGCCTCGGAGCTGGACACTGGTCCAATACCGGAACTCTCGTCGCCACTGCCGGTTGGTGAGCCAAAGCCTCTGTATCACCCTGCAGGAACATATGAGCTGGGACTTGGGGCACCTGGGGAACTAGGGCGCGTGTATGAGATGCCTGGCCGGTGACGATATGCCAAGGGGATCTTCTAATTACACCTCTGAGTTTTCCACCGGCCAACCCAACTTCCGTCTCTTCGCCTCAACCTCCCGCTTCCACAAGTAAAGCTCGGCGGGCCGTCGGAGCTGCGGATTACTGGGCAATCTCGCCAACCGAGCCCCCAGATCCAGAGTTTTGTACAGCTTCCCATCCAAATGAACCTCAATAACCCCAACATGCTCAAACAGGACCTTGCCGTAACTAAACGTATAATAGTTCATCTCAGCAATCCACTGGAGCATCTTGAAAACCCAACACATGAACCTGGCCGCCGCCTCTATCCGGGGGTCATGCAGATACAAACCCTTCAGCGCCTTATCTAGGTAGAAACAATCATGGATATTCGGGCGTATGTCTTTGGCAAATATCCTGTCGCCGCACTCCTTTGGATCGGAAACCCACTCCCATTTTACAATGGGGGCAACAGGGAGGATGGCCACCTCGGCGGCGGGAAGGAAATTCAAAACAAGTCGGTCAACGGTTATGGGCTGGCCACATGGCCCGAACCTTCCCGATGCGAGGACGCTCTCGAGAAGGCCGTGGAGGGCTTCGTAGAATCTTTCGTAGTGGAAGAAGTTTATGGCCGGCTTGCTGGGGATGGTGAGACCCGGTGGGCAGCGAAAGATGCGAAACTGGGCGTGGACAGTGTCGGCGTGGGAGGCGCGGAAGGGCACAGAAAGCCAAGTGGGCCAGAGAGTGCCGTTGTCGCGGAGGTAGATGACATCCCCTGAGTAGGAGGGGGGAAGCGATGTAGGACTGCTGTAAGCACGCTGTAAGGTGTCGAGTGTCTCATGGTAGAGCTGGCGGTTGGTGAGGAGGAGAGGGAGGGCGGGGTTGGTGGTGGGCTGCGTTGGGAGGAGTAGTCGGGTGGCATGTGCTTTGGGTATGCGCTCCTCGAGGTCACCTAGGTTGGGGTTGGGAGGGTTGAGGGGGGCTTGAACGGCCTGTAAAATGATCATGACCCGTATCTCCACCGGGATGCCGAGGAGCGAGGGCGAGGGAGGCATGATGGACGTGTATGGCCTTTTGATGGTGTGAAGTCAAATCCTTGAAGATTATAGTGTGAGGCCTGATGGGTGTTGGGAAGGGGCTAGGCTGTATGTGGTTGGGTGCTAGGTTCTCCGTGCTTGCACTTTCTTATGCTTTTGTTGAGGAGATGAGAGATGCAGGCAGTCGATGAAATAAAGGACGCACTTTTATACATGTAAAAAGCCCTAGTGTCAACTGGATTTAAAATATTCAGCGTGGTTGAGAAGGAGTGACGTCGTGATTGCTAAATCATGTATATTGAGGGGGATCATATGCAGGAAGGGGCAGCCCCTGCGTTGACATTTCCCCCCCGTCATGCAGTGCAATTGTGCAGCTGGCATGGCCTAAAGCTCCCGTGAATGGTCTGTTTACCGCCAGTTGCATGGCGTTGCATGGCGATTGGTATGCTGTGCCGCCCCCGTACCCCCCGTCCTGCCCTGTCCCGACCCCTTGGGAGGAGCACCCGCACGCTTGGCCTGGCCTAGCCTTCGCCAGCTCTGGCTGCGCTTTCATCAGTTGCCGAAAATGCAACGGGGCTCGGGACCGGGGAACCATTGAACCACTGAGCCATTGTTTGCAGGCGCGCCAAGCACAGACGGCGGAGCTCAAGGGCACGGGATACGGGGTCGTCAAGTGTGAATGTGAACGCACAGTCTATCCGAGCCTCCGATGATGGAATTGATGCATCCGTTCAAACCATATCAGATTGGGACTAGAGTAAAAACCACCAGAGGTTATCGCGTAGGTACCTAGGCAGTCACGGTATTGTACACGTGTAAAAGACAATTCAATGTCCAAGGAACAGTTGAGGCCTGCCTTGGCCTGGTCTTGTGTTGTGTTGTGTTGGTGTTATAGTGAATTCTCCGCTAAGGTATTCTACCTCAGTGAGCGAACACGAACCCAACCCCACCCCACCCCACATGGTACAGGGCATTGCAAACATAATTAATTCGCTAAAACATGACTGTAATAGTTATACTATGGGCATCGCCGTTTTCTTGGGTTACATTCACTGACGGAAGGACGCCGGATGACTCACCCATTTACCCATTGCCTTGCCCATTAACTTTAGTGTTAGCCCAGTGCAATATGGTGTGGTGTGCTTGTGGTTATAAATCACGACTTCATCTCGGGCTTTATTTGCAATGAAACCTCGTCTTCCCTTCCATTCAATCGGAATCAAACTGAACAACCACCACCACCCACCACCACAACCACCATCGCTAAGAAATAACAAATAAAATAAAAATGGCCAGATACAGCGACCAATGGGACTTTTACGAATGCGAATGGTGTCGCGTCCGCGGCGCCTGGCGGAACCGACCCTGTATCCGCGCGCTCGAGCGTCGGTTCAACTATTACGGATACCGCGCCGATCGAGCCATGCATGAGAGGGAACGGATGGACATGGCGGCGGTGCGTCATAAGCGGCTTATTAGCAAAGCTTTTAGACGCGCCGCGTGCATGGCGAGCACGAACATGAATGATGATGCTGCTGCTGCAGGAGGGGATTCGACGTCGAGTGTTTGTACCGTGGTGGATGAGAATGATGTAGCGAGACTGGAGGACCTCGAAGATATGGAAAAGGAAAACGACACTTCAGGGTCAGATACTGAGACCGAGACCGAGAAAAAGAAGGAGACGGAGTCGCCAAGACCGGCGCATCCGGTACTGGTACCAAAGCCAACCGGGTTTGATGCATGTGGCTACTTCCACCCCGACTTCCACCCCTGCCTTGACCTTGACGACGAAGAGAACGACGAAGAAAAAACAAAACCCCGTCAGCGACGACAGACCAAGGCTTGCACGGGGCTGATTCCTAGAGATATTCTCGACGAAGGGGTCAGTCTTGCATTTTCCGACGAGGAAGACGACTTTGCGAGGATACACGCTGCGAATCGCAAAGCGTGGCCGCGTGGACAGGAGCCGATCTCTGCTCGGGCAACGGTCGAGGATAGGGAAATTGCGGAGCTGGTGCGGATGGGTCTGATTGGGGCGGAGGATCTCCAGGTTGACCATGGCCGGTTTGATGGGCTTGGCGAGAATGTGCTGCCGTACACTGTTCGGTTTGTGGAAGCGAAAGGGAGAGGGAAGAAGGGGAAGAGTCGGGGTAGTCGTCGGATGCAAGCGGAGGGCGCGGTGAACCAAAACTGGGAAGCAGAGTCGGATTGGTGGTACCTTGACGATGAGGCCTATGCTCAGCTTCTGAGTGACGGGGGGACGGAATTACTGGATTGGAGTGAGACGTCATCGTTCGTGTGTGTGGACTGAAGGAAGGCGGAAGCTGGTCTTACCGGGTAATCATGTATAATGACAAAGGTGTTGCGACGAAAAGTACAATGTATGGGGTGTAGTAAAAGGCTTCTTATATTGTCATATCATATCATTAGCCACAACCGCTTCGTCAAGGATATCTTCCCAGCCACCACGTAGCAATGCCCGACAACTCGATACCCCCCCCCCCCCCGGGTTGTGCCGCCTCAAGATTAACCAAGGGGAGCATTGCAAAAGCTCCGCAACTGTCGCCCCGGTGTGGGTTATCCGCTGCTGTACTGGACCAGTTCCTCTCCGCTGAAGGTCCTCGTACCTGAAAATGTCCTCAGGGCCACCTCCGCTCTCAGCTAAGTTGAGAAGAACATCTAATTCCTCGACAGGACATGGTCCAAAGACAATGAAGTCGCGTATCCCCCGATGACCCCAGTAAACCCCATTGGTACCCATGATTTCCGCTACATCATTCCGCATCGAGGCGAATTTTGCTGCGAATCTGGCCTTCCACGCCGCGGAACTACAATACCGTATCGCAGCAGCCAGTAACGGATCGGGCAACTTCGATCTGTTCCATTCCGGTGTGTACAGAGAGAGAGATTGATAAATCTCGAACGAATCCTGACTCTTGGAGGATTGGCTTTTGTTTACGACGAGTGACATTAAGTGCTTGATGTACTGATACCATTCCTCCATTTTGGAGTCAAACAAATTCAAGTCTTGACCCGTCTCATGTCTGATCAGTGAAAGATGCTGATTGAGGCCATCAGGGTCGCCAACGAAATCTAGCCGTCTTCTGTTTTCTTCAGTAGACGCATCGCAGTGCCTATTCCCAAGCAGTAAGCCACCGCGACCGCAGAGGCCGTATACCAGCAGTCGGCCATTTTCTCCTTTCACCGGAAGGGATTTAACAATACCATTAAACCAGTTGACTGCCTCCTCGCCCGAACTCTCGTCTAGCCTCGAGTCATCTGCTCCAAAATAACGAGCATAGGCTGCGGTTCTCTGGCCCAACCTGTAGAGCAAGGTACCGACTGCAGTTGGCAGAGAGAACCCAGAGGTATCCCATCCGTACTTTGAGGCGAGGCCCAATCGGACTGCATCGGTGAGGTGTCTGGCTGCCAAGCGCAGCTCCTCTTTTGGACTCAACGCGGAGAGGGTTGGTGATTGCTGACCTCCCCTAAGCCCAGAGAACTCCATTCCCCAACCATAAACTTGGAGAGTTGTGGGACCAGGAGAGCGTGTGGGAATGTGGATGTGGGTAGGGAATGAATGATCGGCCCCTCTTTCTACTACTGGTGTCCCGTCCCAGTTGGGTACCCATGATGGTTCCAAAGGGTCGACATCGTGAAGAGAGCCAAACGAGCAGAAATGGCGGGCTATCTGAACGAAGCCTCCAGAATCAAGCGCATGCCGCGTAATCCGCTCGTACGTAGTCTTCCACGACTCCAAGTAGTTCAAAGACAGGGAATGTCCCTCGAGCTCGGTGGCTAAGCGAGACAATGCGAAAACCCGATCACGTGGATCAGCACAGGACGTGTGACGGAAATCTCACAGGAGGTCCAAAATCGGGCGCCGAAGTCGCTGAATTGCCGCAGATGTGCGAATCGCGCGGCGCGGCCGGTCTCGTTGAGTTGTAACTGGTTGGCGAGGAGGCCCAGTGCGGCAATTCCGCCAGCAAACCACTCCCAACTCATGAGAGTGGAGCCACAGTGGACAACAATGTCGTGACCGAGAGAAGCCTCTTGGATGACCCAACGACGGGTGAACCAGGGCAGACTGAGGAATCCGTTGAATAAGCGAGCGGGCGGCGGGTGCTCCATGGACAGCGAAAAATTGCCCAACAATCTGCTCGAGCCGGGCCGGATGCTTCTTTTGTAGAGCGACGGCCTGTAGAAAGTCGGTGGCAGGTGCAAGCTGGATAATGTCAGGGCCAGGCCAAACGCGAACGGTCCGGGCCTGGTGGTAAATGTTGCCCATCAGGGGTACTTGGCTGGCCTTTTCATCTTCATCGGCCTGATTCAGACAGACGGAGTCGATCCATACCAGAGAGAGGCCCAAGGTGCGGACTTCTCGGAGAATAGCATCGACCCTCGTTGTGATGGCGACGTATTGCCCTAGCGAGCGGCTGACAATGCGGTGGGTGAAGGCGGGCTCACCCCAGACGTACGAGATGGCGTCGAACGAGTCTTGAGGCCGCAGCAGTGAATGTCTGTCCAGAAGTTCAAACTCAAATTCCAGATCTTGGCTGGGATCGGCAGCATCGTAAAGACGCACCAGCCGGACTGTGCTTCGGCTTGGGAGCGGTGAGTATCGGTAATGAGTGTGCTGCGTGTCTGGCTCCATCAGTCAAAACACTGCGCAAAACAAACGGGAGGACTGAGAACCTTGCAGAGGAAAGGGGTGGGAATGAAGGAAGGGGCAATCAGGGAGTGGAACAGTCGGGTCTTTGGGCAGAGCCTTCGGGCAGCAGAGGCTTTGAGAGCAAGCCTCAGGCACCGCTGCATGTTTCTGCCCACAGCCTTTTCGACGCGTGCCATTTCTTCAGACTGCCACCTAGGTATCCGCAACGAAAACCAGAAGGCAATGGAAGAGAGTCTGACAAGGTGCTTCGGCTCATGCAGCACCAACTCGTAATTTTCACCGGCCCGGCGTTGCAGCACGTTCACTCGCGAGAACGAGCCGGATCGCGATGTCGGGGGATGACGTCGTCCGCATCTAGGATATTGCCCCAGCCGCATTTCCCTTTTCGTCGGAAAATTCGGATTTCCTATTTCATTACTACTTGCCAGGCTCTGATGTGCAGAATGTCGACAAACCCCTCACCAAAACTCACCGCACCACCACTTGGGCATGACACAAGCAACAGTGCCTATCATGGTGAAATACAAGCCACTTAGTCCGGCAGTCGCCGAGATTCGTCTTTTTATCCTCTCCCCTGGCCAAAATTCAACACCTCTCCGCGGCCACCTGCGCACGGTATCACTGGATGAAGACCCCGAGTTTGAGGCACTATCGTACGTTTGGGGGGACCCGGCAGACCCAGAATCCATCACACTTGAGGACGAGCCATTCCCCGTCACGCGCAACCTTCACGCAGCTCTTCACACCCTTCGCCGCCATGACTCACAACGGACGCTGTGGATAGATGCCATCTGCATCAACCAGCATGATGTGGGCGAGAAGAACACGCAGGTTCCGCTCATGGCGCGGATATACACGGACGCCGGTCGAGTTATCGCATGGCTGGGCCCTGCGACGGAACGTATCAAGCTCGCCATTTCCTGGCTCAATTCTTCCCCTGGCCCCAATCTTGACCCTGCTGCAGCTCGGTATTGGCTCGATCTGGAACGTGAAGCGGCAACCTCGCAAATGGGTGAGCTTAATCGACACTACGACCTTGTCAAGTCGTATTTGGGCACTCGAGACGTGTTTGCATTGCCCTACTGGTTCCGGATGTGGACTTTTCAAGAATTTCGACTTCCCCCGCAGGAACCAGTCTGTATCTGTGGGGACCTGGAGTTCCGTGCATCCGCCCTCTATGAAGGTCGACTCGACTGCAAGGCGGCTATTGACGACGTCGCTTTGTCCGCGGATTACCTTTCTTCAGTCCTGCGACCTGAAGTGCCCGACCCGCCGGAGAGGGACAACACCGACGATAGGTTGTTCCTCTCTGGGGACAGGTCTCGGGATGAGTTTCAAAACCTCAGATATGAGCAGCAGTTCACACTCGATATGAGCGACATAGGCCCTAGCAGCATTCGAACTAATCATGCTGATTCCTTTGTCACGTTTCTTGTCATGACGTGTCACCGCGCATCTCAGGATCCCCGCGATGGGTTCTTTGCCCTGTACGGCATATCTCCCAAAATTCGGGAGGTCTATCCAGCAGACTACGGAAAAGAGTATGCAAGGGTAGAGATCGAGACTACCGCCTTCCTGACGAACGTTGATCCGTACCCGCGGCTCATATACGACGCCTATGGAGTCATGCATCACTCGCTGCGTTCAACCGCATGTCCTTCCTGGATTCCTGACTTTGGCCAACTCATTGCGTCTGGGTCGCCGATTCGGGAGAAACAGCACAGTCTCAACGTCCACCTACACGGCAAGGCGCTTACCCAGCAGCTTTTGAACCTGCAAGGCAACCCAGCAGCTCATATTTGCAAGGATCTTCGCACCCTAACCATCTACGGGAAAAGCTTGGGACCAGTCCGGGCCATGCCATTCGCTAACAGTAAGGAAAATGTCATCGTCCAAGCTCATAGCATATTCCAGCCCAATGTTCCCATCCCGGCGGAGTCGTGGTGCAGAGCGGAGGAGGAATGCGACAAGGCCCACTCGCTTGGTTCGTTGTGGGTAGCTGACTACAGACCCACGAGGGACATGCAGCCGGACGAACTTTGTAAGCGCATCGCCAGACTCATGATGGCACTTGACGAGGGTGTGAACGCGAACTTTCCTTTTGAGATTGCAGTGGCATTCTTTCGCAACTGCCTCGATGTGGCCAACACTGCGGAATGGTTTGGTACGGGTTTTCAGAGCTTGGTTGGCGACAAGGACACCAGTCTCGTCTCTTTGATCGCCGACTGCACGTATTTCATCACGGGGAAGACTCTCCTGGCGACACGGGACGGAATTATCGGGATCGGCATGAGTGGAATAGAGGATGGCGACATACTAGTGCTGAGCCCCGAGATGTCACTTCTACTGGTGCTTCATCCCTTTACGGAGAGTGATGGGTCACCACATTACAAGATTGCAGGCACTGCTTATGTGGACGGGTTGATGGATGGTTATGCACTTGATGCTAAGCTGGTGGAGGAGATACACAAGAGGGAGTGGCAGGCATTTTCGATTCGCTGAGGCAAGTAAAGTCAGCCTGCGCTGGTAAAGAGCGGGCCGTGTCCTATTTATTCCCAATAGCATGCGCCCTCGCAAACACGTCATCATTGGGGCAATCCAAATGTTCCTGGGCCTCATCCGTCATAATCGAAGGCTTGTGCAGCTCATCACATCCCATAGTAGCAGCTACACGTATAGAAATGGAAGGCATGCCTAAATGAAAGCATGGGATATGTTTGAAGATAGTGGAGAATTCCCCTCAGAATCAATCGGTCTCAAATGCTATGACGCCGAGATAAAAGGAAATCCTTACATGTATGTGGGTTCTGCACCAGCGCAGCGCCCTTGTATTTTTTGCACCATAGATTCACCTCAATGACGCGGCTGTATCACGGCCATCGGCAACGAAAGTTAGCCAAGTACCTATCTATTCTCTCTGCGCCGTCACGACTTACCAACACCCGTACCAGTGCAGATAAATGCTACCTTCCTGATATGATATTAACGTCACAGGCGCCATCAAATAAACATACACGACTGGGAGTGCAGGCTTTGGTGGCCAAATTGGCTTTGAACTCACGGATTTCGTGTTCATTCTCAATGACGCCAGCGCTGTCAAAACCTTTCTCACAGGCCGGATCTCTGACGCTCGGTGGCGTGCTAGGAGCCGGGTTTACAACTGCATATCTACCTAAGTAAGTAGGTAATTACTTTGGGGGCTGTTGGTTCGAGGTGGCGGCCATTTTCGTTTACCCTTGCTTAGGTATAGTAGTAGCACATCAATGGAAAAGGTGACACTCACTGGATAACGTCGCTGTGTCGGGCATGTTCATTATGAAGGATAAAGGGTATTAGTTGGTTAATTACGTATCTGCCTTTCCTTCCCTGATGGAGATTATTCAAATTTGTCTCACCCTTCTCTTAATCCGTTCAAACGCTGATATCTTTCTTCTCTCCATTTTGGCCCCCACTTCCGCACCATGAGAATCGAGGGGCTCGCTGCCAACACGAGCAACCCCATGAAGAGATACGTGTAACCATAACCCCACGAGTCGATAATATATTGAACAACCGCGGTTCCTGCAGCGCTGGTACTAGCTCGCGTCAAGTTGAACGCTGCCGAGACCCTCCCTGGATTTTGCGGGTACAAATCCACAAGTAGAGTTGTCAAGATGCTCACTGGTCCGGCCACGCCGGCTCCGGCAAAGAACTGAATGACCATAGGCACAGCGAGACTTGTCCCTGAATCAACAACCCAGCCCCACGCAATGATCATGGCCACGGCAAGAATTGTCCAGGGCCACACTAGGTCAAGTCTTGCACGCTCAATGGGAAATTTCCGCATATCATCTTCGCGGTTTCGATCCGGAGACAGTCCGATGCTACGAGCCACGCGGGCGTAGTTCCAATTGAGCAGTTTGCCCACACTGGCCGCACCCACCACAGAGCCTATCGAGAATGGGATGTAACAGAGCCCAACCTGTAGGTTGTTGAAGCCGTAGCGGCGACGAATAACGTCCTGCAGGGGTACGAGGATTGCATAGTTCGCCATGACAAAGAGTGACATGAAGAACATGAGTGGTCCCACGTCCTTCTCGAACATGATGCGTATGGCGGCAAAAATGTTGGGTATGGGAATCTTCCTCGCATGTTGGGGTTGCCAACTGCTCCGTTTACTCGCCGTCTCTAGATCGCGCCGTTTTTCCCGATATTTCTGGATGATCGACATTAGGGACATGTTGAGCCTTGGAGGAGGCAGTGATCCATTCCCAACAATCTTGCGGGCCGTCTGTTCTGAAATCAGTCATAATACCCTTTGACTCGAAGATGAAAAGACAAACCTCAGGTACAAAAGGCAGGTATACTGCCAGAAAGACTCCTGCGGCAATAACGAGGAACCAGAAGGTGGACCGCCATCCCATAAACTGCGTCAATATTCCGCCCAGAACCGGTGCCAAAGCTGGGGCAAACATGATGCACGACTGAACGGCTGAGATGTAGCCTCCACGATCGGCCGGAGTTGTGAAGTCGGCCATGACAGCGTTTCCGATGGCAACTGTGGCCGAAGATCCGGTACTTTGAAGTGCACGCAGCACCATGAGAGCTCCATAGTTGTTCTGCAGAGCGAGACCAATGTTGGCAGCCATATAAATGGTAAAGGTGAGCATGTAAACAGGACGGCGACCCAAGCGGTCGCTGAGATCGCCAAAGAAGAGCGGCGAAATGGCCTGCATCACTTGGTACAGGGTCACGGTGAGGTTGATCTCGGCGATGGAACGGCCATACTCTTCGGCGATGGGCGTGATGGCCGGCAGATAGATGAAGGATGAGAAGGGGGAGAACAGCGTCGCAAAAACCGTCATACAGACGAGGAAAATCTTGGTACCGGGAGAAAAGATCGTGTATGGCGTGTCATCCTCGATGAGATCTGCAAGGGGGTTACGTGTCTCATCGTTGCCGTTGTTGCCTCCATCGGGGCCACGGAAGAATCTCGTATCGTGAGTGTTGTGCTTTTCTGCGGTTGAGGTCACCTGGTGCTCTGCGTGTCTTGACACTTCATCTGAGGCCATGGATCTGGATCGACGTAGGGTATAAAAGTCAAAGCGAACGCAAACGAGAGCAGGCGTGTTTCGCGGGTCCAACACCGATGCGAGGGGGATTTACTGGGACGGTGGTGAGGATGATGGTAATGGGGTAAAAACCCCATCTGTCCAGGGACGTCGCATTTGCATTTCGCCATGTCGCGCTTGCCCTAGATCCCGTCAAGCTTGGTGGGGTCGAAAGTCCTGCCTGGGGCTAGTGATGCTGTGTAGTGTCCCTGGCCAATCAGAGAGCGTCTGTCAGAAAGGCTGCCGATGTCGGCACCGAGCAGATTTCAAGGAAGGGGCGAGGCAGTGTCGAGAAAATCCACATTGCCCTTTGTAGGGCGAGTTCGGGTTTCCCGGCTACAGTTCGCCCGAGTGGGCCCGGGAGTGCGGGTGTGGTGGCGGAACACAAAGGGAAGCCCGCGCTATCTCCGTGCTGCCTTGGGGCAACATGCTGCTGCATATGCAGCACACTACATTGTGCATCTTCTCTGCAGGCAACTTGCAATTCTCTCCCTAGTCGCTAACGCTAAGCAGCTTCAAATATTGTGCAGGTTCAAGTTCTGCGCAAAGGGGCTTATTCTTGAATACCTAGGTAACTCAAGCAGACTGGGCATTGTTTGCATCAGTCTGATGGATGCACAGGGATTACCAAGAAGGGGGGGAAAATAGAAAGAAAAAAGAGATAAAAGAGAAGAAAGGAAAGAGAGAAAAGAAGGAAAAAAGATAGATGTTCGGGTACCGGGAATCGAACTCCGGGTCTCCTGGCCCACGCTGGAAAAGGCAAACGCTAGAAATTGCAAACGCTGAAAATCAAGGGCCAGGTATGCTAACCACTGCACCATACCCGATTGCAGTTTGTGTCAATTTGACAGGAGTGGGATAAGTGGTTCTGGTATATCTAGGGGTAGGGGATTTGGGGCATGTGGCTTGGTAGCCAAAGTTAAAGGCCAGTGGTGAGCTAGGTTGGTGGAGGTCATGACGCGGTGACTTGACACGTACACGAGATGGACGGGCTTTAGCACTAGAGAGGTGACTGGATTGGTGCTGCGCATGCGCTATCTAGTGCTGAGAGAAAAAGGCAAGCACGTTGGGTAGAAAACCGTTGGAGCTGCCAGTGGACGCCCCGCAGCGACCGCCATAGATTCCAGTCGCACTTGCCTTGTCGTGCATGTCCTGGCATTGAACATGAATGAAATCCTGCCCGTACATCCCCCACACGACCTTTCGGCACGATTTAGACGTCCTGGCAAAGAAGACCTTGTCCAAGCTAAAATGGGGTATGTCAGCATCAATTCTCATGGTGTTGAATGCTCATCATGGACTCACCAGGGGCAGGACGCAACAGCGGAGGCTTTTGTTGGATGGGCAGCCCGAAGTTGGTGCTGCGAGGATCTTGTTAGCATCGAGCCAGGTTATCTTCGAGGAGTTCTTAACTTACGGGTAGTACAGTCCAGCGATGCAACTCCTAGGACGTTGGTGGCGCAGCATTGGAGACTACTGAGAAGACCGGTGCAATTTACCGTGGCTCCAGACCCGCCTCCGGATCCTCCGCCTGAACCACCCGAACCACCGCCCGAACCGCCTCCCGAGCTCCCACCGGATGTTCCGCCTCCAGATCCGCCCCCCGATCCACCACCGGAACCTCCACCAGTGAAATCCCCTCCTGTTCCACTGCCGCCACCTGAGTCCCCTCCTGACCCCCCTCCTGAACCTCTCCCAAAATCTCCCCCGGAGCCTCCGCCTATCACTACCCCCGAGCCGCTCCCAACAGGCACAGGAAGCGGGATAATGATAGGAGGGCGAGCACCCCCGCCACGACCGCCGCCCCTACCACCAGTACCAAAACCCCAACCCCCTCCACCACCGCCAGGGGCAGCCATGGCGATAGCCACGAAGAAAGATAGTGACAATGCGCTGAATCTCATGTTGCGTAATGTGTCTGGTCGTTTGGTGGGAGTATCCGATGAAGTAGGTTGTTTTGTCTTTTGTCGTTTGCAACAACCTAAAGTCAATGCGACTGCCGAGTTATATATACATGTACCAATTGCACATCGACTACAAGGTCTAGTGTGCTTCCCGTTGGCGCGGTGTGTCTAAGTCCCATTCCATACCGTGGGGTCGGGCCGAATGATCCCTTTGCTCTGGTAGGTGTGCAACTGAGACACCGGGGAGACTACCGACCCGTCATTCCACTTTCAGCTCGAGCGGGATGTAAAATATTGGACATCCATCCCTGGATACCTCCTATCTACCTAGCCTACCTAGGTACCAAGGTGAAACCACTCCCTGTCAGCTCAACATCTATACCCTCCATCTCTTGTTCCGTTCCAGTCCTAGAAGATAGGAGAGATGCCGCCGCTGTGTCCCACTCCGCTCGAAAGAATAAAAAGAAACAAAAAATAAGGCTGCAAGCCTTCCCTAACAATGATTCTTCGACGTCGACGTGGGCCTGATTCGAACAGACGCTCCCGAAGGAACAAGATTTCTAGTCTTGCGCATTGGACCACTCTGCCACCACGCCTTGTTAGCTGATGTGAATATTTTGACACAAAACTGGGTTTAATGGCATTCCATTCCTCGAATTCTCGGGGCCATTGTTGAAGGGTCTCTGGGGCTGGGAATGGTCATGTCTAGCACTGAACCAAGCCAGTCAGTCAGTTGGCCCAACAATGCTGTAGACAATACAGCCCCAACTTAAGAATACGAGCAGTATTGACCAACTACTTCTTATTGAGTACTTTAAATTGTCACAATATTTACTCCTACATTTTGAACATTTACATGGATCAACAGATCATCGGTCCAGCACATGCATTATTGGGTATCCACCGTGCAAAGGAAATCGCGCTTTCAAAGGAGTGACCAGCTATCATACAGTTGTTACACATACATATTCTTACATCAAGCCGGTGTCCCTGGTGAGTTAAAGTCCACATTCGGATCAAACTCCACACCGCCCGGCCTCGCCTTGACGATATCCCCCGGGAAAGTCGAATCCTTAAATGCAATCGTCGCGGCGCCAAAATCATGAGCAAATAGACGATCCCGAATTCCGGAAGGAAACCCATTATACGAAACCAGCGCGCCGCGGAACCAGACACCCTTGTGGTTTTCAATCCTTTCGTCTGAAGCATCCGCAAAGCGGAAGCAATGCGTGGAAGCGCCGTCTTTGTGGTAAACCATCTTGGGATGGTCACCGTCCCAGCGCACATTGCTGGCCGGACGAATCTCGTAGTTTCCGTGCTGCGAGGCGGCGACATATTGGGCTGCGCCATTCCAAGTCCAGACGGCAATGTGTTCCCAGTCGTGGGTGTGGCCTGGGTCGAAGAAGTTGGGAATGGCTACGTCTTTCTCGAAATAGTACCCGTATAAGTAGATGCACCATCCGTTGGCGTTGCATCGTTGTCGTGAATACACGTTGTTGTTGTCCAAGTCGGAAAGGTCCCGGCAGTTGGAGGCTAGGCCGGTCCAGCTGTGGGGAAGACCCTGGGCGATATTCCCGGCGGCGTCGATGGCTGGGACGTTGTAACACCCGTCAGTGTCAAAATCAAGCGAGGGCTGCCATCGCAGGTCGAGGCCTGTGGCGCGTTGGGGGAGTGCAGCTGGTGGAGAGGGGGTTTGGCGGCGGAAAAGAATGTCGGCGGGGAGACCGGACGCCGGAAGAGCCAAAACCGACGTCAACGGCGAAAACGCCAGGAACGCCGCCAGAAACCTCATGATGGATGCTGCAGCACGTCAAAAAGAATGTCCATCGTGATGGTGTGTTTCTGGGTTCTGCCCGTGAACTTATATTTGGCCCTCCATCTAGTGATCTTGATCAGTTGCTCACATGGGCTGGACGCGTGCTGTATTGGTCAGGGGCAGGTGTTCGCGTGTGGTGGTATTTCCAGTTATGTACTAATTTCCTGATTACAGCAGCCCTTTTGGGCAGCTCATCAGTCAAGAAAACAGGCTGGATGTCCCCCATCCAGGGGCTAGCGTTTACTTGCGAGATGTGCATCGTCATGCGTTGTGGTTGGATGCGACATTCGAGGACGGTCATTTTCCGCAGCGTGGTACTGGCCAATCGCGGGGGACTGCGGGGGGCGTGCCGGTCTGTGCCTGGCGCCAAGAGGAGCCAAGCAATTTGGTCTTGACCGGATGAACATGCCCCTGAAGTTTGAACTGGATGCGATGAGTGAGCGAGACTAATGATTGAAGGCTCCGTTAGTAGTGTCGGTCGTTTTCCTTCGGTCTCGAAACAACATTATCTTTTTTTGGCAGTCACAGAAACCGTGATCCTGCGAGTGGAACAGATGTGGGGGCTTTGCTGCCTGCTGCTGTGGCGGCTGCGGCGGCCAGCGAGGCGCATGGCTTCACGTGCCGGCTAATTCCGGCTTTCGTCTCCCAAAAATTGCGGGCAAAAGCCTCAGCGGGATCATTCAGCTCTCTGCATTTTCACGCAAGCCACGTGCACTCGTCGAGCACCGCGTGCAACCAAACGTCGGCCCGGCCAAAGATGCATCGACAGCATGACGGGCAGCAGCAAGCATGGGGCCGATAGCAGCTCGGTGCTGCCGCCGTCTCTTGGTGGCATCTTACCCGTGATTCCCGACGCGTCGCAGGCGCCCGTTTTCCCCGAAAAAGCCCCCACCAGCAACGCCGCTACCGGTGCATCAGCCGCTGGAATGCGCGCCCTGACCCAGCAGGCTATCGCATTCTACTTCCGCGCCCCGGTCAAGGCCTTCTTCCGCACCCGTGTCGACTACCTTGCCTATGCTCGAGCCCTCCAAGAGCAACAGCATGCTGCCGCGGCCGCGCTGCTCGACCATGCCGCCCTCAAGGATCTCGGCACCCGAAGTCGGGCTACTTCGGCGTGGCACTGGCTCAAGGTCCATCTCCGTGGCACAACCCCCGGTGTGCTTGCCTCTGCCGTAAAACACTACGGTTGGCGAGTCGTCCCCGATCAAGTTATGCCCCCACTCATCGCCAACGTTGGCGTCGGCGTTGTTCTCTACACCAGCTACCTCCAGATCCTCGGGCGACTGCACCCCGAGAGCGCTCTTGCCAGCAAGCGGGTATACCCACCACCATCGCCGCTAGAGACCTTTACCGCCGGATTTCTTGCTGGTGCTATCCAGAGTGTAGTTGCAGCCCCTCTCGATGCTGTCCAGGCCCGCTACGACCTGGGTGCCAGTGCAGCCGGCATGACTGGTAGCGGCAACCCAGCGCACCGCGTTTCTTCCCATGACCGACCCAAGAGCATGTGGAGCTTCAGCGCCGCCAAGCTGCGTGAAATTGGTCTCCGCGGTATTTTCGCTGGTTGGGGTCTATCCTTCCTCAAGGACTCGATGGGTAGCGCCGTGTTCTTCAGCACCTTCGAGTATCTAAAAGCCCAGGGCTACTACCACTTCGTAACATGGTACTACGGCTCACTCAACGAGGACACGATTGTTCTGTTGTCACGGCGCCGCCCGACAGCCGCTGCTGACGACCAGGCCAAGGGCATGCCGACCATTATCCGACCACACTATGCCATTGAACCCGCCTTTCTACTGCTTGCCGGCATGGGCGCGTCCATGACTCAACAGGCAGTCTTGCATCCGCTCTCACACATCCAGGTAGAGCACTGGGAGAGGTTAGAGGCCTTGGATGCGCAGGCGAGGGCGCTTCGAGGGACTCCACGCATCGGTACTTCGGCCGCCACGGGACGCATGTTTTGGGCATACTGTGATGCGTACAAGAGGACATGGGCCGAGTGCGTCGCCGAGGCGGAAGCCGCTGGACTGCGACATAGTATGCGCAAATGGCTATACCGCGGGTTCTGGTGGAACGCGATACGTCAAGTACCGAGTACAAGCGCAGGGCTCATCATCTTCGAACTGGTCCGAAGGAAATACGGTCTCGGCGGAGATCAGGTCAAGATCAACAAGGACGGTTACGACATTCTACTCAACTAGAATCCTTGGAAAGCGCCACTCATGACAGAAGGTATTGCATAAGACGCATGGCAGGATGCGCCGTCCCCTTCAGCATAGACTCATACAATCTCAAATCTTTGTATCTTAGCCTTTCCACTCGCGAGAAATTCCCTCGCCTCCCCTTTCATCAAACCTTCCACGAAGCATATATCCACGTTAAGCCACTTGTCGCCTTGTTTACGCAACAGAGCGGCGGCGTCCAACCCCTTAAGGATGGCAACAGTGTCCCCAGGTTGAACCAATTGGGGGCCTAAACCGACATACCCCCCATCTGTCTCGAAGAGTCTCGCGTAGCCCTCAGTATCGCTGTAATTGTTGGCCCACGCAAAGCCCCATAGGACTGCTAGCACCTGCAGTTCCTCTCCTCGATATCTCGCACCCAGAAACGACCTGCTTCTAGGTACGCCGATGTCGAGCATATGCTGTCCTGGAAGCGCAAAAATTGCTGAAAAAGCCTCGTTCCCGCTCAAGCTGGCGTCGAATCCTAACCCAACCAGTTTGTCTGCTATTTGCTCATTTGTGCTGCTGCTGCCATCAACGCGTGGAAGTCCGCACAGCAGGCCGACAAATCCTAGTGAGGCTGCGGTTGCTGAGTGCGGATCATAATTTCCGTTGCGTTCCAAGGCTCGGAAGATGGCTTGCAGAGGATGGAGTCCCGTAGGTCGATATACTTTATGGCGGGCGAGGAAAGATTCGACAAACAAACGGAGATAGCGAGAGGCCAGGTTAAAAGGGTACTCCGGCGGAGCCGCCAGTCGTTCATGCACTTCGTTATGGCTGGGAATGGGCGCGACGGTTTGCACAGCATCGACGACAACCCCGTTGACAAATAAAGATCTGTCACTTGTTTCGGAGCCCAGTGTCCCCAGAGGAAATACACCTTGGTCGGCGCAACAATTTCGCATCGACAAGAGGGTGGCTTGACTTGATCTCCTCTGTGAAAAGTCAGGCACCCACGAGGGAAATCCCTGTTCAGAATCATCAAAAACCCCTACCCCATTGTGCCCGAGCATCCAAAGTTCACAGTTGTTCAGGCGCTGGTGATAACCGTCCATGTTCGCTGAGTTAGCGTTGTAAAATCGTACCCATGCAGCGGCATAATCGACAAAAACCTGGCTCGCCGGAGTTTCCGAACTATAATCAGGCGTGATATCAGCTTGGGTCAAGCCGAGAAGCCCGTAGACATAGTCGCGCGGATCGCTAGCATCGAGTCTGCGAGCAAGGCTGCAGAAGGAAGACCACGACCAGGCTTTGATAGCCGTCGGTTCCGTCTCGTTCTCCCGCGCTAATACCACGCCCTGTATGGTGGCAATATTTGACATCGATGTCCAGTGAACGAGGAAATTACGACTCAGTAGTAGCCAGGTGTGACGCCCGAGCCGTGATGGTATCTCGGGGTGAGCCCCAAGCTCGCCAATGATATTCATTGCCCGTATAGCTCGACTCGCAGGGCTGTTCCACTGAAAGCTGACAGACCGCAGCCCATAAACCAGAACGACACCCCTCGCCAGCGCCAACTCCTGCATAACCCACACACGACTCCAATATGAAAGTCTCGACAAAGCACCCACGCCCTCCCAATGTTTGTTTATCTCGCTGTCGCCGCCGCAGAGCGAAGGATGCCGTGACAGCCAATCGGTAGAAAGAAAGGAGGGGGATATATCGGTTTCCAGCGTGTTGAGCTCGGGGCGTTCTTCCATAAACTTGGCCATCTCCGTGGCCAAAATCTCAAGGACTTCCATGCCACGCTCTACCTCGGGATTGCCAGCGCCAAGCCAAGCAATCACCAACTCGGCCGAGGCATAAATATCGGCCATGAACCGAACTTGGTGACCCCGCTCGGTGGTGTCAGCCTGGTTGATGCAGACCGCATCCGCCCACAGGCGGAATGTGTCTGGCTCCCGCGAAGGGAATCTGGTTGACCAGTGGGCTTTGACATGCCGGAGCGCTGAGGCGAGGTTGGTCGTGATGGGAAGGGGATGGCCGTTGACGGTGATGGTTTCAGTGATGGTTGGGTCCCCCCAAAGGTAGGATAAGGCTGTGAAGGAGGGGGTTTTGTCGAAATCGACGGTCGAGAGGTGGCATGCGACGGTATCACCTGAAGCGTCCACGACCTCAAGGAGTCGGATTTGCCGTTGGGACGGGTCAAGGGATTGATACAGGGGAGTCGCCATGTCCCCGCGCGTTTGATGGCTGGAGTGAGTTGATGGTAGAGACAAGATTCAAAATCCCGGCAGGTTGAGCAGCGCGCGGGGAATCTGCCTGCTGCCTGCATGTGATGTCTCACGACATCCGATGGGGCGGGAACCCCATTGGCTGAGAAAAATCGCCCTTTGGCTCTGAAGAACTTGCCACCAAAGTCCACCATATCGTCTGAAAGTTGAGTTCCCAAATTCAACCACCAAAGAATGGATTGCTCAATGGCGCAATGGTAAGGATGCACAGACCTAGAGGTGATTCCACCTGGATTGAGGGACTCTTCGCCGGGAGCATGGATAATTCCCAGCGTGTGCATTCGAGCCCTGTTCCAAGCGGTGTTCCTGTTTTGTTTTTGTTTTTTTCTCTTTTTTTT
>Ga0247765_1000682_pt1 | contig 23852 bp, 25 predicted proteins | sample UWRJL106311C6_FD_179949 | JGI IMG/M metagenome (GOLD analysis project Ga0247765, IMG submission 179949) | Plant litter microbial communities from Arlington Agricultural Research Station in Wisconsin, United States - UWRJ-L106-311C-6 | ecosystem: Environmental > Terrestrial > Plant litter >... | reverse complement strand
AAACCAATATACTTTTTTTTTTTTTTTTTGGCTTGACAGAACCAATCACATTCGTATCAACCAGATAAAAAGCGAAAGAGTCAATAGTATACAAAATGAAACTCGAGTTCGTCAGCCGAAACACGTGACTGGGAGCTCAACAGAGCTTTACGGAACATCAGTGTTGAGAACTAACTTGTGTCTTGCCCAACTGAGTGAGCTACTTTGGTGCCTCTTCGCTGTGCGGTCACTTTAAGGGAACTATTGAATATTATCGACATACTCTCAGACTTTTGGGCCTTTTTCCAATCCTGGAGCCACCTCGACGCTGAGAATTCCGCAAAATGCTTGGGAAAAAGAGTGTACTAGTTGGTGCCTGAGGCAGTCATGCAGAGAGGCAGGTGCGGTTGCGTAAAACCCCGCACCTTGTGGGAAAACCCCGTAAATTCTCACAGCCTGGTCGCGATGCCCGGACATTCAATGTCCGACATTGAATTCGCAATTCGCAATGCCGGCACCATAATTCTAGTACAGGCCAGAGACCTGTCTTTGCTTTGGTGTTTTTATTCTCCTTCGCCCTGTCTTCCCAACTGCACGGAAATTGTCTGGTCGCCGTTCACGATGGACGTGCAGCTCGGACGCGATCCGTGGAAGGTCCTTGGCTTGGAGAGGACCGCGGACAAGTCTGAAATACGCGCAGCATACAAAAAGCTCGCCTTGAAATGTCATCCAGACAGGGGACCGTACCCAGGGTTGAAGGTGAAGAAACAGGGCCAGTTTGAGCAGGTGCAGCGCGCATACACTATACTCAATGACGACAGCGAGCGAGAAAAGTGGGAAGGAATGGAGCTTCGGATGCAGGCGAGAGCACAGGCGAGAGCACGGGCGAGGGCACACGCGGATTCGAATCCGGGTTCAGGTTCAAGACTACGCCATTATGGGTCTGAGAACTTGGACAGAAGACGAAGGCGCTCTTCTTCGTCTTCTTCTGATGGCGGTGGTGGCACCATCTATTACCGGGTTAGTGATGACAATACCCGGGAGACCCATCCCTATCAGGTCCCGAGGGAGAGGCGTTGGGAGAGGGAGAGGGAAAGGCCCCGAGAGACGGAGAGGGATCGGGAACGACAGGACTTCCTCAAGTTCGCTCTGCAACTCTTTGACGAAGTGAGTCTTGATTCTTGTTATGATAGTGTATGTGATCTAACACCGTGCAGGCCCGAGCTAGCGGGGTATCTATGCCTTTCGCGGCTGATACCTACCGGCCTGGTCAAGGCAATTCCGCCAGTGACAATATGGTAGGTGAAGGGAACACATCGAGAAATATGCCTAGTTCACCCGGACTTGCCCAAGGGTCGGTAGCGGCCATTCCCGTGGATGCTAAGCCACCCGAGACACGGCCAGATGACCAACCTGAGGTCGAGCCTGGGCCAGAGAATGTCCCTGCGAAATCAAACAGACTGTATGCCGTTCCGCCGGCGCAACTCAGCTTGGAACAAATGAACCCAGACCTGGAAGACCCACTTGTCGACTTTGTTGCTGTTCACGGACTCGGGGCAATTCCGGACATCACCTGGAAGGAGAAGAACTCAGGGAAAGTATGGCTGTCAGACAAATCGATGCTCCCGGCTGCCATCCCGCGAGCCCGTATTTTAAGATTTGGGTACGACTCGCTGTGGATGGGGGACACGCCGATCCGGACAACACTATCAACCATTGCGATCAAACTATTAGTTTGCCTCAGCGTCGCCCGGGCTGTAGGTTGACTCGGGTCCTCTTTTAAGTAAGATTTCTGACAATGGGCACAGGAAGATCTTGACCGGCCTCTGATTTTTCTGGGGCATTGTTTCGGCGGCCTGGTCATAGAGAGGGCAAGACAACCAAGTTCAAAAATCCAGCTTGCAGTGGCTAATTCTTGCTTTCTGTAGGCATTGATCCTAGCCAAGATGCATCCGGCCAAGTATCCCAGCCTTTTCGATTCTTGCATCGGCGTCATATTTCTGGGAACACCTCATCGTGGGTCAGGGTCCTTCACACAGGACAGCGCATTACTCACCGCAATCGCTGCGGCTTCCGATGTTTATCAACATCTCGAAACTGGTGTCCTTGATGCCATGACCTCCAAGACTGGTAGCCTCCTGGATGTCGCAGACGATTTCATCTCCCTTTGCGTCCACGGTGGACCCAAAGTCTCGTGTTTCTTTGAACAGCGGTCTTCCATGTTGGGAAAGGTCATTGGCAAGAACAACATCAAGGTTAGTGCTAGGTCCAGTCTCCCGTCCATACCCTTGTTACATCCATGCCGGGCACAATGTCTCAAAACCCTCCCTTTTTTTCCCTTTGTCTTTCTCAACATAGGTAGCTAGACAAGTTTCCTGCAATGTTCCTTCCCAGCTAACTTGAATCTCGTCAAGGAATTCATCGTCGATGCAAAGAGCGCCACGTTCGACGGTCATCCAAAATATGGTCTCGAGGTCGACCATTTCAGCCTCAACAAGTTTGATGGTCCGACAAATTCAAACTATGTTCAGGTTTGTGCTGTGATCAAGGACTTTTATAACACAGCCATGGAAGCGCGAAAACTTCCACTGTCTGCGTCTAATCGTCAGGCCGGCCCGTCAAGTGAGCCAGCAGCATCACAAGCCCCGGAGAAGCGAGCCAGGCGTCGCGGACAAGAAGGAACAACCCGGAAACAGCCCGATGCTTCCAAATCCAAGACCATAGAAAAACCGGACGATGTCGAGAGTATTCGAAAAGAAGCTATCAAGGAGCTCCACGAGGACGAAGCTCGTAAATCAGCAGCCAGGCGGGAAGAGGAGTACCGAAAACGGGCGGCTGAAGAGAAGCGGGCGGCCGAGAAGGCATACTGTGAGCGCTTGAAACGCAACATGCGCAAGTACGGGGTGTCGAATCCAGATGTCATTCTCCAAGCCCACCCTCTTCCTGGAGACGAAGACTTGGAATCAGAGCAGGAGATTCGGGACAAGGAGAAATGGCATCAAAGCATCCTCCGAGGCCTCTTGTCCAAGGAGGGACTAGACGGGGGCCAGATTGATGAGATTCTACACCATACCGGGGAGACTATGACGGTAGACGGCGTGGAAACCGCTTTCACGAAGATGGCCCGCAGGTGGGTGTCAACACGGACTCTGGATGGCTACAACATACCCTGGAAGAAAGATGAGGTTGGTAGCTACTTCTGAACCTTGATTCTCTTCATAATGTCACTGACCATCCTCATATCCTGCAGGAAGATGACTCCAGCATCATCATCACTCGCTGGGTGCCGGATTACGAAAAAGACTTCATCTGGGACCATGCGTACGCGCAACCTATCAGCCGAGAGAAACGAGACCGCGCGCGGGAGAGAGAGAAGGAAAAGACACGAGATGATCAAGGTAAAGCGTGGCTGCTTCGAACCTGGGAGAAGTTCAGGGTTGCGCAACAAGAGGCCGATAAGACAAAGAGACACCGGAGACGACGGTCTTACGAAAACCCTAGATCACGCCGATCACCACCCCCAGAAGAAGAAGGCCCCATCCAATCCCGCAGGAACGATGGGCCATCCCGACTCCATCACGCAGTCAGCACCGAGTCAATGCGCTCTGCCCCGGACATGGAAGAAGTCTCAAGACGGCGGCGGCATTCTCGTACACTCAGCCGCAACTCATCGCCGGCAAGGACGCCAGGCAATGCCAGGTTCTATCCAGCGACAAGGGCGAAAGAAACAGAGAGGTATTATGAAGAACCAGCAAACATGAAGTTGGGGACCTGGACTTCTCGACAAGACCTAAGGTCGGCCTTCAGTCCGTTCAAGGGCGGTGGGGCGGCCTACAGCCCAGCGGATGTTGAGGATGATTTTTCCTACCTCCAGGATGATGACGATGGGGACAAATCAAAGTACACCACGTATTATCCGTAGTACAACTGGATAGATTAGAAAGTAGATTTCAGAAGAATGAACGGGGCTTTCAAACTTGATAAATCCACCCGTCTCAGGTTATATCTCTGTATTTGTAATTGTGAAACCTTCGACAAAGGAACTCTCGAATCGATTAGCCTGGAAGAGACTCACAGCAAGGGCTGTTAATTGCTTGATGTTTCAGATTCACTGTCAAAGAGAAAAATGTCAGTGAATGAAAAGCACCCAACTGTCCATTCTTCAGCTTAGCAAAGAGATTGTAAAGTTATTTTTTTACTTGAAGAAAATAAAAAAAAAGAATAATGGTTTCGTACTTGGTTGCTTGCCCCAAGTTCCCAAATTACTACACTGACCTGGGCGTTAAAGTTTTAACCAGGTAACAGTGTGTGTAGGGTATCCAAAAAAATAAAAAAAATAAAAAATAAAAAATAAATATTTGAATGCTATGCCCAACGTGAATGGTGATTAAGTTGGGAGATCCAGTCACTCAACGCCCCCCCCTCGGTCAAATCGGCAACAATCCAAACCTTCCCATGTGCCAAACGCCACACCTAGAGCTTAGCCTAAATCTTAACCATATATAAAAACCAAGTTGACAGCAAATAGCAAAACCGTCTCTTCTTTCCACCCACCTATATCTACCCCAAGCTACTACGGCGGCTATGGCCTCTAACTCACATACGGGCGAGCGTACACGCCACAAAGCGAATCAAAATACCTAGGTACTTAACAAAAGAGTAGCCATATAGTTACAAAAGCGGTTGTCGCCAACGCACAAGCGCCGCGACATTTCGCAGGCAGCCTTGCGGCCGTGTTGTTCAGCAAGGTTGAGCCAATCAGTAGCAGAGACAGTGATGACCGGTCCTTCCCCCACACCTCTCCCCTCTCTATCTTCTGCCGCATCCACTTCGTGTCTTTCTTCGTCCCCCCGCCATCATCGTCATCATCACCCTCGAGTCCGAGATCGTTGTCTGGGAATTGAGTTTGTTGGACGTACTCATCCGGGATATGGAAATTCATAAAACACACATATTGCCGAGTAGCCGCAACAACAACGACATTCCTGGCGTCATAGCAAAGCGACTGTCAGTAACTATGCCTGGGCGATGTTGATAACGAGAACAGAAATTGCCTTGTAATACAGTTAAGAGCGAAGAAGAAAAAGAAGAAAAAAAGAGAGAAAAGACGCGGAGTGGAATGAACGGAACAAGGCGAACTAGCACACACACACATGCACACAAAAAATCAACGAGAAATTGCGGGGAAACTCTACTCTTCATAATGGTCCATGTCCTGTGCAGCAAGTTACAGCCGCAACGCAAGCGCTTCGCCCACCATTTGGCCAAGCAAATCGTCTGTAATTACCGGTCTCCCGTTAAGAATTATTTTGAATTGCTTCTTTGCTTCTAACAAGGCAATTACCTCGCCGCCATTCCCGAAACGGCCCGCGGTAGTCGCCGGCAGAAGATGGAACTCGCCGTCGGGGGTAGCGTTGAGCCGGAAAGCTTTGTTTCCGAGGCGGGTGGATAAATACCGCCGTGTGCCCGAGAACTCGAGCAGACTCGGAATGGTGTGGATGACAGCGGCTGACTGTAGCGGGCAATAAACCAGCGCCGCCCGTAAGAACGCCGAGACGAGAGTAAGGACGGGAGGCCAGAAATATCAACCATATCGGCGTCGACGTCGTCGGTACTAGGACCAGCATCAACGGTACTAGAATCAGTTGGGCCTGGTATCGTGGGAATGGCCGCAAGGGCGAGTTGGTTGCGAAGCGATGCAGCGCTCTCTAAAACATTCCTGGGAGACCGCCCAGCCGGTGGATCAACTGCGTCTCAGCCAAGTCTTGCAGGCCGGGGGGGAGCGGGTCGATAATCTTTGACAGCTCTGCGTCGGGCTCGAATGCGATCAATGGCAGACCGAGGTCGAGGACACGAGGCCGGCCTTGTTTTACAGCAACTCGGCTGGCGAGAAGCTCGTTCGTGCTCCATTCGCTTGCAAGGGGCAGCTTACCCTGCCGCTGCCGATAAAGCGGCGTGTGTCCCTGCTCGCTTACACAGCTGCCTCTTGGACGTTATGTCTTCGAAATAGGTTGAATCCGCCATTATGAATGCTCTGAAGTGAACGCTCTCTAGGATATAGATAATGTGACGAGGTCTCGGGATGAGATTTCCTGGAAAGTCTTCTAGGTCAGACAGTACCTACCTCAGGTACCTACTAGGCCGGTATCAATGCGGGGGGTACTTGTAGGCTTTGATGGGGTTGGGTTTTTGGCCAGACTCGCGCTATCATGTGACTGGGGCTTGGCAGCTCCTCTGCGAGTGCATGGAAAACAATCTTGGCCCCAGACAGCTCATCGCATCGCATTGCAAACATGACGCTTGCGACTGCGACAGAGGTTGAAAAAGCGGCATATCCCAGCGCTCTCTCAATTTCCGAATTGATTTCTGCATATCCCCGCGAGCGGCTGTTTGTTCATCCGCTGCTCTGGACACGGCAACACCTCGACCTCTTGGGTTGCGAGTTCTCGGATGACGGCATCCTCTCCCCGCCTCCTCCACCCACGACTGCTCTTTTTCCCTCCCCAACCCATAACCGACCAATTGTCGGCAACGACAAGCCGGCGACTAGGGTAGAGCGCTATTTTACGGAGCTGTACAGCGATGTCAACAAGGCTCGCTGCCTTGCGACATCTGAACGTCTTCACGACAAGTGTTGGAGTCTTGCCCAATTCTTGAAAGACTTTGAGTGCTGCAAGTGAGCTTGTCCTCTCTTTTTTTTTTTCCTTTTTTCCCCCTTCGCTGACCATCCCGATCGCCCGTCACCCACTCTAGAGACAAAGTTCGCTTCCGATATGCCTGCCGCGTCGTCGCCGATCTGCCGTGCAAGTACCTCGCCTTGTCCTCACAAGCTCCGTCTCCGCGTCGACGGCTCGCTCAGCTAGGCTACCTCCACCTTGCCGAGCTCGCGAGACATCGACGGATCAAGCTGTCCCGCCGCTCGGACAACCTCGGCTCTCCTAACCCGCAGGACCCCCACATCCAGAAGCAATTACGATGTCTCAACCTCAACAACTGCTACGAGGATCCCTACCTTGTGGCGGTCCTTATCGCACTTGCGCAGAAGCAGGTGCGAGGTCAGCAGCGACTCGGCGATCGGGACAGGTGCAACCTCAACGACGACGACGGCGACGACGGCGATGTCAGGCACGAGTTGTTTGGCGTCGGCGCCGCGACCAATGTTTCCTCGCAAATGCTCCTAGTCACCAGTCCAGGCGATACAACATGGTTACACATCTACACCAGCAACATCACGCCCGAATTCCTCGACAAGCTCGACCGCCCCTCCGACCCTTCGCCCGCGGATGCGGATACGCAATGTCGGCTCGGAATGGCTATCTCCCACCAGCGACTCGCATTTGAGCCGTATGACACGTTGTTGCAGCGCCTCACGGCCGTCGTCGCCGTGCAGCAGACGATCGGCAAGACCGGTTGAAGGAACAGGCTCAGGGTTCTACAGCCGAGTGAGTGACGATTTTAGTGCGAATCGGCTTTATTGGTCGATCAGAAGCCCTAGACACAGAATCGCCACGTCTCTTGAGGAGAGGGGTCAAAGGTCGGTACCCGAAGCCGCTTGTTGCTGACAGTATTCGGTGCAGATGGAAGATTTATCGAAGACAAATCGCCGGACGCATCAGACAGCTGGTAATAGGACATGGTAGTCAGTATCCACATCGAGGGCTATGATTCAGGGATCGGAAGGTAGAAGGGGCGTCAATTGCGGTTAAAAGGCTTGCAGTGGCACCCCGAGTAAAGACCTAGTTCTCCAACGAAGGGTGGTAGGTAGAAGAACTCTTGGAGACTATATAGCAAACCGAAAGCTGCATAATATCGTTGGGTGACAGGAACGAGTGGTATTGGTGGAGTTTAATCTTTGAGAATTCGCGAGGGAGTTCGGGCATGACCTACCCGTAGACCTATTACTCTTATAGAATTTCTACGGCGCTTAAAAGCCCGGGGCCCCAGCAGCTGAACAAAAAAATAAAAAAAATAAACTGATCTATGCGCTTGTATTGCTCTCTTTCGCTTTATACTTTTTCCTGGTCAAAATTCCCCAGCAAAATCCCGCTACTGCAGAACTCAGCCACACCTCCTGTTGTCTCAAATCTTCCCTTCTCACCACTCGCTCCTCCACGCCTGCATATTCAATCGCCCACCTTCTCGACACGCCAACCTTGCAACCGCTCTCGGCACGCGGGGTAACCCATCTTTCCTCTCTTACCCTCCAGAAATACACAGTCGAGAAACACCCGCCCATGACCTCCCCCTCCTCGTTTGTCAAGAGAACTTCTCCTTGCGTGAAGGGTGTTGATTCATCGAGTCCAGCGCGTCGACGGGCGGCGTTGTAATCGTCACGGTAGGTTGTTTTGTGAGTAGTCAGTGGGCTTTTCGGGGTAAATCCTGGATCCATGTAAAGGGTCACTGTCGGGATATCCGTGCTAGAGGTCGTATGGGATGACGGGGGAGGGAGTGTGGTTGGAAAGTACAGGGCGGAGGTAGTCGGTCTTAACCCAGAGTGGATCGTCATAGTCCCCGAGTGTCGCAAGGCAAGCCGCACGATAAAGCGCTGCGCAACATCTAGGTTTTTGCCGTTATGTGTAGTGCGAATATGCTCGTCAATTTCGCTGGCAACGGTGTAGAGACGGTCAGGACCAGAGAGGGTAGCGAGGGCGTCAGGCCACGAGAGGGCCGAGGCTGCAGCGCGGAGGCGATCGAGGCCGAAGGAGAGGAGGTAACAGGCGGCGATTTCAGGAGTTGACTGAGATGCACCATCTGTCTCGTCGGTGGCGGAGGAGAGGAAGGGGTTTGCCGGAAGGGCGCGGGAGTAGCACATTGTTGTAATGATTTCGAATTCGGGGGCTGAGGTGACTGACTGTAGATCTAGTTGTTCTTGGTTCTGTTGTTGCATGGTCGCCATGTTGGCGTCTTGGGGCAAAATCGCTGTCTGTTAGTAGCTCCGCCGATAGTTGGAGGGGACAGTTCAGCCTTAAATAGGTAGTTTTGTGTGGTATCTCTTTAAGCGGCAAAAGGCCCACGCCGCACACGGGCAGATACGAGAATACCACCGAAAGTAACGAATGTGGCTATTATCAAATGACTATTCAAATACCTTACTCGACCTTGATATCTCTGCGAGGAAGAGGCCTCGGATTTGAGCGAGAGTTGGAAGAAGACCAATCCCGAACCGCCGGAAAAGGATCCACAGATCACACTCAAGCCGCATCTGAAGTCCAAGCACTCTCCCACCAAGATGCTCGTGTTGTAATAATGCTTATACGTTAACCTGCATGGGTTTTTATTATACTAGTGTAATAAAGAAGTTGTAGGTTCGAATCCTGCTGGTGGCACTAGTCTTGGTTCATTGGGACTATCTTAATTGGGCTAGTTCTCATAAAGCAGTGCTGTTTATCTTTGCAATTTCTATAACCCCCATTTACTAGAGGAACTATTGGTAGAGTTGAAAATTCAGGGCCTTAGTTAAACCGTTAGCTATTATACTGTTGGATAGTATTCATTTGATCTTTACTTTTCTATATCTAACTTCCTGGGGGAGCTAATAATGGTAGGGAGGTGAAGAGAAAGAAAGGTTTGCCCAAGGTCGCGGTGGCCTTCAGACAACTAGTGCCTGGCATTATAGCTTGCTTCTGCAACTTGAAGCTTGCACTTTTCTCATGTTACGGGCAGGTCTCTGTCCCCTGGGCATACTGGTGCCCTGTTAACCACAACTTACCAGCCCAGCAGTCGCCCGCGCTCCTTTAGCTCATCTTGGCGCATCACTGGTACCCACCTCGGAGCCATCCCAGCCTAGCCAAGCCTGACGTGTTGCAAAACCCCAACAAATACTCAATTACAATGGAAGCCCAATTTCGTCCACTCTGACGCCATGACAATCAAAACTAACCCAAATCACTCTCGTCTTTACTGTTTCATTTGTCACCCAGTCCAGCTTCGCGTCGCGGCTAAAAGTGCAGATTCCAGTGGATTGGCGAGTGGCGCTCGGGGCTTTGTTCTCTTCTGCTTGCTGCTTCGAGGGGGTTGAGGCTTACTGTACGCTATCTTCTCCTCAAATACATGGCAGATGCTGGCTGTTGATAGCTCGATTCTCAAAGATCGTGGTGAATGGCGTCGCGGAAACCAAAGCATGGGGCGCAGTCCGCCAAACAAAGAGCTACCAAGGCAACCAAGGTATGACCAGCCGCCATGGAATACACTCTTGGATTACCCTCCGAATCACCCCCCACTGACAACCACAGGCGTAACCGACATCAACGGCGTCGACCTCCGATGCCCCCAAATGTCTCCCGGAAAATCCACCGCCACCGTCGTCGCTGGAGAGAAGCTGGGCTTCATCGCGAACGCACAGGTGACGTACTTTGGTCCTGTCAGTTTCTACATGGCGCGCGTTCCCGACTCGGCGAATATCAACACCTGGGACGGCAGCGGTAACGTGTGGGCCAAAGTTGCTGCTACTGATGCTGTGAAGACCGCGAGTGGTGGGGACTGGCCGGCGGATAGTATGTGTTTTATGTCCAGCTTCATGATGATGGTATGGGTGTGCTGACATAGTACGACAGACAAAGAGGTTGTTGACTTTATCATCCCGAAGAGCATCCCGAACGGAAACTACCTCGTGCGAGTGGAGAGTATCGCCCTGCACCAGGACCAGTCCGTCGGGGGAGTGCAGATCTATGTCTCGTGCGCCCAGGTCAAGGTCACGGGCGGAGGCAACGGCACGCTGGGGCCTTTGGTATCGATTCCTGGGGCGTACAAGGCCAATGACCCGGGACTCATCTGATCGTATTACCCCGTCAAGACGCAATACACGGCCCCGGGCTCCAAGGTTTGGCAGGGTTGAGTGTGGATGAAGTTAGATTGAAGATTCCGATTTCCATGACCAAAGCAGTCCTCAAACATAATGCGCCACAATGTTCCACCCCTCCCACACCAACCTACTCCCACCCCTCATCAATCTCCAACAGCGCCATATACCCCTTCTCCGTCTTCAAAACCTCCGTATCGACGATCAAATTCACAACTGCCCTCATCGTCCGCTCCTGGCTCCCATTATCCGAAACCGTATGATGACACCCCGGCTGTTCCACAAAGTGCTCGCCCACCTTGTACACCTTGGGCGGATTCCCATTCATGCCGCTGAGAAACTCGCCGTCCAGGACGTAGGCAACGCATGTGGCGCCTGCGTGCCGATGGGGGGGTGACCAGCCGCCGGGTTGGTAGAAGACTTCCATGCCGACGAGGGATTTTCCGGGGCAGTTAGCGAGGGGGACGTCGTAGAGGATTTTGAGCTCTTCTCGGGGGCCTTCTCGGGTGTATTTTGGTCTGGTGGGGGTTAGTTTCAGTTTTTGTTTTTGGTAGTAGAGGTTGGGTTCGGTGTGTGACTGGACGTACTTGGATTCAGATGCCATCGCTGCGTTGGATCTTTGGCCGAAGTTGAGAACGCACTCGGAGTATTTGGAAAGGGGGTTATTGAACAACTGCTGTTAGGCTGGGGATGGATGTACTTTTGAGACATAAGAGCAGAGGAACGGACTTGGAGGCCATATCGGCGTCTTATATCATTCTTACAATCTGTTATCAGAGCTCGGAAAACTTCCGAAAAATACGACGCGAGCAAACGATCGGCATTCACCGGATGTTGACTTCGCAATGTTTTGTGTACATCCGACCCCCTATTCCAATCCCATTTTGGCCGCGGAATTGCGAATCACAACTTCGCATGGCGCCCCAGTTTCGTTTCCGTATTGGGACAACCGAGAGTTGCTGTGTGACTCTTTGAGAGCTCTGATTGGGACCCAACGGTTACCAAAATCTTGGCTGAGTAAGGAACAAGCCCGCCCGTAACACCTCCGGGGCTACAACCCATATGAGGAACGCAATTGGATCGGTAGGCCGAAGAGGACTCAGAACGATGCTGCACCGCAGGCTAGCTCAGTATAATACCTCACCGATCTCTGCATGGGCTGTCCGAGCTACCCGGCCACTCAATGCAACCCGCCCAATCCGTCTCGCATCCACACCCTGGCTATGCGAACCTTAATCCATACATTCCACAACAACTTTCGTCTCATTTTCCGAGAGTTCATCTCCCACCCATTCCCAAAATCTCACCCCGGACAATGACCACCAAAATGAAAGTCATCCAACTCCAAGGCTCCAAGCCCGCAATAGCATCACCCTCACCTCCACCCTCCTCGTTCTCACCCCGCAACCCCACGAACTCCTCATCCGCGTCCACGCCGCCGGCCTAACCGCTGACGAACTCACCTGTCCCGAAGTCTACAAAACCTCCTCCGGCATCCCCGGGCACGACATCTCTGGCGTAATCCCCTCCCTCGGCCCCTCCTACACCGGCCCCTTCCCCATCAGCTCCGAAGTCTTCGCCATGCTGCATGCCGATCGCGGGTAGGGACAAGCTGAATACGCCGTCGGGTCCCCTGAGGAAGTTGCGCTGAAGCCAAGCCCAAAACGCTTACGGACGCTGAGGCAGCTGCGCTACCGATTCTGATACTTACTGCGTATGAGGTCTTGTCTAAGCCCACGAAGTTGGCAACTGAGTCCAGGATCTTAGTAACGGGTGCGTCCATCGCTGTAGGCGTGATGCTCGCAGTCATCAATATTGGTGAAGCGGATGTTCGACGCTGAAGTGGTGGCATTGGCTTCGTCGGAGAAGCACGAGTACCTACGGAAGATCCGCGCGGCGGAGACAGTTGATTATAATGCTTCTGGCTGGGAGAGGAGGGTCGCGAGCAGCGTGGACGCGGTTTTTGATACCGTTGGCGGGGAGACGTTGACAAGAAGCTGGACGGCGATTAAGAGTGAGGGCAGTATGGTGATGGTGGCAGATCCGCCGCCGGTGTGGGCACTGGGGCAGGGGGAGCCGAAGTAATTGGAGGGAAAGCCGGGGGAAGGTGTAAGTACTTTGTGCTTTCTCCTGATTCGGAGGCTATAGCGAGGGTTGCGAGGATGGTCGATGAGGGGGAGGCAGTTCTTGTGCCAGTTGTGGTGTTTCCGGTTTCTGATGCGGTGGCGGCCTGGGAAGCTGCTGGGGAACGAGGGGGGAAAGGGAAGATCGTCATCGATTTTACGTCGTAATGTATTCATCAATATGTATTGCTCGAATTAATATTAATCTAGAAACTATCACATTATCTGTTAGATGTGACGAATCTGGGCATCTGTAGTCAGCATTGGGCACGGGAAGCGATAACTCGGCGTGAGCTGCTGGGCTACGGATTCCGGGAATGCCATGAGATACCTCCCCAAACGGGTTGCGGCCGCAAGGCGAAGCGGATGCGTGGGTTACAGCTGTTGTTTTACCTCTAAAATTACCCTCACCAGCCCCATTCGCTCGCACTACACTGCACCACCTCGCTAAAGCGCTACTTAGGATAAATCAGAGAAATAGCCAAATACGGTTTAGACGAGTAGGCAGTACTGTGCGGATCGACTGGCAACTTTTCGCGAGGTCTGAGTTTTGGGACACAGCAAACATTTGACAGTAGCAACACTGTTAAGAGAAAGTCTTGAAGTAAGTAACAGGTAGTGTTGGGATACTACCTAGATTTTGTGAATCGAGCTTATAACGAGGGTGAAAGAGAAGGAGCTAGGTATATCAAACCTACGGTCTGCCACTTAGACGTAATATTTCCTCTGTCCTTGACGCCCCAGTGTTAGTTGTGGTTATGTCACTCGTACTCTTCATCCAGTACAATGTCCTCCTCCATCAACCAATCTCCCAGACAAAAGCCCTGATCAATAAAGCCGGGTATTTCCTCATGATGATCGGGTATGGTTAGCATCTCCGTAACCACATTGCCATCCCATAACCCCTGATCCATGTCAGCCCCGCTAGTGACCGTATGTTCTCCGGAGCCCATCCAATATTCGCCCTCCACGTCTGCTCGGCCACCTTCATGATTCTCATTTTCCCCGAAGTTGTTTTCTTCATCCCTATCACCACCCTCGTCATCCTCATTCTCACCCTCCTCCTCAACCTCATTCTCATCGTCCTCCCCGTCTTCATTCTCACTATCCTCCTCATCATCATCTTCTTCGTCAGTAAACAGCTCAGCTACAGCAAAAATATTATCCAAGTCCTCCTCGTCATCACCATCCTCACAGTCCTCCTCAACCTCATTCTCATCATCCTCCCCGTCTCCATTCTCACTATCCTCCTCATCATCATCCTCTTCATCAGTAGACAGCCCAGCTACAGCAAAAATATTATCCAAGTCCTCCTCGTCACTCCACCGGCCTTTCTCATCAAGATTATCAGCGTCGCCTGCGATCTCCTTGTCTGCTTCGGCCCAGCCGCCATGGCGTTTCAAAAGCTCTGCCGCTGTAAAATGTCCCAATCTTTCAGCCAACCGGACAGAATGTGCGTATTGACGACGACCAGTGCCGTCTGTCCTGGCCCCGTGATCAAGTAGAAATTGGATCATGTCGATCCTGCCATGTTCTGCCGCACCTTCCAGTGCCGTTCTACCGTTCAATAAAGCGCGGGGGGCATCTATCTCCGCTTTAGATTCCAATAACAGCCTCGCAATTCCTAAATGGCCCTTGATCGCGGCTAGCTGAAGAGCCGTAGCCCCTGATTTCATCGCAGCCGGTGCGTTGACATCGGCGCCAGCATCGAGCAGAATTTTAATGCCATCCATGTCGGCATTCTCGACAGCAAGTTGTAGTGGCGTGCGCCCACCTTTGATGTCCTTTACGGTCTCGTTGATTGGTGATCCTGCCGCTAGGAGTAATCGTACCATATCCATGCTCCGGTTTAAGACAGCGTAATATAGCGGTCCACAAGCTGATGATGGGCGTCGTCCTGCACTTCCAACCCTGTAGCCCTTTTGTAAAAGCGCCGATGCCATTCGGATGCGGTTGAATTTTGCCAAACACATCCAGGTTATCCAGTCAGGCGCATAATCGTGTTCGAGGAGATAAGAAAATGCACCCATCTTCTTCTCTTCACTATTAGCATAGGAAGAAGCAGTTATCTCGATAGCAGCGCAAGCCAGTAGGGATCCCTGAAGCGCCTTGCTGTCGCGCCAAAAAGGATATTTTGGCCCCATTCCCCAAAGCTTGCCATCGGATCGCGCAACCCCGAGCGGCAGAATGCCCGCCGTAGACCGTGGTAGCGAAGCCACCAACAATTGGAGGAGGCTAAGGTCGTTTTGCACCGCTGCCAGACCAATCGCGGCAGCCTCCAAGGGACCGGAAAACCTCTGTGCTGGCCGGTTGGAAAGCAATCGTCGAACCATCGCCTCGTTCTCCATCGCCACGGCCGCGCACAAATATCCTGGGTCGTATTTTTCCCGTCGAAAAACGGATTCAATCATGCTGTGCCTGTTTGATAAAATGACAGCCTCATATCCTGTCAACCCTGAATTGTCGGAAGTGGCCAACTTCGCGCCATATTTTATGAGGAGCCTGCCCAACGGCCATTGTCCTCTCATCACCGCCCAAGCAAGCTCTCCACCCTCCACCGCGGCGCCGCCTTCAAGTAAGATTTCCACGAGGTTGAGGGCATCAGCGCGAGCAACCTCATCGTCCTCATAATCCATCATCTCAGAGACGATTTGAAGAGGGGTCTCGCCATCGAGAGAGCGCTCATTGGGGTCACCGCCTGCGTTGATCAATGCGGAGACGATACTGGTCTGGAGGAAGCTGGCCGCCAGCGGGATTTCCCCCCCATATAGCTTCGCACCAGCATCGACGAGAGCGACTGCGCAAATTCCATCATCGTGAGTAGAACTTGAGACAAGAGACAGCCGAAGTGGAGTTATTTTCCCAGACCGCATCCTCTGTCCAGTGAGTGAGTCCCAGGCGTAGCGATGTCCCAGTTGATGCCGTTCGAATACCGCTTCGCTTAATGTCGCGCATGCATTGACATCGGCGCCGTAGCTGAGGAGAAGGTTGACCATGGCCATGTTGTCTTTGGAGCAAGCAATGTGGAGTGGTGATAGATAATCCGTCGAAGTTTCCGACGGAGTGACAGGACACCCAAGTTCGAGGAGCAGCCGACAGACTCGAAATTCATCTGATTGGACGGCAGCGTGTAATGCGGTGACTCCAAACTTATTTGGAGCCATGAAGTTTCTGGAGAGTTTGGACAAGTGCTCCACCACCCGGTAGTTACCAGCGGCAGCAGCCGAGATAAAAACGTCGGCTGTAATGAGGTCCGTGGAAGATGAAGATGAAATCCCGCGCGGGGTGAGCGACTTTAAGACATCTTTAACAAGCTCGAGCGCTGTCTCATTGGCGGGCGTCCCCTGATCCTCGAACCCGGCGGCTCTGCACAGAGCATTCTGTTCAGAGATCAGGCCTCTGGTAGGCTCGAAGCTGGGTCGAGGATCAGAGCCGTGACTCTGAATCGTCTTAACAAGATCAATATTTCCAAGGCGAAACGCTAGGTGAAGAGCGGGCTCACAGCCATCCCGGATTGGGAGGTTAACTGCAGCGCCCCGAGAGAGTAGGAGGTAGGCAACCTCCAGTCTTGTTTTCGTTGATAAATAGGGTCTAGAGCTCACAAACGGAGTACCGCACAGAGAAGAGTATTGAAGGCTGTCAAGGATTAGTTCAAGGGGTGTCCTCTGTGAGAGTGTCATATTGATATCTGAGCCGTGGTCGAGGAAAAATTGGACGAGATTCTTCCGCCCCCACAATATGGATGCATGGAATGCTGTGAGTGCTCTGTCGTATTCCTTGAACGGTACCGGCGAGTTGACGTCGTGACCGCAGGATAAAATCCATTTGATGATCCGGAGTTCCATGTCACCAAAGTCTTTTGTTACTGCATGATAAACAGCGGCCTGGAAAATTTTTTCGAAAAATGCAGTCGCAGTTGTGTCGTGAAAGGTGGTGATGTCGAATCGGTGGCTCATTACTCCAGATTGACTGAGAAGAGTCGAAGTCTCTTTCCACTTACCCCGCCAGCTGAACAAGCAGAGGAGATTGTTGGAAACGGTGTAAATAGTCAGCCTCAGCACCTCCTGGAGGAGTTCCGGGCCAGATTTGCCGACAAGACTTTTGGCGTGGTAGAGATGTTCCCTCGGGAAAGATTCTGGCATCATACTTCCCATCCGCGATGCTATTTGCGACATGCTTGAGGGACCAATGTGTACCGCAGGTAAAATTGATTGGACCGTCTTTTGCAGCTGAAGGAGTACCGTGGCTTCATTGAGCTGGTCATGCCTTTCTGTGACTACTGAGAATGCTGAAATTAGTTAGCTTGTACTCGAGCTACAATTGCGGCAAAATGGCTCACTGTGCAGATGCTCAGACGTGAATTTCAACCATGGCATGGTGGCGGGCCAGACAAATTCAAGAGTAAGCGCTGGGGGGGTACAAACAATTATTTGCGGATCGAGAGGGGATAAAGGTGCTGCGGGGGTTGATGCTTTGTCACGAAATCTAATTGTCAGTAGGCCGTAAAGTGGAGGTAATTAAAAGGGATGCAACGAACTTACTTGGGACAGCTCGCCACGTTGCCGGTGGATTGCTATAGCGATTTATCTCTTTTTGAACCTTCTCGCTCTTCAATCGCTTGCAGCTGTTTATCACTTCGGTCTCCTTCCCACTTCCGGAGCGAGCCTCAATCTCTCCCCGGATTTTGATCCAGGATCGCTTCCTTACATTGCGCCGAAATGCCCACTGAGTCAATTTGTATTCTAGCTGAGATTTGCTTAATGGGCAGCGGTCTCGTTAGCTTGCTCGCGAGCAGGATAAATTAGGTTGAAACTCACGTCACAGAGAGACCCAACTTTCCAACCTCTTCCACCAACTCCTTTAGAGGCTTCTCTTCGAGGATATACAGACGCCAAATATCCTGCTTATGCTTGAGCCATGCTGCCTCGGTAGGACCAACGGCGAGAACCTCCATGGTGACGGCCTGCTAAATCTCAAGAGCAATGAGATTGGAATAGCGAGGTTCAGAGCTGATCGGTAAAGTTAGGATGGTGGAAAGCGAAGTGAAGAGAGGAGAACGACATGACAGCCTTTGGTTGCGGGGAAAAGGGTGATGGTGGGGGAAAGCTGCACAATGCGGCCGAGCAGGGAGCTCTGACCTCAAGCTTTGATTAGATGCTCCAGAATCTGAATGTGGGGCTAGATTGAGCTGGAGCTCTGACCTCAAGCTTTGATTTGATGCTCCAGAATCTGAATGTGGGCGAAGCGATCTGAATTCCAAGGCTTCACTTCCTCTCTTATTTTTTCTTAGTTTATAAATAGAGACCCTCCTCTTTTGATCCAACGCCCACCCCAGACCATTGTTACATGATTGCGATTTTGCTCAACCCTCAGCTGCTCACCTCTGTAGTATTGCAATTACCATACATGCCTCAGGCAACCACTGGCTCAAGATGTTCATTAACGCAACACTCCATTTTCGTCCGACCTCTACTGCACTCTGTACTATCTGCCCTGCCTCATCGGTTTCGTCGACAGGAACTCCTTTACCGCTAAACGAAGTATTGGCGACCATTTTTGGCATCATCAGCGCCGTCTTGGCTACTGCAAGTCTTTTTGCAGCCTTCTGTCAGATCAAGTACACACGTAGAGCAGCCCTGCAGGTTCCTTCCTCAGGGTAAACAAGTTAGTTCGTCCTCTGCCGGTCAATATTTGCGCCAAGTTGACTCGTACCTTGTGGTGTTGATGCTTGTAGGGTGGTCCGGGGACTTCAGTTACTTGAGAAGTTGCGGTGGTTCAACCGAACCAATACTGAGCATCACCACCGTTGGGGGTTTTCCGTTGAGCGCTTCAGTCCCGATACCACCGGGCCTCGAGTGTGGGAGCGGAGAGATAAATTCCCATCGAGATATGCAAGCAGACCCATCGACAATATAATCAATTCACCTCTAAAAATGACGGACCTATTCACTACGCGCGAATGCTTCGTGTAACACGCAGTCGTGGGAAGACTCTGGAAGGGCCTGGAAGCCGCTGGAACCAACCACTAGTATATTTGTTAGTTGCCACCTAGTTGCCACTAACTCCAAACCCTGAGAAGAGCTTTTTAGACTCCGCCAGAGATTAAGGAGCGGCTTCGATTGATCTCCTACACAACTGCTTACTGTACGAGCCACCGCCTTGCAGTACAACACCCTATCCTCGTTACTCCGACGCATCTTGCGTTACACCCCTACTCACACCCCTCTGGGCCCTCCCACCCTCGCCGTTCTGGCTTACTCCACGTTGCAGGGCACGCTGTTGCGTACCCTGCACCTATGCCAACGCGCTCACCAAACCAAACGAACGCTACAATAAACCCGGCAAACCCGGCGAACGGCTAGGTAAATCCGCAACAGAGTCAAATACCAAGTAAGTCCTTCTTTTTATATATACATATATATATTTATTTACCTGGATTTGGTAATATTTGACTAATAGGGTTAGATTTCGTTAATTAGGGGCTAATATTAATATCATTATAGGTTAAGAAGAAAAGCCGCGGCGGTGAGTAGCTGGTACTTACTACGTTATCTCCGAAAGCTGGCATTGCCTACAACTCGAACCTCGCAGTTTGGAGATAGGAATGCCCGGTGATGACTGTTTGGCGACGCTCGCGCCCGCAAAATCATCAGGCGACCCAGCTTCTTCCATTGGTGTATACGAGAGGTATAACAAAGTTGACACGGTTTTAGTATCAATTCTTTACAATTTGACACTATCGTTGGAGTATCGGAAAGCGTGGCTAGGTGGTTGTGGTGGTAATGGTGGTAGTGTAGGGTCCCAAAACTAGGTTCTCGTAAGTCTATGGTCATTTTGGACCGTGGCAACTATAGCCGAGGCAGCCCAGAACAGTGGGTTTCTCTCTCTGTCTGGCTCAGTCTAGCTCAGCCTAAGGCGGCAACTGATCAATTCTCAAGAAGGAAAAGGAAATTCGTCGTGTCGATTTTAGGGTGGTGAAACTACTGTTTCTTGTCTCGACACTGATATGTACATTTTCGCCTTAGCACTGATATTTACATGCCGGTATTTACGTATAGAAAGTGTTAAAATGTGGTTACCAGATACGGAATCAATAAAACAATATAAGTCCAGACAACGTATTGCATACCAAAACACCGATGAGAAACCCCAACTCCTGTATACACCAGTAAGAGAAAGAACTTACAACACGCGACATTTCACATGCACTCCCCAACGTGTATTCATCAACAGGGCAGCTTATCCAAGATCTCAAACGTGCCTTCGCAGATATCACAGCTCCCATGTCGCCGCATGCTCACACAATTATCCGGGTTGTGGCCTCTTCTGGCACGCTTGGCCGGCGGGGGTGGTTTATATTCCTCCTTCTCCTCCTCTTCATCCTCCGACGGCTCTGAATCTTCAAGTTCTGGATCTTCAGGTCGCTGATCCTCTGCACTATCCGATGAGTCCGCTTCCAGCGACGACGACTCTTGTCGGGAAGATGCTCGGCCTCTCCCCCTGCCTCGGCCCGTGGCCTTGGAGGCTCTTTTGGGTGGAGCTCTTTTGGCAGCACCCTTGGCAGCACCCTTGGCAGCTCCCTTGGCAGCTCCCTTAGCACCTTTCTTGGGGGCAGCTTTAGCAGCTCCTTTAGCAGCTCTCTTGGGGGTAGCTTTCGCAGCTCCCTTAGCAGCTCTTTTGGGTGGAGCTCTTTTAGCAGCGCCTTTGGCAGCTCCTTTCGCAGCTTTTTTGGGAGCGGCTTTAGCGGCGCCTTTAGCAGCTCCCTTAGCTGCTCCTTTGGCTGCCCCTTTGGCCGCCCCTTTGGCCGCTCTCTTCGTAGGTCTTCTGGCAGCCCCCTCAGCAGCGCTGCTGGCAGCTCCGTCGTCGGCATCTTCGTCATCAACTTCGTCTTCGGCAGCCCTCCTCGCAGCAGCGGCCTGTCTAGCGGCGGCCTTCCTAGCGGCCGAGTTCTCTCTGGCCGTGTTCCTCCTAGCGATAGCAGCCTGTTTCGGTGTCATCTTTACATGATATTGTGGGGGTTGGGGTGCGGTCTTGGGTGCTGCCTTGGGTGCGGCTGCTCTCCTGGCCCTCTTTCTGGGTGGGGGTTGATCATCATCGCCTCCTCCTCCTCCTCCATCCCGTGCTTCCACGGCTTTTTGCATAGCCCGCAAGGCCCTTTTCCTCTGGGCTTCTGATGCAATCCATGTCCTCTCCGGCTCGTCCCCTGGCGTGGGCTCGCGCCCAATGTCTTCCTCTTCCTCCTCTTCCTCGTTTTCATGAATCGATTCACGCTCTCTCTTCACAGGTGTGGTTTTGGGCGTGGCTTTCGCAGGGGTTTTCTTGGGCGTTGTCTTTGCGGGTGTCTTCGGGGCTGCTTTCGGTGGTGACTTTGGAGCTGTATTTGGCGATGCTTTGGCCGGTGCTTTTTTGGGCGTTGCCTTTGGAGCGGCTTTTGGCGATGTCTTGGCTGGACCGGCAGTACGTGGTGCTGCCCTTGCTCTGCTACTGTTGCTTTCGGGAGGTGGCGGTGGTGGATCAACGGCCTTGCCCTTGCCTTTATCAGCAGTTTTTTTAGCTGCTGACGGTGGTGGTGGGTTGAAGAGCTCCTCGTCGCTGGTATCAATATCCTCGTCCGGATGAGCCCTTATCCACGCGTCACGCCTCGCATCTCTGCGAATTCTAGCTTGCACGGATGCCCGAGTCTCATCTGACATCTGGACCCTGTGTCCCCCTTCTGCATCCCAATCATCTTCATCGTCACCACCACCATCTTCATCATCATCATCACCACCACCACCACTACCACCGGCACTAGCACCACCAAAGTTACCAGGCGGTGGGGGATCCCCAGAGTCAGACCCCCCATCCGTGTTCCCATCCCCATTATATGTCGCATTGACCAATCTCCCTTCATCATCGAGCGCATCCAGGTTATAAGCATCCAAATCCCCTTCTCCTTCATCTTCGTCAAAGAAATCCTGGCTTTGCGCGCGCATTAGTCTCGCCATGCCGACGTCATCATCTCCAGGGTCATGACCATCATGATCACCCAATTGCGTAACAATATCCAATCCGGAAAGTATCGTCGCCCACTGCTGGCCATTCCGCACGGGGATCCAGGGACCATGAATTTCATTTTGCGCAATCGGCTGCGCCCTGCCGTATTCTGGGGCTTTCATTTCACTGTCGTGAATGGTCAAGGGCTGGAGTCGATTCATTTTTTCAAATAAATGTCGTCCCTTGCGAACGAATCGCTTGTACCATTTCTCGCCCGTCTCATCGAGATCTTCTCCCGCAGAACAGCGATGCTGCAAGTCGAGACCGAACTCTTGCATGCGGCCTAGAAACGCAGAATCTCGACGTGGCTCGTTCCCTGCAACGGGACCCCCGCGGTTGGCATTACGGGCTTCTTGCACCATGGCTTCGACGAGTTGGTGCCGAGCGCTGTTGGGGTTGTTTTTCTCCGGAGCGAGATGCGCGAGCATGAGCAGCTGGTCTTGGAGGTTGATGGCGTCGTCGCGCGTGCTCATGGATTGCGCGCGCGGAGGTCCGTCATTGGCGAGTCCCCAGTCGGCGATATAACAGTTCGGGAGGTCGCCGTAGTCGGGTGGGGAGAAATCAAGGTAGATGTTGTTGAAGTGGAGATCCCAATGGTTGATGGGTTTCCCTCCGGGCGGCATGGCAAACTGGAGGAATCGAATCGTGCTGTACATTTGAAACACCCACCGACCGATAAACGCATACGGCGGATGCACGACCTCACCGGGCGATGGGAGGTAAAACCAGTTGGCCATGGTTTTGCCGTTACACACCTTCCACCATGAGTCCTGGATCATGTGGCTTCTTTGTGGCCGCGTGGTTTGGGTGATGAGGGGGAGTACGCAAGGGGTTCTGACAATCCCTTGTGGGAATGTGCGCTGGTTCTGCATGGCATTGATGAGGTTCATGATGCGCAGCTCGTTGGGCACCGTCGTGTTACCGGACGTAATAGTTGCCGCGGGTCGGTACACTTTGCGTGCACGCAGTTCCTTGCGATTGCAGCCCCATTTCTGTACGAGCTGTACCACACCCTCTTGGCCGCGACCGAGCTGCTTAATGTACAGATATAAAAACTGATCGCGCGATCTTTTTGACTGGTTATCGTCCGTGTCCTCAAACGTGTTTAACGGGAACGCTATTTGAAAAGAGCCCCGTTGTACATGCTCGTCGGCGTGTCTTGCGGTTCTCTTTGCGCCTGCGCCTGTCGTCCGGGTGGTTGTGGTTCTCGATGAAGACGCCATTTTGTTGTTGTTCTTGCTGCTCCTAGAGTTGATTGGAAAAGAGAAACCAAAACAAGTATCTAATCAGATTGTAGGAGAGAACAACAGATTGAACGTTAAGGTAGGGGTGTAACCTCGAAGAAGGAAAACCCAAACTTTGTTACATTATTTCCCCCGGGTCGCATGCCATCTGCTTTATACCCAAAAGCGGCATGTCTTGACCGAGTCCTGTTGCCTTGTTTCTCGGATTGTCTTGTTGTGAGATGGAGTCTCCGACGCGGGGCATTAACAAAGGCTTACACGAGAGTTGAATTGGACCAAATCCACAGTGAAAGGGTCAGAGAAGTGGGCTTTGTCAATTTGGTCGTGAGACGGGATGTGTTGTTACATGCGCCCGCGGGCCCAGTATTGCTCCGACAGCTAGCCCCTGCAAGTGTGCATCCGGCCTGCTGTCAAGTGTTGAGTTAGGGCGAACTCATCTCGATCCCCATGCCACTTAGGGTATCGACCTTGTCTCGCCCTATTTCGTTTCTCGTCGCGCACAAATCACCATCTCACTATAAGTTTGATAATTGGCGTCCAAGTGCCCCTGTCTGTATTGTCAATTCCCCGAAAGCGTCCGGGTCAAGACTAACAAACCGCGCTTTATCCCGTCGACTCCATGGTTATGTCCTTTCCTTTCACCAAAATAAGTCTCAGCCGCGTTTTCCGCAT
>Ga0247765_1000681_pt1 | contig 23888 bp, 18 predicted proteins | sample UWRJL106311C6_FD_179949 | JGI IMG/M metagenome (GOLD analysis project Ga0247765, IMG submission 179949) | Plant litter microbial communities from Arlington Agricultural Research Station in Wisconsin, United States - UWRJ-L106-311C-6 | ecosystem: Environmental > Terrestrial > Plant litter >... | reverse complement strand
CCGGGAAGCCCGGTTCCATTTTTTTTTTTTTTTTTTCCCAACAAGAATCGGCTGCATCACCGTTACGCCAACATAGGCGCCCAGCAAACCTGTAATAACGGGAAAGAGGGAACCGCCGATCTGGGCTGATAAAAACACAAACGGGAGGGCCGTTGCACTGATTCTCGCGGGGAGGATTTTGGGCGCGATGGACATTCCCTACATGCTTTCAATGTTAGACGGAGAACTAGTTTGTGTATGTCAAGTGGTGGTGAACTCACGGGGGAAAATACCAGCCCCGAGAAAAAGCCAAATAAGTTGATGGCGACAGATGCGGCGATGATGTTGGATACCCTGCGATCCATCAGTGTTTAAGTCCAGTCTTGATGAAAGAGATGGCAGTTAAGCCATTTGATGGGACTTACGGCCAAAGAATGAATTGGGATCCCAAACAAAGCCCACAATACACCAAAACCATCCTCTCTTCTCTCCAAAACGATGCGTCGGCTCCGGCAAGACAAACCTTCCTAGTAAAGACCCCCCCCCACCAAACCCGGCAGACACATAGCCCATTTGGGAAACCTGTCCACCGCGTACCGTAACAAGATATTCCATGACTCAGCCTCCAGCGGTAATGACGGCGCCGAACTAGAAAAAGTAGAAAAGACTAAGAATCCACACGCTGCGCTTACCGAGCGCGTCGCGGATCATTTCTATTGCTCCATGTCCTCTTTTTGATGCGTCAGCGAAGTCCCCTTCCGGGATCCCTGCATCTGTCGTAGTTAAGGGGGAGCGAATTGAGATGGTATCCCACAACGCCGCTACCACCAACGCCCATATTCACAACTCCCAAACCCAAAGGGACGGTATAGAAGAAATACCGCGGACGAAGGGGACCCTGCCACAGCGATCGAAGCAGAGCCAAACAGTGCGAGGGACAACTCCGGCCATGTACATGGCGTGAATGAACCCCGTGCCCTAGCCAGTGATGTGTTGAATCTGTTTTGGGGGTCAAGTAACGCACATGCAATAAAAGTGTTAGTATAGTAAGGTATCCTGAAAAGCCTAGCCGAGACTAGCGATCTAAAAGGTCGCAGTATATAACGCAAATGTGGGAGTTGGTTAGGAACGGAGGATTTGCGTGAGAGTCCGTAACGTAGCGCCGAGGGAGAAGTATCCCCCCCCCCCCCCCCGAGATGGATATATTAGCTGAGACGGGCGTCCGTAATAGAGGTGGAGAACCATCCGGCGAAACTAATGGTAAAACTATAACTATTATTATCATTAACATGGTCCCCAAACCTCTGCCCCAGGACTTAATCAATTTCCGAGGTTAGCTCTACTACCTTAGATACAGTATGCTAGGCTGTCGCCGGCTGTAGCAGTCTTCTACCCCATTCAAGCATCTCTGATATACTTCAGGACCAATAAGCCGTCACGGATCCATGTACATGCCATGACGAAAAACCCCTAACCCTCCGCCATTCAACATCCTTAGCCAGCTTCGCAATCGCGATGGACGCTATCTTGTGATTACCCAGAGCGCCGTATGGCTGATTTAACCCGGATATGCTATGAAGCAGACTCGGGGGGGGGGCAGATATTAACGCTCTCCAACTCATCCTCTAAAATCGCACTAATATCAAACTCCCGCCGTATAGCCGGTCGACAAGGCTGTCGAGCAAACGACTGGAACACCCCGGCCACTCCGACGGTATCAACTCGGACAGCACCGCCAGCGACTGTGCCAGCGGATGAAGTTGAACAGCCGATTTCCCGCGCCATCATAGATGCAAACAGAAGCAGATGGCTGACAACCGCGCGCTGGCCTTCCAGGCCGGGAGGCAACAGAAAAGCAGCAGACATACGGGAGAAAGAGAGCAGCGTTCCGCACGCCAAAAGTCTGCGTACCATGTTAGACACGGCGTCGAAGTGCGCAAAGGCCTCGTTTGTGTGTGCTTGGCTGGATCCAGTGCCAGGAGGGCTTGGCCGTGGATGATGTGATAGAAGAACATTTGGAGTTTTTGGACTTCGGAGTGGAGGGTTCTCCGGCTCTGCGCGCGGTTTTCAAAGAGCGAGTCGTAGTACTTGTGGCCTAGAAGTAGGAGTTGGTCGAGGCTTTGGGATGGGGAAGGCAGTTGTAGGGCCCCTCTGTCGACTTGATTCGGGTCTGGCACGGCAGCGATGACGTCAGGAGGAGGATCGATATCCCCCGGCTCCTGGACTGGGGCGGTAGAGCCGAATGGATCTCGCCGGATTAGCTCCGGAGCTTCTGCCTCTCGGTCGCGAGGTTCCGGGGTGTGGCAAGTGATGCCGGTCATTTGAGGCTGGGGTTGGAACTGCATTTGCGAGGTAATCTTCGGGTTATATTCCAAGGTACGAAGTGACTGGTGGTCAGTGTAAGTTGACCCCCAAAGTAAAGTAGAGCTAGTGCTCGTGTTCCTTCTGTTTAATTGTAGGTGTAACGAGTTAAGACGTGTGACATGAAATGACAATGAAGGGCTTTTTTTTTTTTTCTCTCTCCTTCCTCTCTCCTCAAGTGAAGCAAGGATCAAGTGCATGTGTGATTTTGTTAAAATTTCCTACATACCAGCACCGGGTATCGTAGTAACCAAACCAACCAAAGTATTTTGCAGAGGCTACTCATTTGATTCCATCCATATGCTAGCAATTCAATTCAACTTCCATCGTGCCAAATATGCACAGCAAAACGCCAAGTAAGCAAGCAAGCAAATATGGAACCAGCAAACCTCACATTGCATTCATTCAATGCAAAATGCAAATTGTGCAATGGGAGTGAGTGAGTGAGTGAAAGCAAGTTGACTCTGACACTGCTGCATCTGCATCTGCATCCGCATCGGGAATGAGTATCGGGTTCGGGCATGATTAGTGAACATGACACACACCTCCCCCTGCACACCCTGCATAGCCTGCATGTGACTGCGTGCCACTTACGCGTGCCTCATCTCTCATTCGCGACTCCTTTTTTCCCAAAATTATCTAACGCGTTGATCCATGACGTGACGTGCCCGGCGACATGCGCGGGAAGTGCGTGAAGTGCGGCTTGGCGCGCATTGCTGCCTAAGGTGGCTTGTCTTGGGCTTGCTTCGTGCTTGCTTGCCCTGGCTGGGAATATTCATCCCGTCAATCAAAGCGCAAGTCTGACATGGGAACCCAATTTTGAGTCTGGAGAGGAGGGGAGAGGCGGTCAAAGAAGTGGTGCACTGCACTGCATTGTCTGTCTATATGAATGGCGTCATTCGCCTCTCTTTTTTTCCTCCTCTCTTCTCTTCAATGTCAAGTCTCAACTACAGTACATCACATTACTCAACTCTCTCATTCTAAACTTTTATTATTCTCCAAAATAAACCCCCCCCCACAATGGCCCTCAGCAGCCCCCTCAAGCTCACTACCTGTCTTTGGTTTGACGGCCAAGCCGAAGAGGCCGCGAATTTCTACGTGTCGATTTTTAAAAATTCAAAAATCACCCATATCCAGCACTATTCGGATGCTGGAAAGGAATTCCATGGCCACAACGCCGGTGAGGTCCTGGTTGTCGAGTTTGAGCTGGATGGCCACAAGTTTGTGGGTTTGAACGGGGGTCCCACGTTCAAATTCAGTGCCGCGACATCCTTCATGATTGACTGGTAAGGGACCCTTTTTTACTAGCCAACAACCGCTTACGAGCCCGGGCAGCGCCACCCAGGAAGAAGTCGACTACTACTGGGACAAGCTTGGGGAAGGAGGGGATGAAGCCGCCAAGCAGTGTGGGTGGCTGGCGGACAAGTACGGAGTGTCGTGGCAGATCATCCCCACGGTGCTCAAGGAGTTGATGAGTAGTCCGCTCCGGGACAGGGCTGACCGCGTCACCGTCGCCATGATGCACATGAAGAAGATGGACATTGCTGGGCTCCAAAAGGCTTTTGACGGGTGAATGTGAATCCACGCTGTGTTCGAGGAAGCCTTCCATGGGTAAATCGGTGACGTTGGATTCGGCGGGGCTATCCATAGGTAAATCGGTTACCCTGGGTTCATGTTCGACGAGACTTTCCGTAGATAAATCGGTGACGTTGTATTCAAGAAACCCTTCCCGGCCTCTGAAAAGCTGCTCGCGATTTCGAATAGGCTCGTATTTCCACCGTTCCCTAAAAAAAGATTGTTAGCAAAACCATGTGATGAGAAATAAGGTTGATGGAGAGAGGGGAAAGGGATAGATAGATACTTACGTCTGTCTTTGCTCGGCGGGCTTGAAAAAGTCGTGGCTGATAATCTCCTCAACGGTAGGTCGATCCTTGGGGAACCAGCGGAAAATACTCTTCAAAAGGTCCGCCAGGGAGTTAAAGTCCTCGTCATCCAAATGCGGCGCGAACTCGATGCGCTCCTCAAAGGGGATTCGACATGATTCCACGGGCGCATGGTAGCCGGGGATACGCCCGGTTAGAACGAAGTCCTGCCTGAGAATTTCATCAAACTGGGCGTGGGTGATGAACAAGGCCCGGGGGGATCCGTCGCCCGAAAAAAACCAATCCGGCCGGGTGTATCCTTGCTGGATAAACCAGGGCGTCCCATGAATGTAGTGGGATTCGTCTTCGGGGTCGCAGTCGTGTCTCCATGAGAACTCATAGCCTCCGACCCCCCAGAATCGGCGATAGGGATGGGGCACGGGGCCAATCAGGCATTCCATGGCGTCGACCGTCTCAAAGACGCTATGGCCTTCGAGGATATTGAAGCCGCAGCAGATTTCTTGAATGGTGGTGCCCAGTGACCACACATCGCTGGCCGGGCCCATGGGAATCTCGCCAAACATGTCCTCGGGGGAGCAGTAGGAATGCGGGATGCCGGTAAACCCGGGAACGTTGTCGAACTGGTAGGCGAGGCCAAAATCCGTAATCAGGGGCTTGGCCGCGCACAAGCCCGACGAGAACTGGATGCTGGTCTGGGTCACCAGGTACTTTGGAATGTGGTGATCCAACTCTCCCGTCTCGGCAAAGATATCCGTGGTCTCGGGATGGCCGAGCATGCTGAGCAGCTCTTCCTCGGGCATCTCATCGACCCCGTCGGCGAGCTGGAGGAGAATGTTTTGCACACGAAGGTCCCCGTGGCAGACGTTATTGCTGTGCAGGAAGCGCATGCCCTGGACTACTTGTAGGCTGAGATGCTTGAGCAGCGGAGGGCACATGGCGTAGTAGCCGTGAATATATTCCAAGCGCGGTCCCAGCAGCGGTGACACGGTACAGAGATGGCGGCCGTTGGGGCCGTCCAATAGAAAAGACTCGATATGCAGGCTGATGTGGTTTCGCTGGAGCTCCTCACGCGAGAACTTGGACAGGAGGTACTCTGCCATGGCCATTTCCTTGCAGTTGTCAATGTCGACGTTGGCGGCTTGGATTTTGACGGCCCGCCATTTGTTGGTGACCTTGTCGTGGCAGAGCCAGACCGTGCCGAATCCCCCGTGGCCGAGCTTGTGCACAACGCGATAGCGCCCGTCATGGCCCAGGCGGTCACCGAGGTGAACAGGGTGGAGTCCGCCGGGAAAATAGTCATTTGGACTTTCGTCGTCTCCGTGGTCGATATATCCAGCCAGTTCGCACCAGGGGCGCATCTTCTTGGGCGCTTCTTGATCAGCGACAGCAGCAGTGTCGCTGCACTGAAACTGCGCTGTCTGCTCATCACTCTCAGCGTGTGTCATCGGCTCATCGCTCTCAAAGTCCGTCGTCCCGCTGTGCTCGGGGTGCGCCATCTCGGTCGTCATGATTGAGGCGATTGCAAGGCGATGAGCTGGAAGAAGGGAAAGATGAGAAAAGATGGGAGAGGTGTGGATTGAGCCCTGGGGTTTTTCCGTCAATTTGTGTTTGCAGCGGAGCTTTCGGAAGCAAATCGTTTTAAACGTGAAGGGGAAAGCGACAAGAAAATGCGCACTTTCTTTAAATACCTAGGTACCTTGCACAAACCTGCACCTTCCTTCTCTGAATTCACTTTGATCGGTCTCTTCGGGCTCCACTTTCCTTTGTTTGTTTGTTCAAGCCTTAGGTTTACTTTCATTGACCACAATGCGCTGCCCTTGGCGGGAACAATGGAAACGCAAAAGACTTTATTCATCACAAAGAGTGAATTTTGGGTAAGCGGAACCCCGTTTTGTTCTCTGATATAAAGAAGCTATAATTGAATTTTGAGCATCTTGATGAGATAGATGCTTCACGTTCAACTGGCGATTATCTGCTACCATCAAATGGCCGCTTCCTTCTATCATTCACTCTCGAACCACAAAGGTGGCCAACTGCGTGCCGTGTGGTCTTCACCCACATCAGTCATGTGGTGAATGAGGGAGATTGACGGCTCTGGGAGACGCTACGCAGCCAGGAGTTAGCATAAAGGGAAATATATATAACCCATGTCTTGCTCTTTCTACCAACATGAAGCACATAAGCCTCTAAGTAGCGGTTTTTCATCTACGACAGCTCAAGTTACACAAGCACCACTTGTTATTGCTATTTATACACGCCCCTGATACCCAAGTCACACAAGTACCTACCCCTTGTCGTTGTATCATACGAGCCTTGTACATTTCAAAGGGCCATCGACTCCTTGGGTCGAATCATGGCATCCATTAACCGCTTCGCCGGCCGGCAGCCGGGAAACGCGAACCATCAGAGTAGAGCCAGGACGGTAGCTTCGTGGAGAACTCCCATCTCGACTGCCCCGGGGGCGGATTTGCCTCCTCCCACACCCAAAGACCGCTATTACCCAGAGACGCAGCGGGTTGAATATGGCGGTATCCCCCGCCACCCGGGCCGCCGGCGTCATGCCACGTATGGTAGTGGTACACGGGAAGATCCACGCATTGAATGGCTCTGCAGCTTGAAGACGGATATTCATGAGCTGCAGCAGGCGGGAATATCCACACAGGGCCAAACAACAGCGGCTCGACACGTTGCCAGGCTCGGAGGATTCACCCACGTCATGATCCGGGCCGCTGCGCACGGGGCCATGACGGCGTACGGAGCCGACGGGAAGAAATCAACATTTGCGACCAACGGGGGATCCTGGCTACAAAAGAGCGATACGTCGGATATACACATGACGGTGGAAATGGGGGCCGGCCCGGACAAGATGCAGATCCACGGACATATTTTTCTCAATGACCGGACGCACCCGACCGCCCCGTTTTGCTTCATGACGGAACCCGTCTCCTCAAGGTGGCCTGAGGGAAGGCGACACTATCCCGGCGCGTCGGGGGACAGGACCTCTTCGTATGAATTTTGGGTCCACGCGGGAGTCCGAGTTTTGGACCTGCCAAACCAGTAAGTGCCCTTACCTACCTTACCTAGGTACCTAGGTTAGGTAACCAGACCCTCAACTGGACTGGTTGCAAATAGTCAAGAATTAGCTTGGATAAGAAAAAAGGACAAAAAATGCTAATAGATGGACACAGTATAAACCCCACCGAGATCATCAAGTCATCATCGTCAAACAAAAGCCGCGCCGTTCACATGAGGAACATGAATCCAGCAAGTCGATTCCTATCGGCCTCTCGGAATTCGAGACAAGTCCTTGGTGGTGCGGTGAAACGGTTCGCGGTGTTGAGGATTGATGAATGAACGGACTGTAACATGATATGACATGACTGGATATTGACACGACATGATATGACTGGATAGGTAGATACCCTTTTATGTGTTGTTGTTGTTGAACGATCTTGGGTATTTGGTATTAAAGGGACCTACGGACATTTTCTTCCCTGTCTATCTACTAGTGTCGTAGGTTGAGCTTGGATGTGTCAAGGATTCCGACCCTGTTGTTTTGATTATTGTCTCACCACCTGCTTGTACTTGTATTTGTTCATATCTTGTTGTTTCTTGTGGGTTTTATTTGATTGTCGCCTGTCCCTTCATATTGCTATTATATCGGGTGTCGGTTGGCTTAAAATGTAAAATATTTCCTTTCATCAGAGCCCTGGACAGGAGTGTGGCTTTTGGCCAGGCCGGGAGCATCTACCTACCTAGGTTTATCTAGTCACACTTGTATGGCGGCCTGTTTTGTACTGATGTGTTTGAGTATGGTGAACTGCTGGGTATGGCATTTGTATTTCACCATGGAAAGATTTCAATGTGGTGGAAACCCCCCCCCACGGGAGTATGGCGGTTTGTTTTGGCAAATGATCGACACGTGTCAGCACAGCAAGTACTCGAAAAGACAAGAAATGAAATGTGAGAAATTGAAGATGAAGTGTCACTACAGGGGGGGGGGGACAGCGCGGGGAAGCCTGAGTGTGACGGCGTTGGCATGATGGATATGGAAGGATGTGCTCGGCGGTGAGGGTCAGAGCGGTGGTGCATCCAGGTGACATGATACCGAGAGACAGAAAATGAATTGAGTCATGCACGCTGTGAAAGGTAAACAAGTCCAGCTTTTTGCTGTGATCTACTAGTTCTACACTGGAAATAGTCGAACCAATACCTTCCACCACGAGTCCCAACATTTTGTGATGTAATGAGTTGAGTAATCATTCCGACACTTCGCCCTTCTTGGCGTAAGCATCCCCTGGCTTAACCCGTGACAGCGCGTTTCGGTCGTGATTCCTCCGTGCCCAGACGCGCCGTCGATGTGCAAGTGACGCCACTTGGGGATATGTCTTGGGATATGTCTTGGCAATCCAGGCAGACAGGCCAAAAGGGGTGAACACAGGGATGGCAAGTTGGGGATGTGCATTGGCGGGGGAACAACTCTCGAGAAGGGAGAGAAGATAAATACTGTGTCGCCATTGGAATCTTGTCTCCTCATCTTCATTCAAGTCAAGCATCTTTCAGACCAAGCATCCTCATCGCAGCAACAAGCTCAACTTGATCACAACACAATCACAACTTCAACTTCAACAACTTCAACCTCAACATCCAAAATGGCAAGCAACACCAGCGCTCCCACCCTCTATCTGAACATCCACACCGTCTCCCCCTCTGCGTCCGCCGCATTCTTTACCTCTCTCAACTTCACAACCATCCCCGCCTATTCCGATGCCCAAACCCAATCTCTGCGTCTTCCAGGAAAAAACTCCTCAGTCTGCCTCATGGTGCATTCCCATGAGCGATTCAAAACTTTTATTCGTCCTGGCACAGACGTCAATGATGCTCGGAAGAATACCGAAGTGTTATTCTCGATTGCCGCAGAGACGAAAGCACAAGTGGACGAATGGGTTGATCTTGCGGTAAAAGCGGGCGGAGAGGCCGACCCGTATGTTATGGAAGGAAATGGCGCAAGTATGGGCATGTATGTGAGGAGCTTTGGGGATTTGGATGGTCACATCTGGGAGGTCGTCGCGGTTGTTGGAGGTGGACAGGGGGGCTGTGGGGTGGGGGAGGGGAAGGGGGAGGCTTAAACTGGCTAACTTTCCTATGATGCGTCGTGTTGTGTTACTGGTGGTATATGCGTGGTCGGGGAGGAGGTACCTCCTACTTACCTAGTTATGGGGTTGTTGTTTGCTTGCATCATCGTGGTGGAAGGGAGACAGAAAGACAGCCGGGGAATTGTAGGAAACAAGTCGCTTTCAATTTGCGTTGCACTTGGTACTCTGGTGTCGCTCTGAGTGCAAAAAGGTATAGTTCTAGGTTTAGAACTCTCTGTTCAACATATCATACAACTAGTAATTTGCTCTCCTCGTCACCCATCATCCAATTGTGAGTCATGTCCCATCCAACCACATGCATCAACTGTCTCCACCCCCCCAAATAAAAGCAAAGTCTCTGCACCAGGGTACTTCGTATGTTCGGCAGAAAATCATGCACATGTATGCGTCGACCACCGAAACCTCCCCACCGGCGCAGCGCAATACCCCTTGGCCCACCCTCTCAATTCACAATCGAACCAACATCCTCCCAGCCCGACATCGACCAAAAGTCCCGGTAACAGCAGCAGCAGCATGTTGAACCAGCAGGGGTCGCGATCTACAGCTTTCCTGCCCATTCCGCGATAATACTGCGCGCGACCAATCATGTCGACAATCATGCGCGTGCCGAGAACGAGGGCAAAATGACCGGCGCCATTCCCCGGGAGGTACGGCGAAACGTAAATGCGGATTAGGGCGTTGGCGAGAAGACTTTGGAGAAAGATGTAGCCGTACAAGTAAAAGAGGGGAATTGTGGGGGTGGGGGGTTCTTTGGTGGGGGTTTTATTATCCATTATTTTGGTGTTGTTTTTCTCGCGGTTGCGCAGTGATGAAAAAGAAGCTGGTTTGTCGGCGAGGAAGTTGTATTGGCGATGAAGTTTTAATGATGGGGAAAGAGCAAAACAATGCAGTCAATTGAAATAAATGCATTCGCTCTTGGCAACTACTCTAAATGCATACCGCTAACTCAAACTGCTCAGCCCCCTCCCTCTGTTGGTTGAGTTGGGTTACACAAACGGCCTACGAGGCAGGGCACAGATCCATCGGAGGAATCTTATCCTTGGGATAGACCCTCCCATACAGCGACAGCTTGTGGCCATTCTCCAAGGTGATGTCCACCCTCGCCGCATTCTCATTGCCAGCATTGGCGGCCTTGACCATGGATTCGATAAACGCATTGGCCTGGTCATTGTTTGAGCACTGCGCCAACTTGTCGTTGTCGTCCTTGGTCGCCCCGCCGCCGGCCCCAATAACCCCGATCCCATAACCAATGCCCCCGCCTACGGCCCCGTTGAAGACCGATTTGGACAAAAAACACACCACTTCGTTGCGGCTCACGCGGTCATACAGCGTCTGGCCCCACGCGAGCTTCTTCTTGGCACAGTCGACCAGCTGCGGCCACCCGTCCTTGATGGTCATGGCGATGGCTCCGGGCGCATTCCGCGCACAGGTCAGTAGGGCGCGACATTTTGCGTGGTTCCACCGGGCAAAGATTTCGCTGCCCGTCTGTCCTCTGGTAGCTACGCTCCAACCTAGTTCTGCCGCATCTCTGGTGGTGCTGATGGAGGAGGATGAGGAATGACCATAGGCGATAAAATCCTCTCCTCGCACATGGATCTTATCATCCCATTCTTCGATGGGAACGCCCTCAGAAATACCCAGGGCCACCTGACGATACCTGACCCTTCTGCCTCGGGAATCTACCCCCTCATCACCATGGCCGAATCCCGCCCGTTTTAGCGCGTCCGGGTCAAAATGGGGAGAGAGCGAACCCTCGGCATGTTCGATGGCAATATCGCTCGCGCGACGGTGTAAATCCTGCGCGTGTTCCCAGGGTTCTGTCTCCTGCCGCCTCTTTCCTGGGGATTTAAGTTTTTGAATCTGTCCCGGAACAGTAAAGTCTTCGCGGATCGAAAACGTCGTGGCTCCGGCGAAATTCATACATTCGCCCCCGTCGCCGGAGCCCTGGAGTTTTTTGCCACAGCCGTCTTTCCAGAAGGCGACGTCTACAAATATTATGCATTAGCCTCTCTCTATGTGTGTACCATGTAAGGTAGGTAGGTACCTAGCACAGTGTAGTGGAGTGTACCTTGTAAGTGGTATGGTACGGAAAGGAAAGGAAAGGAAAGGAAAGGAAAGGAAAGGAAAGGAAAGGAAAGGAAAGGAAAGGAAAGGAAAGGAAGGAAGAAACGCACTATGAATCTCTCTGTCATTCTCCTCCGCCTTAATCGTCGCCGACACGGCATTTGTCGGGATGTTGTGGCATCCGTTGGGAAACCCCGGATACCGGTAGTGGCCAGTGCCGACGCGGGCTCCGCGGCATTGACTGCCGAGATAAAAGGTTACTTCGAAACCAGCCGCGAGGGGGACGCTCGAGGCGAGTAGGGAGAACAAGGACAAGTGCATTTTTGGATTCCAGTGAATGATAGAGACCTGTCTTGATGGTGACGGTGATAGTGATGATGATAGCGATCTAGCATCTCATTGATAGGATAACATGTGCCTTTTGTACTGAATCAAATGAACCTCTTCTCATATCTTCTCTCGTCTCTGTTGGCCCACGGTAATGAGGCTGAGATTCATCATGGAGGATATCCCCAGCCGTCCACCAGCCGTGCCACTTCCAGGATGAACTTGATCCAGAGTCAAGATACTCGTCTGCCTTGCCGTGCCATGTCCCGGCGTGAAAGGTGAGGCAGTGAACATCACCAGACTAACTACGTTACTACTAATGGTAGTAAGAAAGAAACTCCACGGTGTGTCGGTGTAGGCCAGAGAGTGGTCTGGAGGTTGGTCTGGGATCACAAGGCAGATTTGGCTTGGTGCTGTTGGTGGTAGAACTAGAAATATCTTGATGCTACACACAAGTCCAGTCTAGAACTAGTGTCTAAACCACCGCCTCATCCATCACCGAGTTTCTGCTGTTTTAGCAGTCTAGATAGGGAGGGAGGGGTAAGTAAGGAATGAGATGTTTCAGCCTACACCACTTACAGTTAGAAAGCACGCTATACCATCATATCACCACTGCATGTTTGCACACTTATCAGGCCTAGATGCATCACCATATCCTTATCCCGAGACACATGATTCAAAACCAGAACCAACTGCAGACGAGCTGGATTATAGTTGTGGCACAAAAAAGTGGCGGTGTTGTGTCTCAATCCCGGACATTTGACTATCTACCAATCTAACCTAACTAACGGGCCCAGCCATGGCCCATTGCATCAGGATGAATCATAACTTATTCGTCTCTGCCGCATCCATCGCGACCTTAACCAGACCAGACCAGACTGTGCTGCGCCAGTAGCGAAGAACCTCATTGGCTGAACTGTAGTCCTTTTGCACGGACATCATTCCTCTAGCTATCCAGAGGGATTTTGCGGCGGTTTCACCGTTTTTGAGAGACCAAGTTCATCGCAGACTGTCAAAAAAAAAAAAAAAAGCGCGCGCTTATTGGGTCTTGGCTTGAACCATCAAATGTGGTCTGGTAGGTCTGTTTCGGGGCAGGTTTGTGCCGCAGAGGATTTGCACATGGCTTTGTTGGTCGTCAATCTAGCCGTATCACCCATTGAGGGTTTAATGATAATAGCTTGGCTGCACGGCGATTTCAGCTCGGAGTGGCTGGCCATTACAGCTTTTTCTTCAAATGTGTGGTGTTAGCTCAGTGCATAGCACAGTCCCCGTGATGCACGTCTGATCTTGATATCGCTGAGCCTTTTTTTTCTTTGCTTTTTTCCCCCCCCCTTTCCTTGAGTTTTCTTCCTCCACACAGAATTCCCTAATTTGCGAGTCGCTTCTTTTTCGCCTTGGTCCAGTCTGCACTTAAAAGACCAGTCGGAAGGATTCTTAACTGGATTCCCTTTCCCTCCAACGTTCAAAGTCGAACTTTGTTGGAGCGGAGCCATATCATCTGGAGTGAAAATGTCAAAGGATTTTTCTTTTTTCTTTTTCATAGTATTTCTCTTTGGCCCATATCGTGCTTCAGCGACGCAGGATTTAAAGCCTCGTTGGCACGCATCAACATCCTCCTCGTTGGTGCTTTTCTTCCCACCTTTCCTCTCCCCCAAACTTGCATTGCTGTTTCTTTAAGTGATACATTGAGCTTGCTCTCTCTCTCTAGACATGCACTTCCATCAATTCCCATCATTCTTTCAGTTGCTGTAAAAAGTTACGTCGGGCATCTTGAAACGAAGGACACCGACTGCGTGACCAGTCAATAACTACCGCCCCCAAATTATCTATCTCCCAGCAACCCAACCCCTCCAAGGTCCCCATCTGCGCCCCGCCCCGCCCCCGCATCTCGTCGCGCTCAGTTAACCATAATTCAACCACTCAGGTGTTACTCCCAAGGCTTCTGCCTGTGCGCTAAAAAGTCGGTCGGCTGGGTGAAGAAGGAAGGAAAGTGGCACGGTGGCGCGCGCCTACATGTAGTGTGCACATGTCCATGTACGCGACTTGTGCAGGCTGTCTGTCTACCTACCTAGGGTATAGGTATGCTGCGCATTATGCAGAGCCTGGAGGTGGTTTTCAGACCGCACAGGGTGTTGTGGTTTATTTTATAAAAGTTGGCGGGCGCGCTGCAAGAGGGTGGACGTGGAAGAAGGGAAGGAAATATTATTAGTGCGGAAGTGCTTGCTTTTTTTTTTTTTTGCAGTAGGACATCAATGTTTACAGTTCCCATCTACCTGCCTACCTACCTACTTACTTACCTAGGAAATTAGGGTATTGAACCCCAAGATTGGAGACCGACGCCCGTCGGATTTTGCCCATCACCAGCGCCTCCGAACAATGACTGGTCATTTTTTTTTTTTTTTTGGGAGAGAGATGCCTGATCTGACTTCATGTTTGCCAAGCTGCAAAGTCAGAACATTGGTGCCCAGTGCAGCTTGTGCAGGTTGTGCTTGGTGCCGAGATTGACTATCAGACTGCCGTTAAACTGTCAAACTTTGTTCTGGAAAGGAGAATGAGAGAAGAGAGAGGGAGTTCACGACGAGTGCCACAAGGGGGTACTGAGAAAATAAGAAAAAAGGGAGCGCTGTACCGTGATTGGTCTGGAAGTCTGCGGGCTAGGTGACATAATAATGCAGGACTGAGCAAAAGTGTTAGGCCTAACATTTTATTTGCGGTAAAATACCTGCGTGTCAGCAATGCGCATCACCAAGCTGTTAAGAAACTGGGCAAGTTCCCGCAATAATTTGCATGCAGACCCACTAATACTCCAACAGCAAAGCCACTTCGGCTCATCAAATAAATTATGAACTTGAGCTGTGACGGGGTGGTAGGGGCAAAAGGCCCAGCTATCCAAATGTATTTAGATTCTTACGGAAAAGAAATCGCAAAGTTGAGTTCTAGCTGTTAGGCCCGCCTCCATGCGCGTAGAGTTTAGGGTATTCCAACTCCCTTTAGAATATTACACTCACCCCAGTCAGCCGTGATGCCGGGTGCTGTCAGCCTGGATTTCGGGACTGACAAACACAACTCTAAAGTCAAAAACTGAAAACTCTAAAAAAAAAAGTTAAAAAAAAAGTCATCTCAATTCTCCACTTAACTTTAAAATGCCCCCCTGCGAGCTCCACTACATGTACTCGACAAGGTGCGCACCGCCTAGGTTAGATGCAAGTCAGATTTCTGCAGTCAGAACCCTCGCGCACCCTGCAAAAACCTTATCAGTACGCGACTAGTCCAGGTTTTACTTGTCCATAACACTATAGTTTCTGGGTGTGTATGTGAGGGTGTGTATGTGAGGGTGTGTATGTGTGTGTGTCAGTGTGTGTGAGAGAGAGAGAGAGAAAATCACAGTCGCGCAAGAGAAGACCAAAAAAGATAAACACCTGAAAAGCTGTAATTACCACCACTATATAGCGTGAGCTCTATCTAAGGTAGATTTAATAATGCAAGGTATCCTCCCAATGCGAATGCAAATCCAATCCAAAACCCAATGTGAATGCAAAACCAAAACCATGTAAATGCAGAAAAAGACAAAGAAAAATCCCAATAAATGCAAACCCCCCCTCATGCTTTATCCGCCCCTAATGATTGAGCTCAAGCCCGCTGCTTGAAGGCAGGGTCGCAGATGACGCGGCCGACCGCGGTAGCGGGGGAGAGAGTCCAGGCGCCCTTGTCGCCATCGGCAAAGGTGGTGTCGGTGTTGGCGCCGCGCTTGACAGTGATGGCGCGGCCGTTCTTGTCCAGGATCTGGCAGCGGAGCTTCTGGTTGACCTTGTTGCCGAGCTCGAGGCTGACGGTGCGGATCTTGGCAGTCTCGCCAATGTTCTGGGTCTGGCGCTTGCCGTTGCTGTTGAATGTGAATTGCCGCGCAAGCTCGGAATCTCCGCTGATCTGGATACGGATCTGGTTGGAGGACTGGCGGGCCTCAATCTCCACGGCCTCGGGGGCGGCAACCGGAGCGGGAGCGGCCAGGGCGGTGGTGGCGGCCAGGAGGGCGAGGAAGGCGCTGGTGAACTGCATTTTGATTGGTTGGAAAAAAGGGTTGTTTGTTGTGGTGGTGTGTTGGTGTGGTAGTGCAAAAGACTAGGAGTCTTGAGAAGATGATGTATTTGGATTGTTTGTGTGTGTGTGTGAGAAGATGATGCTGAAGCTGATGATGATGAAAAAAAAATGTTTCAACTCGGAAAGAAACTGATTCTTATATACATGTTTTCTTTTCTCTACAGATACACACAAGTTCTAGAAGTTGTAGCTATTCCGGTATTCCGGTAGAATCGTCTACCGCGTGGCAGTGTGCCAACTTGGGCTTGGCGCGATCGAGGCTGGTGCTGAGAAGATCCCTCTCCTTGGGCTGTGTAGTGCGCTTCCGAGCTTCGCTTAACGAAAAATCTGACATGCACCTCGCGCTTATTCGGATCCTTGGGTTGCACACGTGTTTAGGCGTCGGCTTTTGGCGCACGAGATTTTATTCGCTGACTGTCGACACCGCTATCAAATTGCTGGAGCGTCGTATGCTGACCTGGTTTAGGTGGTGATGCTTTGGCGAGCTCCATTCGCTGACTGGAGTCCAGTCTGCATCTTCATTAAACGGTAAGCTGGAAATGAAGCTCATTACTGCAGGGTTCATTTTTTAATCCCTCGCTCATTACTCTAAACGTCAATTTTTAACCTTAAATGCCACTATGAGATAGCGCTTACAAACCTGGCGAATGCGAGTGATGGCGCGATTATCCTGGTGCTGCTGGTGCTGTCGCTGATGGATCTCGTCATCTTACCTACAGCCGACAGATATTGGAAGCCCAATTTCAATGTTAGGGCCTTGCAGGTGGCAACCCTTTTTTACTGAGAGTCAATAATCCTGTTGACTTCTGAACAAGTCAACTGACTGCTGCAGCAAAAAGCTTTTGCCTTTCCAAAATAGAGACGAGAATATTCCCTGATACAACGCATCGCATCGCATCACATCACACAGCCTCGATATCTTTTTTCCATGTCCAGTTCCATCGTAGTCGTCATCTTCCCTCTCTCTCTCATTCGGGGTTTGATGTCGCTGAATCGTCAATCATCGCCGAGGCGAACCAACATATTTGATCCCGCCCGCCAAGCCGGGAGATGAAGATTGGATGCACCCGTGAATAGAACGTGGAATGTGGATGTGGATGTGGACTTGACGACAACCGAACGTGTTGCTAAAAATACCTACTTTACGACTGGAGGGTTCTCTCGGCATCGGCTCTGGTAAAGCTTGGGCTGGATTGGGTTGGGTAAGGTCCCGTCACTAGTGTAGCTCGGCTCCTTCCTTTGGGGATCGCACATAGTGGACGCATTCGTAAAAGTTATTGCCGACCGGCTAAAGCATCCCACGTTTATTGGCTACCTTACCTTGGGAGGGTTGCTTTTTCCGAGGGTATCCGCCAGTACAGTATGTATGTGTTGGTTGGTGAGGACATCGCTGGGCGGCGGCCGACATGGACGGACATGATGCACTCGTGGACATGTGGACTTGGGTGATTTACGATTTACGACCACAGCTCATCATTTTTCATCAACTGGTCCCAGGCTGCCACCAACAGAGACTGAGCCAGCCCGGAGCCCTCGGAGCACTTTTGTCGCCCCAAAGTCACAAGCGAATGTCATCCGCGCGGCTTAGACGAGAGCATGTTCGGACTGTTCAGATCTTGTGCGAGGCTGGGGTCTGGTGGGGCACTAAGAGCTAGTCAGCCCAGGCAGTGATTTTTTGTGTAGCTGAAAATGCAGTGCGGCGTGAAATTGATTATTTTTTTTTATTCTCGTGCCCGAGGGCTTAGTGATCTCATGATGGTGACAAAGTTCAGACGAGGACAACCACGATGTCTCTCTCTTGACTGTTTCCAAATACAGAGTTTTTTTTTTTTATCCCTATTTTTCTTCACGTCACAAGCCAAAGAATTTCATATCCTCGGCTGGATGGACTGGCACCCCGTGACCAACTCCTCGAGCATAAACCCCAGTCAGCAGAGGGCCAAAAACCTGAGTCGTGTAGCCCTTTTCTGGCGTGTCAGCTTTCTCGCTGATGGGCACCGCGCCGTAACCAAACACGGTGCTCCACTGGGCGACAGAGTAGTTGTAGTTTGCCGGTGCAATCGTGGCATCAATATCGCCATGATAGAGCTGCATGCGCGGTCGAGTGCCGTTGTAGCCTGGGTAAGCATCGTAAACCCACTTGGCCCACCATTCAGGTGAAGCCGCATCCAGCTTGCCACCCGAACAAGTGCTGTTCCAGCCCGCCACCGTGTCGGTGAAGAAACAGCCCGCCGCGACACCCGAATAGTTGATGACGGCGGAAAACAGATCCGGATAGGCTGCCGCCAGGATGCTCTAATTTACCATGCATGTCAGCCCCTCGTAAAGGGTTTAACTAATGATAACAAATTGATGACCAACATTGACAAGGTAGAATTAATTGATGATGACCAACACAGAAATATGACAACACGGCCGCCAACAGAACCGCCAACACAGACAGGGAGTAAAAAAAGAAAAGAAAAAAGGCAACATACCGCCATCATCCCTCCCGATGACTCCCCAATCGCAAACACCCGCTTCCCATCCGCCTTGTACTTATCGACCGCCCACTTTACCATTTCCGCAATCCCCTGGCTATCAGCGCCTCCGTTTCTTTTCAGTGTCGCTCGGGACGAAACATCCCAACAGCCACCACTGTTCGGCGACTCAGGGTAGATGACGACAAACTTTTTTTGGTCCGCGAGCTCGTGCAATCCCGGGTTGCTGTTGAAATATTTCTGCGCCGTGCCCGTGCAGTAGTGTATCCCCACCACAATGGCCGGATTTGTGGGAAGACCACTTTTGGGTTCGTAAACGAACATTTTGGTTCCGGATTTGTTGGTGCCGAAATTGGGTACCGCTTGAAGTTGCGCGGCGGCGAAGCGGCCGCCCCATAACGTGAGGGAGAGGCTGAATGTGGAGAGCCTCATGTTTACCTAGCTAACAAGTGAGTTTTCTGAGGAGATAGCTAAGAAGTAAGAGGTAAAGGTGAAGAGGTGAAAAGGTGAGAGTGGCGATGAAATCTCAACCCAGCGCGAAGAATAAAATTTGACTCTACTCTAGCCGTGTAAAGTTGCTCTCGCCTATTCATTCCCGTGTAAACATTGGCGCGCTTGGAATAACGGAGCGGATAGACAAGAGTGGTGGTATCAATTTATCCGTTTGCCTACTTCGTACATTTTCGCGATTCCGGATTCCGGGATACACTACCGCTTGGTTTCTGCAGTTGAGTTTCCACAGTGCCAAACTGAGTGGACCAATGGAAATGTAAGGCAGTTTCCAGGACTATGTTCATGGCTGAGATTTTTTCCACCCACGGAAAGCAAGTCTCAAGTCCGTCCGTCGGGTAAGCTGCAAGTAAGTAAGCGAGGCAGAGCCATGAACGGCGTGTAATCTCTCGTGGTTGAAGAAGTGAGTTTGGATTTGCAGAATATTATTGTGTCTGATTGGCTGCCACAAAAAAAAAAAACTCTGTGGTGGAGTGGCTGACCAGGACGCTGACCCTGTGTAATGTCGCTGTTCAATCCCGTTGGTCATTCGAGGTTATTAGACAGCCCCTTATTGCTATCCCGGAGTTGCATCGACCAGTTAGAGCCAGCAGGTCTGCAACCTTGATTAGACCTTGTAACTACGTTCATCTGTCCATAATGTGACTGAGCAGAAAGACCCAATGCACCTCCCGCTCGGTGATGCCGTGCAAAGGAAATCTTTCTTTTTTTGGAGGGTTTTCTTTTCTTTTCTTTTCTTTTTTTACACTTTCCTCTCCATCCCCACACACTCCTCCAACCAGGCCGCTGCGTCGTCAATCCCCTCTGGCGACTTAATCCAGTGTCCACCCGTGGCATACTCCTTCCACGTCACGTCCGCGCCAAACCGCTCAAACGCCTCCTTGAACTGCCTCCCATACTCGATCCTCACCAACGGATCATCCACGCAGTGCTGTCCCAACACTGGTGTATTTTTTACCACCTCGTCGCCAACTGCCGTTCCTAAACCCAACACCGCCCTCGTCTCGGCCAATGCGCGGTTGGGAAACGGCATTCGGCTGCAAAAGGTCATCAGCCCCCCGATCCTGTTCCTTTGCGTGTCTGCCGCAGCTATATTCACATTTAGATTCATCTCTTGACCAAGTTGGTCCAGATTCAGATTGAGTAAAACATGCCCCGCCGTCGCACCACCCTGGCTCACGCCCGCGAGGACCAACCGCTCCCACTTCCCACCCAGCAACGCCACCTCGGGGAGAACCACATGGTTAATCACGGCCGAAACACTCTCTCTTAATCCCTCGGTTTGTAATTCCTCACGCTGTTCTAGCCGGGAAATATCCCACGTGTCAAACCATTGCGAGATCACCTCGCCGGGCCATCTAGCGAGTGGGCGTAAACCGCTAGAGGGAAAAACCCAGCGTGCAGAGGGGAATATCTCGGCGAGGGAATAGCCCGAGGAGTCCACGCATTGAGGGAATTCAGAGAACAAGGCGGAGGCGGTGGAGCCCCGGCCGTGCAGGAAAATAACTGTATGGCTGTGATTACTGCCGGACGGGGGGAGGATGCATGTGGACGTGGCGAGGGGCATGGTTGTGTTCTCGGTTTCGGTTTCACTAGTAGTAGTCGGGGAGAGGTGGGCGATGATTTTGCGCAGGGTTTTGCTTTTCATGGTAGATTTTGTGGGTATGTGGTTTGGGGCGGAGTTGAGTTGGAGTTGGAACTGGGGAAGATGCACGTGGAGTGGAGTGGAGGGATCTGCACTGCGCTGCTGTGGTGGGGCATGCAGTGGCGCCCCGAGATCGCAGTGCCGTGCAAATCCGTCTCGGGACCACTTTCTCATGACCTCTTGTCTCTTGTGGAAGTTGTGTTTTTCTTTCTAATTATTTTTTCTTTTCTTTTTTATTTTTGGTTTATGCGCCGAGATTACTGATTACTCAGTCGACAATCCTCAGCAATTACCTCTCAGCAATGTGATACTCGTCACGCCGCTCGGCATTTTGACAAAATTTACTATAAGCTAAGGCATGCAACTTCACTGGCGTCAGCACACAAAAGGCACAGACACTGCCAGTCGTCAGACGCAAACCCGGTAAACAGCCATCATGGCAAAGGCGGCGTAGAAACTGCAAGGCGATAATCACCGTGCCGTAGCTGTGGAATGTCCTAATTGCGGCAAAGCCGGATTTCCGTGGATCCGGGTCGGTTGCCCCATTCCTTGCATCCGTCTCTACACGTGGCAATCTGTAACGTTATAGGGTCATGTGTACGTGGCACAGTTGCAACTTACGAATAGTAGATGTGATTTCATTTACTAACCCAGTAATTGTTCACTGTCACTCGCCGTACTCCATCGCTTAGTCCTTCGTGTTCATCCTCCACCAGGCTTGACCAACTCGCCCCAAACTCTCGGCAACATGTGCAGCGGTTTCTTGTCCCCATCATCTTCAAGACTCTCCAAATTCTCCCACTTGCCAGCCTGTAGCACAATCGCCCTGATGTCGCGGTTCAAGTTGCATCCTCCAACCATTGGTCTCCAGAGGATATTCCAGAGGCCTTATCAGTTCATCAGCATTCCTTTCTATCTCACTAAAACCGAGGTCATGTCTCGTGCATGTGGTGGACTTACCTTGCACAATCCCCGTCAACCAATCCTCGCTCTTGTGGTGCTCCCAAAAAATAAACCTCCCCCCCGGTTTCAACAGCCCATACATTTCCCTCATGGCTTTTTCCGGGTTTGGGACGGAGCACAACACGCCCGTGCTCAGAACCGTGTCTACACTTTCCGGGTGAATCCCATATTTTTTGAGGGTATCTGAAGGCAAATCTTCAACGCCGGCCATGACAATATCATAGACCCCATCTAGATTCTGCGATGTAATCTGCGCTTGTAACTCCGGGATGAAATTGGGATTACATTCCACCCCGACGACGCGTGTGATTTTTCCCTTGTCAAAAAGCTCAAGCTGGTTCCCCATGCCGGGACCGAGTTCGAGGACGACCCCGCGACAGGACGGGACGAGACGGGGGAGGGGCGTCATGTTTCGTTCGAAGCGGAGGTGGTATTTATCTTTGTCAAAATTAAATTAGTGAACTGAGCCGTATTTTGTAAAAGTAAAAAGTAAGGGAAGACGGACTAAGCGTCTTGTACCACCAGAAAAAGCCCGCATCTTGGAGCTGGCGAAGGCGAAAAAGGTCGCGGTATCGACCTTGTTGAAAGGCAGCTTTGGCGCTGAGGTAGAAGCCTACACGTCCTTTATCAGTAATCTGCGAGAGACAGAAAAGAGAGAGAGAGAGAGTGAATACCCCACGCGGCATAGGTCCACGACTCCCATAGCTCCGTGTAGCTGTGATATCTGGCCTTGAGTTGGAACGGCATCGCACAGGAATTGCGGGTATTGAAGAAGGAAAAGAAATGCGCTTTCACGTCGCGGGACAGACATGGGGTATTGTAGCTGCCGAGAATCTCTGTGTAACGTCGCTGATTGGAGAACCGTCAGGTGTCAGTCCTGTTCAACCCCGCGTTTGGGCTGATGCATGGAAGCGGCACAGCTATCAGGGGACAGTTTTGATCCGGGCCATTTTCGGAATACATCCTGCATATCTACGTATCAGGATGCAAATCAAGCTCTGTATCTGTCAAGACTACCTACTGTCAAGACATTTGTCCAGACTTCTGCAAATCTGAGACATCAACCTCTCAAGGAGTGCACCGCAACACATCATTGACACCTCTCTGCTCCCGTTGTATTCAAGCTTCCACCACAATCCAACAGGACCGTTATCTGTCCTTAACTTTCAACTCAGTTAAGACGGATTCACCGCCACGGTCGAGTCGGTCGTATAGAATTGTCCCCGCCCATTGTCCATTCCCAACTCCAGCCCGCCCAGCACCGTCTTGACGAGGGTGGGGTCAAACTTTTGCTTGCAAAACTGGGCAACCATGTCGAGGCCTGTACTTTATTAGCACCCACTGCAACGAGAAGGGGGAGAAAAAAAAAGGGGGGGGGAAGAGAGAAAAAAGAAAGAAGAGATCGAGAGAGAGAAGAGAAAGAGAAAGAGAAAAGCTTACCGGCCCCCGCGCCTCCAGAAGTCCAAAGCTCCCCCCCGCCTTGCTTTTCAGAAACCACCCAGCGCTGATCGACCCATTCGACATTCTTGTGCAACTCCCTGGCTACACCCAAAAACCCGCGGTTCGTAGTCGCGCGCTTGCCATCCAGCACGCCTGCATCGGCCAGCCACAGCGAGCCTGTACACGTCGTGATCCACGTGGGTGTTTTTTCCCACGCTTCGCGGATGAATCGTGTCGCGGACTCGGGACGATGGCTGAGGAAGGGCCCTCCCGTCAAGACGAGATCAAGATCCCGAGGACAGGTATCATACGTCATGTTGGGAAGGTAGCGAAACGATGCGAGCGTGAACCCCGTAGGGGCAAGGGACGTGGAGAGGAAGTAAATCTCCATGGGAATGGCCAAGTCAAGTAAATGCGAAAAGGAAGGGTCCATAGATGCTACCGTGGAAACGTATGCCGTGGAGAGCGACCCGATGAGGTCAATCCCGATAATGTCGGAGAACTGCACCTCGTCAAGCATGACGGCGATGCGGAAGGTTTTTTTGGTAGAAGTAGTAGAGGTGGCCATTTTAGTGGTGGTGATGTAAAATAAAAAAAAAGATGATGAGATTGAAGGTGATGATTTGATCTGGATTTGATCTGGATTTGCGAGAAAAAGACAGGTCTTTATAGCCCATCATGGCCAAACGTCTACCCCAAAAACAAAAGTTGCTCGCCGATGCTCGTTCGGAGTGACAAGGCTGATCTGGAGGTTTTGGTGACCCATGCCTGTCCGTTAGGATTTTGCGAACGGGTGCATAGGCCGTGGTGTAGACCAAAGGTCCGAAGGGTCTCGGAGGTTACGAAAAGTGGGGCCCAAACCACTCATCGCCCCTGGGAGACATTATGAGCACGTTGATATCGGCAGGCGTGTGCACACGAGGAAATCGTTTCTCTAAACTTGCTCAGGGAAAAAAAAAAAAAAAAAAAAAAAAAAAGAGAA
>Ga0247765_1000680_pt1 | contig 23889 bp, 30 predicted proteins | sample UWRJL106311C6_FD_179949 | JGI IMG/M metagenome (GOLD analysis project Ga0247765, IMG submission 179949) | Plant litter microbial communities from Arlington Agricultural Research Station in Wisconsin, United States - UWRJ-L106-311C-6 | ecosystem: Environmental > Terrestrial > Plant litter >... | reverse complement strand
AAAAAAAAAAAAAAATACAAGACAAATCTTACATGTGTCAACCTGAAGAGTTTGTAGTCATGTCTTGATTCGATCTATCCGCATCTTGCGCTTCAGCTTCAAGAGCTGGCAGCCTTTGCCTTTGCCTCCTGCGCCTGTTCGTAAATCCAGTCGTTCAACCCGTTGCGGTTTCTGTTTCTTGTTAGTGACTCCATTTTTTGGACCATACATAGGTTAAAAACTACTTACCTCGCAATCTCAATCGCATAAAACTGCATCCTCGGCACTGTACATCTCCCATCAGCCTCACTACCCCCAACTAACCCCAGGAAAAGAAAACTCACCGAAAATAGTCTCATCCTTTCCATACTCCCACTTAGGATTAGACCTTAACATTGTCCCAAAGTTATAATCATCCACCTTCTTCTCATAGGCCATCATGAAATTCCTCCATCGTTCCTTGCCTTGTTTGCTCTTCATGGCATCTTCATCAATAGTTTCTGCCGGGTCAAACTCGGGGAAGTCGCGCTTGAGATGTTCATAGATATCGTCGTCCAGCTTGGTCAGTCGCAGAGTTGAGCCGCGCACTTTTTCGAGAATGGACCAATAGGTCATCATGTGTTGGACAGCCTTGACTGCGAATTGCTTCTCGATCTGTGAGGTGGAAAAAGGTGGGGTTAGCACTGGAGAAGGGGGGTTTATTTGAGTTGCGCAAGGAGATAAAAATACCCACGTCCTCGAGGTTGTCTGCCTCTTCGGCATTAAATGTTTTTGGGGCTCGCGCCGTCATCTTGCTGCTTTGCTTGCTTGGGAATGTGTGCTCTTGCTTGGGTATGAACTCATGGTGGGGGATGGCGGGGTGGAAAGAGCTTGGGACCTTTTTATTATCGATAAGGCTGGGCCGCAGAAACCACTGGCGGATCAACGCGGGGTGATTCACACCGGCATGCTTAGCTAAGCGCCAACCCTGGTTGAACCTCCAAGGCACACCACTCTTCTCGTCGCCTCTCGTCGCCGCTGGGTCATTCCAGGGGCATTCCACAACAGCCAAAGGCAAGTATGGCAAATTTATCAATGCTAAAAAAGAAGAATGCGTAAATGCTATTATCGTACCATCCATCCACCCCAAGTGCAGGTGATTGGAGCCCCCAAGCTTGGATATCATTCGCTCTATTTTTCGCCCGAATAAACCTCCATCGCGTCGCGTTGCCATTCCTTCGGGCCCTGCCCCCCCAACGCCAACCTGATTGATTACCATACCTTGCATATCTCAATTCAAGAACCAATCCCGTAAAATGCCTTGACTATATCCTTACGCCTCCCGCCTTTCTTTGCGGCTGACCGACGACACAAAGTTCTGGTATTGCTGATCCTCCACATCCATCACCCTGTTGTACATGCGCGGCTTGGTTCCCTCGCTCTTGGGAGTCTTGGATGTGCCCCAGAGTACCGCCATGGGTTGCACTTGGCTCGACTTCTGCACAGCTGTCGCAGGTTCCGTCTCGCCCTGTTGCTGCTTGTTGGGCGCGCTCGGGTCCTCCTTATCCTTATCTTCCATTGCTTCATCTTCCTTGGCGTCGCCGCGAGGCAGCCTCATTGCAAGCAAAACATATTCCGCTCGTGTCATCTTGTCCATCACATCGTCCATATACCGCCGAACTTCTTCCTGGGGCGCAACCACCCTGGCGAGGTTGTCCAAGTGCCGGCCATGCGGCGTGAAGAGCCGGATGGTTATGGGCTGGTAGTAATCCAACTCCGGATCTGCCTTTGGATACTCTGACTTGCTTCCCTTGCGCACAATCAGAAAGGATGCGATTACCTGCTGACCATTAGGAGTCGGCACGTGTTCCACAATGCTGAATTTGGGAAACAGGAATCGATCCCCTGAACCTCCACCGAACTCAAACACTATTGCCGATATGTCGGGTTTTAGCACGGGCGGCGGCCCTTTGGAACGAAGGGCCTGTTGAGCCGAGTTCGGCGTGGCTGCTGCCGGAGCTGCGTGACCATTCGGTGTGCCTTGCGGTTTGGCAACAGTTGAGGGAGGCGCCTGGGGCGACTGCGCTTTGCGCTGCGCTTCTCTCTCCTGAAGGAGCTTGGCACGTAGCCGGTCCAGTACCACCTTCAGTTCGGTAGCGTCTGAGAAGAGTGGCCTGTTCCCGGCGATACGCCTGACAACATCGGCGGTCTTGCGATCGTCCAGCGCCGCCTTGACTAATGCTACAACAAGCGGGTCGCTGCCCACCGGCGGGCGCAGATCAGCTGATGTCTGCTTGGGGTTTGACGACAGGACAATGTCCAATATCGCCCGTACCTCATCGGCGAAATACCTGACAGTCCGCCCGTCTACCAACAATCTGTCAGCTGAGGGGCCAACCGGGGCGCCCTTGCGCTTGCTCTCTTGAGTTATGGCATCAATGATGGCCTGGAACCGCTCCAGCTCGTGTTTCGCGGCATCTCCCTGTGCTACACGCTTCATCAGGTCGCGGAGATGCGGATCCTCCCCCGCCTTCTCAGCAAGGGTAAGGATGATTGGGTCTGTCCCCGGAGGCTTTGGCGCAGTCGTTGCGGGCGCAGGCACAGGCACTGATGCAGGTGCTGGTCGGGGAGGGGCCGCAGGTGCGGCGATTGGTCCGCCCAGAGCAGCAGGATGCGGGTAGACCGGCTGTCCAACGGCAGGATTCGTAAGTGTATGCGGAGGACGCGGCGGGACGTTATTGAGGACGGATTCCATCCCGCGAGGTGAAGCTACTGGGAGCTGTGGCGCTCCTGCAACAACGGGTGGTGGTCGCGGTGGTTCAAGTGGTGGCGGCGCCCGTGTTGGCGCCTCGTCTGATGATTCGTTCAGCGAAAACTGAAGTATCTTGAACGAGGGAGCCTTGGACAGAGGAGGCTTAGATGGGGGAGACTCGGGGTGTGCTTGCGCCGCCGGCGGGGCAACAGGGACAGCAGGTGCTGGAGCCTGTGCTTGGCTGGGCGAGGCAACCCTCGTCGGACCTGGACTCGGACTCGGGGTCGCTGTCGCTGTCGAGGGCGATGGTTTGGGCGTCGAGTCTTTCAGGAGGTGTGCTGGGGGCATGACGCCGCCTGGAGGCCCGTACTGAAGCACCGGCCGAATTGTCGGTGGAGGAGGGTGCGGCTTCGGATCCTTCACGGCATACATGACAGCATCGAAGACGTGCGGCTCGACTGTGATAGTCACGGTGCCCAGCTTCGTCATGCTGTCTTTGGATGGGTTGTTCGGTTCCTCGATGACGACACCCTTGCGCTTGGTCGGCTTGGACCAGTATTTCTCGAACATGGCTTCGCTTATCCATTTCTGACGCGATCGTGTGAGTGATTCCTGGAGCACAGCACTATCAATCCAGTTAGCTTGCATTGATCATGATCGGGGGAGCTGCGGGACGTGCCTTTCTGCTACGGACTGGTAGTCTTTGGCGGAGAGGTCGTCAGGCTGAGGACTGTCGGCGGTGGGAAGGGGCTTCCCCGGGGCGACCGACTGGGGCAGAGACGCGGGAGGTTCCTGGACGGGTTCCGGCTCTGGCTCTGGCGCCGGCGCCGGAGCCGGCGTTTCTGAACTCCGGTGGGAGCTGGACTGGGCGGTGGTTGCTGGTCTCGTGGCCCTTTTTTTGGCCATTTGTTCCACTCGGGCGGCAGCGCGAGCCGGAAGCTTCCTCTTCTTCTCCATCACTACGGCCAGGCGAACTGGGTTTCGTAAAATGCACAATGTCCCGTCATAAGTTCATTAGCACAGCCAGGCTCGGTTCGCGCGGACGTGGCTGCCGTATCGGTGTGTTTTGCGCGATGGTATGTGAGCAGCGGCCCGCGACAAGCTGAGCTGGCTGTGATGTGGAATGCGCTGGGAAAATGGATGATCGAGACCCAGAAGAAAATGGGTCTGGGACGGGAGCTCGCCCGGGGTCTGTCCCCTCACGATGCGCTAAACCCTGCTGGGACGGCCGTCGCTGATTGGATGCCGCAATTGTCCGACACAATGTCCATGAGCGGCCGCCAGGTCTTATGGGAACGTGTCAACCAGCAATTTCGAACAGTTATGATGTTTTGTGATGTTTCGTGACGGACTCGGAGAGGAACTGGTGCCTGAGAATTTGATGCGGCTGAGCCGGCGACTACGCATAATTCGGTCTGTTCTCTTAGCCGCGCTATCTGATTTCGGTCCGAACTTAGTTAAGAACAGTTAATGACGCTAACGCCCCGCAAGCGACATAGTGGTGGTCCAACGTCAGCTCTGACGGGGCGACCAACACATGTGCGCGGCACCAAATCAATGTTCTTGCCTGGCCGACTCCGAGTCAACTCCAAGGACCTTGAATAAGTGATGATGGCGAATTCGGATGCCTATATTGCCGTGGGTGCGATTATCGGAGGGACTGTTGTTATTTATGTTGTGTTTCTTATTTTGGCCTCAATTCCGTTTTTCCAGCGCCAGTGAGTTTCGGCGAGAATTACGCTTCGGGGAATACCGGCTAAGCACATGCATCACACGCAATAGCTTTGTTTACGCCCACAAGGTTCACACACTTCCGTGGCACAATCTTGACGAGCCCCAGTACTGGGGGTTTGCTAGTGAGTGTGCCCCCGTGGTCCAATGTGTCGACTTTGGCTGATAAGACCAGAAAACCAGGTTGTTCCCTTCTCGCTCAAAACATGCGATGGCGAGACTCTTTATGCTTGGCATATCCTGCCTTTGTCGCTCTACTCTCAACACGAGGCGAGCTTAATTGAGAGTGTTGAGGGTGGCGGATTCTGTTCTGACATTACTGAGACGGAAAACTTCCGACTCCTCCGCGAAGATCCCGATTCCAAGCTCGTTATTTCCTGTAAGAACTCGCTCCTGCTCTGCCAGTGACCCCCCTCTAATGCATGTACGTAGTACATGGAAATGCCGGCCATGTTGTACAAGGAGTACGACCAACTACGTATCATGCCCTGACAGACACGTCGCGGTATCATGTCTTAGCCATTGACTACCGAGGCTTCGGCCGAAGCACAGGCTCGCCCACCGAGAAGGGTCTCATCCTAGATGCTGTCACAACTGTCAACTGGGCCATATCCGTTGCCGGGGTACCACCTGAGCGCATCGGTATGTCGTCCGATCGCCCCGAACCTGGACCTGCTGACTTCGGACCAGTTCTTCTCGGGCACAGCATCGGCACGGCAGTCACAGCGGCCGTGGCCGAGCATTTTGCCAAGGAAGGGGTCGATTTCGCTGGGGTAGTACTTGTGGCTGGCTTCAGCAGCTTGCCCACCATGCTGAGCGGCTACTCCATCGCAGGTTACGTTCCCATCTTGGCGCCGTTCCGTGTCTCGCCGTGGCTTTTGCACCATCTCATGCGTTTCGTCGTCGACAAGTGGCTTAGCGCCGATCGGTTGAGAGATACTGTGACAATGGTCAAGGCTAGAAACGGAACACTGAACCTGCATCTCGTCCACGCCTGGAATGACCGTGATATTCCGTACTACGAGGACGACAAACTCTTTGCGGCCGCCATAAACGGCCTAACAACTGAACGGGATCCAGGAATAAGCGAGGAGGATTTGAAGGCAGAGAAGGCCGCGAGAACCGTGCACCGGGGCAACCGGTCCTTCACGACGACCTGGAAGGATGAAAAGATCACCATTCGACAGGAGCTGTTCCCTCACGGAGGTGCGTCTAAACTAACCAAAGGCAGATAACAGGTGGCTGACGGATGTAGGCCATAATGATGTATTGTACTATGCGCCAACACTGCTTGCCGTCGCAAGGTCATTCGACACGGCTCCATGATACGCCAAAACAGGTATTCGAATACAAAAAGGGACAACGTTGGATACGTGGCTGATACGCCAGTCTAGCAATCACCTCCCCAGCCCAGCTGTCGATTCACCTCATTCATGGCGGCCAAGCCTGCTCTCAATAAACTCCCGCCAACTACTCCAGTGTCACAAAAGACTGGCGGCGCGCCTTCTGCGGCAATTAAGTCCTGCTGATCCAGAGTACACTGTCGCTTCTCCAGAACCGCCCTATAAATGGCACGCCCCCAGAGATTATAGAGCTGGTCTTCGCTGATGGACACAAACTTCTTCCTACCGTTGTCGTCAGACACCGAATACGCCCAATCGGCCGTCATGACTTCAAAATACTTGGTGCGGAAGTACAAGTACGGCCAAGTGAAGATGAACATGAGTGTCAAGACGCACAGCCACATGATCCACTTCGTCATTCGCCAGCGATTGGTTTTGCAATCGTTGAACACCTTGACGTATTCGTCCTTTACCGGGAAGGTGATCGTCAAGTGGCCACGGTAGTTTGTGTCCCGCACGAGCGACTCGAGCTTCTGCTTGACCTTTTCATAGTCAAACCCGGTCATGCGTCGCTGCAACGAGAAGCACTTGAGCCCCGCATGGCTGGCCTGGTAGCGGTGGCACCACTCCTCCAAGGTGGGCTTCGCTGGCAAGCCCACTTCAAGGCTTTGCGTAGAACCCGGGGCGCGCGTTGGCCAGACGGTTCCGCGTCGGGCCTTATCGCCATTTTCTACTGTGCGGAGCTCGAGGAACGATGTGCCGTTTGTCGTGTCGGAAAAGAGGTAGGGAGTCAGCTCCACCTGAATGTCGAAATCGGTAATTGTCCTGCTCTCCTTCTTCCCATTCTCATCGACCTGTTGCCTGTGTGTTCCGTGCAACCTGATGAAAGGCCGAGGGGGGATTTTCGCCCAATGTCTGACGTGTTGTTCGAGGATTTTCGGCTCGTTGTCGAGGAGCGAGTTGATGTAGCCTTCGGCGCCGGTGTTGCTGTCTTTTATGTGGAACGGGATCATGCCCGGGAATGGAGGAGGGTTGAGGACCAGCGGGACCCTTTCTTCATCATCGAGGTGTCCTGCGACATCATCGTACAGAGGGGGGAGATCGTCAACTTGAAGCTCGGGCGCATCGTCGTCAACGAATCGGTCGCTTGGAGGTTGGGGATGCAGCTCCACTGAGCCACTGCCCGAGCGGTTCGGGCCGGACGGTTTTGGCTTTCCCATCCCTGGTATACCTGGTAACTATATTATAATGATTGGTCGCGGATGTTTAGATGCAAGAAAGTACAGAAGGCACGCGATTTCAATGGAGAGAGAGGAGAGAATCCTGAAAAGAACAACAGGTGAGGCGCAGTTCAGAGCCGGCTGAGGCAACCAACTGGCCAAACCTGCGGGGACAGCGACAGGGGTCTGCGATTCGAGACTTCGTGGCTTGATTGCGGGCAACGCAAGCAGCCTTCCCAACCGGATATCCCTACCCAGAGCCTGGCAATTGCGAATGCCTGGGATGAGGCACACCCAAATACATAGCTAAACGAGTCGACAACGTTGAACCGTCGTCTCAAGCTCAATCTCAGGAATAGGCAGAAAGAGATCCGTGGCCGGCATCCTGTGAGCCTTATCGATAAGCCGCTTGGACTTCCCCGCTGCCCCCGCCATCGCACCCGTAACGTGTGCGCAGGAGCTTGCCCTCCGTGCTAGGTCTACTCCCTGCAGTTCCCCCAAAGCCTCCCACAGCTATACGAATCACCAAAATGGCCGAGGAATCCAAACCAGTACCCCCCAACGAAGAGCCCTCCAAGGCTCCCGCTCCCAACGCGGCCGTCGAATCCGACGAGTCGGGCTCCGAAGTCGAAGCCACTTTGTCGGGTGCTGCTGCCATGGGCGCAAAGAAAAAGAAGAAGAACAAGAAAAAGAACAAGGCCAAGGGGGAGCAGGCACAGCCGCAGGCCGAGTCGCAACCCCAAGATGTCTCGGAAGGCGCCGGCGTCGACATTATGAGAGCGGTCCGAAACCTACCCCCGAGCCAGCTCAACGAGCTGCTCCGTCGGAACCCCGCTTTATACAACCAACTCCAGGCCGAAGGTTCATCGCCCTCGAGCCTCGCCGACGCGCTGAAGAACCTCAAGCTGGAAGACTTAATGACGGGTCTGGCTACAAGTGGAAAGAATGTCAAGGATACCGGGTCGTCCAAGTTCTGGCACAAACAGCCTGTGCCGCAGTTTGGAGAAAAGCCCGTTGTGGCGGATGGGCCGCGACAGATCAAGAAGCTCGAAGACATCAAGACGGAGCCGGCACCTTTGGCTATCGAGGGCTTCCGCTGGGTGACTTTGGACCTGACCAACGACGAGGAACTGGCCGAGGTCACGAAGCTACTCGAGGGACACTACGTCGAGGATGACGCTGCATGCTTCCGACTCAAGTACTCAAAGTCGATGATCAAATGGTATGCTGTTATGTCGCGGTGGGGGATCACTGCTAATGCCGTCTAGGAGCTTGCTGACGCCTGGCTGGACAAACCAATGGCACGTTGGTGTGCGGTATGGCAATACCCTTGCCGCTTTCATCGCGGCCATCCCGGTTGAGCTCCGTGTCCGGGACAAGGTTCTTCATAGCTCAGAGGTAAATCTCCTTTGCATTCGCAAGAAGTTGCGACACAAGGGTCTAGCCCCGCTCCTGATTCAGGAAATCACACGTGTCTGCAACCTCAGGGGCGTTTGGCAGGCCATCTACACTGGCGGCAATATTCTACCTAGACCGGTTAGCACGTGCCGCTATTTCCACAGGCCACTCGACTACGTCAAACTTGAGGCCGTTAAGTTTTGTCAAGCTCCTCCGGGGAAGTACGAGTGGCAAGTACGCAAGTTCAAGCTCGCTACGGAGACGGCAACACCTGGCCTACGCCCCATGGAGCTGAAGGATCTTGAGGCCGTCCAAGATTTGTTGGGTCGCTATCTCAAGCGATTTGATCTGGCTCCCGTCTTTGGGAAGGAAGAGACGGAACATTGGCTGCTCAACACGAGCGATCCAGACGGGGAGAAAGTCGTTTGGGCATATGTCGTTCAGGTACGCGTTTTCCGGCTGCAGCGTCTATGTCTGTCTAACTGTGTGGCAGGATATGGATGGAAAAATCACCGACTTCTTCTCATTTTACTGTCTGGAGTCTTCGGTTAACCCCGATCCGAACAAGCCGTTTCAGGTACCTAAGTACCCCTCCATTCGGGCGGCCTACTTGTTCTACTACGCTACTGAGACAGCGTTTGTCACGCCGTTTGACAAGGCGGCGTTGAAGAAGCGGCTCAACGCTTTGATGGGGGATGCTTTGATCCTGGCCAAGAACAACAGATTTGACGTGTTTAACGCCCTGTCGCTGATGGACAATGCTCTGTTCTTGACGGATCAAAAGTTTGGGCCGGGCGATGGCCAGCTTCACTATTACCTGTTCAATTACAACGCGAGACCGATTCCGGGTGGCTTGGACGCCAACAACCAACTAGACGAGAAGGGTTTGAGCGGTATTGGTTTTGTGCAGATCTAGCATGGTCAGGAACTGGAGCAGCGAAGTAGGGCCAGGCAAGGCTGCTGGGTCAACGGCAAAGCAAACTATTGCAGACCTTTAGCTGCCAACCGGCGGGTGACCCTGTCCAAATGCGGTGGTCGGTCGGTTGTAGGCAGCGTGTAGGTAGATGTATTCATTCATAAAATACAGTCATCTCATCCAACCTTACAGTCATGGATATCCATCCACGGTTGTCGGTCACCTCCCATCCAACCGCTCCCCCAGAGCGCACTGTTCCTCGATTGTGTTGTTGAACCACTCCCACCTCTCCCCTGGCGGCGCATGCCCCATACCCTCGACAATCACCCCCTTGCCCGGCTTGATAAACTCAATCAGCTTTTTTCCATGGGGCAAGCTAATCATGTTGTCCTCGGTGCCATGCATGACCAGGATACGTTCTCGGCCGACCTTGTCCGCCATTTCGGAGAGCTGCGCAGGCGATTTGTAATGCCATCCCGCAGCAATCATTTGCAGAATGAAGCCGGAAAAGGGAAAACGGGATTTATCCAGGCGTTTGTGCATTTCTTGAGCGACGAATCGGTGCGCGTTAGTAGGGAAGTGGAGGTATTTCTCAGTTGGCCTTGGTCTTTCCTTTGGACTCTCACTTGTTCTGTCACTTGAAGTCGTGGAAGGGCTGGTGGTGGAGGTAGAGGTGGAGGTGGAAGGGGAAGATGGAGTAATAGGAGGTAAACATTTTCGGGTCTTCCCCACCTCCGGGAGGTGAGCATCGTCTTTCGCCGAAAGATAGGATTTAGCAAGGAGGTTCATCCCGGCATCCGTGACGGACTGGTCGAGGGATTTGGGAATCAGCATGGACGCGCGGTGCATTAGGTTCTGTGTGAAGGTGGTGGTGTTCTCAATGCGTGATGCGGTGCAGCATAGGGATAGAGAGGAAATGTATGTGGGGATCAAGAGGGCCAGTTCTTGCGCGATCATCCCGCCGAGGGAGATGCCGATTATATGTAGAGTTCGAGATGGGGATGGCGGTGGTGGAGATGAAGGAGAGGAAGAAGAGGAAGAAGAGGAAGAAGAGGAAGAAGAGGAAGGAAGCCAGCCAATGTGGGTGAGAACGTCAAGGAGATCCAAGGCCATTTCACTACTGCTGTAACGCATGAGAGGTTTGTCGCTGGAACCCATGCCGCGGTTGTCGATGACGAGCATAGAGTACTGATTGCTGTGCTCGTGGCCAAAATGCAGGGTTTGCCGCTGCCAGGCGGATTTGAGTCCGCCGAGACCCATGATGAACTGTCAGGGGTGTCAGTTAGAGGGGCCACCTAGATTGAGATGAGATCCTTGGAGTGGACAGGACTTACCACAAGCTTAATTGGTCCCGTTCCGTGAACTTCCCAGCTGATGTTGAAGGGTCCGCCGCGACCGATGGCAACGGGGGCTAGGCCGGACCGGTCCGGCTCAAGTTGCCAGATTGCCGTCGGGTACGCCGGGTGGGCGAGCACCTCGGCGACGGGGGGGATTAGCGGGGGAGAAGCCCTGTAATATTTTGTTAGGGACACTTTTTTGTTTTGACGAGGGTTCTGAAGGACTCACATTGGGCGAATTTAACAACGTAGGGTGATCTATTTTGAGGGCAATTGGAACGTGGAACTCAAAATTTGCCTTTTCGGTGAGACGGTGAGACCAGATAAGCTAGAATTAGAGATGCGGTGAAAAAGACGCGGTGGTGTTTTTTTTTAATCGGTGCCTGATGAGTGCCGAGGAAGCGCCGCTCAATTGGCTTGTGACGGGGCCGCTTCGGGGAGCAATCCCACTGTGGGGTCACCAGCAAAATCACGTTTATCGCGTGCAAAAAACTCATTCCTTGATCTCTATCAATGTTCATGGCCGACCGTTTTCTCGGCATTTTCGTACATTACTACAATGCAACCTTATGCAAACCATCCCATTTGATGCAATTCATTGATTCACAGCAGCACCTGCACCTCCGCCTGGAACAATACTGACGTAGTCTCCCCAATCACAACTTGACACGGTCCTGGTCCGGTACGACGTAACCACCACCGGCACGGTGTAAGGGACTGATACGGTGACCGTCGGCTGGAATCCACCTCCCACATTACCCGGCGCGGTGATAGTCCTAAAGATGGTCATGGTGGTGACGTAGACGACTGTTTCTGTCGTTGGCACCGTCACTGTCTTCAGCAAGGTCATGGTCGTCGTGCCCTGCGCCCCGCCTGAGAACACGGTGATGGTGCGCAGAAGCGTGAGGGTGGCTGTCGCGCCCACCGACTGGGTAATGGTGCGTGCCACGGTGGTCGGCACCGCCATGGTGGTTGTGGAGATGACGGTGCGGAAGGCCGTCACGGTCAACTCCTCGTACTCGGTCCTGGTTGTTGTCCGCGCAGGGAGGGTGGTTGTTGCGGTGGCGTAGACGGTTTGCACTTGCGTTCGGTACACGGTTGTCGGCACCACGGCGGTCTGCGTCGCAGTCCTCAACGCGGTTTCTGTCTCGGTCGACACGATAGTGATGGTGCGGAAGACATTGTGCGTCACCGACTCGGTTTCGGTGGTTGTCTCAGTGTAAGTGATCTCCCATACTGAAAGAGAGTAGGAGGTGACGGTAGTGGGTACTACTTGGGTAGTGCGGACCGCCGAGATGACTGTCACCGTCCTGGAGAGCTCGACTGTCTCTGGGGGCAGCGTGATGGTGTTGGACACGACCCGGGTTGCGGTCACTGTTGCAGGTACCGTGACGGTGGTGGGCACTATCCGCGTGATGGGGTTGCCTGCTGCCGTCGTCGTGTACACTATAGTGGTCGAGACGATACGGGTTGCTGTGCCCGCCGTGTTGACCGCTGTCACGGTCGCTGTCCGGATCAAGGTGGTGGAGATGGTTGAGAGGACAGTGCTGGGAGTGGTGACGGTTGCTGTCTGGATCAGGGACGTGACGGCAGTTCGGGTCACTGACACAGTCAGGGTGTTGGTGACTGGGTAGCTGGACACTGCCGTCGTGGTCACCGTCCTGGAAACCGTGGGCGTGGACGTTGCGGACACGGTAGTAGTCTGAACAACCACCGAAGTGGTCAAGACTGTGTTCGTCGTCTGGAGTGTGCCGCTGGTCACCTTTACAGTTTCTGTGACTGTCACAGTGACTTTGGTGGTCTGCTGGGCTGGCGCCGTCGAGCTCGAACTCGATCCAGCGCAGATGCCGAATTCCTTCTGACACATGGGCCCGCAATGCTCTGCCGAGTCACCACACCAGCCATGCTCCGAACAGCACTTCCCAAACGCCGAGCCGGTACAGGTGAAGCCCGGGCCGCAGTGGCCGTCGGGGGTGACCCGCAGTCCGTCTGGAACCGGCGATGTGCCTGGTGTTGGTGATGATGCTGCTGCTGTTGTGGATGTGCTCTTGGGGGGCTCGACGCAGTAGTTGTCGCCTGCGACGAGGTTATCGCAGCTTGTGATGCCTGGGTTGCTGCGCAGGAACTGGGTGACAGTGATGCCGGCCAGGGCAGCAAGGGAAGCACAAGTATCACCGCTTTGGGCCGTCACAAATGTGCTGCATCCATCGGGCGGCGGTGCTCTCACGGCGGCTCTGGCAGCGGCCAGCGGCAATGCGATCAAGCATGCTGCCCGGAGGATTTGGAGCGCCATGATGGACGCTGGCGGTTGCCACTCGGCATCACCAAGCTCCCAACCCCCAGGGCGCGCGACAGGCCCATCTTATATTGCGTCTCTTAGAAAGAAAAAAAAAAGCTTTGCCGAGAGATGTATGGAACCGTCATCCTTCCAATACCACGTTTCCAAGCGCAACCATATTGGCTGCACCGCCCGCGCGACTTCCAGCACACCTTGGACCCGGTGTACGCGTTTCGCAGCCGACATGGTGACCATCATATACGAACAGCCAATTGCCTTTTGGGCTTTCCGAACGAGCTAGAGTGGGCTGCAGGCTGTTTATTACCCTGCTGGACCATGGGCCGGTAATCGTTTCTCCGGAGTAATCCTCCCCTCAGCCCCAGCCGACGAACTGTCCGCCCCCCGCTGCCGGCTAATCAACCCGGCCGCTGCTGCTTCTATTCTCGTGTAATGAAATCGTCACAAGGCAGAAATACAGCACCGTCATCCCGGTCCGCTGTCCCATCCGAGTGTGCTCGCAAGCCCGAATTTCGACAAATGGAACGTAGTGGCGGGGGGAAGTGACACACCCACGTAGTAGACAGCTGAATGTCAACCTCTTTGATGACACGGCAATTCCCGAGGCATTTCCCGGGTTTGCTCAAAGTGCACGAGACATGCTTTGTCGATCCAAGGCGGGGAACTGTCGATCTGATCTTGACGGGTAGCTGTCTGGTGTGGTGCATCTAGAGGTAGAGAATGTCTCCGACGGCCCATCCCTGCCAAGTTCCAACTCGTAGCAAGATCTCGCCGAGCACCGGGTCTAGGATTTGCAGAAGCGTACATTAACACGCTCAGCGCTCGCGTGTCTGCGGTGGGCACTTCATAAAGGTTCAGAGATGTAACTTAAATTATCTTTCTGGGCGTGGGAAAGCGCAGCTGGAGTGGCCCAGGACTCGGCTCCTGACGTCACCGACTCCACTGTCAAGTTGAAGGCCCATCTCTGAGACTCTTTTGATGTTAAGTGGAGTTGATACCACAGTCGGGGGACACCACGGTTTTGTGGCTGTTTGATGGAAGTGGTGAGTAAGGTTGGATATCTTAGCTTAACATCGCTTTAATGGTGTTGACATTCCTATCCGGATTCTGTGTAAGGAGGACATTGATGGGATAAACCTCCCCCGCCTCGAGAAATGCAAGCCATGTCATCCAAATTCTTCTGAACATTTATATCCCGCCCCTTTTTGGAACCCAGGACGGGTCTCCGGCGGTTCAATCTTCAACTTCAAGATTGCCCACCAGCAACCCATCAGGTTTACAGGGACACTGGTACAGAGTAGCCAGTTGAGGGTCTTACTTGAACAAGCGCAGATCACTTCTAGTAAACAGGGAGCTCAGCTGTATGCTCCAATGATGAAGGATCAATGCAAGAACTCAAGGCTTCATTTTCTTCAAGACCCCAGAGCATTCTTGGCGCGAAGCACGCTCAGTAACACGTGACATGAAAGGCGGGCTGGGCTGGAGAAGTGGGGCCGCTGTTCTGCGAATGGACTTGCGCCGATTGGGTTAGCGTCTCACCGACCCCTGTAGCTCGAAAGCGACTCGTGAACGCGACTGCCTTTCTTTGTTCGCCGCACATCAGCAATCCTCCAACGTTCTTTCGTAGCGCTCAATCTTTCAGCGCTTTTTCTCAGCGCTTGATTCTTAGCGCTCAATTCTCAACGCTATTTTTATTTTTCAGGCAGGCGTTAGAATAACGAATCGAGAGATGGCTTCCAACGCTCATTACGAGGGCGATTCAGAGTCCGAAGATGACTTCAACCCTGCGCCCGCAGACCTTTCGGACGACGAAACGCAGCCTGCGCGCAAGTTGAAGCGTGACTCACCACGGTCCGCCGCCGCCGATGACGACGATGGCGCCGCCGCCGGAAATTCCCACGAGCAAGACGAGGAGGTGGAGGAGGAAGAAGATAACCAAGAGGACCTCGAAGAAGACGAGGAAGATGAAGAAGATGAGGACGAGGATGATGTTCAAGACGTGAGTTCTTCTCCTGTCCTTTCACCATCATCATCATCATCATCATCAAACAAATTGCCTAACCGAGTCGTTACAGGGCCACCGCCGCAAGCGCCGCAGAGACCGCCGCGCTGCCTTCTTCGATATAGAAGCCGAAGTCGACGACGAGGACGAAGGAGAGGATGATGAAAAGGAGGGCGAGGAGATTGAAGACTTCATCGAGCAGGATGATCATCCCGACGATATTGGCGACGGTGCCCGCCTCAACGATGATAGGAGACATCGCGAGCTCGATCGCCGACGCGAGATGGAAGCAAGTATGGATGCCGAGAAGCAGGCAGAGATCCTTCGAGCGCGATACGGCAAACGCGCTCCTGCTAGGGGCTTTGGCGACTCGGCCGTGGTACCAAAGCGGCTTCTCCTCCCCAGTGTCGAAGATCCTAGCATCTGGGCTGTCCGCTGCAAGGAAGGGAAGGAGCGCGAAGTCGTTCTCTCCATCATGCGCCGCGTCGAGGAGAGGCTCGGCACTAAGAACGAGGTCCCCGTCATCTCAGCCTTTGAGCGAGGAGGCACCAATTCGGTCATGAAGGGTTACGTCTACATCGAGGCACAGCGACAGAATGACATCATGATCGCACTGGACGGTGTGCTTAACGTGTACCCCCGGTCCAAGATGATCCTGGTCGAAATAAAGGACATGCCGGACTTGTTGCGGGTCAGCAAGACACCCATCCTAGAGCCAGGCGCGTGGGTCCGGCTGAAGAAGCCTCTGAAGCACGCTGGAGACTTGGCCCAGGTCATTGATGTTACCGAGAATGGCCTCGAGGCCCGCGTCCGTTTTATCCCCCGTATCGACTACGGTGTGCGTGACGATGCCTCGTCGTTGCTTTCGGCAGACGGAAAGCGCAAGCGACCAGGTATGCCCGGCCCACGACCTCCCCAGCGCCTCTTCAGCGAAGTGGAAGCCAGAAAGCGTAACCCCCGCAATCTCAGCGGCAATCCGCAGACGAACACGTGGACCTACATGGGTGACGAATTTGAGAACGGCTTTCTGGTCAAGGACATCAAGATTCAGCAGCTCGATGTTAAGGATGTGAACCCGACGCTCGAGGAAGTGACCAAGTTTGCCAGTGGTGCCGAGGACGGCACGGAGAACCTCGATCTCAAGGCTCTGGCGGCGACCTTGAAGGATAGCAACGCCAACGTCGCATACGTGCCCGGCGATATCATCGAGGTGTACGAGGGCGAGCAGCGCGGCGTCGTCGGCAAGGCCACCAACGTCCAGGGCGACATCGTCACGTTGCAGGTGACGGAGGGTGACCTAGCCGGTCAAACGATTGAGGTACCCAACAAGGGCCTGCGGAAGCGCTTCCGGACTGGTGACCATGTCAAGGTCATAGGAGGTAGCCGGTTCCGTGACGAAGTGGGCATGGTCGTCAAGATTGTGGAAGACCGCGTTACCCTTCTAACTGACCAGAGCACGACGGAGATCACAGTCTTTAGCAAAGACTTGCGTGAGGCTTCCGACATTGGTGGTCAGGGGTCTCTGGGTCAGTACTCTCTTCTGGATCTTGTTCAACTGGATCCCACCACAGTTGGCTGCATTGTCAAGGTCGACCGCGAGTCAATGGTGGTCCTGGACCAGAATGGCGACCCCAGACAGGTCATTCCTTCGCAGATTACGAACAAGCTTCCCAAGCGGAAAACGGCTGTGGCTGCCGATCGCAACGGCTCGGAGATTCGGCTGGACGATGTCGTTCGGGAGTACGGCGGTCAGCAGCGCCAGGGCAAAATCATCCACATTCACAGATCTTATGTCTTCCTACACAGCCACACCTTCACCGAGAATGCCGGTGTTTTCGTCACACGGGCCAGCAATGTCAACACGATCGCAGCGAAAGGCGGACGCATCAACAGCGGTGGTGGCCCCGACTTGAGCACAATGAACCCTGCTCTGAAGCGGAACCCGGCCGCGTCGGGCAACATGCAACCTCCCAAGAGCTTTGGACCGGATCGTGCGGTTGGTCAGACAGTGACAGTCCGCAGAGGAGGCTACAAGGGTCTGCTGGGAATTGTGAAAGATACTACTGACACGCATGCCCGTGTCGAACTCCATACGAAGGGGAAGATCATCACAGTTCCTAAAGCCGACCTTGCCTTCAAGGACAAGCATACCGGTCGCCCCATTGACATTAGCAGCCGGGGCCGCGGCGGATATAACAGCGGAGGTGCTGGCCGTGGATCGAGTGGACCAGATTGGTCTGGAGGCAGAACACCCATGGCTGGGGGAGAACGGACCCCTGCTTGGGGTTCTTCGAAGTGTGAGTCTCAATGTTTGACTTGTTCCCCTTTCAATGCTAACTCGAACAGCCACCGCTCGTACTCCCGCCTGGAGCCGTCCCGACAATTCGGGCTCCCGCACACCGGCGTGGGGCGACGGCTCTCGCACCGCCAACCCGTACGATGGCAACAGAACGTCGTATGGTGGCGCTACCTCGTACGGTGGCGGTTCGCGGACTCCAGCGTGGTCCTCGAGCGCCAAGACTCCAGCTCACGACGGGTTTGGTCATGGGTCCAAAACACCTGCATACGGAGGAAGTGGCGGTGATTCCTGGGGTGCAAAGACACCTGCGTATGGTGTCTCGGCTCCGACCCCTGGTGCCAGCGGCGCGGACAGCTGGGGGTATACTCCGGGACCCGGTTCCCACCCCTACGACGCACCGACACCCGGTGCTGGTCTCAGCGCGCCTACGCCTGGCGCTCTCAACGCACCGACTCCGGGAGCCTACTCAGCGCCGACACCTGCAGCAGTCAGTGCTCCCACACCTGGAGCCTGGCAGGGTGGATGGGGTGCTGAGGCTGCGCCAACTCCTGCTGTCGGTGCGCCTACTCCGGCGGCCAGCGGTGGATATTATAGCGCACCCACACCCGGTGCATATGGAGTGCCTGAGACGCCAGCAGCTAGTGGCCCGCGGTATACTGATGATGATTAATTGAATGGGGGAGATGGTAAATATTGTTTCTAGATGGCGTCTGGAAGGAAAATGGCGTTTTAGATTAGCGAGTGTCCCAGCGAGAACACTACAAGATCATGGATATATGCTCTGCATCATATGCTCGCTCGGAATTGAATTTGTTCTTCGCATTGTTTTGAGGGTTGATGAAGGAGATTACGGTGTGGCAATCGTGAACGAATGTCCCGAGGTGAGAATGATGTAGAACAGCCAACAAGCGACTGAAGAGCATGGTGATAAACGATTCGCACCCCCATCTTCCAGACCAAGTTTCCACGTCATTAGGCACAAGAATCAATGTAAACAGGTTAAAATTGTCAGGTAAACTCTCTGGACTCTCGAGTCACGCTCATTACACGCGATGAGGTAGGTGTCAGATCCTTCTGGATGCCGTCCTCCGCTGGACTTGCATGCTCACTGGAGATATAATCCACCCCTAAAATATTGATAGCGAAGGACTTGGTAGAATTGGGGACTAAGCAGAGGCTTGTGCAATATTTAGACAAACTGGAAAGCCACCTATCTTCGAGGGGTCAAGCTGGAATAGAGCCCTAGTTTTTTTTTTTCCCAACAATGAACCCCCCCTCCCCCCTTTAATATTTTTATTTGAGGAGGGTGTGATAAATGGTAACTAAGCTTTGAGGAGGAGGAAGTTTAATGCCTTGAAGATTATTAGAGTGAATGCTTGAATAAACGTTTCCGGCAGTTCACTTGATCCCTTGCAAAATAGCTTCCCAGTTTCCCAGCTGTTGTCCATGTATTTATTTATTGCATTGTATACTATTGTATAAACTCTGTGACTTCTCTATGGAGAGGTAATACTCAACAAGTGGACCCTTCCTCGATACCTAGGCAGGTAGGTAGGCACACTACAGAACATAACATTTCCGATCCCTCCCTCTCTCCCTTTCTCTTAATAACTGCTGTCACCGCTTAAGTGTAACAGGTAAGCATCGTGGTCACACCGGAAACGCCCGGCATCGGCGAAGCATCTGGCTCGTCTTCCTCGCCATAGTCACCTCACCTGTCCATCCTTGCGTCAGAGTCCGGCGGAATTAACCCGGCATTAGAAACCTGGGACTCGCATTTCCCTTCCCAGATATCGCATCCAGGTCAATTCAGCGGACTTTTTTTTTTTTTTTTTTGTTGCAAGTTATCCTGGTCCAAGCCGGGATGTGGGCAGGACGTCCTTGGTTATGTGACACGGAATAAGGTGCAAGCATCTCGCTCGCTGCGTGCGCGTTTTTGAGATGGTAAGAAGTGGAGCAAAGGTTTCTTTCTCAATGCTTGATCTGTGCTGCTTCGTATTGTATTTTGAACTCCAACGGCGCTGTCCTTTCGAACTGTAGTTTTGAATGAAACGAGCTGGGATGCCACGTACTGGTCCGTCTGTCTGTCTGGGTTAGCAATCCAAGTCATGTGGCTACCTAGCTAGGAACCGTGTGGGTGAAGAAGCTCTTCCGGCGGTTTTCCCGGACGGCTGACTGCTGATGGAACTGCTCTGCGTCTGGTGCATTCTATCCCACACAATGAGTAACTCTTTCAAGGTAAAGCCCCGGTCTCCAGTCCTCATGTCCAACTCGTCATCTCGCTTGAACACCTACGTTTAAAGCCCGGGAGGTCGGTTTTCTCTTTCAAGATCGTCAAAGCTAAAATGAGGACTTGATCAATCACAGAATTGGTGTTTTCTCGTGTTTGTTTTCTTGGTCGAGCCTCATTTCTTGGTTGCCTCGCCGCCCCTGGATAGACGACGGATGGATGGATATCTGCAGTAAAATACAAACAAAATGGAAGCATCAAAGAAAGATAGTAAATGATAGCTCGTATCAGTAATTTTCTGCTTGGCTCGGCTATCAATGCGAGGGGTGGGATTCGAGATGTACCCGTTTCGACACAGATACATAGACTGGGCTAGATAGTACTCGGGGTTTCCTGGAGAAGCAAGTCCCTGAGTCAGTTCCCTCAGAGGAGTGATAGAGAGAGACCAAAAGACGGAGAAAGCGGACGAGCTAAGATGAGGGCGTGGCCTCCGTTGACTTGCCATGGGTGAAGGCGATTCCTCGTTTGAGGGGACCAGTGTTGCCAAACTTTTTCGGACTTTCACAGGGCTCTTCGGGTCCCAATCCAGACCTGACCTGAAGACTTCTGCATCGCCATCCCGAGTCAGACATCTTGGATCTCGACCCTGGTCCCGGAGCCCAGGCTGCACAACTTCATGGTGATGACATACACACGCCAACTTGAATGGCCCTCCACTGAACGACCTGGATGACTTTGGTCATGCCCAAGTTCAACACCACGGAATGAATTTATTGGATTCCGTGTCGCGCAGAACTTTCACCTCCGTACAGAGCCCTCACCTCCGGCTGATATCGCTGTATGGTTCCGTTACCGAGGGTGTTAGATCTTTCGAGAAGAGCAATTACCGTGTGTGGTTCCAAAATTAGCTCCGCTGAAAGGAACTGGAAGGTCATTATCAATGTCAACGACGGGAGAGTGGTGAATCTTAGTCGGGCCAAAAAGTGAAAGGGATGGGACGGGGCCAACCTCCTCCGCTTTGCCGACTCCGAGAAGTCAGGGATGGCTGATCTGATCTGAGTCAACCGGTGCACCAGCGCGGGCACCGTGATAAAGAAGAATAACGGGCGCATGGCCGGCGGCTTTGGCAGCCCCCCCGTAGACGGCCCGTATTCTGTATGCGCGTCGGATTCCCAACGCGTGACGAGGGAACACTAACTTTGCCAACCTCAACAAATTTGGTCGCGCCCACCTCGTCCATACGATTCCCAGCAGCAATGCCGGCTGCACCTGGTCGACAAATGCCCCGGCCGTGGTAGCGACACCGAAGATACCTACCCCAACAATACCTTACCCAGCTGGCCCGGACCCCAACCCCTCCCCAATCCTAGTGGTAGCCTCTATGCCACCCACTGCACCGATTTAGGCGACGCCAGTGTGCCCATCTCGACGAGATTTCTGACCGCTGTGCTTCGACCTACATCATAGCCATCCTGTCCACACAGCTCAACGCTCTCCTAGCCAAGTATCCATAGAGGAAAGTATTCATCAGCACGGCTCTTGAGCCACGGTCGCAACTTTTATGCCTGTCTGATGGGATAAAGTACTGATATTTGGAGTTTCCTCAAATAGTTCGAGCCCTTCTCGTCTTTTTTTTTTTTCTTTACCGCAGGAACTAGTTCCTAAACTCGTCAACAACATCAACAGCAACCTTATTAATACTCCCGACTCGACAGAGACAAACGTAGAGCAGGATGGCAAAGTTGGTTATTTACTTCCAACGATCTCCTTCCTGGCACAAATTCAGAACGAATATCTCGTAGGTTTTTCACCAAAGCTTCAACGCCGAAACTGGGGCCCCTGGCTCTAGTAGGGGGCGGACAGTTTTGAATATATAGTAAAGTCTAGGAAAAATCTCAATCACTGATTTATCGCTCAAAAGTCGGAGATCTTTCCTTTTCTTTAGCCACTCGTTAGTTTTTAGCGCAGCTTCCAGAAGCCCATCCTCTTTGAAGGCCTTACGACCTAGTTAACTCTGTAGAGTTTCGATAACAAACGTAAATACCCCAGGCTATTTAAGATTGAGAGAGAGGTAGTGGATGCTTGTAATGGGTTCAGCGGTTACTGCGACCTTCATTAACAATAGGTGTTTACCTCACTACCAGCTCCGTGGACCGATTGAGGATGTCATTCTCCTGGCTGTGTCTGTCTGAGCTGACTGCCGGCGAGGTCGCGACGGCTAGTTTTCTCTTCAATGCTTCATTTTCTTCTTCCAATTCGTGTACTCAGGCTTGTAATTCCTCGACTCGTGACTTATAAACGTGCAGCTACTCATCGGCTGACATTGTATTAAATAACTAAAGTTGTGCGACGACAGCCCTTTGAAGTGGCTTGAAAGGTTGACTTGGTTTGAGGAGTGAGTCGTCCGTAAAACTGTTTTACCGGATTTGGCGCGCTTTCAAAGCGCGCCAAATCTGGTAAGGTCAACCTTTCGTGGTGGTTACGCTAATAATAGCTCCAGCTGCGTGACCACTTTCTCCCCATTCGCTCCTTTTTTTTTTCTTTTTTTTTTTTTTTTTTTTTTTTTTTTTCTTTTTTTTTTTTTTTTTTTTTTTTTTTTTTTTTGTTTTTTTTTTTTTTTTTTTTTTTTTTATCTATTTTTTTTTTTTTTTTTTTTTTCGATACTCCTTGATCTCCTTCGTTTCTTACGTCTCGTTGGGAACTTGCTATATTAGGCTAGACGTTAACCTATACGGGGCTGTCTGTATATTATCCTACTTTTACTTCCACTAGATACCCGTCTTACAACACTCTAGCCATGTCCCCTAAAATCTCTGGTTGCCTTGCCTTTTCATCGGTTGCCTTATCTAATCTAACTTTCCATCCTACACAACTAAATCATCTCTGGGTCGGTCGCACCTGCTACTTTGTCGTCTTGTCGTTCGTTTCCCCCACAAACATCGTTTGTCAAATCCCATCAATCGGGAAATAACCCCGCTGTTTCCGCTGACATCTCCAGTCGAAGGACCCATATCTGATGCCACGGAATTCTCGCCCACTCGCCCCAACACTCGGCGGGCGCGGCAAGGGGGAGTTCCCCGTTCCTGGCCCACAGGCCGGTTGCATCTGGTACGTGCCTCTGAGTGAGTCGACATCGCCAAGGTCTCCCCGCTGCCTTGGGATCTCATCATCAAATACAAACTTCCATTCATTGCGCTCGCTGCACGAGTACGGTCTCAGGATTTGCCACCGAGGCGTTTATCTTTTAAATACAAGGTAAAATTACAAAGGCATTATTAGTTCTAGAATTTCCTTGACTACGGCCGTTCCAAGATCCCAAGTCAAACTGATGTCAAAGTCGTCGCTAAAATCCCCAACGGCCGTAGCCTACCGACCCAAAAATTGCGAGGCAGCAGCGTGATCGGTTTCCTTTTCTGGTTGATGCCAGAGGTAAAAGAAAGGTCCAGCTGCCCTTCGATTATTGGGTCACCATTGCTTCATCTCCATCTCCAACTTCAATACTCATCACGAACGAGACAAACTCGCAGAATTAACTTGAACATGGGCCGGAAGGAGTACCAAAGGCTTCTAGCCAACGCCACAGAATTGCAACAACCACTCGACTCCTCGCCGATGCACGTGCTAGAGGATGAGCTCGACACCAACGAGCTCAAGGAGAAGCCCCTTCCTCATGAACCTAAGAAAATTCAGACCACATTGAGCTTCTCCAGCGACCTGCTGTCTCTCTCGGCCAAACTTCGCTGCATCGAGCATGCCGAAAGAGAAGAGTGGAAGGCAATAGAAGAGAGGCAGCAAGCCCTGGCGGTAAACGTGGCTCGTCTGTCGGGGAAACAGTTTGTGGGGATAAGGCAGAAAATAGCACGATTTCGGTATCTATGTTCAGCAGGGAGGGCATATTATAGAGATTCATCGGAGGGAGATGAGGGAAAAGTATAAGGACATGTTTCAGAGAAAGAGAGAGATGGTGGACATGTTGGATAGGGCGAGGGAAGAGTTGAAGGAGTTGAAGAAGAAGGGGGTTCAGGACATGTGGTGAGGCATGACTTTTCCCTGCCAGCATGCTGTTCATCCCCATCATTGTGCCACTCGCGGATCCGTTGGTATTTTCCTCCATCCCCACTGGCTCTAACAGCCTCATGGCCAGCGCGCCCTCCGAGTACTCTGAGAATGGGGCTCGAGGGTTAAGTTGGTAAGATTGGAGCTAGATTGATGTGTCATTTCATGGTTTGAATAACAAGCTTCTAAACGGAAAAATAAGAGGAATTCGTCGTGGCAACGGCGCTCGCGCTCGAGGGAGAAGTATGAGGAATCACAACGTGATGTGAAGGATATCGTCCATGTCAAAAATTGAGAGACCGAACAGTGTGATCCGCAGTGGAGAATTCGTCACATGTACCCCCCCCCCCC
>Ga0247765_1000679_pt1 | contig 23894 bp, 26 predicted proteins | sample UWRJL106311C6_FD_179949 | JGI IMG/M metagenome (GOLD analysis project Ga0247765, IMG submission 179949) | Plant litter microbial communities from Arlington Agricultural Research Station in Wisconsin, United States - UWRJ-L106-311C-6 | ecosystem: Environmental > Terrestrial > Plant litter >... | reverse complement strand
AAGTTTAGTGTGCGAATAGTTTTCAGCCGCTGGTGCCGCTGCCCCTGAGTGTGCCAAGTTCAGCTGCTGCTTGGAAATTTCCTCTTGTATTTTCATCACCCCGCGCGCGCTGCCCAACCGAGGACGTGTCGTATCAGTATCTCAAGTACGAAGTCACTTCGTACGACGTCCTCAGATTTGATCCTCCTGTGTGTTCCCCAAAACTCCCCCTTCAGTTCAGTGCATTCACAAAATTGGTCATGTACGCAGCAGTGCTCTGAAACACCTTTCCAACCCTTTGCCCTACAGTAGGTTTCTTTCCATCCGTCTCCTTGCCATCGTATTCCACATTCACGCTTGGATTGGTTTTGGATTTTGAGACATCCGATTTTGCCATCAGATTCTTCAGTCCGGATACCGAATTCGGTTTTGTATCTTGGATTTCGGGCGCTGTCTGGCTGTTTCGAGCGGGGTCGGTTGCTGGGTCCATGATGACTTCAGAGGCGCAAATGTCTCTTTTGTTTTGTTTCGTTTGTGTACGTTGTACTTGGCAAACTGTAGCCAGAGCACACCAGATCCTTCCTTCCGACATGTGTAGGAACCTTGGGAGTGCAGATCGATCGACTTATATGCCGGAATGCATCAAGCAGCTTGAATCCTTTCTAAACATTCCATCCGATGCCACTTCGTGTGGGGGTAATAGCCGTGGGAGCCGGTGCTGGGCACAGCCTCCCGGACGGCAACTCTCAAGGCGTGCCAGCAAATTGCAAGTAGTGGCGCAATCCTCTGGGAAGATACCCCCATCCTTTGTCAATGCGGCATTACTGTGAATATTCTCGAGTTCACATGTGAGGCTTTGGTCTTCCACTGACCAAAGTAGGCACATATGCAAAAAGCAGAAAAGGGAAGAACAAAGACAAAGCCCTCTCAGATAAACATTGTCTGAGAACGAACGATATTACATTATCATGTCTCATTTTCTCGGTCATGAGATGCCCAATACTAAGGTAGCAATGCCCCCCTGACACCAATATTGACATGTCCTGGCCTCTTAAGCTTATCTACATTGGTCCATTCACAGTTAAACATCAAGTAACCTCACCGTTGCGTACATGATGAAGCTTAACTCACATAAGCAGGCCTTCCATATCACTCAAGACAGGTTCACCCTCGTGAATATGTGCCCCATTGCCCCTGGCCATGTTCTGGTATGCCCCTTTACCCCCCGTCTCCGAGACCTCAGCGGTTTTGGGGTGGTAATCGGGAGGGAAGGCGAAGATCGGGTGAGGTAATGCGGAGAGAGAGAGACATGGAGGGAGACAACAGCATGGTTGAGGGCAGAGATGGAATAGGAGAGAGAGAGGCCTGGTCATGATGAGTCGAGGTGGCTGGGTAAGCAAAACTGAACTCCTTTTTTTTCTTTTTTCTCTCTCTGGAATGCTGATGATGACTGGATGGCATTGATGTGGATCCTCCTTCAGATTTTACTGTTTCTCGTGACAACGACAACAACACGTCGGCGATCTCATTCCATTCCTATTGACGCGCAGTGCAGCGCATCAACCTCTTGAGTTCTTAGTTCTTGCCATGGAATGCGGGCTGACCCAGACGAAACTGAAGCCATAGTCTATTGCGTATAAAACTGCTCGTCCCTCCTGGCGACGAGGACGCGCCCCCCTGGTGAACCCGGCTTGAGACGGTGAACCAGACCCCTTGCCAAACCTCATCATGAAGTTTTCCATCATTGCCGCGGCGCTGTTGGGTGCCGTGACACCTGCCGCTGCTGCGACTCTCCCTAGTTACATCACTGCCAACAACTCCCCACCTCCGACGGACAAGGCCTTCATCAACGAGTGTATGCAAAAGGTCAACTCCATCCGCGGCAACTACGGTACCGCGCCGTTGGAATGGTCTGTCGAAATCGCCCAGGTTGCCCTCCGGAAATCCAATGGTTGTAGGCTTGACCATAGCGTATGACCTCGACTTTCTTTCTCCTCAACTCTTCTCCTACATGTTACCGCTTCGTGTTTTCTGACCGTGACCAAGGGCGATTACGGCGAGAATGCATACATGTGGTGGACCAACCCACCTGAGATTAGGCCAGACTTCCTCCAGCAGGTGCGCGATGCATTTGATGCGTGGGTGTCGCAGGAGGAACGCGACGCGTATCGCCGTGGAGATCTCCTCGCCGGCGCCCATTTTACGCAGACTGTTTGGAAGTCTTCGCGCCGCATGGGCTGTGCCTTTAGCACAATCCGCTGCACCAATAATGAGAATCAGGAGTGGTGGTTTTACTGTGACTTCGACCCGCCAGGGAATTATGAAGGCGAGTATGAGGAGAATGTCCAGTACTGACGAAAAGCGGTTGTTAGGAGAATGGAATCCATGGGGCTCAACGAGACTCGACGGTGGAACTTGTTTGTTCCGTGCTGGGAATGCTTTGTCTCACTTGCTTGGTGATTTTTAGATAGCTCCATATGGGTGGAATGCAAATTGTCGCCGTGTGGCACGCAGTTTCGCCATCAAGTCAGCTTCTTCCACCACATTTCGACCTTAACAGTGTTTGAGTGAAGCCACAGATACAGATAAGTACCATCATGACGATCGTGAACTTTGAAGTTCCGTGTCTGCATCGATCCAACAAATTTAGGAACACTCGCAACCAGATCGGCCCGTGAATAATCTGTCCCTCTTGCTCGCTCGATAGTGTCGATTGGTTCAGGCGGAATGGCCCAGAGTACGAAAGGGTATAACGGCCGACGTTGAGCCAGTCTTGGTCTGCATCCTCGACTTTTGGAGGCCAATCAATGTTCTGTGACCGATAACGCCCCTCTGTGGCAGCGAAATGTACCGACATCTGGCCCCAAGGGGTATACGTCAGGGAGCCTACGGGCTCCGACCCAAACTGGCCGGGAAGAACGACTCCACTCTTGATGCTGCATAGTAGGTAGGTGGGATGTTAGCGGGAAACTGCACAACACCACACGGCCGGAAACTGGTACCCACGTAGTCTCGTTGATCAAGCTCCAGCTGCCTATCGTGAGGAGAATTTGCTTTCCTTTCATGCTGTCTCAAATGCAAGTAGACTGGGCGTGAAACGGAGGGAGCAGATAGAAGGCGGGATGACGAGTTATGAGAGACACCAAACACTTTAGCAGGGGCCTTGCATACATATCGAGTCTCGGTAACCTAAATCACCCCCCTTTGCTATGTGCCACGAGCGGACTATCACTGCTCAGACGTGTGTTCCACGCCAAGGCGCGGCCCAGCTACGGAGGCCGAGGCTAAAAGCCATACGAGATGGACATTTGCTGGTTCGCGGTAGAGCGGGACTCCCAGCGAGTTGGCAGTCTCTGAATTGGCGTGTCACTTCATTAACATCTTGTCGTGGGGGTCAAGTCCCGGGATTTCGGCATTTTCCGTTGGTTGGCCAAACTGAGGAGGGTGGATGGCGACCAGCCTGGGGTTTGTCGGGAAGACTGAGAAGTTGCGGAAAGAGCTACGAGACATGGGCGCAGAACAGTCTGTTGTGGAATGATGTTCTCGGAGTTCGCAGCAGGCGTCCGGTGTCGGTTCTTTGCGTCCTGGCCAACAAAGTGATGGAGTCTTGCAGCATGATGATCCTGACTGCGCAGAGGAACCGAGACAGTAGTTTTAAAGAGGAGACAATCAGCCGTTGCCTGTGCCGCATTCGAAAGGCATGGCGACAGTTCCCTCAGATGACAAAGCGACAGCCTCAAAAAGATCAGTTGGGGGTGCCAGTGACATCACTGACCGGGGACCCGGAGCACTGGTTTTGGCGTTGGTTTGGGAGCATCCATTGGCTACTGTCCCCTGTAATCCTGCCTGCGGCGGGGCTCCCGCGCGCAACAGCAGTGGCAGGCTGCAGGTGGGGTGGTGCGGCGGGGTGGGAAGTTGCAGAATCGTGCAGTGAAACCTGATGAATGGAGTCCGTGACTGCTTCTTCCAGGTATTCCTGCTCCCATATTCTCTGTTTGGCTATCTGTTGACATAAAGAACGCGTGTGCATTCGTTCGCCTGTTTTCAAGTCTCTCATTTCTATAAGATTGCTTGCATTTCCGACCCAGGTGCTCCTGGATCGAAACACACGTTTGCCCTCCCGCCGTTCTGCCGACAGAAACCGCGTTTGTTCACCGACACTTGGTCTGCGTCCAAACATCATTTGTCGCCCGGATCTTGCAATACCGTAGCAAGATATGATGTCGCCAACCCCTCCGAACAGCAACAACGTCGCCGACGGCAACATGACCAACGGGGGCTCCGTACCTGGTATGTTTTGAACCAGACGGAGCTGGGCTTTGCTAATTCTGGTACCAGAAGTCTGCGCTGTCGAGACGCCCAAGGTGCCGGATCCATGGTCGGTCGACAAAGCGTTGGATACGATTCGCGCTGGCAGGCCGGCCGAGGGCGCAACCTCACCAGTCCCCTATTTCCACATTCTCGAACGCCTGAAGACTACCAAGCGCGAAGGCTGGAAGCGTTTTGGGATCGCGAGGTAGGTAGTCTGTCCCAACACTTGCTCTATCGGTTTCTAATGGGTTCGCAGAGGAGAGTCTATCGCCGACCACATGTATCGTATGTCTCTCATGACGATGCTTTGCCCGCCGGACCTCGCTGCGAAGCTGGACATTTCCAAGTGCATCAAAATGTGCTTGATCCACGATATGGCTGAGTCACTGGTTGGCGATATCACGCCCGTGGATGGTGTTGCCAAGCCCGAGAAGAGCCGCAGGGAAGCTGAGACGATGGACTACATTACCCGGAGGTTACTGGGCAACGTCCACGGGGGCATAACCGGGACCCAGATTCGCGAAATCTGGCAGGAGTATGAGGACAGCAAGACGCTTGAGAGTCACTTCGTGCATGACATTGACAAGATGGAGCTGCTTCTGCAAATGGTGGAGTACGAGAAGCGCGGCGAGGGAAAGCTCGACCTGGGAGAATTTGCCTATGTCAAGACCAGAATCTCTCTGGAGCCCGTCAAGCAGTGGGCGGATGAGCTCATCCAGGAGCGCGAGGTTTTTTGGGACGGTCATTCACACGTTAGAGGCGATGTGGATGCTGGAGGTGTTGAGGCAGAGACGAAGGCGTTGCAGGGAGAATATTACAACGGGGCAGGTGGAGTTCAGGGCAAGTGATTGACCCCTTTCTTCCAGGGTCTGATTGGTCAGAGCGGGCTACAATGGGGGGGACTCACCGAGATGAAGAGCCTCACCGCAAGGTGGTTACATGTCCGAAGGATAAAGGGCTTCGAAGGTAGACGGCGCATACGTGTAGACAGGAACTTGCCAGAACTACTTTTTCCTTACACTGCGGGCAGCGCTTGTTTACTGGGGTCCGCGTTGTCGGCAGTTGGTGCATACACAGATTTCTCTTGTTTGGTTGGTTCAATTCGTGGTTGCGGTTGATGCTTGGTGATACCCCACCAAGTCTACCCCACGAGGTCTCCACTGCCCCAGCAACGGCGCTAGGGTTTTGTCGAAGAGAACCCGTTGTTGGAACTTGGCTGTGCCATCAACTGCGACATCCAGGGTCTTTGGAGATTAGCGAAAGGTAAAAGACGACGCCGCCTTCGCTCATTCTTTGAACGACGCGAACTTGTTTCACTGCCCGCCGTCCGTGAGATCCCGTACGCGTGCACGTTTCTGTGCATAAACGACGCTACGTCACGACGCTGCCCCGCAATTGGTCCGACCTGGTGGTTCCGTTGGGCGATCTGGAGAAGAGCGCAACGAATAATCGCAAACCCGTTCCACACTTCGATCCCTTTTTTTTCGCGACTAGTTCAACAGCAGCATCAAGGACGGGAAGACGGTCGGCGAAAGACCAGACACCACTTGGAACACGTCTTAGTCAAACACGGTTGACCCTTTACCGACTTGGAAGTGGGTGGTTGGACCCTCCTCGCTGCCTGACCGCGCGCCCGGCTGCAGCTCCACTACATAGGCTCACCTTGACACCTCAGGCTGCCCGCGATCGCGGATCACGCGCAGCGCCAACACACACCCCTCACCTGCGTCAGTGTTGGCAGCACAAGCTGGCAGGCGGGAACATAATCGAAGCGATAAGCCGCAGGGCGATGTGCATCGCATTCCTATACGGTGAGGACGAGCGGGTCGCGAAGTGACAGCTGTCGACCGAATTCAGCATCTCACTGCAGTTTTACACGCGCCATTGCATATCGCTGGTTGCTTGAGTCATTGGCCTGAGCTGGCTTGCTCGCCCAACTGACACGTCGCACTGCCCAACAACCATCACCACAAATTGGATAGCAGCCCAAAGCGCACCCGTCGCGTTTTATAGTCGCCCGCCATGTCGTTCGCCGGGGAGTTCCATGTGCCCGGCGCATACCGGTTTCCGGAGCCCACGCCCCGAAACTCGACACTAAGCGCCGGCATCTTCCGACCGCCTGTCTCACCCGACGATTCGACTTACAATTTAACAAGATCGACCGGCAGCCTATACTCTGATATCTCAATGTCTAATACGGGGACGGTTGCAACTACAAAGCGGAAGCGCGTTGGTACGCGAGAGTCGACACCGATCGACTGGAACATGAACATGGACGGAGCCAATGACGGAAGAGAGGAGGAAAGACCAAGTGCTGCACGCCAATTTCGATACACGCTTGCAGGTCAGATCAATGCGACGCCTGTTGGTGCTCCAAATGGAGTGGAAACTGGCATTCTCGACGAAAGCGTTTACTCTGATGTTGACTACCGGAGGGCCTTGGGTCCAAAAAAGGACGAGGAAACCGAGTCTCCATCCGTTCAGCTTGGGGCTAGTGGCTTCGAACCGAAACCGGCGAGCACACCCGTGCTGACGGGATGGAGCACCTTGGCCTTACATACAATAGGGGATGTTGTTGGCAAGGTCTGGGAGTTCTGCAAGACTGGTTCATTCCGTGGGTTCCACGCAGGCGGAGGGAAAGGCTATGATATCCAAACTTCAACTTCCCAGCAACCTGACAATAAGCCATGGTGCAACGAACATGACATTCCTACACTCCCCAACGACAACATTCCCCCTAACCAAGTTCACACCCCGGCACCCGAGCCGTTCCCACAGCCGCAGTTTACACCATTTTCACCAGAATATTACGACACGCCCACGCCAGAATCAACGCCACGGCCCGCGGCTAAGCGCAGGCAGGTTAGTGGGCACGACGAGCTAAAGAAGAACTGGGTGCTGGTTGACGAACCCAGCGAACAAAGACCTAGAAGTTTTGGTGCGGCGCTATCAAAAGCCACATCCAGACCAAGCTTAAGCCGGACCCGCCAGCCCGGCTACTACTCACCAACAGCTGCAAGCTCAGCTAGGCGCATCAACGTCCCCGTCTCTAGGTTAAGCGGCCCCCCAGCCTCATCCCTTCCCCGCAATCGGGCATCTCTACGAATATCCCACACTGGGTCTCCAAATGTGGCCACACGCGAACCTGCGAGCTTTGCAGCTCCCCGCTCACCCGTCACTCGCGGCACCCCAAGCCGCATTCCTGTACCTGTTTCGTCCTCATCGCCTAACCCCTTCGCCTTTAACGGGACGAGCGTAGCCCCCTTGTCGCGCCCCTCAAGCCGACAGAGCCTAGGCCATGTGCAGTCTCCTGTACCATCACTCTCACCAACAAAATCGCACCACCGCCGCAACCCGACCATTGCATCTGCCGCGCCCACGGCGCGTAGGAGAACAGGTACAGGCATTGATATCAACGATATCCAGGCGAGTCCGCATCTTGATGCCGAGGCTAAGCAGCTGGCGCAAAAGAAGCTGGCAGCTGATCGGGACACGGATTTGCGGGTGGATGCCTTCAATGCACAGCTGCTAAGCATGATCAGGCAAGGGAAGGAGGCGCTGGGCACCAAAGTAGAGGTTTTGGATGATGGGGGCGTCGAGGGCTGGGAGGATGATGATAATTGAGCCGCGTGGCTGCTGAAGTTGCCAAGGTTGTTGTTTCCTTGCTCCTTTCTCCTTAAAAAGCCGGACATACCCCACGTTTCCTTCGGCTTCTTGGTCAACAACATGGATGTTTACAATGTTTTGCTTTTCTTCTGGGACAAGAGTCTGTTGAGCTCTTGCGCGTTCACTTCACTGTAATATTTTCTCTGGTCATTCTCAGGGGGGCTGCTTCTCTTTCGATTCTACTGTAATTCTTTAACAGGAAAGCTTAGCGGCATGCAGTACACGAGGCAAGAAGGGGACAACGAGACATGAAGCGCAAGCACAGTTGAATGGAGGCTGAAGCAATGAAGAAGTATCCAAACCTGTCCCACCAAACCAAAAGAAATCCAAACTAAGCAAACGCCTTGATGATCTTCATCCGCTGAACGAGCTACTGATAATGTCCAAAATAAGGGGTATCGTAATTCATCTCTGCTACCATGTCCCGCCCTGCCTTATGCATGCCGTATGTTGTCGTCCTGTCTCACATTTGCCTTGATAAGAATTGCCTCCCGGGTAGCAGCCTCTCTAATAGTCCTCGGTCCACCGAAAATGCTGGGTAAAAGCTCCTTGCCCGTCTGGGGAAGAGGCGGAGGAGGGACGGATGACGGGATCTTTGAGCCTGTCACCGTTTTGGGCGGCGCGAGGATCGTTTCGCTGGGGGCGCTGTCTTCCGCTGCTTCATTCTTCTCAGCAGCGGCTCGACGACGGCGCCTCCTACGTCTGCCTCGGAGTCCCTCTTCTGGTATGTTTTGTTCATCGGTACCCACGCATCCCATGCATCGCCATTGCACGAACGGCTTCTCGACGCTTCCACACTCTCGGCAATGGACGCCGCACCAGTAGCGATCGCATCCTGGTACCCTGCATTCGGGCTTCCAGGAGCAGTCTTGTCCCAGATGGGTCTCTCCGCAGCGGCAGCGCTTCAGTTTACAGTCCTTCCCGCTGTGGCCCTTGATTCCGCACATGCAGCATCTCGCACGACAGAGCATCGCGTTGCGGTGCTGGAAGCTCCCAGGTGAGGCTTCGGTGAGGGTGCCGCAATCACGACGACAGGGGATGCCACAGCGAGCGGCTATGTGGAACGGAAAGGGAAGGCACTTGCATCGATTATGACGGAGAACAGGGCAGTTCGGGGCCAGATGGGGCTCTCGATGTCGATCTGGGTGAGCTGGGAACGATGTATTGGGCCACATGTGGTTCCGGGGATAGCACTCGGGCTTCAGGGCCATGTCAAGGTGATTTAACCGATGATTCGGGTTGGGTGCGCCACAGTGACCGCAAGGCGCTGCACAAGAAAAGGTATTATGGCCGCGCATTCCGCAATTCTCGCAGTGCACGATGCTTATGTAGGGCGAAGGTCTCGGGATGGTGTGGACCACCGAAGCAGGAGCCTTGATGGCAGCGAGATCAACGTCCCAGTCGAACATTTCCTCGATGCGGGTACGGCTCAAGCTGCGACGCCTTGAACGTCTGACCATCTCTGTGAGTTTCATGTCGGGGAAGGATATCATCACTTTATCTTCGGTACTTTTCTCGACACTGCCGAGGTACGCATGCATGAAAGTCTTCGGGGGCGGTTCGCTGGTGCATCTCCTCCTGATCCGTCCATACCTTCCTTCTTGTTTGTTTCTCCCGGACCACGTTTCATCCTGGCCGGTACACCAAATCCCATCGCGGTTCCTGCCACGATAGCCGTTGCTGCTGACGTCGAACTTGTAATGAGGAAACTTGTTGATTGTAAACGTGCTGTGAAAGTTGCGTTCCAACCAGTGGGACGTTATGAAGAAGCGCATCGTCCCATACTCGCCTGGCAAGGTCGCCACCGCGCCGAGCATGACGTTGGTAGCGTTATCGGGACAGTCATTGATCCATCTGTTGTTTTTCACGCCGCGCCTCGAGCCGTTGAGTGCCCGACCATCCATGTGACGCCGGAGCTTCGACATGAAGACACCCCCGTCATACAGCGGAAGTTGTTGCTGAACTGCGAGTTGGGGCCGCATCTTCCTCAAATTTTCGGTCTCGTGATGGGTCCAGTCACTCTCTGCAATGCGGACTCGAAGCTCGAATCTTGGCGGATAGCGACCTCTGCCGGTGAGCATCCATGCGAAGTGCCGAGGCGCGGTGGTGCCGGGGCACGGTTTCGCCGACAGACTGGTGAGCCAAGCTCGTAGTGCGGCGTTGTCCCTTTCGTAGTAATGGCGTTTCAAGAGATCCAGTATCTGGTCTCTGATGGTGGGGGGTCGATCCCTGGGGTCAGAAAGAATTGCCTTGTCCCATATAACACCGCAACAGTCTACGTGATCCGAGAGAACGACAATCTTGATAGGGATTCCCGGGGCCTCTTGTGATCTCAAATAGGTGGTGACGAGCATCTTGTTGAGTGTGTTGAGGTCGGCGCCGAGCTGGGCATCTTTGCAACAGACAGGTCTGAAGTCGTTGGGGTAGCAGACATACTCCTCGAAGGCTTTGGCAAGGGCTGGCGAGGGAGAGATGAGTCTTTCCACAATCCGGCTCGCCAATACATCGCGGGCATCCAATCGGTGTTCGTACCGGTCGAAAGGCAGAGGGACGTCGAGGGGGTAGTGTCGCTTGGAAGCGCTGGCGGGGTCGGCTTGTCTCGAGTCGGACTCAATGTCGGAGACGGGAGCAAGTTCGCCGACAAACTCACCGCCGGGCGCCGCCATTGTAAATTGTTGTTCTTATGTATTATTCATCTGTTTGTTAGTAGGGGCGCGTTTTGAAGGTCGATTTGGCGGAAGGCGCGGATCAAGGGAGTGACGGAATGGCGATGACTCGAGCTAAGATGCCGCCTCGGGGAAGTTGATAACCTGCTGCGGGTAATTGCCCCAAGATGACAGTGCACAGCGGGGCGCTGAGCTGGGGGTAGCGGCCCGAAGTCTTGGCAGCAGGCCCGCGCTGGAACTTATTCGAGGGAGCAACGGAGTCAACCAGTCAACAACCAAAATACATTTGTAGCAGATGACAATCAACAACCACAGCACTCGACTCGGGTATCATTATGCTTTGTCTAGGTCATTACCACACATGCCATGCAGAACCAGATCTACGCTACTTCGTACACACGGTCCACCCCAACCCTTCGTACACCAGAAACGCCCCGCATTTGTCCGAAGCGAAACTTTGCACCAGCTTCGCGGACCTTTTGGTCACGCTCGTGCTTGGGCAGCACACTCAACGCTTCGAAACTGGCCAGCATCTTTGAATCACAGACGTAGTACATTGCGCCTGCAATTGTGCTTGGGTCGACAGGCATATGCGGCCAGCTCACGAAGAAGCTGGTGACGACGACAAGCCACATGACACAGAGAACAGCCACTGCAAGCCACGTGCACACTCTGTGCGTAGTGTACGTCTGCGTCAGTCGGAACGGCACATTGTTCAGAAGAATTGGCATGAACTCGGCCACGATCGATGTCATGGCCACCACCACCAAGAAATAGTGTCCGCGCCGGATCGCACTCCAGATGCCTCCCAGCGCGTGGAGCGGCGGCGACAGCAGCAGCGACCGCTGTGCTGGCTGAGGCGACTGCGCGAGGACGTGGTACGGGCTGATGATGGCCAGGCCTATTGCATTCTTGTTAGTATAACTTGTGCGAGTGTCCCCGGCTGAGAGACAAAGGACTCACTTGTGAAGAACGAGCTCCAGTAAAAGGTAATGCCAATGCCAACAAGGGTAAAGAGTGCGCGCACCCCGAGGCTCTGCGCTGCCATAAACTTCTCGAACTCGGTATCCCCGCTGGTGTTGTTGTAGTAGAGGATGAACACTAGCAGGCCCGTCAGGAACAGCAAAAACACAGACCGCCACGTATACGACAACATGAGGAACGGGAGGTGGTGCTTCGTCCCATTATCCTCCAGCTTCGTGGATCGTTCCGAGCCCAACGACCTCGTCAGGTACAGGGCCAGCCTCGATGGCGATCTAGGTGACTTGGGAGACGTGGGTTCAGCCGTATGATGGACCACCACTCCGTATTCAGGAGCTCCGTGTTGGTCCGCAAAGTAACCCAGCTTGAAGTTCTTCCCCTCAAACGCCTTGATCAGACGCTTGTGTTCTATTCGGCCTCGTAGCCCTCTCGGTAGCGAAGCGAACAGAGATCTGACCTCCCTGTTCATGGATAGGGACGCCACACCCGCAATGGTCCACGGGTTTGCGGTAAGCCCTGATCTCCAGCGGAGGAGAGCTATCAAGATCAAAACCACCAGGACCACCATGCATGCCAAGAGTGCTATTGTCGCCCTTGCAGGACCGAGAAATACTCCCAACGTCATGGCACATCCTCTAAAATCTGTAGCTGTGCAGTTTCCGTGCAGCTTCAACGCGACCGCCTCTGCTGATAATGGCACGAGAGCAATGGAGCAAAGCGTCAGCAGGGTCGTGAGGAACACCAATGCCTGGCCGCCAGCTAGAGATCGCACGCTCGACACCATGCCGTACATTCCGCCGGTTCGGAGACACAGAGAGCTCTCTGCGGGTGCGCCGTTGGCTCGAGTCAGTTCATGCCATGGTTGGCATTGTTTCGCGCTCAGGTCGATCATGCGGATCGGGATGGTCAGCAAGCCGCTGACAATGGGGGGCAAGAAAAAGCCGACAAAGTACGCGGCTTTCGATACTTCGTACGTCTTGAGAATCTTGGATCTTGTCGGCGGATCTGTCGGCAGAACAGGATATTCGGTATGTGTTGCAGTGGCAACGCCTCGTTCATCCGTCAGAGTGACTGTCCTGGGCGCTGCCAAGACACTTGTTGTTATTGTCGCGATGGGAGCCCCGAGCGAGTTTGTCACAGTCATGACTGAAATCGTCGACACAGGCCGCGGTGTGCTGGTGACGGTGGCCGTGGCGACACCGTTGGAGTCTGTCATGGTTATAACGGCCGGTCTTACCCACGTCGGTGTGTTCTCAACCAGCATTGTTACCGTTTGGGCTGCCCTTCCGTTTGTAGCTGGGAGCGTCACGACTGACACTTGGGCAAATGCGTCCGTGTCACCAACCATGACACCGAGAATGGTGGCGGTGGGTACACCGTTGGGGTTCTTGAGCACAACGCTGGTAGACCGAACGACGGTGGCACTCTCGTCTAGAACAATCAGGGGTGTGCCCAAGTAAGTCGAGGGCTTCCAAGCGTCTGACGGTGAAATGGTTCTACTTCCGCCCATTACTACTGGCGTCACCATTGCCTCCGCTGGTGAACCTGCGGGCGACCCTGCGGGCGACCCGATTGCGGTAAAACCGGCAGCAATGGCCTGTCCTGTCCCCGTCGTATTGACCACAGGCTTAGTCCAGGGAATGTCTTCGTCCCACTGTTCCACAGTCCATCGCAAGGCTGTGGCATATTTGTCGGTTGGCTGATCGTACTTTGTAGGACACGTTGTTATCGATGTTGTTATGGTAGTGCCAGACATTCGAAGCTCAGCAGTGTAGAGGTCCTCTGCAGTGGTGATGCGCCCGCCCCACACTATTGTCAGCTCGGGGCCCCCTGGCGTCATGTACGTCTTCGTCTTCTCATCTCTCCATAGGCCATCACATTTTCGCTGTGTTGTAAACGGAGCAGGCGGGGTTGTGGTGGTTACAACCGTCATAATGCCCCAAGGTTTGGTTGAGGTCGTTTTAGAGGTCTTAGGTAGCCCGATGCCCCAGACCTGGTCATCTTCGTCTTCACCACCCACTGGCGGGAGCCCAATGCCGAAGGGCTTGTCTTCTTCTTCCTCTTCATCTTCCCCCTGTATTGGCGGGAGTCCAATGCCCCAAGGCCGGTCCTCTTCCTCATTGACAGGCAGCTTCCGCGTCGTCGTTCCAGGAAGGTTGATACCCCATGGCCTATCCTCTTCCTCGTCGACAGGGAGTCGTCGGGTTGTCGTCACGGGGAAGCCAATGCCCCAGGGTCTGTCCTCCTCTTCCTCCTCGTCCTCGTAGGTGCCGACAACAGGGCTAACTCCCCACGGTCGATCCTCATCGTCAACCTTCGCCGTCACCGCTGGTGTTGGAAGCGGTGCTGCCGGGCTTGGAACGGGCCTAGTGGTTTGCCGCGGCTGCACTGGGGTGACAAATGCCCGCACGGCGATCTGGGTTGGGCCACTACCTGTGTTTCTCCGAGCAAACACAGACGTCACGGTCGGGACGACGGATCTGTCGACCTCAGCCGGGAGTAACGCGCAAGCAGTCCCTACGAGAGCGATGACTGCTGCAATACTGAGAACTGTACCGATGAGGAAGGGCCGCCTCAAGGGAAACGGCCGATAGTCTGGGGGTGACCTTTTTGGTGGAAGAACAATGTTCTTCTCGCTCGGCATATGGAGGTGTCGGATCTCGACGGGCGCTTTGAATCGCTTGGTGTAGTACTCGAAGGTTTGAGCCGTTTGACCTGGCCCAGGTAGGCCGCCGGCCATTTCTGCCTCCTCTCTTTTCGCATTTCCACCGGACACCTCTTTGCGGCTGTAGTTTATCATGGCGGCATGTCAGGCGTGTCCGGGATATTGGACCGGACGATTTAAGCTGTCGTCGTCGATGAGCCCCTGATGCCCGCGGAGAGAAACCCTCTCACGCGAGTGTCACTAGCGACACGACATGACAGGACCGCCGAGGGGGTTTATACCGACCTCGACAGCCTGTGCAAGAGGCAGACAATTTTGGACAGGGATCGCAGCATTAAGCGCTTGCCGCTCCACAGGATCGGGGCCAGCCATATTACCGCAACGTCGAATTCAACCGGCCTCGTAGTTAGTATAGTGCGCGATGCAACCAAAGAGCAACCCCATTGGGCTGCGCCTCTCTTGTCGTTAACATACAATATACAATAGCCACTTGTCGCACCAGCACCGCCTCCAGAGTCATCCTCTCCCCTTACATCAAGTTTGCTTTACGAATCCTCTTGCATATCCTCCTGCTGAATGCAGCGCGTCTGTTCCTTTAGCTGAGGGCATCTCCAAGACGGTCCGTTAACAAGAAGGAAGCCTTGAAACGAAGCGAGCTTGTCCACGAGGCAGTGCTCTTGGTGGACGACTCGGCAGACAGGGGGAGATGGGTTCGCGGGGGACGGTCCGCGGTGCAGGTGCAGGCATCCGCTGTAACTTTATTTCCCCTAGGCCCGGCGAGCCCACCGTTAGTGTGCCACTACGCAGCTAGTGTAGGTACCCAGTTGCTGGAAGCGATTGATGCTCAAGATTACCTCCTACGCAGCAGATGTGTACTCGGGAAGCTGACCATCAGTTTACAAGTCAGTTGCGGCCAGTCACAATGGAAACAAACCCCCGGCCCCTTTTCACAGTTCCAGCTGCGTTGTGATGTGAGCATTGTGGGTTTTTTTTGTTTTTGTTTTTTCCCACTAGCTGAATGAGATGAAATCCGTTATCCACTGTGCATTGGTTTCACGCAGGAACCCAAGAAAGTCCAAGGCCCCAGCTCATTCCGCTTCTTTCCAGAAAAGCGCCGTTGCCAAGCCCCCCTCCCCCCCTGAAGAAAGGATGCACAACAGGAACCGAAGATTGCTGAGCCACATTGATCGATCGTCGGGAGTTGCTCGGCTCTGGCGCTGGCACTGGTACTGGCACTGGGATGATGGGGATCCGCCACGTTGGTGCCGATATCCGTACTTCCGAAAGAAAAAGAAGCGGCCTTTTGTCAGCTAGGCGTACACGTGTTAAAGTCTTTCTCGTTAGGCTGAAACCTTTTGATTGGGTACATGTCTCTGGGAGGCAGAGTCCAAACAGCGCTTGTCGCTTGTGTCGCTTGTCGCGGTTGAGAATGAAGGTTGATTCTTGGCTGTTCGTGATGGGAGATGAGGTTTTTTGTTTTTCGGCATTTGCACCATGCGCAGCGCAGCGCGACCTTGAATTTTTTTTTCCCTTTGGTGATGTTCATGGAATGTCATGGTAGGCGCGACCCCCTGGTCGGCCATTTGATGCTAGCGGCGGCGCTGCCTGCCCAGATAGGTAGGCGATGTGATTTGACAAAAGGGGGCTCCAATTCGAGCAGACTCTGAGACTATCGTCTTTGTTCAACCTTGAATGATTGGTTTCAGCAACAGAGTGGATCACATCTCAACGACTTCATGCCCGACGGTTGCCCACCTTCATCAATCTAGACGTGGAACACTATGCCGTCGCCGTGCTCACTGAGTCCTTATCTTATCTCCATCGCCGTGGAACGTTGACCCGCACTTAGTCTGCTTCCGCAATGAATCGTTGGCTTCGCGTCATCCACATGCATCACCAACAGTTCTCACCGCCTGGACATTCGCGTTTCCCAATGAGAAAGGCAGAAATCGGACAGCAACGAGACCGATTGACGGGTATGCCACCCGTTATACCATGACATCCCGCCCTCATGCAACGAAAAACGCGACCGCCGCCAGTCTGAGCGGCAGCCCATACGTTAGCATTCTGCGAGCGGAACTCGGAGAAACGGGGGGCAGCTTGAGCACCACGGATCTTGACGTCGAGAGCCTAAGCGCGCGCTCCAACAGTTCCATCTTTCCCTCGGACCACGACGATCATGATGGGGATTTCGTCACGGCTGCCGAGGATCATCACCTCAAGCGGGGCCTCGCTCAACGGCATTTGTCCATGCTTGGTATTGCCGGCTCTATTGGAACCGGCCTCTTCCTCGGCCTCGGCATCGCCGTGCAAATGGGCGGCCCCCTCGGTGCTCTTCTGGGCTACGCTGTCATCGGCTTGGTTGTGTGTGCCGTGCAGTTCGCCCTTGGGGAGGTTGCCGCCCTCCTCCCCGTCACAGGCTCTTTCGTACGGCACTCGGAGTTCCTGATCGATCCAGCTTGGGGGTTTGCTATTGGATGGAACCTGGTCTATGGGAATATCCTGTCAATTCCCTCCGAGATCACGGCCATTTGTGTGCTCTTTCAGTTTTGGACCGACATCAACCCGGCTGTGTTCATCGTCAGCTTCATGGCTGTCACGGTGGCTGTCGGTTTCGCCTTCGTCCGTGTCTTCGGTGAGGTTGAGTTTGTCTTCGCCCTCCTCAAGATATTTCTCGTCATCTTTCTCATCATCCTCGGGCTGGTCATCAACTTGGGTGGCATTCCGGGTACGCCACGCATCGGCTTCAAATACTGGCAAGACCCCGGCCCGTTCGTCGAATACATCACCACAGGGGATTGGGGACGGTTCCTCGGCTTCTGGGCGGTCATGACGGGTGCCGTTTTCTCATTCGCTGGCGTTGAATCCCTCGCCATGGCTGCGGCTGAGACTAGAGATCCGAGACGTGCGATCCCCCAGGCGTGCAAGCGTGTCTTCGCCCGCATTATCATCTTTTATATGCTGGCAGTTTTCATCGTTGGTCTTCTAGTGCCTAGCAACGACCCCCGTCTTGACGGTTCTGGAAGCAGTGTCGCTCAAAGCCCCTTCGTTATAGCAGCGCAAGCTGCAGGCATTCCTGTCATAGCCTCGGTTGTCAATGCCATCGTCATCACATCGGCCTGGTCGGCGTCTAATCAAAGCCTTCTAGCCGGAACTCGTGTTCTTTACGGCTTAGCTCTAAAGGGCCAAGCCCCAAAGATCTTTTTGCGGACAACATCCTGGGGGGTTCCATACATGTGTGTAATGCTCTTTGCATGCTTCATGTGTCTCAGTTTTATGAGTCTATCAGAGGGAGCCATGACCGTGTTTTGGTGGCTCGTGTCTTTGACTGCCGCCGGGGTTCTTGTCTCCTGGGCATCGATTCTCCTGAATCATATCCGCCTCAGGCAAGCCATGAGGAGACAGAATTTTCCGGACAATAGGCTTCCTTGGCATAACTGGTGGACTGGTATGCAAATCACTTCCGGCCGGATAGCTCATGTTGCATTGGATTCACGCTAACGTTCCTCAGTCTACACCTCCCCAGTAGCATTTGTCATGTGTGTAATCATCCTCTTTACTGGAGGCTTCAAGGTTTTTACCAAAGGCAATTGGGATGCCGCAACTTTTGTCTCACATTATCTGTAAGGACTCCTGACAAGATATCATGTTCCAAAGCTGACCCTCGCCTCCAGGGATATACCCATTGTTTTCGTGGCGTACTTTGGATGGAAATATTTCAAAAAGACCAAGATCGTTTCCCTCGACGAGATTCCACTCGACGCCGCGTTTACACAAGCGGAACAGGCGGACACGGTCATGCAAAACGCCGATGAGCCTGAAAAGAGACCAAGTTGGATGCGGTTAGTTAGTTGGATATGGGATTAACATGGGCCATGTCATCCGAGTTGAACCGGGAATTGCGCCCTCAATCCTTTCTAATTCAATACGACGCCAGATTTTCCCCGAGAGGCTGGCTTCTTTTCAACTTCCATCTCCAGTCTCGGTGACACGTCAGATAAGTCAGGTTTGTCCTGGGTGTTCCAAGCGAAGCCGCCAACCTGGTTCCTTCTGCTGCCAAAATATGGGGGAGCGACGGCTGTCCTACCATCGAGATTGTTGAGGCAGCACATCAACAATGGCCAATGTCTCGACGGTTGCACAATATGCATTTATATTGTTGGGTCTGCATCCAGCCACGATCTCGGCTAGACTTTTGGACATTGCGCGCGCAGCCGAAAAGAAGCTGCTGCAGAATGCAATCTGTGGATGTTGCCGTCATGGAGGGGCCACAAGATATTACCGATCAGCATTTCTTCCCGGTTTCTGTACTTTTGCGGCTGGTATAAATAGAAACGGTGTTTCCAGCCCCAGGCCGGCCTGGCCCTTTTTCTCGGGACCCGACGATATGTCGGAAGGCTTTTTCGGCGTGGCAATAGACGAAAAAGCGCCACCGACATTGTCGCTCCGCGGTGGGCAGAAACCGAGTAACACAGACGGGGCCAAGGCGTGAGATTTTGGTTAGGGGAGTCGGACGGCATAACATTTTCGTATGCGGAGATGGTTTTGGGTGGCCACTTAATATGCGAATGCAGATGATCGAGTGGACGGATGAAACGGGTAAATTAGCGGACCACTATAGGGGTGGGTCGACGATTGGCTGTCGAGGCTGGGGGAGACCCAGCAAGCAGCGAAAAAAGAGGTTGTGTGGTCCCAATTCGAGTCTCATTCGACGGGGTCAAGCAGCCAGCCGAACGTGGTATTTCTTGTCTTTTTTTTTTTTCATCTACACTTTACGGGGGTAGATATTCGTACCAGCACCCGAGAAACGGGGTTTCATTGGCCGAGCCGGGTGATATCCCGGGGCTTCCACACACACCAACATAATAACCTATAGCGGGCCCACGCCAAAAGCAAAGGGGGGTTCGCATTTACCAATCGAGAACGGAGCCCAAGGTAATCTTGCCTTTCCTGCCTTGAATCGCTAATAAACCACTGTCGTCTTTTATAGCCAGGTCGGCCCACGGAATGCTAGGATTTGGGCGAGGCTAGTGTGCCATGTAATTGCCACTCAATTCCTGGTGGTCACACGCTGCGAGGGGGTTAGGTTGGATTTTGCTGATAGGCGTCGCTCCCCCCTCCTCCCCTCCCCCCCTTTTTTTTTGTTCGTCAGAGACGGACAGACTGTAACCACACGCAAGGCACGGAGGCCGGACTTCAATGGATTGGCCTACCAATTGCCCCCTTTGCCCCCTTTTTATTCCCAAGGTCCAGGTTACCCACCTTTTCGATTGCTCCCCCGCCCGAATCGTACTTGTGCGTCGCATTCCCTTATAGCGGACATTGAACAGCAAATTCCGGGAGTTGGGATCGTCGCTCTGCTTGAACATTGGGCTGTATCCGGTGGCCCCGCGCGCGCCCTGGTTTCCTGGTTAGGAACTTGTTGTCCGAGGAGGTTCCATTTGCTGTGGTTTTTTTTTTTCCTTCTCTCATTTACCACTCGACGCCACCCAACGCTGCGAGGAGGAAAATGGTCAGAACATGACACCGAGGGTTGTAGTACCCACTTGCACACACTACTACCTACCAGCAAAAACTACACACACCTCGTCTACAGTTATCCTGGTCCACCGCAACCATTGAGAGACAGGGGGTGAGGCATCGCCAGTTTATAAAGAAGAGCCAGATCGACCGACCGCACCTCCCTCGTCAGCATTTTCCACCCCCTCACACACCGACCCCCATCATCCCCGCTGTCTCGCTCGTCGATCCGTCTAAAAAAGGAGTCGCTCCACCTCGTCTCCGACTTTGACATCTTTTTTTTTCTTGGCTGCTCATCGCATCGCATGCTGCGTGCAGCGCCGTCATAGTTTGTCATCTCAATCTCACACTCTTTCACCTGATCACACCGAACACCGAGGCAATATGAAGGTATGTTTCAGGACATAAGCTCTCTCGTCGTCGTTTTGATAGAGTTGATCTGACCATGATCAACACACACAGTCTATCCTCCACCACGCCGTCGCTCTCGGCGCCATCCTCCTCCTCGCCGCACCCTCCGTGCTTGCTGCCCCGGTAGCCGAGACCCAAGACGGCGCGGTCGAGATAGCTGCCATCGATACCGACAGTGGCAAGACAACCTCAGCCCTGTCAAGCAGTCGCTTCCGCATCAAGTGCTATTCAAAAGACGCCAATGGCCGAGATGTAGTGGACAACGCCAAGCTCGACACTTGCACGTCAGGAAACCACGGCGCCCACTGTAATGAGCTGGGCAAGTTTATCTGCTCGTTGCCTGACCTGTGCTTGGGATGCGCATGCGTATAACGCAGCACGCTCTGCACATGTATCACAGGGATGAATGAGACAGACCAACATGGGGAATCACATGACAAAAAAGGGGGAAGAAAAACAGCATTACTCCTATTACTACTCTAAAACGGATGGAGCATCGAGCATTGTTGCCGACTCCACGCCATCTACGTATGCGGATACGTTAAAAGGCATCATTGATAGCCAATTAGGAGGTTGGACGGGGATGGAGGGTGTACTCGTGAGGCCATATGAGGGGGAGAGGGGAAGGGAAAGGAAGGGTATTCGCACAAGTCGGCGTTTGGGGGTTATGGCTTTGTCTCGTGTTGACAGTTTAGCACCAGACACCGTAATGGCATTTTTGGGTTTCTCATAGCTATGTAGGACAGCTGTCTCTTCAATAGCAAGGTGTGCTAACCAGTACTACGTGTAACGGGCCTGGCTCACTGAATGAAGTACCTTGTATGGACACAGTCCCATCATTATGTCAGGAACGTCATTCCAAGGCCCTTGGCACTCCATTCATGTTTCCGCCCACACCTACCTAAGGAATCTTACCTAGGTACCTAAGGTACGTACCTACCTAAGGTATCTTACACACCATTTAATTCGACATGGTCATGTGAAACCAGAGTCCAGAGTCCAGACGCCGGTCAGCTGATGCGGGCACTACCTAGGTATATAGCCAGCTAGTGTAATACCAAAAATAGCTGACTGAGTATCTGAGTGAGTGAGTGAGTGAGTGAGTCAATCGCAGACAAATCCCAGATCAGATCAGATCAGATTCATGTCAGACATCTCACCTCGCTAATCTCGCACACATCTTGTGCACATCTCGTACACATCTTGTACACATTCTGTGCGCGCTGACTTGTCCAGTGTCTTGTCTCTTGTTTCTTGTCGCTTGTCTCATGTCTCATGTCGCGATCAGCATGTGAGACACATACAGCACATACATATGAGACAAATTCATCCTTGATGAGGCTTGGACAAACCGAGTCGCGAGAGCAGGGTGGAATGGTGGCCGTGAAATGCGCTGACAAAGTCTGGATTGAGAGATGATGTTAGCGTTCGCTTCAGATGGGACTGCCTTCAGTGCCTGAAGCTCGGCCATGAATGTCTTGGTGTCAGCGGGCGCATCTTTCCAGTCGAATCCAACCTTTGACGCTCATCTGGATGATCTGTGCTGCGACGCCGATGAGACCGACGATTGCCCATATGGATTGGCGTGCCATTTGGAACTGCGACCGCGATGGATTGAAAGCAGCTGCTTGAATGGTCAGCCACCCGACATCAGCGGGGCGCGAGAATTTGATTCGGAAGCGGCGCTAGTGAACCGGACATCGCAGACCTTCTGGAAACGGAGATCGATCATACACACCTTTATTTCGCACTCCGTGTATAGTGGTGCAGCCTGAAAATGATGCAGCATTTCCATGTATCGCAGAGCCTCTCAAGGGCGCCAAAGTAAACATGCTGGTTGTTATCCACCTGATGAAGGCGGCCCTCTACGATGAAAGGGAAAAGCGGTAAAGCTCGAGGAGGATGTCGACACCACTGAATGTTCATCCGTTAACCTATCATCAGTCCCACTTCGTGTCTTCTGCCCCGGCTGCAGCTTTTAAAATTTCTGGTCACAGTGCTGCTGGTAATCCGGCGCCTGCTCGCATTGCCCTGATTTTTTTCAGCTATCACACCCCCCCCCTGAGTGTTCGGCACCCCCATTTTGGGCAGGTGTATTGGGTGCTGAAGGCTCAACCTTAATAAAGCATTGTGTGAAATTACCTAGCCTTAATTGCTGGTTTGTTGAATTCATTATCAGCCTCGACTACCTACCTTAGACCGTAATTGGTATTGATTTTCCAGGGTGCCAAAGAGGTAGGTGAGGGCGGAATTTATTGATTCAGCCTCCCTATCTTGAAGGTATTAGTCCCAGTAGAAACCAGACCATCTGTCGGAGATCAAAAGAAGGTATCGATAGTTGTTGTACCCTTCTTTGATATCGAATAAATCCAAGGCAAGCCGTAGTCCAGGGCCCTCATTATGGTCCCTGGGTTGCCGTTGGATTTGCCGTTTTGCCTTGGAAACTCTACACGCCTCACATTCAACAGTAGTAGGACCTTTGATTCGTACGCCTTGGGCGTGGTGGACCAGTTGTTCCAGTGCTTGTGGGCCAGGGCTGGCCCAGTCGTAGGTGCCATAGGCCGACAAGGGCTTTGCTAGGTCGTCTTTTAGTATAACTGTTGAACTTGTTCCGCCGTGTGATAAACGAAGCGTTGATATTGCCCGGGCCCCTGGATTTTGGATATCTACATCCCCATAGCCCAGAATTGGTACGGGGGAGTCGCCGGCCCAAACATAGTCGCCAGGGGCTTGCTTTTCTATAGTTATTAAATCTAGATCTTTTGTTAAAGATATGAATCGTAGTCCCAGAGTCCAAGATAGCGGAATTCTTTAGGGGATACTCAGCGATAGAGAAGGCTGTCTTTGTGATCGGGAAGCAACCAGGGCACCGGCCAATCTTTTGCCCTAGTTGGGCTAGTCAAATTTTGACTTTGTTGCCGTGTCTCTCTTTTAGTATCTTAGCTCCTCAACTTCCTTTATGAAGATCTGGATCTTATAAGGCCTCTTTAGCCTTGATTCGAATGTAGTCTCTTTCCTCAAACCCATCAGGGGCTAGTTCTGGAAAGACATAGAAGCGTCTTACTAGACGGTGGAACTGGCCGCAGCAGGGGGCATTACGGTATTGGCGGTGCCTAGGTCCAAATTCGGCCTTCTTTTAGGTCTTTTGCCCTCTGGTTCGGCTACGCCCGAGGCCCTATTCGTCCTCTTTTTAGGTCTTTTACCTCTGCCAGAGCCACCCTGTTCTTTTACTCCATTATTTTATTCCCCCCCTCATCCCTATTGGGTACGATTTCGCTATCAGAAGCGTCCCCCCTAATAGGCCTCTTTACCGGCTTTTATGGCAACGAAGGAAGGACCAAACGAGCCCTTTAGCTGCTCGGTTGCCAACCGGTATCCGGGCTCTAACCTGTCGTCTAACCTCCTTCCGAAAATCGTAGGCAACCTTCCGATAGGTAAGAGTTAACTACTTGATACTAGACCTTTTGAACCATCTGCGTGGAGAAACGCCCCTCCCCTAGCACCCTCAAACAAAATGTCTAGTTCCTAGAGTCCCCAGAGGTAGATTCACATTTGATGACTCTCTCATATAGCTAAAACTTTCAAGTACCCGCTTGACGGTGCCTATGGTCCCAGAACCGCACTGTCTTATCGCTCGATGCAGATGACATGTAGGCGATTGCACTGGGATATGCAGATGATATTTTGTGCTACGG
>Ga0247765_1000678_pt1 | contig 23896 bp, 16 predicted proteins | sample UWRJL106311C6_FD_179949 | JGI IMG/M metagenome (GOLD analysis project Ga0247765, IMG submission 179949) | Plant litter microbial communities from Arlington Agricultural Research Station in Wisconsin, United States - UWRJ-L106-311C-6 | ecosystem: Environmental > Terrestrial > Plant litter >... | reverse complement strand
GTGTAATGGGTGCGGTGCAGCCGGCGAAACGATGGCGATTGGTTAGCGCTTAAATAGTGGCTGCAGCGCGCAGGCCTGCCAGGGGGAACTTCCCTCCGGCAAGAATCAGTCAATGCATCACTTACGATACAAGCTTAGTATCCCAGCAGTGACTCGCCAGCGTATCGCTTCAGTACCGGGGCATCTTCCTTGATTATCCTACAACTTATTACATTTTCTGATTCTTCTACCCACGATTAACCAAGATATCGCCAGTACTAAGTCAGCCGGAGCCGCCAGCCCCAGTTGCAGGCGTCACATTGCGAACTAGTACACCTATAATAACTCGTCCTTCGTCGCTAGTATTTCTCCCCGAAGGCGAGCCGGTTGTAACGTCGCCTAAGAACTAAGAATCGGAGTTACAGCAAACGTAAAGCCGTATTAGTTTCCTTAAACGACTAATATAGGTAAAAGAAAAAGAAGAGAAGCTTTTACGACAACTGGGACTCGCTATAAACTCGAACCGGAAACGCTAGTATAGCGAATCCCCATCTTAGGAATCGAGCAAAGCTATTAAAGTCAAGAACATTATTTAATTTACTAGTAAGATAACCTTTCAACGCCGCTAGAAATAGTTGCAAGATTTAGATCGTGCCTTCTAAGGAGACCCTTAGTATTTCCAGGTAGCAAAAAACCGGATCTTATTCAACTTGGAACATATAGATTCCAATATTCGTAATTATTAGTATAATTATTACGACGCGTAACCGAATAACGAGCGAATTGCCTACGAAAAAGATTAAACCTATTTTAAAAACTGGACTGGAATTTTGGTTTATAATATAGCAAACCAAAATATTACTATAATAAATTAACTCGAATAAGCCACCTAGCGTATTAATTAGTCGCTATAGGAGTTTTACTCCTATCTCGAGAGTTTAAAGGTACGATTTCCCCGGTAAAGCGAAAAAAATCGCTTTATAAAGTTTTTCGCTAAATTAGATCCTAAGCTTCGTAAGCATTTGGAGCTATATTACTACGGTAACAAATTTAAAGTACGAGAGGAGATGGTTAAATTGGCCCAGTGAGTATAATTTACTAGTAAATTCCAATATAAATATATCTACTTAGTACATAATTACCCCTAAGGTACTAATAAATCGCGAGGTAATTGCGGGGCGCGCGGAACCTATAGATACCGAAGACGCTATTTACGAGCCCCCAGAGGTAGTTTTGCTTCTTTAATAATCCAATACTTTAGTTATAGTAGTATTGGCTATATATCGCCAAACTACCCCAACTAGTATTTTAACGCCCAGAAAGCGAACCAAGGAGTACATAAAGGGAGGGGGTATTAGCAACTCCCCTAATAATTGGTACTGAAAAACCAGGGAAACGCTTAACCTTTTTTATTAGCTATAACGCCGAAAAGGGCTTACCTAAAGTAGCAACCCGTATTAGGATAAAAACCAATACTATTTTACTTATATTATTTCCTTCTAATATTATACTGGAATTGGATTTTTACGCTAAATTGGATATTATTAATTACGATTTCGCCCAAAAATACGATTTGCGGCGAGTTGTTATAAAAGTATTACGCTTACGGTATCTTAACGGAGTTATATACGAAAATTTTGAAATTTTTAAAGTACTAATACAAGTAACTAATAGCCGTAGCTATATACGTTCGTTAACTATTTACTGCACTATAGTTTATAAAGATTATTCGTAAGGAGAGTCCCTTATTTTACTAAGTATACCTACCTTAAGTAAAGAGGCTATTTTGTTATTTCTACGTAAGAATTGGTAATAATTCGCTATTAACCTAAAAGCTATTTACATTTAGAAGCTACGAAGATTTTTAAAAATATATAAAAAAGAAGTATATACATTTATAATTATTCCCTAACCAGAAATACCGGATTATTTATTACTAAACGAAGAGGAGGAGAACCCTAAGGGAAAAGGAAGAGAAATACCTATTAAGCTTCGAGATTTTAAAGATATATTTAATCTTATACGGGTAGCTACATTACCCCATTATTAGCATTTTAATTACTTAATCCCCTTAATAGAAAACACTATACCCTCGTATAGTAGCCTATATATACTATTAAAAATTAAGTTAAAAATACTGCAGAAGTTTTTAGAAAAAAACCTGGCGAGAGGGTAAATAAGACCCAGCGAAAGCCCAGCAGTATTACTAGTAATATTTATTCCTAAGAAAAATAAATTTTTACGTTTATATATGGATTACTAAGGTCTCAACAAAATTACGGTTAAAAATCGCTACCCCCTACCCCTTATCTCGAAAATTCTTAATCGGGCCTCGAATATACAGTATTTTAGCAAAATTAATTTAAAGGATACTTATTATTAAATTAGGATTAAAAAGGGCAAAAAGTAGAAGATAATATTCCAAATACGATACGAATTATACAAGTTCCTTATTATACCCATAGGGCTTACTAACGTACTTGTAACTTTCCAGTATTATATTTAATATACACTTCGCAAGTATCTCGACACCTTTACGGTAGTATATTTAAACGATATCCTTATTTTCTTACCGGATTGAAAATTACATATTTAGTATCTTTAGTAAGTTATAAAGCGACTACGAAAAGCCGACCTTTATTATAATCCTAGTAAATACGAATTTTATAAGGACTAGGTTAAATTTCTTGGTTATGTAGTAGGAAAGGAGGGAATTTCTATCGATTTAGCGCGGATTTAAACGGTACTCAATTAGCCGGAATCTTAGTTATTTTACGATATTTAGGTATTTATTAGATTTTGCAACTTTTTTTAACGTTTTATATAAAGTTTTTCCAAAATCGCTAAATTATTATACGATATATTAAAAGGTATAAAAAACAGTAGAAAACCCGGTAACGTACGATTAGGTAATGAAAAACGGGCGTCCTTTTAGCAACTTAAATAAGCTTTTACGAATATACCAATCTTACGATATTTCAACCTTAAGAAACCCATTATCGTTAAAACCAATACCTTTAATTTTACTATAGGCGTAATACTCTTACAGGTAGCAAATAACAGTTGAAAATACCTTATTGCGTTCTGGTTATTAAAATTTAAAAGACCGGCGTTATTATACTTAACGGCTGATAAAGAGTTAATAGCGATTGTTAAGTACTTTAAGTAGTAGAGATATTACTTAGAAGGAAGTTGTAAGCAAATTACCGTTTTTTCGGATTATAATAATCTACAGGGCTTTATATATTAAATTTATTTAAACGGTAAATAAGTTAGATAATATATATACCTAGCGGGGTTCGATTTTAGCATTAAGTACCAAGTAAGTAAGCGAAACCTAGCTAATATACCGTTAAAAAGATTAGATTATATAGGTAATAAGCTTATGGAGAAACTAGAATAGCTTCCAATTCTTAAGAATAAGATAGCGATAGTATAATTAGTATACGTAAAATTTACAGCCCGGATAATACTCGAAAAATATAGGGGTTCGAGGCGAAGATTTATCCGAGTATTTTAGCTATTTTCTAATATGCGAAACGGGGGGGAAGAGGTACCTTTTACAAATTAGTTTAATTGTGGATAAATACTCCTAATTTGGGTAACTAAAGCTGCAGCCTTAAAGGAACGTATTTTAGATCCCTACCTAAGTACCCCGTTAAGGGACTTGGTTTTAAAATTGCAAAAAAGTAATAAATAGATATAAAGAGTTGTTAAGAGGCTAAAAAGCCAGCGACTTAGTCGCGATTTAGAGTATTGGTCACAAGGTAAAAACGAAGAGTTACTTTATAAGGGATAATTATTCATTTTAGTAAAGTAAAGCGTAAAGTAGGTAATTTTCCAGGTTTTTTATAATAATTTACTAGCTGGTTATTTTGGAGTTTAAAGGATACTGGAAAGGATTTAACGAAAATATTTCTAAAATAATATTAATAAGGACGTTAAGGACCACTACGAATCCTGCAATATTTGCTAATTTAGGAAGCCGAAGAAATACAGGCCTTATAGAGAATTATAGTCCTTACTACAACCCTCCAAGCCTTATTAGGAATTATTTATAGATTTTATTACTAAATTACTACTAATTTGCCTCCGAAACGGGGATAAAGTGGATTTAATTTTAGTTATCGTGGATAGGTTTACTAAAATAATGTACTGCTTTGCTGTTAATAAAATAATAATAAGCTAAGAATTGGCGATACTATTTTATAACGAAATAGAATATTAAAGAGGAGTTAGGGCGCCAAAAGGTGTAATAAGTAATAAAGGTTTTATTTTTACAAGTTAATTTTGGAGCGATTTATACTACATTTTATAAATAAAAAAAAGGCTTTTAATAGCGTTTTACTCGCAAACCAACGGTTAGACGGAACGGATAAACCAGACCTTAAAATACTACCTTAAAGTCTTTTGTAATAAGGAAAAGCCAAACTGGGCTCACCTATTAGCATAAGCCGAATTTATTTGTAATAGTTCAGTTAACGCGATAACTGGGATTATACCTTTTAAAGCACTTATAAGCTTTACGCCTTCGTTTTATAACTGAGTTAAAGGCGATTTACTGGAGGGGAAGGTACCAATAGTAGTTAAAAGAGTCGAAAAGCTTCAATAAATACAATAGCGATTAAGAGAAAATTAGGTACGTAGTATGGAAAGGCAGAAATACTACTATAATAAAAAATACCAAAATTAAAAATTTAAAAAGGGATAGCTGGTAATATTATCGATTAAGAACTTAAAACTAAAAGTTGTATTAGGAAAGCTTGTACTAAAATTCGTCGAACCATTTTGGGTCCTAAATAGGGTCGGTTCGCTAGCGTATCGCTTATATTTCCCGGACAAATACGATAGGTTATATAATATATTTCCCGTTAATTTGTTTAAGCTATATATTTATAAGGTAAAATAGGAACCCCTACCGATACTAGAATTAGAAGACGATAAAGAATAGGAAGTTAAGGAGATCCGGGATAAACGGTAAATTAATAGCGAAACGAGGTAATTAGTTAAGTAATTAGAATAGCTATTAAAGTATAATTAATAGCTAGTGAAAAAGGACTTAAGTAATATACTAAACTTAGTAGTAAGATTTAAAAGGGATTACGTAAAAAAGAGGTCACTTAAGCAGGAAAAGGGCAAAAAAGATAAAAAGGGGAAAAAAAGACCCTAACGCAATTTTTAATTACTAATATCCCATAACGGAAATAAAACGAAAAGAATAAAAAAAAGGCGAAACGCTAACGAAAACCCCCCAAATTAACGGTAAAAAACCCTAAGTCTAATACTTAAAATATTTAGTTTATACATCGGGAAAAGGTACCAAACGCTAATCCGATTTTAACGTATCCAAATTATTAGAAATATTATTAGAGGAGATACCCTTTAACTTCAGCCGGTTAGAAATGGAGGCGAGAAGCTGGCGTTTGGCCAAAAACCAAGTATTATAGCCTATTTAGGAGGTATCCAGGCGAAACTTTTAGCGATATTTCTAAACTCGCAGCTTAGAAGTATACCAGGCGATTAGCTCCTTGGCCTTAGCTTTACCCTGGAAAAGATTAGTAATTGAAACGTTAAAGAAAGGTAAGTAACGTATAACTTTCGGACCAAAAATTAGGACCGGGCGAGGATCCAACTTAAGCTAAAATTTTATCTTTTATACTAATAGGGATTAGTAGCTAATAATAACGGCTTAGGTTAAATTAGTAAAAAATTCTCCTAGGCGCAAAGCGGGTAAAAAGCTAATAAAAACTTACCGCGACGGGCTTGCGGTTACCAAAAAGGCTATAGGTACGATAATAGGCCTTCTTAACGTTTTCAAATACCGTAATCAGCTTATAGGCGCGGGCGGCGTATTCCTGGCGAATCGGATTATTCTTATCGCAGGTATCCTAAGCGCTATTGGTTAAGCGTAGTAGGGTTATTAGGTCGGTAAGGTCGCCTTTTATTTTAGTAATAATTTAATACTAATTCGTTAGTATTTCGCTATTATTTTAATTACGAAAAGACCTACCGGGGAGTAGGAGTTATTGCGAAAGGTATATTAGTTATACCGAAAGCTGGGCTTAACCCCGAAAATACAGCTAGGCGCTGGTAATTTATTAGAACCGGGTTTAAAATGCGCCGAAATAACGCTACGTATATAATATATATAGGGATTATTCTTAATAGCTAAAGAGCTATTTAATAAGTCAAAATCGATAAATGATATGGTAGCGAATCGTACGCGAATTAATTAAGAAAGGGAAGGGGAATAATCGGTTGCGATGGTAATGGTAAGGGTGGAAATTGGAGGAGCGAGCAGGGTAAGAGAGTTGGAAATATTTTGGCGGGGTAGGCAGAATTTGGCGGTAAAAGGTAGGGGTTTAGCAGTACAGTACCCTAAAAAGCGCACTAGCAATTAAAAACGCGCTACTGGGAAAAACGCGCTAGCGAATTAGACGTAACGTATTAGCGAAACGTGTCTAAATTGGCAATAGCTTAAGCGCGTTTAACTTATTAACAATAAGCCAGCGATTTCACTAAGTCAAGCAATTCCGCAGTAAAGCTAGGGACAGCTTCTTGGAGAAGGGGGATAGTTGTAATAGGTACGGTGCAGCCGGCGAAACGATGGCGATTGGTTAGCGCTTAAATAGTGGCTGCAGCGCGCAGGCCTGCCAGGGGGAACTTCCCTCCGGCAAGAATCAGTCAATGCATCACTTACGACACAAGCTCAGTATCCCAGCAGTGACTCGCCAGCGTATCGCTTCAGTACCGGGGCATCTTCCTTGATCATCCTGCAGCTTGTTACAACTTGCCACCTAGTTTAGTCCTGGTTTTGCGAATGGGCATAAGAAAATGGAATGGAAATCCTGGAATAGCCTCCTTTTTTACTTAATCTTAACCTAATTAAAAACGTGTAGTAGATCCTCAAAGCCAAGATAATGGAACAATACCCTGAACTGGCTACCCTACATAAGAATGATGCCGCTAAAGAATTTTTGATCAGGGCTGCTATTACCACTTAGGAGGACTTAGAACAAAGGGTGTTGGAAAAGTTGATGAGGTTGATAGTTCGCCACTTGAGGGCGGTTATTGAAGCCGGTGATTGGTATACTAAATATTGATATAATACATTTTATTCCACTGGTTTTTGCCTACAAAACGATGTTGCGATTATTATTTTTCATGCAGGGTTGAAGGTGTGGTGCGTGAAAGAAAGCAGGTGGTCATAATGGTGGTGTGGGGTCGTTTTTTTTTGGGTCAGACTTTTGCAACCCAACTGTATGTTTGTTTGTTTGCAACCATCAATGACGAAGAAAAAACTCCCTCTCCTCACGCCATTCTATTCTCGTGCGTTATCCCACGCGTTACCATTCCACACCCTCACAATGACCGACCTCCCCGAGCCTGCTGTTATCGCTGGCGCTGTTCATAACCAGCAAAACATCCTCGCTGCCATCCATAACCTGGGACAGCAAATGAACCAGCGCTTCAAGCAAATGAACCAGCGCTTCGAGCAAATGAACCAGCGCTTCGAGCAAACAAACCAGCGCTTCGAGCAAATGAACCAGCGCTTCGGGCAAGTGAACTTGCGCTTCGAGCAAATGAACCAGCGCTTCGACAGGATTGATAACCGCCAAACCAATTTCGAGATTGCTGCTGTCAATGGACGCTTGTTTCACGCTGACGGCGCCGCTATTCTCCAGCGACCCGTCAACATCCACAATGGAGGCGACATTCCCAATTTCCCCCCTTCGCTCCCCCAGCTCTATGAGATAGATGGTACGTCCTTTATTCTTCTGGAGTGCCGTGCTAACTCTTATTAGACGCTACTGCAGATGCCATCTTGCTCGCCCTGGGCATCCATCTCACCCTGAACATGCCCCTGGCCGTCAAACGCGAGAGCATCGCACGCAAGTGGATTCTGAAGTAAGAGGGGATATGGGAAGGAAGGAAATGATGAAGTAAATGATAATGAAGGAAATGAGAATGTATTCGATAATTCTTGAAGAAGATGCGATTCTCCCCATGATCCCCATGATCCCCATGATCCCCATGATCCCCATGATCCCCATGATCCCCATGATCCCCATGATCCCCGTCCTGCGATTGGGCTACGGCGCTCTGTATTCGGCAACGACTTTGAACCGTACTGATCAGAGGGAGGTCTTGTTACAGGCCTCTGCCAAAGGCTGATGGGCTGATGGGCACAACCATAATAACCACGGCTCGCCCTCTCTTAAATAAAGGATTTAAGCACTTATCTATCTTCTTCTCCATAACTTGCCTCCATCACTAATGTGACTATAGCTTTATTAATAATGTTGAAATTACAGCCCAGTTGCCTTGTAGCTACAGCACCATTAGGTGCTGTAGCTTAGTTGATCTACTGTCCTAGAAATGCTGCTGACCGCACTATGGTAAAGTGCAGTCACTATAACCATAGGGAGTTGTTGTTGTAGTTCAGGGGGCTACCAAGCCCCTTAAATCTACTGGAACCCACTAGAACCGACGGGGAGTTCCGAGGACCCACCACCTGTAGGCCAAGCCTACAGGGGTAGACCCACCACCACTGTTACGTCAGCCAACTCGTTGCCCTGGAATCCTTTGGATTCCAGCGCCAACGTAAGCACTTTTCCTTCTGTAGTATAGGCTTTCCTTTTGTGTTTTAGGGCCCTTACCCCCTGTAAGGTTGACCCACACCCACTGAGGGCCCTATAAAGAACCATCTCCCCTCCTGTATTTCTAGTGTCTGATTCTTTCCCTTTCTTCTACCTTAAGCAAGATAGTTTATATATAGCCTTAGGGCAACCTTTTGACCTTCGTGATCTCTGTGCAAAGCCCACTGTAGTCACTTTGTTACAGGGCATAGACCTCTGTATCTCAGCCTGTTATAGCAGGTTGGTCTGCTGATCTTAGCTTCCTTTGACCCCGTTCCGGGCAGTCATCGTACCCTCAAAGCCTTCCGCTGCGCCCGTTACAGGGGACTCACCCCCTGTAACCTCCTGTACTGGACCTCACTGAGACCAGTCAGGCCACACAATTTAACAATAACCTTTAGATAAAAGGGATGTACTTAGACCTTAATCTTAAGGGGATTAGGATACGGATTAATTTGGGCTCTTTGGAAGATAATAAAGGATAAAATCCCTTTGGGAGCATAGGTAGATAATAAGAGGAAGAAGGAATAGTTACTTAAAACAGGAATAAGATGAGCCAGATACATTTGTGAGAACATAGAAATTTTTTGGAGGGAGAGAAATTATCACACACAGGCCCACACAGCTGGGCCACATGGCACGTGACTAGACCACAGAACTAGAACAACGCCATCGCGTTCAAAAGATAGAAACACACACAGAAAAACCAGAATAGATTCGTTGCCTTTCAGTTTCGGGGGTTTGCACCCCACCAGAATCGTGGCCCCAAGACCCACCAGGGAGAAATCCCGACCATCCTGACACTTGCCTTGACTAGTGTTTGGCCGGCAGGGATTTAGAGTTGGGTGGATGGACAGACGCAAAGGTTGGGGTTTGGCGAGACTCGCCACATCTTATCAGATGTCCCCACGGCCGAAAATCCCACGCTGTATCTTTTGCGGTGGCTTTCTCAATGAACCTTTTCGGGCTTGCGAAGAAACCCGAAGAATAGGGGAATAAGACCGCAATCAATACCATTTGGCTGCTGGGGAATTTTGAGTTGTACCGCACGCACGCTTATATGCAGCTGAGACTTGGATACCGGTCTTCCGCCTGATGACACGGAAACAAATCTCGTCAGCTCCTCCCTTGTGCAACATAACTCTGCCCTCAATCCGGCATAGTAGCAATTGTAGCAAGCCTTCAAGACAGGGCTCGTTGTAGCTGTCCAAGGGGGGGGGCAATCGGCTCGGGGGCGCTCGTGGGCCACGATCAATCGAGGCCAGAAAACTTGGTCACCACCCCGCCCACCCTACCTAAGAGCGTGCCGTTACGTCGTTGTGTTAGAGACTGTTTGTTCGTCAAACGTAGTGGATTCGTCGAGTTGCGCGGTAACGTTGCTCGAGGCAGATTGTAGAAGACAGACTGGTCTGGCGTATATGTTGGGACTCCTTCCAAGGGTGCGGTAGGGGGATTGTCGGTGTCGAGGATTCGGCGGACGGAGAGGGCAAGGGAGGACGGTTAAGGCAGGCGCGGAGAGAGGGTGCAAGCGATCAGCGAAGCTTCTCAATAGGCGACTGGGGGAGGAGGAGGAGGAGGAGGAGGAGGAGGAGGAGGAAGAGGAGGAGGAGGAGCTTGTTGGTTGGTTTGTCGAGCAGCTTATAGCGAAGGTGCACAAGTTCGATGAGCTCCGGTAAAAGCGACCCTGTGTAGGTACTAGTCTCCAACTGCGTAGTGTGTGTGTGGTTGGGAATCGGGGCGCCCCGTAACGTTACGAAATCCAAATCTGGCGCCTGAACCAGGCGAGCAGAAGCTCGAAAGACGGCAGGCTCGGAGGGCGCATTTGTTGAGTGTCGAGGATGGCCGAGCTTCGTAGAACTCTTCTACACCACAAGGGATGAGGATCGGGCCTCAAAATACTTGGCTTCGTTTCGGCGGCGAGCTTACAAAGGGGGCTTGGACTACAGACTTTACGTACCGTCACCTGACTTCGCGTACCAGGCTGGCTCCGCCTAGGGGCAGCGCCAAAACGCGGCTTTTGTCAGTGTGCCGAAAAGTTTTATGCTACCAATCTTCCCGCGCTGGACTGCATATTATCACATGTCCCCCCACTGTTCCCGGTTCCTTCCCAGCGACAAGGGGAAACGGCCCACCCTTGCCGAAGGATTCGCTCCGAGATCCTACCCTGCCTGGGGACGGTGAGAGAGGCCCACCTTCCGGGGATGTGTTTTGTATTCACACCGAGGCCGGTGATCCGAGGTGGGTAACACTCCAGCCCAGAGAGAGCACAAAAGATGGCACCTGACTGACTGTTCTTGAGTAGGTCGGATGAAGATTCCTTGTCGAATCTTGCACCACGAAATCTGGTGATTCTTCTGGCAGCATCGCAATGGAGAGACTTTTTGCCAGTACTGGGGAAAATAAAAATCCCACCAAGTCATGCAAGCGCTTGACCAAACAAACAGTTGATGAGCCTCTCCGAGCCCTAGCGACGACGTCTAGCAGCGACCGCGCGGGACACCACGTGTCAGGCAAAAAGCTGCCAGCCATGGCGGGTGTAAGTCATCGGAACATCCCGGGCACCCTCGCGTCATCTTACTAGCGTAGCCCCAGCGAAAAGGCGCTTCTCTCAACTGCGTAGATGGAGCACGCCGCGCTGATGGTCCGGCCTGCACCAGTCCGGTCCCGCTTTGTTGCGATAGAGCAAATATCGTCCTCGGTTGCCGACGAATATGGAACATAGCGACGCCTGATTATCCCCAAGTTGGCAACCCTCATCTTGGATTCAACGCGCATCATGCCCTCTCCTTCTGGCCGACATGGAAGCGTCTGAGACTGGCTGGTTTCGAGGGGGCAGCATACTCGCAAGAGTAGTTGGCACTAGAGCAGCCCGAAGCAGCCTGGAATCTTGCTGTGAGCCTGATGAACACGCAGCTGGTGGAACCGAGCTTCTCTTTGCCGCTTGGTCATTCTATTCGGGCCAGCGACACTTATCTCGGGCATGTTCGCATTGGGGATCCAGCTTCTGGTAGCTACTGAGAATGAAGTTGGCCTCCTGGGGGAGCCTGCTAGGCACCTTCGCTAGCAGGGATGCCTGACAAGGCGCGGTAAGGTATTCGGTGAGCCGGTAAGAGATACCCTCCCACGCATTCCTCAAGAGGGCAGGATTCCAGTCCTCTGCAAGCCATATCGCGTCATTGTCGCTCCGAAACATGAACTAGGCTGGCATGATGCACCGTTGGTCCACAGCGGCCACGAGTCTCAATTGTTTCCTACATCTCAGTGCTACATCCTTGTGTCTCTCTTCTTCTTCTCTCGACATGCACAACCCGGCTCTTTGGCGGCCACCACGCCTCAACCACCCAAACTTTTGGTCGTCCATGTCATACCAAGGGACATACGCTTCCAAGCATCCTGAAAAAACAGGCCAAATTTCGAGTCTCGAACCTCATTTTGGTACACCTCGGAGACGAAGCTGACCAGCTGCGGCCCATTGAATCTGTTCCTATCAGCATCCCCAGTCTCTCCAACTCTCTCTTCTCGAATCGAAATTCTTGTCACCTACAGGGCAATTGGTCCATCACCGGTGCCAGGATGAGCTGGGAACAGGCCGTAGTCCATGTTGGGCTAAGGGTGTGCGGTTCAGAGGGGGTAGAAGCAAGCTGAGCAGTTGGTGAGCTTTACTGAACACGAAGCAGGAGGGGGACAAATGTGCAACAAAAAGACTCGCCAGGCTCAGATCCGGACGTCCCTCCCTCTTCTCTTTTATCCCACAGCAGAAATGCCACGGCCTGCGGTTTTCCCCTGCTACATGGCCTGCCTGGCTCTGCTCGGTTTGGCAACTGCCATCAAGCAGCACCACGCAGAAAGCGCTGGCTGAGCAGGCATTGCAGCTCAGTGGCGGCCCGTGACTGCCCAGAAGCCGGTGAATAACTAATGAGAATAACTGTATCCCCGCTTCCCCGTTCAGGCAAGATTTTCGGTGCGCACCTCGCGTTTATAGCAAGGAAATGTGGTGCTGGTTAGCCTCACACTGTGCGTTGCGCAGTCAGATATGCTGTCAATAGGGATAGGCATGGCAAGCATTGGGTGCAAGTCGTTGCAATGTGTGTGATGCAGGCAGGGGGTCTGCATCGAGCGCAAACAGTGAATTGCTGCGGGTCAGCCGCAGGCCGAGGTGGGAAAAGAAAAGGGCGGCAGGGGGGTCAGCTGCCGTGCGAGCGTGCCCGGTTTGCGAAAGCACCAACCACAGGGGTACCGGTCTCGGGGAACAGGAAAGACTCGATGCAGTGCAGTGCAGTTGCAGTAGCAGGGAAAGCTTCGGAGAGGGAGAGAGAGCCCGAGACAAGGCTCGCAACCAATCTCCGATGCTAAGTAAAATTGCCATTCGCTTGAACGACCATAAGTTTCTTCTAGAAAATTGAAAGCACGGCAGTTAGTTCATTTTGGGTGCGGCTATAGATTCTAGCTATGTAAGATAAAATGGTAAATGGTGCTACAAGGCAAGGCCGCAGTGTTGGGAAACGATGGGCGCCGAGACTGGGGAAGAGGGCGGGGAGGGGCCAAACCAACAACACACTGGCAAGCAAGCCCGGTCGTGAGTGAGCTGATAGGCTCACGGACAAGAATGGGGGGGGAATGACGAAGCAAACCAGCCAGCCACAGATGTGATGTGATCACCCCCGCTCCAACACAGCTCTGTTTCGACCGATGTCCGTCCTCAGGCCTCGATCCCAAATCTCTTGGGAACACGGCCGCAAGCCCATGAACGACTGAACGACTGGAATTCCCTCAGCGGCGCCAAATTGCAAAACCATGGAACCTTCTAACAAGACGCCGGGTAAAATCGCATGCCCCGAGTGCTCCAAAGTGTTCTCATCCAGAAATGGCGTATCAACTCACTTTCGCATCCACACGGCCAGGAAAACCGACCCAGTGACGTGCCTGATTTGCAGCAAGACGTTTGGTGACGGGCGCAAAGCTCGCATCCACTACCGTTTCCATCGCCCAGTGGTTCAACAATGGCAGGCCAACAACCAGAGGCCCTACAATGACGAGGACGCAATGAGAAAGTATCTTATTCCCGAGCAGAAGGCAAGTCGCATTCTAGGCACTGAGGCAGACATTCAAGGTCTGCAGCAGATGGAAATGGCACAGAAGCAGCAGCAGCAGCAACCTTCTCCTCCCATCTCCCCTCTGGCCACGGCCGCTGTAACCACGCCCACAGTGGCGGCCACAGTGGCCACACCTAGCATGCAGAATGATGTTCAACACCCGTCGCCGCAAGAACAAGCGCAAGCTCAGTCTCCTCAACAAGAGCACCAAGCTCTCGGCTGGCGGGGTTGGGAAGGCCCCTTCCCTTACCAACAGCAGCCCACTCAATCGGACCTTCCTGGCCCCGGCCTCAACAATATGAACCCCACCAGCCCGGTCGCAGCAGAACAGACGGCTCAGTCTCCCTGGTCGGGGCAGCCGGTCATGGAAGACAACAACAGCTGGGGCGCCTTCATGGAAGAGGGACAGCTGGGCTTTCTTGGTCACATTTCGCAATTCTCAGACCCTCCTCCCCCTCCTGCGCTTCCTTCCACGGCTCATCAGTACCCTGTTGCTACGTCGCCCGGCGGCGGCTTCATGGGAGATAATGGCTATCTCGCCAATACCAATCTCATCATGGAGCAACAACAGCAACAGGGTCAACTTCCCACGCCAGAGACGGCCACATTCCTAAGCACCAACCAACTGGGAACATTCTCGCCCACACAGCAGTCTGCCACATTCCCAGCCTCTCAGGAGCCGAGCACATTCTTAACTCCCACCCAGCCTGGAGGCTTCTCGGTTCCGCAGCAGCAGCAGCAGCAGCAGCAGCAGCAGCCGGTGGCTTTCACAGCACCCCCACAAGACCCAGTCCCGGCGCAATCCGCTCTTCCTTTCACTATCCAACAGCAGCTACCAAATACCCCTTTTTCATTCCAGCAGCAAGTAAGCCCCTCTTTCCCTGCCCAGGCACAAATGAGCTCCCCCTACCTTGTTCAGGAGCAAGCTGCCGCTAGCTTCCCCTACTTCTTCACGGAGCAGCTCTCCCTGCCCCAATTCACTCTCGACATCCCCACTACCGGCTTCGTCGCCGACGTCGTTGTCCAAGAGCAACAGCAGCAGCAGCAGCAGCAACACCAACAGCAGCAACACCAGCAACACCAGCATCAACACCAGCATCAACACCAGCAGCCTATGCACATCAACACCAATCTGCCCATGCCCCTCGATTGGACATCCATCTCTCCTCCCAGAACCGCCGAGGACCCCTGTCCGCCTCTGGTACCCCTCGACTCGTGGCCGCTCGATAAAGACACCATGGCACGGATCCGGGCGCGGTGCCGCGCTTTGGAGAGCGACATGGGTGAGACCGAGGCTTCCAAAGAACGTGCCTTGCGCCACGGGTGGAAGACGTTCAACTCCAGGGGCATGTGTACACCAAGCTGTGACGATTTGGATGGTCTTCTTTGACTCGACTGCCTATGTTGGTAGGCTCGACCATCAATTGTGTGTGTGTGCCATTGCGAGTCGGATTCATATTAGGAACGAATTAGGATGGAAAACATCGCATGCGGACATTGAGGACATTGGTAACGGCGAACATTGCATGGAATTAATGGGCACGGAGACATGGGATATGGATATTGGGCATGGGAATACTGTTTTTGTAAACGTTGGGCTGGGAATCATTGGATATGGAACCCTTGGATCGGAAACTTGGAAATTGGAAATACTGCAAGTTATTGGGCACGGGAAACATTGGTTACGGAAATGTTGGGCTTGGAAACATCGGACATGGAAACAATCTGGCACGAGGTACCATTTCACACCCCTTCCTTGTCTTTTTCTTTTTAACTCGGGTACCTGTGTCCTTCTCCTCATAACATGACGTTTTGTTTAGCTTTCGGTTGCCAAGTGGCGACGGGAAAAGGGGGAAGGGGTAAAAAAGGAGTCGGAGTGAACCCACCTGACGTGTTGGTCATGGAAGCACCACAGCAAATTGTTGAGCTTGGGGGGGGCGCTGTTATCGTGGGAAAAAAGGAGGGGACCATAGGAGGTAGCTTCCTTCCTTTTTCCCTTTTCTCCTTTTGTTTTTCTCATTTATTTTGTTTATCTCCCCGTCGTGTCATTATTATTTTCATGTTGGAAGTAGTGTAGGACAGCATCTTGAGGATGCCAAATTGGTAATATTTGATGACGGATGGAGGAACTAGCAACGATGGAACGAAATGGCTTTGTTTTCCACGTTTTTTCTCTCTCTCATTTCTCCCCAATTTGAAAAGTATCTGCTGTCCAACACTCATCGTGAAGTAACAAGGAAATTTGATTTGGCGCATGATTCTCAGTGGCTTTGGACACGGACAAATTGTGCAATCTCTGCGACGACGGCCTTTTGAGATGTGATATTATGCTGCTTAAACCCGCCATCTCCCACTTCTCTCGGCTGTCTAATGCCTGTTTTCTCTGTAAGCCATTTGGCGAGAAACCCTCAACTCCAAACTCTCTCTCTCTCTCTCTCTCTCTCTCTCTCTCTCATATCAAACTACACCTGCAAAGCCAGCCCAGGCCCACGGTCCACAGCTGGGAATGAAAAAGCTCAAACTCCCATGGTGAAATCATGCTCAATGCCTGGTGTCACGCTGGCAATAAACTTGAGGAATACTACCAGATACTGATCCACCCGAATCGCAACCTCTTGATCGTCCGTGTCACGCTCCACCTCCTCCCATTCTTCATTCGTATCTGAGGAGGAGGTGGTGGGAGGTGCCGCTGACACTGCCGTCGTCGCACCGCTCACATCAAGCTTCTTGATCTCGTCAATGAGTCCCTCCATGCCTTGGGCGCTGCCGGCGGCGAGACCGGCTTTGAGCTTCTCGCGTCGGAGCTTCAGCGCTGCGTCGGCACGGTCTAGGAGCGTCTTCATGACGGGCGCGTGTTTGCACGGGTGCACACTGGCCATTTCGACGTCGTTTGCGAAGAAGGGGAACACCTCAAGCGTCACCGTCTTATCCTTGTAGTCTCCCATGATATCTTCCATCATCAAGTCTGGCGGTAGCGGCTGCCCGTTATGGTACCCGGACAGGTAAAGGCGAGGAGTGCGGTAATATGGAGAGTACATAATGTAGAGGTTGTAGGTACGGCGGCCGCTGGGGCGCGTTGGTCCGTCAGCGTCTCGTCGGGCTCCAGAAGAGTGTGTCGAAAAAGGGTGAGCTTACCTGTTCCTGTCACTGGCGGGATCCCGGATGATGGCCTCGTCGTCGTCATCCTCATCCTCCATGTCGGGAATGTCATCCTCATCCACAACCTCCCGATCGCCGACGTTGCCGGCATCATCAACGGTGCGCACCTCCCGCAGCTTCAAAGGCTGCGAGCTAGCCAGCCCGCCTGTCCGAAGCCAGCCGTCGTCGCCGCCGCCTTTTGTATCTTCAACAACCGCCTCCTCGTGACCGGCATCGCCAGCGAAGTCGTCGTCCAGTCTCCGGTTGCAGGGAACGTGCCGTGTCACTAGGAATTGCTTACCGGGCGGCAGGAAACTTCGGCGCTTGCTTATAGGATCGGCATCGGCCCAGGACCACGATGGGAACTTGAAAACGAGGTAATCTCCAGCCGCGACGAACTCCTCGGCCGTGATCTCGCCCGTCTTACGGAATGTCGACTTGGTGCTTGGGGGCGTGTACTTGTCCCGTAGGCTATTGACGGTAGAGTAAAGAATGTTCATCATTTGAGAGGAACGAGGGTTATCGCTTTGTCTTCTCGCGGGGATATGGGTGGGCGCTCGAGTTGTTGACTCGGCTTGGGGTTAATTCAGAGTCAGATCGTGGTGGGGGCGGGGGTCTTGTCTCTGAGCTTTATGTCGGTAGGACAGCCAAGGGGATGCGCTTGGGTTGGTGTATGATGAGGCTAGAAAGGTTGGATGAGCCGAAAGAGTTCTCGCAAGAGACGGGGCGCCTGGTATATAAGTAAACTATAACGGAAGCGACTGTCAAATGACAAATTCCCCGTGACGATAGGGCATGATCCGGTGACAAGGCGACACAGCTCTGGCGAAGCTTCGCGCGGCGGTCTGCCTGGCGTGGGGCCTTCCCCGCAGTCACTTCGTTGCCTGTTACCTCCCCTGGCTCCCAAAGGACCCGGCCCCCGCAGCTGCCAACAGGGAGCGCCAAGGACGGACGGACGGCTGACAGGCTGCATCGGCCCGTTAGAAAGAGGCGGTTGGCCGAAGCTCAATGCCAGCCTATCGGCGCATCTCCCAACCTTGCGACAGGCTGACGACGACGACGAAAAGTCCAAAGCCCGAGCTCCGCAGTTCCTCCACCGCGATTTATTTGCTGTCTCGCCGGGTCGGGGTAGCTGCGCTTGTTTTTCACGTCCGCATCGGCGGTGCATGGTCCTGTGTCGCGTGTGTGTTCCTGCATCGAATTTCTCGCCCAAAGTGTTCCTTGTGCATCTCCCATCACTCCCCATTCGCAACGTGGCGGCAAGCCTCAAGCTCCGTGGGTGCCCAACATGGCTACCATTCGCAGTCTCGACCATACAAAGTCTGTCCAGCCCTAGCCCTTGCGGTAGAGTGTCTGCCCCTTTCCGCGTGCCCGAACAACCCCAAGCTGACCCGTGATGCGTCGCAGATCCGAGGCCGAGCTGGCCATCAATATCAAGAAGGCGACTAGCAATGACGAGACGGCCCCGAAGCGCAAGCATGTCCGGAGCTGCATCGTATACACGTGGGACCACAAGTCCTCCCAGTCTTTCTGGGCGGGCATGAAGGTTCAACCCGTCATGGCCGACGAGGTCCAGACCTTCAAGGCTCTCATCACAATCCACAAGGTTCTCCAAGAGGGCCACCCCGCGACTCTGAAGGAGGCCATGGCCAACCGTGGCTGGATCGACAGTTTGAATCGGGGCATGGCCGGCGAAGGCATGCGGGGGTACGGGCCTCTGATCAAGGAATACGTCTACTACCTCCTGGCCAAGCTCTCGTTCCACGCGCAGCATCCCGAGTTCAACGGGACGTTCGAGTACGAGGAGTACATTAGTCTGAAAGCTATCAACGACCCTAACGAGGGTTATGAGACCATCACCGATCTCATGACGCTGCAAGACAAGATCGACCAGTTCCAGAAGCTGATCTTCTCCCACTTCCGCAACGTGGGCAACAACGAATGCAGAATATCCGCCCTGGTACCGCTTGTTACCGAGAGCTATGGAATCTACAAGTTTATCACCAGCATGCTGCGGGCCATGCACTTGAGTGAGCAACACTGTGCTGCTTTGTGGGACCCTTGTCTAACCTGCCACAGCCACCGGCGACGACGAGGCTTTAGCGCCGCTGCGACAGAGATATGATGCTCAGCACTATCGGCTGGTCAAGTTCTACTACGAGTGTTCAAACCTCCGATATCTGACAAGTCTCATCACGATACCCAAACTGCCCCAGGATCCGCCCAGTCTGCTCTCCGAGGACGAGTCGGCGCCGGCTCTCCCGGCCCGTCCGAAGCAAGAAATCGAGCGGCAACCCAGTCCCGCCCAGATGCCAAAGTCGGACGAGCCCGACGACATGAACGAGTTTTGGAAGACGGAGCTTGACCGCCAGAACCGCGAATATGAGGAACAGCAGCGTGTTCTGGAGGCGCAGCAGCAAGCTGCCCTTCTCGCGCAACAACAAGCGCAACTCCAGGCGCAGCGGGATTTTGAGGACCAGCAGCGCCGTCTCATGGAGCAACAGAAACGAGAGCAGGAGGCGCTGATGGCCCAGCAGGCCCAGTGGCAGACACAGGGGCGGCTTGCAGAGCTGGAGCAAGAGAACCTCAACGCCCGCGCCCAGTACGAGCGCGACCAGTTGATGCTGCAGCAGTACGACCAGCGGGTCAAGGCGCTCGAGAGCGAACTACAGTCGCTTCAGAACAACTACGGGCAGCAGATCTCAAGTAAGGATGACCAGATTCGCGCCCTGCAGGAACAGGTCAACACGTGGAGGACCAAGTATGAGGCTCTCGCAAAGCTGTACTCGCAGCTCCGCCACGAGCATCTTGACCTGCTCCAAAAGTTCAAGTCGGTGCAACTCAAAGCGGCGAGTGCACAGGAGGCAATTGACCGCCGGGAGAAACTGGAACGCGAGATCAAGACCAAAAACTTGGAACTTGCGGACATGATTCGCGAGCGAGACAGAGCGCTGCACGAGAAGGACCGCCTGAGTGGCTCTAATAAAGATGAGGTCGAGAAACTGAAGCGAGAGCTGAGGATGGCTCTCGATAGGGCCGACAACCTCGAGCGCAGCAAGGGCAATGAGCTATCTACCATGCTCTCCAAGTATAACCGGGAGATGGCGGATCTGGAAGAGGCGCTGCGCCTCAAGTCCCGGGCTCTGGATGATGCTCAAGCCAAGCTCAGAGATGGAAGTTCAGACCTGGAACAGCTTCTCCGCGACAAGGAGGAGGAGCTCGAGGTGTACAAGGCCGGTATGGACCAGACGCTCCTGGAGCTTAATGAGCTCAGGAACAACCAGGGCGTGAGTGACTCGGCCCTGGATGGTCAGCTTGATGCCATCATCCTTGCGCAGCTCGAGAAGATGAACGATGTCATCGACTCCGTCTTGCAGGCCGGAGTGTCGCGTGTTGATGACGCTATTTACGAACTCGACTCGACGATGCAGGCCGGTAATCAGAATGCGTCGCCGTCGTTCGTGCTGTCGCAGATCGAAAAGGCGTCGGCGAGCGCGATGGAATTCGCCACGTCGTTCAACAACTTTATCGCCGATGGGCCCAACAGTCATCTCGCTGACTTGATCAAGAACATCAACGTCTTCTCGGGCGCCATTGCCGATGTTTGCAGCAACACCAAGGGTATCATCCGTCTGGCTACCGACGAGAAGAAGAGCGACTCGCTCATAAACGGCGCTCGCCAGTCAGCTCAGTCTACGGTCAAGTTTTTCCGCGGTCTGTTGAGCTTCCGCCTTGACGGAATGGATCCCATCCAGAAAACCGACGTGGTGATCAACAGCAACAATGAGGTACAGATCAACCTGCAGAGGCTGAACAAGTTCGTAGAAGGCTTTGCGCCTGGGTTTGGGAAGCTGGCAAACAAGGGCGATCTGGGGGACATTGTCGACCAGGAACTCAGCAAGGCGGCCGATGCCATTGCGGCAGCTGCGGCTCGCCTGGCCAAGCTCAGAAACAAGCCCCGCGACGGCTACTCTACGTACGAGCTCAAGGTGCACGACTCGATCCTGGACGCCGCCCTGGCCATCACAACAGCCATTGCACAGCTTATCAAGGCGGCAACGGTCACGCAGCAAGAGATTGTCCAGGCCGGCCGTGGCTCGTCTTCGCGGACGGCTTTTTACAAGAAGAATAACAGGTGGACGGAAGGTCTCATCTCGGCGGCAAAAGCGGTTGCAACATCGACCAACACGCTGATTGAGACGGCCGATGGCGTCCTCTCGAACCGCAACAGCCCGGAGCAGCTCATTGTTGCATCCAATGACGTTGCAGCCTCGACAGCCCAGCTCGTGGCGGCTAGCCGTGTCAAGGCAGGCTTCATGAGCAAGAGCCAGGAGAACGTGGAGACGGCTAGCAAGGCAGTTGGCGCCGCCTGCCGTGCCCTGGTCCGCCAGGTGCAGAACATGATCAAGGACCGCAATGCCGAGGATGAGCAGGTTGACTATACCAAGCTGGGAGCGCACGAGTTCAAGGTGCGGGAGATGGAACAACAGGTATGCGGGGTTCCTTTCTTTGTTGCGACACGGCCCGCTAACCATGACTCGCGCAATAGGTTGAAATCCTCCAGCTGGAAAACGCGCTTTCTGCTGCCCGTCATCGTCTAGGAGAGATGCGCAAGATATCGTACCAGGAGTAGGTGCAGGTTACAGGTGTAAATATTTTTGGCGTATCGAATTCCCGCTGTGGGAAAAAGTGTCTGGCTTACCCTATTTATGCCGATTGGGCGGCACAGTCTGTATTTTCCCCTGTAATTAGTTAGGTATCCAGCACAGCAGGGCCAGCAGTGGTCGCGGTAGCGGAAACAGCAATAGAGAGCAGCAGAATGAGCATGTAATTATTAGCTTGCAGTGGGCCTCGACAGAGGCACTTGGCCCAGAGCCCTCGGCAGTGCTAACAGTGCCCTGGCTGTGAAACATTGTGGCGTCGACATGACGGGTCTAGTCCGGGCTGAGGAAAGGTTGGACCTGCTATGTCGAACCCTCCTGTCACATTGCAGCGGGTAGTTATGCTGTTCATTCTTTTACAATCACAACCCATCCATCCAGCTTTTCTTCTGCGCCATTCCTCTCTCTCGCTCTCTCGCTCTCTCTCTCTCTCTCTCGTCTCTCTCTCTCTCTCTCATCTCTCTCCCTCTCATCTCTCTCCCAGCATCGCATCACATCGCATCGCGTCGCACACACATGACATACCTCACTTTATATCTTGCATATCCCGCCCATTTGATTCCAGCCAGCACGCACAGCACACACAGCACGCAAACGGCCCTGAGAAAAAAAGCACAATGTGTCAACTGTTCTTGCTGAGTTACACGGCCTGCTCCCACACTGGAAGGCAGTTCGTCGAATGTGCTTCCATGCTGGCAAACCCGTACAAGGTATGCCCTCGGGGCGTGAAGCTCAGGTACGGAGAACATGAAGGCGTCTGCCAAACTGGATGTGTAGATAATGGTGAGTTCTTTCTTCTTTTTCTTAAAAAAAAAACAACACTTTGTAACCACCGTTTCCGCCAACTACTTCCCTACCTATTATCTACCTGCCTACTCCCCGTACCTATCCTATCCATCTTAGCCTCACACTATGTTCAATGCCCGTCAGTCCGTTCTATTCCGGGGTAGCTTCAATGAGCCTTGCGACGAGAGGGCTTGAGAGGGTTGGAGTGAAGTAAACCGGGATGGATGGACTGACTGGCAGAAGAAACAAGAGAGAAAGCTAACTGTTTAAATTGTGTCAAAACAGATGATGGCATGGTGATGGATGTTGACCCTGTTGAGCACTAGTGGGGCTGGCTTCACATCCTTTGCCCTTCTTGTCTTGTTCTTGTTTCTGCACCGTCTGTCTGTCTGTCTGTCTGTCTGTCTGTCTGTCTGTCTGTCTGTCTGTCTGTCTGTCTGTCTGTCTGTCTGTCTGCCTTATCTTGGACAGCAGCAGCAGTAGCAACATCGATTGCGGAACCACACACACACACTATTGGGTTCTCGGTCAGATCCGACAGGTCGGAACAATAAACAAGACAGGCATAGCAGGGCCTGACATGGGATATCTGAGCAAGCAAGCGCAATGCAATACAGGCAGCGCAAAGGTTTTTTATGTTGAGGTCCCCCGTTGGAAAGATACAAGGGGGGATATGGACACTCTCTCGACAAACTCGTTTCCGTGGTTTTTATGCGTTCAGAAGGAGGTGAGCGAAGTGGTGGTGGTGGTGGTGGTGACCATGGTCCTATGGGCTGTGGTAGATTCGGTTTCTGTTCTGTTCTGTTCTGTTCTGTTCTGTTCTTGTGGGATGATCTTTCAAGCGATTTTGCCTCGGTATCAAAAGATTGAACTTGAAACCCTCCAACCCAACCTCACCTGATGTAGGGGCCTGCTTTGGGAAATACTTTTCCCTTTGCTCGAACACGAAATGGGAACAGGATAAGACACGCCTCCGGAAGACGGTTCTCTACATTTATGACAAGAACTCCATATTTATGACAAGACTCCACATTTATGACAAGAACTCCACATTTATGAGGACAGGACAGGACAGGACAGGACCTAGTTTAACAAAATCAGTTTGACATTTGTTTTTGGGGCATTTGAGAACTGACAAACATGACCTCGCAATATGCCACTGCTTTTTACAGACGGTAAAATCATCACAATCTCAAAATGACATGACATGACATGACTGCTTTGCTTTTGCTTTACTTCATGTTTGCTCGTCGTAGCATAACAAGAAAGAGATGACATGACATGAGATAGACGGCCCTGATCCGCCCGCCGCCGAGCCCAACCACAAAGCGGTTGACAAAAATAAAATAAAAAGAGACTCATTACTTTTTGCAATAACCTTTTGAAGCGGCGGGTTTGCCCCAGGCGCTAGGTACCGTCACACACACCACCACCACCACCACCACCACCATCGAGATATCTTTCCTGATGATACTTTTTCTTAACACACACACACACACACCACCACACGCTTCGTACTATTGGAAGCATCATCAGGCCCAGGCGTGTCGACTGATATATATAGAGTTAAAAAAAAATAAAAAAATAAAAAAAAATAAAA